>Ga0209187_1000278_pt1 | contig 105313 bp, 91 predicted proteins | sample BantaG_FD_187430 | JGI IMG/M metagenome (GOLD analysis project Ga0209187, IMG submission 187430) | Marine algal microbial communities from Bantry Bay, Ireland - BantryBay_4 metaG (SPAdes) (version 2) | ecosystem: Host-associated > Algae > Red algae > Unclassified | place: Bantry Bay, Ireland...
TGCGTTTCGATTTGCTGCGTGCAGCAAATTGGTTGGAGAGGTGGCCGAGTCCGGTTGAAGGCGCATCCCTGCTAAGGATGTAACGGGGTAACCCGTTCGAGGGTTCGAATCCCTCTCTCTCCGCCAAGTGCCTCAGGTACATATCGAAGCGCCTCGATCTTGCGTCGGGGTTCTTCGCTTTTTGGCGACAGATCTACGGCGAGCTGAACTCGCTCGTAGCCCATAGTGGGGTTGGGCCAATACGGCCGAATCGCCCGGGAGTTTCCCAGGTAAATTGTTGATCCCATGGCCGGCCAGCACCCCTACCCCTAGTGACCAAGCTCAGCATTCCGGGTTACGAGGGTCTGAACCAGATCGGTAAGGGCGGTTTCAGCCGCGTCTATCGGGGCGAGCAGACCAAACTCAAACGCACGGTTGCTATCAAGATCCTGAACTTCGGGCTCAACGACGAAGCCGACCGTCGCAGCTTCGAGCGCGAGTGCGAACTGATGGGTCGCGTTTCGACCCATCCGAACATCGTCACCGTGCACGACACCGAGTTCACCACCAACGGCCAGCCGTGCATCGTGATGGAGCACTATCCCGGAGGCTCACTCGCTGAGCTGATCAGCGAGGTTCGACAACTGAACCCGAAGGAAGTGCTCGAGGTCGGCGTGGCGATCGCCGCGGCGCTCGAAGCGTCGCATCAAGCCGGTGTCCTGCATTGCGATCTGAAGCCGCAGAACATTCTGATCTCCGAGTTCGGCCAGCCTGCGCTGGGCGATTTCGGCATTTCGACTTTCACCGAAGAACGCACCCGGACCGGCAGCGACGCGAGTGCGGGATTCACTCTGGCCTACGCGGCACCCGAGATCGTCGAAGGTGCCTCGCCATCTGTGCAGAGCGACATCTACTCGCTTGCGGCCACGATGTACACGTCGCTTGCGGGGCGGCGGCCGTTTCACTACCTGGGCCCCAGCGGCGAAAAGCCGACCGCGGCTGAACAAGCCCGCCGCATTCTGCTCGAACTTCCCGCGCCGCTGACCGATGTGGGTGTGCCGACCGAGCTCGATCAGCTGATACGGGGCGCAATGGCCAAGGATCCGGCGCAGCGCCCGGAATCGGCAGCCCAATACGCCCACACACTGCACGAAGTCGGCCAACGCCTGGGGTTCTCCACCTCGACCCCCCGAATCGCCGACCAGGGAGCACTCCCGGTTTTCGAACCCGCAGCCGACTTCAGCGAGCCGGGCGCACCATTGGCTCAGCTACTGAAACCGCCGCCGGCGTCGCCTGCGGGGTCAGCACGGGCCGAATCGAATCCCTTCGACTCACCGGATCAGCGCACCGAATTGCGCGCCAACATCAGCCAAGAGCTCGCACAGTCGCCCACCAGTTTTGTATCGGTGACACCGCAGCACCCCGCTTCCTCGACTGCCGACGCCAGCCCCGAACCGCTGCCCACTGCGGCAGCCAAGCCGACTGTCGCGTTGGATGCACCCGGCGCCGCCCAATCCGGCTCACCACCGGAGACGGATGCAGCCAGGGCGCCGGCTGCGAAAGACAAGAGGCGGTCGTACACCTCGACACTCATCGGAATCGGGAGCTTGCTGATCATCGCAGGAGTGCTCCTGGCGGTCACCCGAGACTCTGACGATGCAGCGACGGCAACCACACCGGCCCCGACCGCCCAGGGACCGACGCCGGCCGTGCTGCTGGCGCCGCCTGCTCCGAGCAACGTGACCGTTTCTCGCGTCGGAGCCGACTCGCTGTTGGTCACCTGGTCGAGCCCGGCGGCGACCGACGTGGCCTTCGAGGTACGTCGCACCGATATCGACGCAGAGACAGTCCAGGTCGAGCGTGGCCCCGTGATTCTCGGCGGCCTCGACCCCAACGAGGCTCCCTGCGTCGAGGTCATTGCCGTTCGAGGTAACCGCCTGACGCGATCAACAGATCGACCGTGCGCATCCGCACTCGACGAGTGGCACCTCAGCGCATCACCGAACTCCTGCGCCGAGCTGCCATGCGACGTCGCCATCTCTGTGGGCGGTGACCTACCAACTAATGGCGTCGAACTCTTCGTGACCACCCTCGATGGCAAGCCAGTGGATCTGGATGGTGTTGCATTGTCCGCCTCGACAGCACAGGGTGAAGACACCGTCACGGTCAGCTTTCGCGACGATCTCGAGCCCGGTGACTACCTGGTGACAGGTAGCGATCCCCTCACCGACGACATCAACGTCGAGCTGGTGATCGTTGCCGGCTAGACGCGGCGACAACCACATAGTTCGAAGCGCCCACGCAGTGCTTCGGGGGGAGATGTCCCCTCCATCGACTACCTGTCTCGACGGATACAGTCGGCGACAATGTCGTCGTTAGAACCCAGCTCGTGGCCGTTTGTACCTTGCCTACGCTCGCTCTGGGCGCGATCCCTCGAAGGCGGAGAAGAAATTGATGTCTGATGTTGGCACGGCGGGTCGCGGCCCTGCGACCGAAGAAGAAGTGACCTGGTTCAAGGGTTGGTTCACGGCGATCCTCGACAACGTCGAATCGGTTGTGCGCGGCAAAACCAATCAAGTTGCACTGGTGCTTTCGTGTTTCTTCGCCGAAGGCCACTTGCTGCTCGAAGACAAGCCGGGAACGGGCAAGACCACCTTGGCCAAGGCGCTGGCGGCATCGATCCAGGGCGACTGGAGTCGGGTGCAGTTCACTCCTGACCTGATGCCTTCCGACGTCACCGGCGGCATGGTTTACAACCAGCAGTCGGGGTTGTTCGAGCCTCACTTCGGGCCGGTGTTCGCCAACGTCGTGTTGGCCGATGAGATCAACCGGGCGTCTCCGAAGACCCAGGCGGCCTTGCTCGAGGTCATGGAGGAACGCCAGGTCACCTTCGGTTCCGAGACCAACAAGGTGCCACGTCCGTTTGTGGTCATCGCTACGCAGAACGATCTCGAACAACTCGGCACCTATCGATTGCCCGAGGCGCAACTGGACCGATTCCTCATGAAGACATCGCTGGGTTATGCCAGCACCGAGAGCACAGTCGAGATATTGCGGAACAACGCGAAGCACGTGGTCGCCGAAGACCTGAACGCGGTGGTTTCGACCTCCGACGTGCAACAGATGATCGACATCGTCGACGCCGTGCACCTCGAGGACTCGCTGCTCAATTACATCGTCCGGCTGGTCGAAGCCACCCGCGAACTCGACCAGGTCGAGGTTGGCTCCTCACCACGCGGCGCAATTGCCCTGATGAAGGCGGGGCGCTCGATTGCCGCCGCTCGCGGCCGAGTATTCGTGGACCTCGACGATCTCAAGCTCGCAGCGCCCGACGTGCTGGCCCATCGCCTGGTGCTGACCGCCGAGGCCGAGTACGCCAAGATCGACCCACGCGATCTCATTCGTGAAGTCGTCGAAACCGTTGCGCTTCCCGATCTCAACCGCGCTGGCTGAAGTAGATCGCATAGTTGTTTGTTATGAAGAAGCTTCCGATACAGCCTGCTGGGTGGGTCGTATTCGCGATCGGTGTCGCCGGTCTGCTGGGCGTGCTTCTCCTGAACTGGCGAGAGCTGTTGGTGCTCGCCCTCGGTTGCGGCACCATCTTGTTGGTCTCACTGGCGTTCGTGATCGGGCGGAGCGAGATTCGACTCGAACGCCGACTCGCCGCTGACAGGGTCGCCATCGGCGACGCAGCAGTCGTAGAGCTGGTGGCCACGAACTCGGGTTCGGTGCGCACCAATCGACAGGCGATAGGCGAGGCGATCGACGGTCAACCGATCCGGGTCGAGCTGCCGGCGCTCTCGCCGGGATCCGAGACTTCAGTCAGCTGGAAACCACCAACCGATCGGCGCGGCCGCTTCCGCCTAGGACCCGCTCGGATCACCAAGGCCGACCCATGCCGATTGATGCAACGCGATGTCGGCCAGACCGGCATCGATGAATTCTGGGTGCAACCTCGGGTGGTGCCGATGCCGATGTTCGTCGGTGGTTTGACCAAGGACATCGATGGGCCGACGTTCGACCACTCACCCGCAGGCGATGTTGCCTTCCACGCGATCCGGCCGTATCAGAACGGCGACGACATGCGCCATGTGCACTGGTTGGCGACCGCTCGTGCGGGCGAAATGATGGTCCGCCACTATGTCGATAACCGCCAGCCCCATGTGAGCGTGGTGCTCGACACCCAAGCCGACGTCTGGGCCAGCATCGACGACTTCGACACGGCGGTGAATATTGCGGCCTCGATCGGGGTCGCGTCTCTCGATGCGTCTCAGCCGGGCAGCGTCTTCGCGGGAGCGTCACAGCTGGTGGGCAGCCAGCGTCGCTCGACTCGCCAGTTACTGCTCGATGATCTGACACTGGTCAAAACCGACACCGATTTCGCGCTGGCGCAGGCGATGGGCCCGCTGGTCGGCAAAGAACGCAACACCACCATCGCCGTACTCATCACCGGCTCCGAAGCGCCTGCGCCCGATCTGCTCGTTCCTGCTATTCGGCTCGCGCAGTCGTGTGCAGTCATGGTCGTGCGCATCACCCCCGAGCCCCTCGACGCGTCGGCTGCCGTCGCTGGTCGAGGCGTTCGCTATCTCGAAGTCGCTTCGCTCGACGACTTCGCTGTGGCCATTCGACAACGAGTCACAGCATGACCGTCCGTAGTCAGCACGCCCGAGAGATTCAGCGCGCCCGCGAGGTCGTGCGATGACAACGACGATCGTCGGCGACCCGTCGAACCACATCGAGTTGGCTCATGCAATCAACGACAGCGCGGGGACCGTGCAGCGAATGCGTCGAGCCATCGATCCGCGAACGCTACGTTCTGATTCCATGGCACACGCACGATGATCAGCGATGACCTACCACCCGACCCTGTAGATTCGGGCGGCACCGAACACCAAGTGGCAGCATCGGCCGACGTCGCCGGCATGCGATTCGATTCGGCCGACGAAGCAACGCTGCCGGCGTCGGGCGACGCCATCGACGCGATCAGGTCCGAGGCGGCACGTATTCGCAGCCAACTCGCCAACGATGGCAGCCTGGCAAATGACCCGACCAAGGTCATCGCCAACCGGGTCGATGATGACCTTGCCATCGACCCCACCCGAGTCATGCCCGTCGGGCCAACAGCCTCGCCACCCGGCGACGATCTCGGTGCCGACCACGCCCGAGTCATGGACCACCGCGCCGATCCTGGCGACCCCGGCGACGCCGTTCGTGAGTCAGCCAGAAGGTCAGCTGCGCCCGACACCGTCGCTCCCGCTCCGGTTCGTTCGGCCCTCGATCCCCAGAACAGTCTGACCCAGGGAAAGGCGCCGCCGGCCACGACCATCAGCTACTGGGATCGCGATGCGCTCGCTCCTGAAGTGGTGAACACCTCTCGCAGCCGAGCAGCCTTTCCTCGATGGTTCGTTGCCGCTGCCGTGTTTGCTGTGGTCGTCGCAATAGCGATCGTGCTGACCATCATGCTGCTGACCTCGGGAAGCTCGTCATGATCGATCTACTCGACGAAGATGATTCGACCACCGGCTCACCGCGAGCGCTCATCGATCAGCCAGGGCCACAAAGTCTGATTGTCGCCGACTGGGCGGCCGAGTCGGTACAAGGTCGCCAGCGGCTCTGCAACGAGGACAGTTGGCGTCAACTCGGCCCCGTATTCGTGGTGGCTGACGGCATGGGCGGATTGGCCGCAGGCGACGAAGCCTCCAGAACCGCCACCGCAGCCATGGTCACGGAATGGATGGCGACCGAGACTGCGGACCCGGCCTCGATCGTGCGAGAGGTGAACCGCCAGGTCCGGGCCTTGGCCTGTGACGAAGGTGAAAGCGGATGCACATTGTCGGCGCTGCGTATCGCCCACGATCAGGCCACCGTCGTTCATGTGGGCGACTCGCGCATCTATCGCATACGGGGAAGTCATACCGAACTGTTGACCCGCGACCACAATCTGCGTAGCGAGCTTCTGGCGGCCGGAATCATCCCCGACAAGTCTCGGCAACTGGGGCCGTTGCGGGCGCTCACCAGCTACCTGGGTAAGCCCGATCATGATCTACAGATCGACGTTCGTTCCGTGTCGCTTCGCCGCGGCGATCGTCTGGTCATGTGTAGCGACGGCGTGTCGCACGATATGGCTCCCGACGAGTTCGCCAAACGCGTCCGCGGCGCCACAGCTCGTGTTGCTGTCGAGCAGTTGACTTCGATGCACGGCACCGACGATGCCACTGCCGTCGTCATCGACATCGACATCGACGCCGAGCGCTGACGCCGAGCGCTGAGCGCTGAGCGCTGAGCCGGATCTTGGGGCGAGCGCTGGGCACATAGCGATGAGAGTCGGATGGAGAATCCCTGGGGTCGTCGTGTCGCGAGTCGTTCATGGGGGAAGCGACCTATGATCGTGGCGCTCCACTCGTGGCGCACCCGCTGCATCCAAGCGCCGCTATCCGGGTACATCTGGGGCGGAGCGTTACACGCAACATGAGAACGCAAGATTCGTAGGTCGTCACTTGATTGAATACAGCTCCGGGTGGATCGCTTCGATCCCCAGCCCATCCTTCAACTCGATAGACATAGGTCCGCTGACGTTCACCTTGTACGGCCTCATGATCGGGCTCGGCATCATCGCCGCCACCGCGCTGGCCCGTGCTCGAGCACCCGAGCGGAACCTGCATCCCGACATCCCGCTGGAGATGCTGGTGTGGGTGGTCCCTGCAGGCTTGGTTGGCACGCGGATCTACCACATCATCACCGACTGGGTACCCATTAGCCAGTGGCACAAGATCTGGGAAGGCGGGCTTGGGATCCCGGGCGGCATCATGGCCGGAGCGGTCGCGGGCATCTTGTTCACCAAACGTCGCGGCATCTCGACGGTCAACGTGGCCGACGTGGTTGCACCTTCGCTGCCGCTGGCGCAGGCGATTGGTCGTATTGGTAACTGGTGGAATCAAGAGCTCTACGGCCGCCCGACCGACTTGCCCTGGGGCCTCGAAATCGATCCCCAGTATCGGCGCCCCGGTTTCGAAGACGTCGAGACATTCCATCCGACGTTTCTCTACGAAACACTCTGGAACCTCAGCCTGGTCGTGTTCCTGCTGTGGCTCGACCGCAAACGGGTACTGAAACCCGGGCGGCTCATCTGGGTGTATGCCGCTGGATACGCGATCGGCCGCTTGTGGATCGAAACGGTGCGCATCGACAACGCCACCGAGATCTTGGGCGTGCGCATCAACATCTGGATGATGAGCCTGGTGCTGATCGTGTCGGTCGCCATCCTGAGCAAGAGCTTCCAGCGCCAGGGTGACGGCGTTGAGAGCTCGTTGACCAACGCAACCACCGACCCGCACGACAACGCCAAGATCAGCGAGAAGCCGGCAAAGACCACCGCCAACAACGCAGCCTCGACCAAAGCGGGCAGCACGAAGACCGCGGTCAAGAAGGGCTCGACCACCACCAAGAGCACAACGGCACCCAAGAAGGACGCCGCCGCCAGCACGACCGCCTCGGCCAAGAAGAACACCACAGCTGGCAAGAAGCGCACCGAAACCAAGAAGCCCGACAGCACAAAATCTTCTTCCAAGAAGAGCTCAACTGCCGGCAAGAAGCCCACCGAAACCAAGAAGCCGGACAGCACCAAGGCAACTTCCGACGACACGTCGGACAAGAAGCCCAACAGCGCCAAGACGCCACCGAAGAAGTCGGGTAACGGCAGGTAGTTGGTCGGTGGTGGGAGATTCCCGGCGAATCATTGATCGGCATTGCAGGCTGTGAATCGCGGGCTACGATATTCCGCCTGCGCTCGTCGCCCAATTGGATAGAGCACCTGACTACGGATCAGGAGGTTGGGGGTTCGAGTCCCTCCGAGCGCGCTGAATAAATCCCTCGCCTCTGGCGGGGGATTTCTCAGTTTTGCGGCGGCTGATGTCTGACCTCACGCCAATGCCGCGCTGCCACACCTCACGAGTTGCGCTTCGCTCGTCTGAGTTTCGAGCAGCTAAGGATCGTTCGCCAGCTCAGTCAGTTATGAGCGGGAGGAAGCGAGCATCGGAGAATGGTTTGTAGTTGTCCGGCCAGCAGCTCTCGATGCGACACAGCAGCCGCATGTGTGACCCGCTGCTATCCGGATTCACATGTTCCACAAATACCTGCACGGCATCCGAGCCGCATGCATCCCACACTTCGTGCACGTGGTCTACGAGATAATCCGGTACATGCCCGAGGACAACTCCGCTATGCAGAAGCTGTATCGCAAGGGGATTCACGGGGTTTTCGGGCTCGTGGCGGATGGCCAGCTCATCGCCCGCTGAAAGCAGATCAGCAATCTCGGCTGCTCCATCGTGATATCGGAGGCCTCGCAGGAAGAATACCGAACAGCCGATGTCAGTGTCGTCTAATCGTCGGGGTGCTGCGAACACCTCGAGACGATCGGTTGATTTCCAGCCTTCACTGCGGGCAAGCAGGATGAACGGGTCGTGATGGTCACCGCTTAGTCCGAGCGACGCCATGTACTGCGAATAGTCAGGGCGCCGACGCGACATGATCCTTACTTCGAATAGCGGGAACAAGGAATTGGAACGATAAACGCGTTCGAGGTCCGGGAACCCGGGCAGCACATTGAATCGTTCAAGACCTTTCACGTTGTTCAAGTACCGAAACTCGTATCCGGCGTTGTCTGGAATCCAGGTAAGTCGCCCAACCGGGTGAATTCTCGAGTCGGCTACGTCCCGCCAAGCGACGAACAGATGCCTTGCTGCTGTCGATGTCATACGTTCCATTGTGGTCATGATTTCACTTTGACAGAGGGGTCTGACAGTAATTGTCGCCGGTTTTCTTCGATGATTCGTATCGCGAAGCTTCGAGAGGGTCCCGACATTCTCGCCGCAGGCACAGCCTGGAGTAAATCAACTACGGCCTCGCTCGATACGTAGTGGAGTCTTCCACGCCAAGTATCAGCTGCAGCGGGTTCATGTTCGGCAGCGGTATTGAACACCGCGACGGGGTGTTCGCGATTGAATCGCGATCGAGCGCGACTGGCCCACATTTCTGGTGTTTGATTCCGGTCGTTGGTGTCCAGATGGAAACGTCGCGCTGCGTCGCTGAGCAGGAATCCGAGAGATGAGCCGTGATCAAAGGTTGGCGCTAGTTCACGGGTGCCGCTGGCACCCGTCAGCACGCCCCAATTTTCGTGATGCCTATCGACGTTGGCGATAAGTGCATCGAGCATCAGGTAGCCGGTCATCACCTGCGCCGCTGTCATAGTGTCTTCTAATCCCATTGGCGGTTGCGCCGGTGCGAGAACGTCGAGAACTGCTTGCACCGTGTATTGGGTTAATGCGCCGGTCTCTTCCTTCGGATATGCGGTGTCGGTCTCATAGAGAAGAACGTTTCCAAGAACAAGTTGCTGATCGTCGGCGAGAAATGCACGCCCAACCGTTCCGAGCTGCCCGTCGCGCTCAGCTAGGCGTACTTGTGCTGCCGGCAAGCCCAACAGTTCAGCGATCTTGCTGCCAACCCACTCTGCCCAGTCATCTCCCTTGCGGAATCGTCCAACCTTCTGGTCGTCATTGAAGCCAGCCGCCTTCCAGAGCCAACGGTCGCCATCATTGTCGACAAGCCACAGCTTCTCGCTACTCCCCAGTTGCTCGGGGCCACCGCTTTTCCAACTCGAGACGTCGACCAGGTCGCGGTGCATTCTCTGACGGTAGCCGAGGGCCTCTGGCCATGATTGAAGGGATCTAGCACCTACGCCGCGAAGAAGCCACCGCAGAGATGCTTTCGCAGGATCCACTCACACCTCGCAGTCTCTACGGTTGTCGCCCTGACGGCAGAAACTGAATTCGGGCGTGTTCTATCGACGTGCGTGAGCTGGCGACTGGTGAACTCGACAAGGGCAAACGGTTTTGGCGGGAAACTTGAGAAACGCTTGGTCTTATCGCGCAGCCTGAATCCTCTCGCCGCCGGGCGAAGCCATCGTGGGACGAGACGTTTCCTGACAACGACGCCTATAAATCCTCGCCCGATGGAACCATCTTTGCCATGGAATCCGGCACGCCGGTCACCCTGCGGACCTACGCCGAGGAGATGATCTCGATATCGGCCTTGATCGCTACCGACCATCTGATCTACCGGCTCCGCCGAGAACGAGTCGAAGCGGCCATCGTGGCCGAGCTGGCTCAGCGGCCCGGGCTCGGAACCCATCGCCGACATCTTGAGCATCAACCCGACTGCTGGAATGGATTTAGATCCAGCCGTATGAAGCGACCTTCGCTACAAGGGCGGCTCCGAACCCAGCCTGATGTCGGTCGCCTGGTGGATGCAACGCACCGACAGCCGCACATTCGTGCTGGCCGGAGGCGTCGCCAACCCCCAGGTCGAGTTCTCCAATGTCGATGGCGTGGCCTCACTGCAGGCAGGCATCGCCTTGGTCGAGGACGCCGGCAACTCCTGACCGGACATTTCCTGACCGCCGTCATCTTGGTGAGTCCCAAGCCGCGCATAGCGCGGTTTCGCGCTCACAAACGTGAGCGGTGTCAACTGACGGCGGCGGCCTTCTTGGTGCTGCGGTTCTGGCGGGCCTCGAACTTCTCGGCCGCCTCGATCAGTGCCGGGCTGATCGCCAGGATCTCGTCGCGGGCTTGTTCGGCCTCGGGTGAGAGATCGGTGATGTCCTCGATCTTCCAGAAGCGCAGCAACGGGTCCACGATGTTCTCGGCGTGGATGCGCTGGTTGTAGATACCGATGCGGGCCATGGTGAGCGCGCGGCGGGCGAAGCCAGGGATCTTGGTGCCGGGCATGGAGAAATCTTGGAGCACGCGGTTCAGCGCAGGAAGCACGATGTTGGGCGCCTTGGCCAGCATCTCGGTGGTGACGCCGCGATAGAAGAGGAAGTGGTGGTTCTCGTCGCGCGCGATCTTGGCCATCAGCGCGTGAGCCGTCTCACAGTCGGACTTGACGCCGGCGTTGCGATGGCTGATGCGGGTTGCCAGCTCCTGGGCCGAGGTGTAGCAGAACATGTCGACCACGGTGGCGAACTTGGGATCCCAGCCGCCTTCGACGGTTGCCATGCGATCGTCTTCGAGCAGATTCGGATCACAGTTCCGGCTCGTGAGCAGATAGGACCGCATGGCGATTGCATGCTGGCCCTCTTCGGCAGTCCACAGGCGTGACCAGCGATTCATGGGCGAATCGTCGGTGAAGTGCTGGCCGAACTGCGCGGTGTAATACGGCAAATTGTCTTCGGTCAATAGGTTGAGCACAAAGGCGGTGCGAACTTCGGGCGACAGGGTGGCCTCGGATGCGTCCCACGGCTTGTCTTTGAAGCTCTCGCCTTTCTCCCACTCGATAAAGTCGTGGAAATACCAATGTTCACGGCGCTCACGATGTTCGGCCATGAGTGTTTCCATGGTCGATTCGACACTTTTTGCAAGCTCGATGGCTTCAGCATTCGCAGACACGGGGTGTCTCTCTCTTCGCGGGTTTCGGCGCCCGGCAGAGCGCACCAGACCATTAGACAACACAATTGGACGAGTCGTTACTTGTATGGCGAAATATTCGTCACATCTTCATCGGCGGGTCCGGGCTGCCGCGTAGCCTGCCGTGGTGTCTACCCGCCCTGCAACTGCGGCAACTGTCGCTGCTCCCACCACGGAACTGAGCCGCGGCCTGCTGGCCGCAGCAGTCGCCGTCACGGCGTGGGGCGCCAGCAGCGTGATCGCCAAAGTCCTACCTCAGGGTGGTTTGGCCATCGCTGCCTACCGCTTCATGACGTACTTCGTGATCATCGGAATCTGGCGGGCGAGCCGGGGACAGTTCTTGTCGTGGCACGCCTTCAAGAAGTCGATCCCAGGCGGATTGTTGCTGGCGGCCGACGTGGCCTTCTTCTTCACCGCAATCAAGCTGACCACCGTGGTGAACGCCACCATCATCGGCGCGCTACAGCCACTGATACTGACCATCTACGGCGTGCGATTCCTGGGCGAACGCATTCGGCGAGCCGACATCGCACTTGGTTCGGTGGCGCTCGCCGGCGTGATCGTGATCGTGCTGGCCGGCAGCAACAGCGGCGATGCCAGTATCTGGGGAGACCTGGCGGCGCTGGGCGCACTGGCCTCATGGTCGGCGTACTTCGTGTTCGCCAAACGCGCCGACGGGATCGTGAGCCCCAGCGACTACACCCTGGCGGCGGCGCTCATCGTGGCCGTCACGAACGCTCCGTTCGCGTTGGTGTTCGGGCAGTCGCTGGCATGGCCGGCATGGAGCGACTGGATGTGGTTGCTCGCCATGGCCCTGGGCGCAGGAATCTTGGGCCACAACATGATGAACTGGTCGATCGTGCGCATTCCATTGTGGCTTGGCAGCACCATGACGTTGCTCGTGCCGGTCGTGTCGTCGGCCATCGCCTGGATCTTCCTGGACGAACCACTCAACGCAACCCAGATCGCCGCCATGTTCGTGACCTTGGTAGCCATCGGGGCTCTGGTCCGAGCACAATCAAAACCCAACACCGTCGCTACCGCGGAGCCGAGCATCGCATGACCACAACACCTGCCCTCGATCGGGCAACCGCCAACTACACGGCGACGTTCGGTTCCGAGCCGACACTGGTCGTGCGTGCGCCCGGCCGGGTCAATATCATTGGAGAACACACCGACTACAACGACGGCTACGCGTTGCCCATGGCCCTGCCATTCGAAGTGGTGATTGCCGCCACCCCGCGCTCCGACGGCAAGGTCAGCGCCAGCTCCGAGGGCTTCGAAGCAGTTGAATTCGTGCTCGAGGATCCAGTGGAACAGGGTGGCTGGTTCACCTACGTTCACGGCACCGCCGCCATGCTGGTCGACGAGGGCTACCCGGTCGCCGGATGGCAGGGATGTCTGGCCAGTGACATCCCGGCGGGCGCCAGTCTGTCTTCCTCAGCGGCGCTCGAGGTCGCCTCGGGGCTTGCCTTCGTGACAGCCACGGGGACGACGATCGAACCCAGAGCGCTGGCTCGGGTCGGCCAGCGAGTCGAAAACGACGTCATGGGGTTTCCCAGCGGCATCATGGACCAGCTTGCCTCGGCAGCAGGCATTGCCGGTGCGGCATCGCTCATCGACTGCCGAGACTTGTCGACGACTGCCGTGCCGCTGCCCGCCGGGGTCGACATCATCATCATGGACACCGGCACACGACGCGAACTGGTCGACAGCGAATACGCGGCTCGGCGGGCCGATTGCCAAACAGCAGCGGCGCTGCTCGGCGTTGCCTCGCTGCGCGACGCCAACTTGGACCAACTCGACCAGATCGACGACGAACGCGTCCGCCAGCGTGCCCGTCACGTGATCGGCGAGAATCAACGGACACTCGACGCAGTGACAGCCATGCGCGAAGACGACGTTGCGAAACTCGGCCGGTTGATGAACGAAAGCCATACCAGCCTGCGCCACGACTATCAGGTGTCGGGCCCTGCGCTGGATCGCATCGTGGAGCTAGCGCAGCAGATCGGGGGTTGTCTGGGCGCCCGCATGACCGGTGGTGGCTTCGCCGGCGCCGCAGTCGCTCTCGTCGACACTGGTGCGACAGCTGCCTTCATTGCCGAGGTCGAAGCGTCCTTCACGGCGCCAGATACGCAACCAGCTACGGCCCCTACCAAGCTCTACGCAGTGCGACCAGCGCCCGGGGCTTCGGTCATCACCAGCCCCGGCTCCTAGCCCAACCTGCGTAGTCGACCCGCCCACTTACGCAGGTTGACCCACAAAACGACAACAAGCCGCGACCCGAAAGGCCGCGACTTGTTGTGTTCTCGAAAGAGACTGGTTCTAGGCCTCCATGGGGACGCGCAGCACCTGGCCCGGAAAGATCATGTCGGGATCGTTGAGCATTGGCTTGTTGGCTTCGAAGATCTCGGTGTAGCGACTGCCATCTCCGTACGCCTTCTCGGCCACAGCCCACAGGGTGTCACCCGGAGCAACGGTGTGGAAGTGGGCTTCCTCGGCAGGATCACCCACGGTGATCTCCTCGTCGACCTTGCCGACCCCACGGGCGTTACCAACGGCCAAGATGATGCGCTCACGGGTTTTCTGATCGGCAACTTCGCCGGTGATGTAGGCAATGCCGTCGTCGAAACGAATGTCGGCATCACCAATATCGATGCCCATTCCCTTGACGTAGTCCTCGAGCTCGGAGGACTTCTTGAAGTTCGCAACCCGCTCCTTGTGGGCTTTCTGACGCAGCTTCGCGTCGGCGTTGCGCTTGATTGCCTTGGACATGGCATCGGCCTTGGCCGAGGCTGCTGCTTCCTTGTTGGCCTTGGCCTTCGCCATTGCGTCGCGCCGGGCCTTGGCCGACGCAGCGGATGCTTCGGCTCGAGTCTTGGCTTGAGCCTCAGCTTCGGCCTTTTCGGCTGCTTCCTCGTCGGTGCTCTTGCCGATGCCGATTTTGGCGCCAGCGTTCTTTACAAAATCAAACACACCCATGTGCCGACTCTCCTTCTCTCGTTGCCGGTCTCTGGATGAGCCGGCGAGTCAGTATGACGTATTTTGGGACTGATATATTCCGGTCGGCGAGAATTCGCTACAACCGGGTGAAGTTGCATCATGTGCCATAACGTGCATCAGGTGAGCCCTGCGGTACTGAATAGAGCCAAATCCATCGTCGAGCCAGCCTTGCGTAGCGCCGTAGCCTCACTCGACGAGAACCTGCGGCTGCCCGTGACCTACCACCTGGGTTGGACCGACAAAGACGGCAACCCTTCCAGTACCGGCAGCGGCAAGGGTGTCCGCTCTGCGCTGGCAATATTGGGTGCCGAAGCTGTCCATGCAAACGCCGAGGCGGCGACGGCTGGTGGTGTCGCGGTGGAACTCATCCACAATTTCTCGCTCATCCATGACGACATCATGGACAACGACCGCACCCGCCGCCATCGAGCCACCGTATGGGACGTGTTCGGCGTCGGCGAAGGCATCGTGGTGGGTGATGCCATGCACGCGCTGGCGTTCGAAGTACTGCTCGACGACGCCCACACCCCACACGGAGCAGCAGCGACACGCCGCCTGGCCAAAGCAACCTCGGCCATGATTGCCGGGCAGGCCCAAGACGTGGCACTCGACCGGGCCGACAGCGCCACCTTGGCGGCGTGTATCGCCATGGAAGCCAACAAGACCGGTGCATTGCTGGCCCAATCGGTCGCCATCGGCGCCGTTCTCGGCGGTGGCGATGATCCAGTGGTGACCGCCCTCGAAGAGTTCGGCATCGCCCTGGGTATCGGCTTCCAGGCCGTCGACGACGTGCTCGGCATCTGGGGCGATCAGACAAACACCGGAAAGCCTGTCGGCAACGATCTACGCGAGCAGAAGAAGTCGATGCCGGTGGCAATCGCATTCGATCGCGGTGGCGACATTCGCGAAGCGGTCACCAACGCTTTCACCGAGCCGATGGGCGACAACCAGATCGCTGCACTCGCAGCTCAACTCGAAGCAGCCGGCATTCGCGACGAAGTCCAGAGCATCGCACGCGACTATCTCGACCAGGCAATCTGCACCCTCGACACCGTCGACCTCGCTCCCGGGGCCAAAACCGAACTCATCGAGTTGGCAAACTTCATCTGGGAACGCGAGAGCTGAACCACAGCCAAGCAGGGCACCAACCAACCAGAAACCATGCCCGGCGAGCGCCGACCCGAACGGAGTGGTGCAACCACCCAAGCGCGAGGGACGCGCGAAGCGCGCAGTGACGAAGCGCACCAACCAACCAGAAACCATGCCCGGCGAGCGCCGACCCGAACGGGGTGTGCAACACCGAAACAGAGCCGAAACACTTTGGACTCTCAGCGTTCACTTCGGCGGAACATCAGTGAAATAGAGGGTTCCTAGCTTCAACCCTTACGCACTGCGCACGCCGCGCACATTACGGGAGGCAACAATGAAACGGAAGTTCCTTATCACCGTGCTGGGAGCCGCGCTATTTGGGCTCTTGCCGACGGCACCGGCGATGGCCCAAGAGGTTTCCGAGGCCGCACAGGTCCAGATCGTGCTCGACAACATCTGGGTGTTTGTCGCTGGCATCTTGGTCTTTCTGATGCAGGCCGGCTTCGGCTTGGTCGAAGCCGGACTCACCCGTGCCAAGAACGTGGCCAACATCATGGCCAAGAACATGGCCGATATGTGTATCGGGGCCATTGCTTTCTGGGCGGTCGGCTACGGCATCGCCTTCGGTGACGGCCGGTGGATCGGAACCGACTCGTTCTTCCTCAGCGGGTTCGGCGACGGCAGCTTCGACGGCCTCTACTCGGGCTACACCCCATTCTTCTTCCAAGTGGTGTTCGCCGCCGCTGCGGTAACGATCGCCTCGGGCGCCATGGCCGGCCGCACCAAGATCTCGGGCTACCTGATCTTCAGTGCGGTGATGACTGCATTTATCTACCCCGTTGTGGTGCACATGTTCTGGCAAGGCGACGGCATCTTGAATCGCATCACCGTTGGCGACGCTGCATTCAGCGACTTCGCCGGTTCCAGCATCGTCCACTCGGCGGGCGGTTGGGCCGCCTTGATGGGAGCCTTCTTCCTCGGGCCCCGCATCGGCAAGTACGGCGACGACGGCAAGCCACGAGCAATTCCTGGACACAACATTGCCTTCACCGTCATTGGTGTCTTCATCCTCTGGTTCGGCTGGTTCGGCTTCAACGCTGGTTCGGAACTCGGCGCCGACAGCGTCGTTGTCCGAGCAGGTGTCACGACCATGCTCGCAGCAGCTGCTGGTGGCGTCGCCGCTGGCGCAGTCATGTGGATGAAAGGCGGCTTCCTCGACGTCGCCATGACCGCAAACGGCATCCTGGCCGGCCTGGTGTCCATCACCGCCGGTACTGGCGCCCTGACGCCTTTCGGTGCCGTTATCACCGGCGCCATCGGCGGTGTGATCGTGGTATTCAGCGTGCTCTTCTTCGACAAGATTCGTATCGACGATCCGGTCGGGGCGATCTCGGTGCACGGCGTCTGCGGCGTGTGGGGCACACTCGCCATTGGCTTCTTCGCCAAGTATGACGATGCCTTCCTCGGCCGTGAAGATGCGGGAATCTTCTATGGCGGCAACATCAACCAGCTGGTCATGCAGCTGATCGGCGTTGCCATCGTGGCCGCTTGGGTGCTGACGACGACCGGCCTGCTCTTCTTCACACTCAAGAAGCTGAACCTGTTGCGAGTCACACCAGAAGAAGAGATCGCTGGCCTCGATGTGAGCGAACACGGCTCAGCTGGTTACGGCCTAGAGACTGCATTCGCCGGCAGCTTCGCTGGCGGTATACCAGCAAAGCGCCCCCAGTCAGCCGACTGACAGTTCACAGATACTTCGTCTCCTGCCGGCGCCAAATGCCTCCCAAGCGTGTGCGTCGGCAGGAGATCAGATCCGCCGATCGAGTCTGACTTCCCCCAGTCAGACTCGATCGGCAGTGTCGCGCCCGGAGGCGTCTGCAAGCGCGCGGCTACACACATCTGATGGACAGCCGAACAGCTTGGCGGCCTCGAGCACGAGCGGAATCGCTGATCTGGCGGCGCCTTTGCTCACGGAGCGTGAGTCGCGGTTTGCGTGGCGAGCGTGGCCCCACCCGCAATACTGGCGTGCATGAGCAGCGCAGATGAAGCCTTCGCCCCCAGCCCTGCGTTACCGCAGAATCCCGAGTTCTACCGCCGAGTGCTCCACGAATCGCCTGCTCCCACTTTGGTCGTGAACCACGCTGGTCAGGTCGTCTACGGCAATCGGGCGATCGTACAGATGGGCGGCTGGGACCGGTTGGCGACCGTTGGGACCAGCATCGTCGACTACATCCACCCCGACGACGTCGAAACGCTGACCGAATCGTTCTCCGAAATTGCCCTGTCCAAGGAGTCCGACACGTTTTCCACCCCATGGTCGCCCATCAGCGTTCGACTCATTGCCGCCAACGGCACCGTGATTCCTGTCGAGATCACCGGCACAGGCGGGCTCAACGACCCCAACGTGCAATCGATTGTCTACGACATCCGCCCCGGTCACGAACAAGACATCCTGCGACGCGGGCTGACCGGGCTGGCGCAGGGCGAGCCAATCGACTCCATCCTGCAGCTGATCACCGACATGATCGCGCTGCCTCCGCAGGCGCTCGATGCTGCGGTTCTGGAGCCTGCTGGCGACGGAACCTACCGCGTGATCGGCGCCACCGATCAAGAACTCGACGCCATCTTGCAGGCCGCTCATGACCCGCAGCCGTGGAACATTGCCAGCAGCACTCCCGAACGCACCATCGTGTCTCGATACCCCGGCGGCGCAGGAGAGGACCTGTTCGCCGCCGGCTACCGAGAGTTCTGGCACGTTGCGCCCGAACCAGCCAACAACCCGAACTCCTACCGCATCGTTGCATGCAGCCGGACCATTCACCGCCCGGCCGCCGGGCAGATCGGGCGACTTGCTCGCGCCAACGAGCTTGCCAGCGTTGTGCTGCTTCGCGCTCGCGCCGACGCCCTACTCGAACACTCGGCGACCCATGACCGCCTGACCAAGCTGCCCAACCGCGACGGCTTCCACCGCAGCGCTACCGAAGTACTCGAGGCAAATCGAGCCGACACGGCGGCCATGCTCTTCATCGACCTCGACGGATTCAAGAAGGTGAACGACGAACACGGTCACGCCGCCGGCGATCAAGTACTGCAGACCGTCGCCAAGCGACTGGTGTCGGTGACACGCTCGGTTGACATGGTTGCCCGTCTCGGAGGCGATGAGTTCGTCATCCTGGTGGGTGCCAGCTCGGATCGCCCTGCCAATCAGGCGCGCGTGCGAGTGATTGCGGATCGGAGTCTGCAAGAGCTGCGTCGTGAGATCGACATCGGCTCGAGCAACGTCACGATCGCGGCCAGCATCGGCGCCGTGATCGCCCCCATGCCCATAACTCTCGAAGAACTCTTGGCTAGAGCCGACGCCGCCATGTACGAAGCAAAACGCAACAACGGAAACCAACACCACATCGAATAGGTGCGGTGATGCGCTTGTGAGCGACCTTGCCTCACTCGCTTCGGCGGTCGAGGAAGCTGTAGACCTCTACCAGGTCCACGCCGGGGAAGCGACTGAACTCTTGGCGGGCCGCTGGCAGACCCGACACGATGTGGCTTCGGTCGCGCGCAGAAGGCCACGCAACCGTGGACCAGCGTTGGCGCTGCGACGGATGCGGCTCGCGACAGCATCCCGGGTCAGGGCAGGTCGAGGTGGTGCGCCGGGGCGTGTCGCTGCCGCGGAAGTAGCGAGCTTGGCGAGCGTCGGCACCAACCGTGATCGCATGTGGTGGTGAGCGATCGGCTTCGACGTAGGTGACGCACCAGAACTCGCCGTCGGCCGTGTCGGTGTACTGATAGTGAAACGTATAGGCATCTTCGCTGTGGAATGCCTGCCGGGTGCCCCATTCACGACACAGGCGTTGTCCTTCGAAGCCACCAAAGGCATCTGTTGGTAGTGGCACGCCGTTGTTCTCGTATGCCTTCCAGACCACACCCTCGTTGTCTGAGCGCAGAAAATGCAATGTGAGATCGAGGTGCTCGGTCGCCAGATTCGTCAGGCGGTGCGCCGCCATCTCATAGGAGAGGTAGAACAGCTCCTTGAGGTCTTCGACCGAGATGTCCTTCTGCTCCTTGGCTTCTCGAAGGTGCTCGATGGCCGGCGCCTCTGGAGCCAACACTGCTGCGGCGAGATAGTTCGACTCGACTCGCTGGCGCACATAGTCCAAGAAGTCATCGGTGTCACGATGGCCCAACACGAAATGGCCGAGAGTCTGTAGCAACACCGAGCGCGCGCTGCGGGTCGTCAGGTCATTGCGCTGTGGAATATAGATGACACGATTGCGCTGATCTGCGACCGAGCGAGCACTGCTGGGCAGGTCCCGCACCCGGTCGATGGTGAAACCGCAGTTGTCGGCCATCTGGACCAGCATGCGTTCCGATACTGGCCCGCGGCCGGGATAGCCAACGGCGGTCAACATGGACCCGGCAACCTCTTCGATTTCGGCGAAGTAGTTGTTGCGGTTGCGCATCTCGGCGCGCATCTGCACATTGGCCCGACGTTGATCGTCGCCGTCTCGATGCCCGGCGCGGTCTTCGGCATGCACCAACGCCTTGTAGAGGCCCGCAATGTGTTCCAGGGCGCTGTCCGAGGTCTTGGCGGTTGGCCGGAATTCTGCCAAACCGAGTTCCAGGTACTTCGGATCACTCTGGGCTCGCAGCACCGAGATTTCGAGTTCGTCGCGGCGCGTTGGTGCATCGTCGATCAGTAGGTCTGCGGTGGTGCAGCCCAGACATTCGGCCAGCTCGCCCAACAGACCCACCCTGGCTTCGACGTGTCCGTTCTCGAGCTGACTCAGATAGGACGTTGGCCGGTCGACCCGAGCACTGAGCTCATCGAGGGTCAGTCCCGCTTCTTTGCGGTAGAACCGGATGCGACGTCCCAATAGCAGTGCATCCATCACCCAAAAATAGCCCCTTCTTCTTCAATTCCCACAGACTTCTGCCCAAGCCGCCAGGTTTGCCGGGCAAAATCCAAGGTTCTTTCGACTCTGGGCATCGACAGGCGGTTTTATCCTCTCGAGGGTCGATACTCGACACCATGGCTGAAACCGAACCATGTCACGTGCTACACATCGCTCCTGTCGATCGCTGGGCACAGGCGAGCGCCGATCCCGCCGGCGAGTACGTGGACCCTTCGCTCGAGGGCGAGGGCTTCATCCATTGCTCGACCGCCGAGCAGGTGCTCATCCCTGCCAACGAGCGCTTCGGCGGCCGCACCGACTTGGTGTTGCTCGTGATCGATCTGGAGCAGGTGCCATCGCGCACCGTTTTCGAAGACTGCTACGAGTCGGGCCACACCTTTCCGCACATCTATGGACCCATTCCCGTCGCCGCAGTGACGACCGTGGTGCCGTTTCCTTGCCACGACGACGGCACGTTCTCGCTGCCCGAAACGCTGCTGTAGCAAAGGCTTCACGAGTAAATACGTGCATGTTGTCGGCCACGGGTTTAACGTCGAGAGATCGGCCCGGCAAGCGAAAACCCGCAGGCAATCACCTACGTGCTCGACACGTCGGTTTTGTTGAGCGATCCAACCGCCCTCTTTCAGTTCGAAGAGAACCGAGTGGTCGTGCCGCTCATTGTTCTGACCGAGCTCGAAGCCAAACGACATCATCCCGAACTCGGGTGGGCTGCTCGTCAGGCGCTGCGCTCGCTCGAAGAGATACGCGTCACCCACGGCAAGATCGACAGCGCAGCGACGATCAACGAACTCGGCGGTTCGATCCGAGTCGAGCTCAACCACATCAAGCTCGACTCCATGCCCGAAGCGTTCCGCGACGGATCCAACGATGAACGCATTCTGAGCGTCGCTCGGAACCTCGCCGACCAGGGTCAACACACGGTGTTGGTCACACGCGATCTGCCGATGCGACTCCGGGCATCGGTACTCGGCCTCGACGCCGACGAGTACCGCACCGAGTTCGCAGCCGACCCGGGTTGGACCGGTGTGATGGAACTCGACGTCACTGCCGGTGACATCAACCGGCTCTACGCCGAGGGCGAACTGAAGCTCGAAGAAGCCCACGATGCGCCGGTGCATACCTCTTTCCGGCTGACTGCCGGTCAACAATCCGCTATTGGTCGCATGCACCCAGACCGCCTCATCCGGCCACTCAACACCATGCAACTGTTCGGCGTGCGAGGTCGCAATGCCGAGCAACGAATGGCCCTCGATCTGCTGGCCGATCCCAGCATCGGCATCGTGAGCCTGGGCGGGCCCGCTGGTACCGGCAAGAGCGTGCTCGCGCTTGCCGCTGCGCTCGAGTCTGCCCTCGAGCGCGATGGCCAGGAAAAGATCCTGGTCTTTCGGCCGTTGTTTGCTGTAGGCGGCCAAGAGTTGGGGTTCTTGCCCGGAGACGAAGCCGAGAAGATGGCACCATGGGCAGCTGCGGTCTACGACGCGCTGGGCGCCATCTGCTCACCCGAAGTTCGCCGGGAGATCGAGGCTCGAGACCTGCTCGAAGTACTCCCGCTCACCCATATTCGCGGTCGTAGCCTGAATGATGCGTTCGTGATCATCGACGAGGCCCAGAATCTCGAGCGCGGCGTGCTGTTGACCGCGTTGTCCCGTCTGGGCGAGAACAGTCGAGTCGTGTTGACCCACGACATTGCCCAGCGTGACAATCTGCATGTGGGCAGCCACGACGGCGTGGTATCGGTCATCGATGCGCTGCGGGGGCAACAACTGTTCGCGCACATCGCACTGCGAAAGGCCGAGCGCAGCGCCATCGCCGCGCTGGTGACCGAACTACTCGACGACAGCCGCCCCCGACGCCGCCGCTAGCGGTGTCGCGCGAGAGAGCCGGATCGCTTCCGTTGAACCCACGGTTGCGACACGTCATCGATTACACACGGTGAATGCGCACTGTTGTTGTTGGCCACACTGCTTTCACCTTGGCCATGTTGGGGCTGATGTGGGCCGTGCAGATCGTGGTGTATCCCCAGTTCCGCAGTGTGGCTCCTGCAGAGTTCGCCAGCTACGCCGCCGACCATGGCACTCGTATCACGGTCGCCTTGGCGCTGCTCGCGCCTGCTGAGATCGTGTTCGCTGCATGGCTATTTCTGGACACGCCGGCTGCTCTCAGCCGCAGCATCGTGTTTCTCTCGGGCGCGCTTCTGGCTGCCGGTTGGGTTTCGACCGCACTGTTCTTCGGCCCGCTGCACGGCAAGTTCGCCGGGCCCCATGACCGAGAACTCATCAACCAGCTCATCACCACAAACTGGTTTCGCACAGCCATCTGGTCAGCACGTGCCGTCCTCGCCAGCTGGTTTCTCTGGCAACTTCTCGACACCGACGCCTAGTCACTCGAAGCGCTGAGAAACTGGAACTGTTGCTGTGAACGTGTCGGTGCCTGGAGGTTCAGCCGATAGCTGGGGAGTTTCGGCTCAGGGGCCGGATAAACCGTGGCCCAGCGGCCCGTGAGTGTCAACCCTGCGGGTTGCTTGCGAACCAAAGCGGGAACATGTACCTGGAGGCTCTGAGCTTGTCGCTATCCGCGCGGCCTCCCGGCACCGCCACGTTTGGCACCACACTTTCAGCGAGAAACTGGAACTGTTGCTGGGGCTACTGGCAGTCCGCTGACCTCGGTGTTGGTGACGAATACTGCACCGGCACGGTCGCTCGACGCTCCATCTGACCCGCTCACGATGTACAGCTGACGCAGGTCCGGTCCACCGAAGCACACGCTGGTGCACATCGGCATGGGGATCTCGATATGGGCACGATGGGTGCCGTCGGCGTTGTAGACGCCAACGCCGCTGCCGCCCGATGCCAGGGCAACCCAGACAGCTCCGTCCTCGCTCACCACCAAACCGTCGGGATGACCGCGCACCATATCGGCGAAGTGTTGCTTCGGCCCGAGTGTCCCGTCGTCGTGCACGTCGTACTTCATCACTGCTGCTCGCAGGCTGTCCGAGTGATACAGCGTGCGTCCATCGGGCGAGAAGCCGAGTCCGTTCGTCAGCAAGACGTCGTGGCCCACGACCGTGTTCGAGCCGTCGGTGTCGACCATCCAAAGATCGCCAGGTGTTCCGCGAGTCGCGTCGAATGGGCTTCCACCCAGTTCTCCGGCGTAGACGCGGCCGATGCTGTCGGTGGTGATGTCGTTGAAGCCAACCGCAGGATTACCAGTGGACTGAGCCAGCAGTTCGATGGTCGGGCCACAGTCGAAAGGTTTGTAAGCCACGTTGCGTCCGCTGACGATCATCCCGTCGCCGCTGGCATGAAGCGCCATACCTCCGATTCCGCGACGATGTTCGAAGACGATCGTTACGACTCCGTCGAGTGTTACCGAATAGACGCCACCGGCTTTGACATCGCTGAAGAACAGCCCACGTTCGTTGTGCCAGACCGGCCCTTCGATCAATCCATAACCCTCGGTGAGTTTGTCCATGCTGTTCCCAACTTCCTGGCCCGGCACCGATGTTGTCAGAAACGCCAATCGCCCACGAAACCGGACCGGGGACGCCCCGAGGGCGGGCGTGGTGAGCTGCAGAGATTCCGGATGGCACCACTAGCGTTCAGCCTGATGAGTACCCGTCACCTCGCTAGCAACTGATGTCGGCGCTGCGCGACGCCGCATCGTTCTTGACGCGGGTGCCGTTGCATCGCCCCGACGGCGGCGCGCCCGATATGAGCGCTGCCGTTCCATGGTTTGCTTTCGTCGGCTTGATCCTCGGCCTCGCTCAGGGTGGTCTCTACGTCGGCCTCTATGAGATCTCGACACCTACTGTTGCCGCCGCTCTCTCCGCTGCAGCGCTCGGCCAGATAACGGGCGCGTTCCACCACGACGGACTGGCCGACATGGCCGATGCATTCGGCGGCGGCTGGACCCAAGAGCAGCGGCTCGAAATTCTCAAGGACTCCCGGCTCGGCACGTATGGCGTCACTGCGCTGATCTTCGTGATCATTGTCGAGATTGCAGCCCTGTCTGCGCTGGCAGGCTGGCTTGCCATGGCCGCCACCGCCGCCGCTCACATGGTCAGTCGAGCCGTTGCCAGCTTCATGATGATCATCGCCCGCCCCGCCCGCGACAGCGGCCTGGGTGTCGACTATCTCCAAGGCCTGTCGCGGCCGGCGGTGATCGGCGTTTCACTGCTGGTTGCCGCGGCTGTGGTCGCGCTGTTCGGCGTCGTTGCCTTGCCGGTGATCGTCGGCGCCTACGGGGCAGGGGCACTGGTCGTGCGACTGGCGATCAGCAAGATCGGCGGTATCTCGGGTGATGTTCTCGGAGCGGTGCAGCAGATCGCCAAGATCGTGACGCTGGTGATCATCGTGATCGCCGACGAAGTCACGACCGACCTCGGCCTCCTCGGTGGCCTGGCGCTCCAGTAGCGCTCAACATAATCGCCAACCTGCGCAAGCGGGCGGGTCACAAACGCAGGTCGCAACCTGCGTAAGAGGGCGGGTCACTTACGCAGGTCGCAACCTGCGTAAGAGGGCGGGTCACTTACGCAGGTTCAGCGGCCGGGTAGGAGCCGTCGGGTTCGTTTGCCGACTCGACGGGCCTGGCGATTGAGGCCGCGGGCCCGACCATGTAGATCGAGTTCGAAGAGTGCTACGTGATGTTCGATCGCGTAGGCGCATGCGGGCGCGCTGAACCCGCTGGTCGAGAACAATGCCGGCGAGCGATCAAGGGTGAGCGCAGCGCCGACCAACTGCTGTACGGCAGGACGACCGACGCGCTTGGTGGTGTGTTTCACCTGGACCGCCCATTCGGCGGTCACCACATCGATACCGCCATCGGCGCTGCCTCCCGTCAACGAAACCCGGCGACAACCAGCCTTGCGAAGCCAGCGAGCGGCCGCGACCTCGGCGTCTTGCCAACCACGGATGCGAGGCCGTCGCAGTCGTCGTGCGAGAAGAAGCAGCACGATCATCGAGAAAACGGCAACAGCAGCAACCTGTGCTCGCGGGTCGCTCTGCCAGACGATGCCGAGCAAGGCCAGCAAAAAGGCAATACGAACCCACCACGGTACGAAACGCATCAACCCTGCGGCGCAGCGGTGAGGGTGAGTCCGTCGATCGTGGTTCGCACTTGGCGTTTGGCTGTGGCCAAGTCGACGACAGATCGCTCGATAGCTCCCGACGTGGTGCAGAACACGAAACGGCACTCGGTTACCAACTGTCCGGTGACCTGCTCGAGTGCAACGGCATAAGCCGATGCCTGCAGCTCATACATGGCGAGCTTGGCGTCGACATCGGCGTCGGAACGAACCGAGTCGGTTTTGTAGTCGACCACGATCAAACCATCGGGTGTCTCGATCAGCAGGTCGACGTAACCCTCGACAATTCGGTCGCCAACCGGTGCGGTCACGAACAACTCTTTGAAGTGGGGATGGTCTGCCGCCAACGTTACCGCCTTCGACTCGAGCGCAGCTTTGACCAACCGCCACACGATGCCGGTGCGGTCAGGTATGCCTTCGATCTCACATTGCTGAGCGACGATGTCGTCGATGGCCGCAGGCCGCGCCGATTCGCCGAGGTCGAGCAACTGCAGCACTGCGTGAACGGCGGACCCAATGGCTGAACCCGTGCGGCCCCGGCGCCGCCCGATCAGCTCTTGCTCGGGTTGGTCAGCACCGTCGTCGTCTTGGTCGATCAGTCGCTCGATCGCGTAGACCGCCAAGCCGTCGGCCGCAACACCGGGCTGCTCACCATCTGGTGACGCATCCCACTGCTCGGTCCCCGGCTCGATGTCCACGTCGCCAGACCCGTCATCTTGGGCAGGCGACGCAGGCGCGAATGCAACGGTGCCAGGCACTGTTGCATTTGTGGGCGGCGGAGGGGTGAGCGCAGCACGGGCGACACCGGTGGCTGACAACACCCGGGGCACACGGTACGGAGCCAGCAGTGCCTGGCGGTCTGCGATCCACTGCTCTCGGTTGTCGAGCGCAAGCCCGAGTTGCGCAGCACCTGCGGGTTCTGGGTCGTGGTTGCCCACGACCTCGAGCCAGTCGAAGCGGCGCGCCAGCCCACGGTTCTCATCGGTGTCGAAGACCTGCCAGAACATGCCGCCATAGGTCTTGTCGGCCGACCCCCCGGGCTTGTGGTGACATGACACGATCAGATGATCACGCGCTCGAGTGGTGGCCACATAGGCCAAGCGCACCTTCTCGTAATCGTCCATCGCGGCTTCGAGATCGGCAAGCGGGCCGTGCTCGTGGGTTTCCACACCCTTCTTCATGCGCACGCTGGGCAGGCCGTCTTCGGGCCACAGCACGCTGACACCGGCGCGGGTGTTGCGCATCTGGGTGGTCATACCCGACAGAATCGTGATGGGAAACTCAAGGCCCTTGGAACCATGAATTGTCTGAATGCTCAGTGCAGCTTCGTCGGTTTCGGGCAACAGCGGCTCATGGACACGGGCCATGGATCCGGACTGCAATGCCGCCCACTGGGTGAATGCCCGCAGGTCGCCCGAGTTCGACTCTTCGAAGGTGCGAGCCTGATCGATCAAGAAGCGCAGGCGACGCCACACGTCGGTCGTGCGTGGATCACCAAAGGCAAGTAGCGACGCTCGGCGCTCGCGTAGCAGCCGTTCGAGCAGCATCGAGGGTGTCAGGAACCAACGATCACGCCACAGGCCATGCAGGTGGGTAACGGCCGCCGCCACCGGATGAGACGCAGCGATCGTTTCGGGAATGGGGGCTCGCACGTCCCAGCGCCCGCCGTTGCGACGCCAGATGACCAAGTCGACATCAGAGCACGCATAGAGAGGAGAGCGCAGTGCCGCCACCAGGCTGAGTTCGTCGCCCGGGTCATCGATGGCGCGCAGTGCCGCAAGCGCGTCGACGACCTCTTGGGTGTCATAGACCAACGTGCCGGTCACGATGCGGTAGCGCAGTTGGGCGTCGTCGAGAGCGGCCCGAAGAAATGGCAGTGACGTGCGGGTTGGCAACAAGATGGTGATGTCGTCGAGCGAAGCGGGTCGCCAGGCATCGGCGCTGCCGTCGGTCACCGGCCAACTCGACGGATCGGCGACGATGGCTCGGACCATGCCGACGACGTCGTCGGCTTCGATGGCGCGTAGCTCGCCGGCTGGGATCCTGTCGTTGTCGTTCGGTCCGCCGAGCAACACCGGTCGATGAATCGAAGACTGCTCGGGTGTTTCGGCCCGACGGCTGGCAACCAGGGATTGATACTTGGGCTGCGCGCCCGGTTCCTCGTGCGGCATCTTGGCTTCGAACAGGGCGTTGACCCACGACACGATGGGTTCGACCGTGCGAAAATTGGCTTCGAGCTGCGCCGAGCCATCGGCACCGGCAAAGCGATCTCGGGCTCGCAGGAACAGCGCGATGTCGGCTCGACGGAAGCGGTAAATCGATTGCTTGGGATCGCCCACGAAGAACAATCGCCCGGGTTCGACCGGCATATCGAACCACGCCATGTCGGACACGTCGGCCGCGCTCGTAGCAATCAGCACCGCCAGCTCGATCTGGATGGGGTCGGTGTCCTGAAACTCGTCGAGCAAGAGGTGCTGGAATCGCTCGTGGAGCACGTGGCGAGCATGCACCGAGGATCGCAGAAGATTTCGAGACAGCACGAGCAGGTCATGGAACTCGAGGCCACCGTCGGCGCGACGGGCCTGGGCTGCAGCAAAAGTCTCGACCGCAATCACTTGCGACAGCCGCAGCAAAACATCGTTGATGATCGGGCGCAGCACTTCTTCTTTGGCTGATTCGACCGCCTTGATCGTGGCCTTGACGTAATCCTTCATGCCGGGACCCGACCACGCGTCCTTGCGCCCGCCGTTGCCGGGTCCCCACCTGGGCGCCTGGGTCAGCGCCCGCATCTTGCGCAGCGGATCAGCAATAGCGGCAATCGCCTGCATCTCGGGCAGGAGCTGCTGGAGGTGAATGTTCAGCCGATCATCGCTGTCGAGATTGTGTTGGCGCAGGTCAGCCAGGTCCTCGACCAAGCCGTCGAAATGGTGGAAGTCGAAGACGTCGCCCAGGGGCGCAAGCTCGCAGCTGATCAAGGCGGGCAGCCGATCCCAGTTCTGGTTGAACTGGCTGGCGACGGTGCGCATGGTCGACTGGTCGAGGTAGCGCGGTTCAACCGGGATCTTGAGCGCCGATGCTGCCTGCAGCAACTCGACATGGTCGTCGTTCTCGTAGAGCCGATCGACGAATCGTTGCCACCGGTCTTCTTGCGCAAGCTGCGAGGACACCTCGTCGAGCACGCGAATCTGCGGTGGTAGACCGGCAGCTACCGCGAACTCGCCCAAGATGCGATTTGCGAATCCGTGAAGGGTGGTGATGGCTGCCAGGTCACTGTCGGCGACCGCCCGGCGACAGGCCTGGGCGCGTTCGTGGTCGCCGTCGGTGATGGCCAGGGCTTGGACCTGTTCGAACTTGGCCCTAACGCGCGATTGCAGCTCACTGGCTGCGGCCTCGGTGAAGGTGATGGCCGCGATAGCCGAAAGTGGCACGTCGGCGCGCAACACCAGGTTCACGATTCGCTCGACCAACAAGGTGGTCTTGCCCGAACCCGCACCCGCTTCGACAAACAGTGTCTCGGCCAGACCGTCGCGGCTGACGCGCCGGCGCACCAGTTCGTCGACCAGGGGCGCTGACGTATCACGCGTCATTGGTCGACCCGTTCCGACTTGGGAATGAGCGCCACCCGCACTTCGAGCTCGGGGGCATCGGCCTTGTCGTCGGCGTGCTCGGCCCGGTCCCGGGGACACACCGAGGTGAAATCGCAGTACGCACAGTTGTCATAGGTGTTGCGAAACGACTGCCAGTCACCAGGGATCGCGGCAAAGATGCCGGCTTCGATGCCATCGGCGATGCCGGTCAAGACATCGACAAGTCGTTCGCGATGACTCGGTGACCATGGATAGCCGTGGCGAGCGAAGCCGGCGCTAGTGTTGACCATCCAGTATTCGGAACTGACCGCACCGGCCCCGAGTTGGTCAGCTACAGCTTCGGCATAGAGACCGAGCTGCAGCAGCGTGCCGCGTCGGGTTGGATCCGCTTCGCTTTCGAGCCCTTTGTATTGACTGCCGCTTCCGGTCTTGTAGTCGATGATGCGCCGACTTCCGTTTGGTCCCTGGTCGACCCGATCTATCATGCCTCGGAACTGCAGCAGACGACCGTCGTCGAGGCCGATCTGCAGCGGCTCGTTCGAACCCAGACCGAAAGCCAACTCGAACTGATCGGGGGTGCTCTGATGGGCAGCCCGATACGTGTCGTCGCTGGTCAAGAAGTCGTCGATCAAAGCCAGCAGGTCACTCTTCTGGGTTTCCCACTCGATGCGGCGACCGGTGCGGCCCCGTCGTTCGTATTCGCCGAACGACTCTGCCGCAATTTCTTGCGCTCGCGCCCGTTGGGTGGCTGACCACGGTTCGTCGGGGGCAGGAGGGCCAGCTTCGACCTGTTCACGCATGAACCGCTCGAGGACGTCATGCATGGCCGAGCCCCGGTCGAGTGCCGACAGCTCGACGGTGCGTTCGGGGTCGTCGCGTTCGGAAAGCCCCAGCACATAACCCAGGAAGTACCTGAAGCCGCACGTGGCCCATGTCTCGAGGCGCGAAGCCGACATGACATCACCACTCGCGCCAACCGGCGCGGCAGCAATGTTTCCATCGAACTCGGTGAACGCCGAACTGCGACGGGCGAGCTGCATCTGCAAGCCTCGTTCCACGAGCGCACTGGCGGGGTGAGTAGTCGGCTCGCCACCGTGTTGCACATAGGCAAACAGTTGGGCCGCATCGCGTTCGTCGAGCGACGCGAAATGGCTGGCTTGCACCAGCGCGTCGGCATGCGATGCCACCTCGTATACGCCCGCTGGGCTTTCGTGCTCGAAGTCGGTGGCGTACAGCGGCTTGTCGGCCAGCGCCGATGCGGTCGGCAGTAACCAGCGCGACGGCCGGGCACGGCGGCTGCTTCGTAGATCTCCGCGCGGAAAGAACAGCCAGCGGTTGCCCACCGGCGCCGAGGCCACGGCGGCCAGGAACTGGCGGCGTTGCTCATCGATCTGGCTGAGACGCAACGGCAGGTCGCCCCCGGCCAACGCGCGCACATTGTCGGCCAACATGACGTCTTCGCGTCGAGGCGCCGGGCACAGGCCTTCGGTGCAGCCCAAGACGAAGACGGCGTCGAGATCGTGGCCCGGCGCCGACGAGATCGGCCCGTACACCACGCCGTCTCCGAAGCGGCCAGAACGGCCTCGAGCGACCGAGAGTTCGCTCGATAACGCCCGCACAAAGACTGCGTTGGTCGGCTCGGGCTCGATGACCTCGAGCATGGCCAACCGCTCGAGCGCAGATTCGACCTGGTCGAAGGCGTCGAGCTCGACGTCGGGCCACCAGACCCGCATCTGCGCACTCCCCAACAGCCCGTCCAACAACTGCTTGGCCGCCTGGGCACGAGCTGGCCAACCGGTAGCCGATTCAACCGCAGCCACGGCGCTGGCAACCCATTCGACAAACGCCGCCAGATCCTGAACATCGGCCCGCTGGTCGACCATTCGTTGCGCTCGAACCTGGTTGTCGGCGGCTGCTGCTTCGCCGTGCGCCACGTGGATTCGGTTGAGCTCGACCTGCAGCTTGGCCCGCCAGTCATTCAGCCCGCCGACGACGCCGGCATAGCGCGACAGCATGTCCCAGACGGCAGGCCGCGCCGGCTTGCCGTCGTAGCGCAGGGGCCCGCTGTTGACCAGCGCGATCACGCGGTCTCGGCGCCATCTCTCCGAGGGCAATGCCAGCGCCCCGAGCAGCACACGCCCGGCAATCGTCTCGCTCAGGCGGCGCCGCGACGGCCCATTCGCCGGGACGTCGGCAGCTGCGAACTGCTGCTCGATGATACGCACATAGGGATCGGGCACCGGGTGAAAGACACCAATGCGATCGAGCGGTGTTCCCTGATCGACGAGCTGAATGACCTCGCGAAGCACTGCACGCACTTCTTCGTCGGCGTCGGTGACCGAGATGATGTGATCGGCAAGCGGCGGCGTTTCGTCGCCAGCGTCGATGGGTGCGCCGTCTTCGGAGGCCGCCATGGGGAAGCTGACTCCGGCGATGCGCATGGTGCGCACCACCTCGGCGTCGGCCGCCGCTCGACCCGACGTGGCAACAATGACCGTGGCAGGAGCTTGGGCCAGCACTGATCTCAGGAAACTGGCGAGCGGCGCCGAGGTCGGTGCGGGTAGGTACCAGATCAGATGGCCGAATGGCTGCACGACCTGGGCCAGATCGGATCGGTGCGCGGCGGCTCGAGCCACGTCGGCTTCGTCGTGAAAATCGCGCAGGTGGGAACGGATATCGTCGAACAGCTCGATGATCGACGATGCATGGCCACCCTGGTTGTGAATGGCTTGCCGGCCCGCGGCGCTCACATTGCTGAGCTCACCCACACAGGCCGCCAGCACCTGTTCGGTGGCGCGATGGTCGCGAACACTTCCGAACTGACGTGGGTTGTCGGCCAGCGCGCGGCGCACCGCAGCCCCGAGCACTGGTTTGGTCAGCGGCTTTCGACCACGCAGTTCGCCGACGGCGAGCAGTTCGGCCAGACGAAACGGCGTCAAGAAGTTCACGTTGGCCACGCCGGTGACACCAAGGTCACCTCGGCCAAGCATGCGCCGAGCAGCCAAACCGGCGAAGTTCGACGGAACGATCACGGTCACCGGCGCAAGCGCGACCCCAGCCTTGATATCGGCAATGGCCTGCGCCAGCGCCGTACTGGCAGCACGCCCATATTCGGTGACCACGACATTGGCTTTCACTGTCACAACGTAAACCAACGGTGTGACACTTACACCTCTCTCACCCATCCCGCTCGCCACACTGCAGAAGCGGAATGTTCGTACTTCGAGGCTGCGCAGTTCGCAGGAGCCCATCGGCCTCCAGGCAGATGGTGCCGGTCTTGTTCTCTGCCGCTCACGGGGCGCTGACCCCCCTTCGCAGACCGAGCCAGAACTCGATCAGGGTAACGGCTCAGTCGCGGCCGAGCAGTCCGCCGACGACGCCTCCGGCTCCGCCTGCTCCCGAGTTGCCGGTGCCGATGGCGGCACCGATGAAGCTCAGGAACTCGTTCGGGTTGCGGGTTTGGATCAAGATTCGACCCGGGCCGGTGAAGTCGAATACGAGACCTTCGCCGCTCTTGAAGGTCTGGACCAGCCCACCGGTGACCTTGCGCAGATTCATGGTGACCGACTCTTGATAGGCCACCATGTGGCCGGTGTCGAGCGTGATGGTCTGACCTGGTGCCAGATCCCAGGCCTCGATGGCGCCGTATGCGGCCACCACCATTGGCCCGGTGCCTTCCGCCCGCAGGATGAAGCCGCCCTCGGAACCGAACATGTTCTTGAAGCCGCCCCACTTGGTGTCCATCTCGACCCCGTCGGCCGACGCCAGCCACGAACCCTTCTGCACGAACCATGCCTGGCCCGGCTCCAAGTCCAGCACCTGGGTGTCACCTGGAAGACGGGCCGCGACATCGACCCAGCCACCTTCGGCCGGCGCGATGTACGACGTGACGAAGAACGACTCGCCGCCCAGGGCCGCCCGTTTGAGCGACTTCAGCACGCCGCCCTCGGCCTTGGCCTCGACGGTGACCGTGGGAACGGTGGCCATCATGGCCCCGGCCTCGGCCTTGATGCGCTCGTGGGGGCCCATCGTTATTCGGGCTACCCCGAACGCGGGACCTTGTCGATTCTGTACTTCCATGCGCCTGCCTCTTCCGTTTTTTCGTGCGTGCGCTCGGACAGTAGTGCTCGTGGTCGCATCACGGCTGTGCTCGTGACGACGCAAGGGTTGCGACGGCGGTCACGTAGCCCATCCGCGCGCGTCCAGGCCAGAACCGCGATTCTGTAGGGCGATGCATGCGGCGCTCCAGACGAAACTGTCACACCCCCCGGTCATGATTGTCGTATGAGGATTTTGCACACCAGCGATTGGCATCTCGGCCGGTCCTTCGGCGATCACCGCCTACTCGACCAGCAGGCGCTTTTCATCGATTGGCTTGTCGATCTGGTACGTCACGAAGAGATCGAGCTGGTAGCGATCGCGGGCGATCTCTACGACCGGTCGGTGCCGCCAGCCGATGCGGTAGAACTGTTCCACTCGGCGCTTCAACGTCTGCTTGCTGCGGGCGCCGATGTCGCCGCCATCACTGGCAACCACGACAGCGCAGAACGCCTCGGAAGCATCGACGGACTACTCACCTCGGGGCTCCTGTTGCGCGGCGGCTACAAACGTGCCGCCGAAGTCGACGTCCGCACCTATGACGACGGGCCACTCGCCATCGTCGCCGTGCCCTATCTCGACCCGGTGTTCGCGCCGATCGACACCTCGGCTCCCGCTCACAAGTCTGCTGCCCGCCCCAGCCACGAGACCGTTTTGCGGCGCACATTGCAGACCGCCCGTGACCGCATCACGCCCGGTGTTCGCAGCTTGGCCATCGCCCATGCATTCGTGACCGGTGCCGAACCCAGCGAGTCAGAACGCACCCTGGCGGTCGGCGACGCCGGCATGGTCTCCTCGGCGGTCTTCAATGGGTTCGACTACACCGCACTCGGGCATCTACATCGGGCCCAGATCGTCGGTGGCGACGAGCGCGTGCGCTACAGCGGTGCGCCGCTTCCCTACTCGTTCGGCGAGACATCACAGAAAGAAGTGGTGCTCGTCGAACTCGATGCCGACGGCGATGCGCGTTCCAAACCCATTCCCATCGATGTGGGCCGCTCGGTAGCCACCGTGCGTGGCACGCTCGACGAACTGCTGGCCGCTGCGGGCAACGGTCACGACTGGGTGCGAGTCGAACTCACCAACACCCATCCGGTGGCCGACGCTCATCGCCGCCTGCGCGACCACTTTCCCCATATGGTCGAGATCGCACGCGTTGGTTCCCGGCCGATCGATCGAGAACGACTCACCGTGCAATCGGTACGCGAGCGATCGGTGCACGAACTCGCCGGCGAGTTCCTGACCAGCGTGAGCAGCGACGACGACGCCGACGACCTCTCACTGTTGCAGGCAGCGTTGACCCGGGCCGAGAACGACCCGTCATGAGACCTATTGCCGTGAGACGGCGGTCATGAGACCACTGCGGCTCACCATGAACGCGTTCGGCCCCTACGCCGGTACCGAGACCGTTGATTTCGACGCACTCACCGAGCTCGGCCTGTTCGTGGTCGCCGGCAACAACGGGTCCGGCAAGACCACCATCTTCGACGCCCTGCACTATGCGCTCTACGGAATGCTGCCGGGCCGCCGGGCGAGCTATCTGCGGCTCAAGTCCGACCATGCCGACGACAAGACCGAGTGCTCGGTCACGCTCGACTTCGTCGCCCACGGCACGCACTGGCGGGTCGAACGGTCACCCAAGCAGAAGCGAGCCAAGCGTCGTGGTAATGGCACGACCGAGGCACCAACCGCCGCCACCTTGTACCGACTCGAACAGGGCACGCCCACCGCCGTGACCAATCGGGTCGAAGAAGTCCGAGCCAAGTGCGCCGAACTCGTCGGGCTCAGTGGAAAACAGTTCGAGCGGGTCGCTCTGCTCCCTCAAGGCCAGTTCAGTCGGGTGCTCACCGAGTCCAGCACCGAACGCCGTGAGCTGCTTCGCACCTTGTTCTCGTCCGAGATCTTCGACACGGCCACCAGTTGGTTGACCGAGAGCGCGGCCGAAGCCACCGCCGGCGATCGGCAAGCGCTCGAGCGACTCGATCATCGCCAAGAAGCGATTGCCAGCGAACTCGCCGAACTCACCGGGCGGGCCATCGGGCCCGCAGCGCCAGCGTTGCATGCCGCGCTCGATGACCACCGACGTGTCGAACTCGGTGCCCACCGAGAGGAAGTGGCAGAACTCGACCGCCTCGCTCGCCAAGCTGCGCATAACCTGCAAGCCGGTGTGGATCTCTCCACTCGGCTCGAACGTCGCCGTCAGGTCCGCATCGAACTGCAGCAGCATGAGCACGCGGCACCGCAGCACTACGCCGACGTAGACCGCCTCCACCGCGCTCGTGCTGCGGTCCCGGTGACCAGCAATGCTCGCGCCCTGGCGCAGCACCACGAACAGTTCAGCCGAGCTGAACAGCGGCTCACCGACACGATTCAGCGCCTCGATCAGGCCTTGGTGGCATCGGGGCTCGACCAAGTCGACGCACCCGATGAACCCACGCTTCGCGCCTGCGCCGAACGCATTGCTGCACTCGAAGCCACTTTGGGGCAACGTCGCCAGGCGGCGCTGCAGGTGCACGACACCACTGCTGTGGTCACCCGTGGTCATGCCGAGCTGCGGCGTATGGCAAACGACGCCAAGACGCTGGCCGAACAGCACGAGTTGGCATCGGCACAGCTTCGCCAAGCAAGAGCCGAGCTGGGCAGTCTCGACCAAGCCGCCGACATCGACGAATCCGAGCAACAGCTGCGCACCGCGAACGCTCAGCTCGCCCAACGCATCGAGTTGGCTGCACTCGAAGCCGAGCATGCAGCACTGGTGCGTCAGGCCACCGAACTCGACGCAACGAGCGAGCAGCTCGCTCACGCTCGTGAGACCGCACTACATGCCCAGTCGTCGTTGGCGGCAGTGCAACAAAAGGCCGACGCAGCATCGGCCGACTATCAAGAAGCCGAACGCCGCTCACAGGTATGCCAGGAGTACCACGCAGCAGCCACCAAGCTGCGAGCGATTCGAGCCGAACACTCCCGCGCCCAAGCTGCGACCGACGAGCTGTGGCACGCCTTCATTGCGGGCACGGCAGCTCGGGTGGCGCAAACCCTGGCCGACGACGAGCCGTGCCCGGTCTGCGGGTCATGCGAACACCCGTCTCCTGCCATTGCTTTCGACAGCAACGAGATCGTCACGCAAGGCCAGGTGACCACCTCACGATCACACAGCGAGACCCTGCTGGCCCAGGTGAGGGCGATCGAAGCCCAGATCGAGGCGATCCACGCGGGCGACCCCGACATCGCAGCTCTCGTACAGGTCGAAGCCGACGCCTTGGTCAGCACCAAAAAAGCCATGGCTTTCGGCGCTCGCACCGTGGCCGACGACACCCGCCAGGCGGCATCGCTGTATGAGCGAATCGATCGCGAGTTGTCCGTCGCGTCGACCGATCGTGCCGAACTCGATGACCAAGTCCGCTCGGTAGATCAGCGTCGCAGCCGACTGCAGGGTGCTCTCGGCGTCGCCGCAAACGAACCCGTTGCTGTGTTGCGTGCACATGCCGCCGGGGCGGCCGCCGTTCGAGCTCGGGCCGACCAGATGGCTGAGCGTGGCTTGCAGTTGCACGACATGATCGACCAAGCCCGCACCGATGTAGACAGAATCGGTCTCGAGCAGATTGCAGCCGAGAGTCGTCGAACCTCAGCCGGCGACCAGCTTGCAGCACATCAGCACGATCTCGACGTCGCCACCCAGCACTGCGTCGAGATCGACACCACGCTCGCTTCCATGGTCTCGAACCAGATCGATGCCGGCGAAGAACTCGAGCTTCGAGTTCAGTCGGCGCGCCACGCACAAACCCTGACGGCCCAGGCCATCACTGCTCTCGCGCGCCAACAAGACGCCGCCGAAGCCAGCCGACGCGCCCAATCGTTTCTCGATGATCGGCTACGACAGTCCTGCTTCAACGACCTGGAACAGGCCCTGGCGGCGTATGTCGAGCCTCACCTGATCGAACAGCTCGAAGCCCAAACCGCCGGCTACACCGCAACCGGCGAACGCCTCCGTGGGCAACTAGACGAGCTTGCTGAACTGCCAGACGGTCCCGTCGATATCGACTCGCTCGAGCAACTGGCACAGGAACATAGCCAGGCGTATGCAGCAGCGAACAGCCGACTCATCACCACCACTGCAGACCTCGATCGGCTCGAAACCGAACTCACGGTCATCGAGTCCGAGCGCTCCCGACGCCAGACAACCGACCTGAGCACGCGCCGCCTCGAACGCGTTGCGGCCTTGGCCAAAGGCGACAACGACCGCAATACATCGCTCGAGAACTGGGTGCTGGCCGCCCATCTGCGCGATGTGGTCGAACTGGCGAACATACGACTGGCTCGTTCGACTCACCAACGCTTCCAGCTCTGCGTCATGGACGACGGCGAGAACAAGCGCGGCAAGTGGGGTCTCGACCTCGGTGTCGAAGACACCGTGACCGGCACCCGCCGACCGACCGCTGGATTGTCTGGCGGCGAACTCTTTCAAGCATCGCTGGCGCTGGCACTGGGTCTGGCCGACGCCGTCATGAACCAGAGCGCGGGCGTGCGTGTCGATGCGCTGTTCATCGACGAGGGGTTCGGCTCTCTCGACGAGACGTCGGTCGAGCGAGCTATCGATTTACTCGACGAGCTCCGAGATCGCGGGGCGATGGTCGGCGTGATCACGCATGTGCCTGCGCTACTCGAGGCGCTACCGCGTGGGGTCAGCGTGACCGAGGCTCCCGATGGCCACGGATCCACGATCCAGCAGTCCCGGCGCGCCGCGTAGTCACTGCGCACACACCTTCAGCTGTCGCGACGAAGCTTCCCGACAATGAACTCGAGTCCGCCGTACACCGCCAGCGCCAACGCCGCCAGCACGGCTGCGGGCAGGAACCAGATGGCCATGACGGCAGCGATCAGCGCTGCTCGCCGTTGCTTTGACCACAACAGACTTGCTGGCAAGGGCGCCAGGCCGGCCACGACCAGCACGGCCCAGCGGCCGCCCGTCCAGGTCGGAAAGTCGACGCCTAGTGCGGCCGCCACGAACAATCCCAGACCTGCGACCGAGAGCGCCACCCAGATGATCAGTGCAACACGACTGGTCTCCCACCGGGTGCGCAAGGCAACGCCTGTCCACATCACATATCGCTTGACGGTCGGAACGCCCACCGCCTTCAGCATGTGTCGGAACACCAAGTCTGCTTGGTCCGGCCGCACCGGCGCGCCGCTGCTACGGAGCTTGGGGCCTTTCGTCAACAGATAGTCGTGAAACAGAGCTGCAGGAGTATGCGCTCCATGCGGACGTTCGAACCAACGCATCGAGGCCGGCACCGAAGCCAGGTCCGATATCCGGTCCAAGTCGAGCGGCAGCTCGCGCACGTCGGCATCGAAATCCGCTGCCAGGCCGGTTTCGCCCGCGTAGTGGATGGCGGCATATACCTGAAACCCATTCTCGCTGGTCGGTGTAACCAAGCAGCGCGTCTCAGGGCACGTCAGATGTAGCGACAGAGGGCGCCCGGGATGATGCCACAGCAGCCACAAATACCGCAGCAAGGACAGCCTGGCCGGCGGGTTCAACCCGCCAACGCATCTCAGGGCCCGTCAGGTGTAGCGAGAAAAGGCGCTCGGGCTCTTCTTAGGCGATGAGCTTTCTGTGTCGGAAGTATCACCGAGCAGGGATTCCCAGTCACCGGGCTCGACATCTGCCGGCGGTTCGAAGTCGGGCGCAAAGTTTGGCGCCAGCTCGGCATAGGGATTGCGCGTCGTCGGAGCAATATCGCCCAGGCCATCATCAGGAGCCAGGGCGGCGTAGGGATTCGCCAGGCCGTCGTCGTCGATGTAGTCAGCAAAGGCTGACGCCTTACGCGGTTCTCGGCGCACGAGTTCGGCTTCACTGGTGGTTCTGTTGTCGCTGATATCGATGACAACATCGTCGGGTGCCTCATCGGCAACGTTGTTGTCGAGATCGGCCAGTACAACCAGCAACGGTGCCGATTCGACTGGGGCCGCCGCCGCTGGCGCTTGCTGATGGGTCGGCCCGTCAGGCTCGCTGTCATCGAGATCGACGTCTTCGACACCTTCGAGATCACCGGCCTCGGCGGCGGCGCCAGTGAGTGGCTCGGGGTCGACGGAGTCGAGCAATATGAGCTGAGGCTCTGGCGACTCGGCCACCTCGTGCACAGGCAGGTCTTGGGAGGTCAGGTCTTGGGCGGCCACCTCGTGCGCATGCAGGTCTTGGGCGGCCACCTCGTGCGCAGGCAGGTCCTGGGAGGTCAGGTCTTGGGCGGCCACCTCGTGCGCAGGCAGGTCTTGGGCGGTCAGGTCGGAGTTAGCCATGTCGAAGGCTGATTCGTCGAGCAAGTCCATGTCCCAGGCGTCGAGTTCCGAACCGTCGAGTGCTGCGCCATCGAGATCAGACGCGTCGAGATCGGGCAGGTCCAGATCCAACGCCGCGGCTACATCTTTGGTCGGCGGCGCAACGACATGGCGACCTTGCTGCAGCGATTCCGAAGCTGCGATCCTTTCATTGGCTTGTTCGGCCAGGCTCGGCACAGATCCACCGGCCGCATAAGACCAGTATTCATGTGCCGGCACACGGTCGCCGCGAGCCGCAAGCACATCCCCCAGGGCGAGCGACGCGGCTGGCATCCAATAGGGGTCATCGCTGGCCACCGCTCGCTGAAACATCGAAACCGCCGGATCGATCATGTCATAGGACGCATAAACCCGTCCGAGCGAGAACAACGCTCGATTCTGGACCTGTTCTTCGTGGTCACCGAGGAGGGCCTCGAGCTCGTCGATTGCTTCGTTGATTCGCCCGGCCATCAGGCTGGCATCGACGTATCGGAAGCGATCGACCACGGCAAACTCGTGGGGCTCGATTGTTTGCAGCAGCTGAGCGGCCTGTCGCTTCTCACCGGTTCGAAGCAACAGCTCGGCGGTGTCCAGAAGAACGGGGAGATTGCCCCGGCTGTGCGACCCTCGCCCGACTGGCGCGGTGTCCAACGCGTGGCTGCGCCCCTGGGCCAACTGCAGCTGAATCAATCGTGTCGACGCCTGCTGCTGCAACGGCGACGCCGGGCTGGCGGCGGCCACGCGCCATGCCCGTTCGGCCCGATCGAGTCGACCGGCATGCTCGGCCACCTCGCCCAATCCGTAGAGCGCTTCGATCAGGTCATCACCATCGGGTCGGCGGGCCATCACCCTCTGGGCCAAGCGTGCCATGGTCTCCATGGCGGTATCGGATTGCCCGAGTGCCACTTGTGATCGCGAGGAAGCCATGGCGGCCGCAGTGACATAGGGTTCGACGTTGCGTTCAGCCACCCGAGCCAGCGCGCCGAGTGCTTGTTCGTGCAAGTGGAGGTGTTCGTAGAGCAGACCCAGGTTCAACATGGCGCGCGCCGCAGCAGCGTCGTGTCGGCTTGCAATTGCATGGCGCCATGATGCGATCGCGCCATCGATATCCGCCTCGAGAAACTTGCATGAACCCAGGTCCACGAACAGCGATGCCGTGGCTGCACCGCCATGGTGTTCGTTGATCAGTCGGGCGCAACGCCCGGCGTCTTCGGCAGTGAAGCCATGCGCCGCAAGCTGAGCGCGCAGCAGGTCAGGGAGCGCGACAGGCCCCCAACGAAATCCCCGCAAAGTGAACATCGAATCAATCTAGTCGCAAGGCTTCGCCGCGGTGTCTCTCGGGCGTCATTTGGCGTTTGTGGCCTATTGCGTGCCGTAGATACGGTCGCCGGCATCACCCAGGCCCGGAACGATGTAGCCCACGTCATTGAGGCCCTGATCAACCGCAGCCGTGACAATGGTGATGTCTGGGTCCGCGGCATGAACCCGGCCAACACCTTCGGGCGCTGCCACCAGGCAGACCAGTCTCAGGTCGCTGGCTCCAGCAGCCCGCAGCTTCTCGATCGCCGCGATTGCCGTGCCGGCAGTCGCCAACATGGGATCGACTGCGACGGTGACCCGGCCAGCCAATCCTTCGGGAATGTTGGTGTAGTACTCGATGGCATCGAGCGTGTCGTGATCGCGGTACATCCCGATGAAGCCCACCGACGCCGAGGGAACGATGTCGAGAAACCCGTCGAGCAAGCCGTTACCCGCCCGAAGAATCGAAATGAGGGCCGGGTCGGTGTCGAGCTGCTCGCCACGGGCTGGGCCAAGCGGTGTCTCGACCGTGACTGCGACCGTGGGTAGCTGACGCAGGGCTTCGTAGGCAAGCAACATGGCGGTCTCGCGGAGCAGCTGGCGAAACAACGGCGGAGGAGTGTCGACAGAACGCATCAGTGTGAGCTTGTGTTGCACCAGGGAATGATCAGCAACCACTAACCGCGACGGATCGATTTCAGCCATGGTGTGACTCTAGAGCTCCGATGCCCGCCAAGGTCATGCCCGAGCCGCGCCCATCAGCATCGTGTCGCAATACAGTTCATCGCACATGGTGAATTTGGAAGCCGAACTACCGGCACCGTCTGCGGAGCGAATCGCAGTGCACCTGACCAACGATGCCCTTCGCCAGGTTCGGGGCGGACACCCGTGGGTCTGGGATGGTTCGATCGTTCGCGCTTCGGCGCAAGGCGCTGCCGGTGACTTGGCGGTCATTTTCGATGACAAGCGAAAGTTCGCGGCAATCGGGTTGTGGGACCCGACGGCTCCGATCGCCGTGCGGGTGCTTCACCAAGGCTCGCCTCGTACCATCGACGCCGACTTCTTCGCCGACAAGCTGCTCACGGCATTTGCCCATCGCCAGCCTCTGCACGACCGCACCGACACCACGGCCTATCGGCTGGTGCATGGAGAAAACGATGGCCTCCCGGGACTTGTCGTCGATCGGTATGACCGCACGCTGGTGGTCAAGTTGGACTCCCCCGTTTGGGTACCGCACTTGGCCATGCTCGTCGAACCGTTGGTGGAACTGGCCGACGCGGAACGAGTCGTCGTGCGGGTCAGCCGACGCATCATCGAGGATCTACCACCGATCCTTCGCAACAGCCCCACGGTGTTCGGCTCTCGGCCCGAGGGGCCGATCGAATTTTTCGAGAATGGGCTTCAGTTCGAGGCCGATGTCGAACGGGGTCAGAAAACCGGACACTTTCTGGACCAACGCGACAACCGACAGTTGATCGCCACGCGATGCAATGGCGCACGTGTGCTCGACGTCTTCTGCAACAGCGGCGGGTTCAGTGTGTATGCAGCAGCTGGCGGCGCTCGTTCTGTACACAGCATCGATGTCAGCGAACATGCCATTGCTGCGACCGTCCGTCATATCGAACTCAACCGCCTCGGCCTGGGATTCGAAACCGAGCACACCTCTGCGGTTGGTGACGCCTTCGAGGCAATGGAGGATCTCGCCGACCATCGGCAATGGTTCGACGTGGTCATCGTCGACCCGCCATCGTTCGCGCCGAACTCGGCGTCGGCTCCAGCGGCACGTCGGGCCTATCGTCGCCTGACTTCGCTGGCCGTGGAACTATTGGCCAAGGGCGGCACGCTCCTGCAGGCTTCGTGCTCGAGCCGTATTCCTGCCGACGAGTTCTACGCACTTGTCACCGGCGAGATTGCCGAGAGCGATCACAAAGCGCAGCACACCATTCGCACCGGACATGCTCTGGACCATCCAATCGGCTTCGAGCAGGGCAGTTATCTGAAGGCCGTCCTCGCCGACATCGTGCCCGATCGGCTCTGAAACACGCCACCACCGCTCCGGACAGAACCGGGCCGGTGACGCCTTACCGCCCGAGGGTCCTTGCATCGGGTGCCGCTGCCTGTAACCGTTACAGGGTGCCAACCGACGACGAGAGCAAAATTCTGCCGCCGATGATGAACGATCGGGCGCGGCCTCAGGCCAACCGCACGCTGCTCGGCGTGCTGCTCGCCGTGTTGTTCATTGCTGTCTTGCTCGCGCTCTGGTTTCTGATCTTCGACAACGACGATTCGACTGCGTCGGGCGATCCCGCGCCACGTCCGACACCGCTGACCATCGCCACCTCCACCCCCGTACCCGACGACGCCGTTGGGGTGACCACGACCGACACCACTGAGACCGCACCGACAACTGCTCCGGTGACTGCGGCCACGCCGGTGCCCGAAGGCTTCGAGGCGTGCGGCGACAACGCCGTGCCGCTGACCACGGCGACCTACATTGTCGATACCAACACCACGCCGCTGAACCAGCGACTCGAACCAGCAGTCAGCAGTGACCTGGCCGGCACTTTCGACCCCGGCCAGACCGGGCTCGTCTTCACCGGTGAATGTGTGGTGAACATCGCCGATGGGTTCACCTGGTGGCAGATCTTCAATGGCGCCGACGACGTCTGGATCGCAAGTACGTTCGTCACGCCGAACTAGAGCCACAGCCACATACCGTCGCCAGCCCCCCCACCAGGCATCGCGGACCATCGTCGGCGTCGAAACCGACGAGATCATGCGCGACCTGGCGTCACGCCAACTCGGCGTCTGGACAACGCGCTCCCGCCAACGCGCTACCAGTCGTTTTCGCCCGACCATTCATCGCGGTCGGTGTCGTCGGCGGAATCAGCAGCGGCGTCAACGGCGCTGGCGCCGGTTGTTGCCACGACGGTCTCGTGAGCGCTGACCACCGGGGCATCGGTGCTGGCTTCGGAGCCAGCCTCGTCGGGCGAGGCGTCTGTTGTGGCCACGACCTTGGGCACCGCCTGTGCAGCGTCGGACGGGAGATCGGAAGGGACGCCATCGAGCGGCGGTGCAGCGGGCGGCACGAGTGGCGCAGACGCCTGCTCGATCTGTACTGGCATGACGGGAACCGTTGGCTTACCCGGGCTCGTGTAGTGCTCAGACTGTTGCGGAACCGGCTGTGCTGGCTGTGCGTAAGGGCCGGTGGGATAGGGAGCTGCGTAGCCGGGATACTGACCCGGATAGGGCTGACCCCACTGCGGCGGGTAGCCCGGATAGGGCTGCTGTTGCGGGTAGCCAGCGGCGCCGGGCACCATCGCTGCAGGTTGCAGCTGCTGAGGTTGGGGCTGAGCCGGCGTTTCCTCTGCTTTGGCAGCGCCGCGACGACGTCGGATCGAGCGGACGCCGCGTTCGTCGGACACGCTGCTGTACACCCAGTCGTCGGGCCAGATCATCTTGGCGATGCCACCAACAGCTGCGATGACCAGACCAAGGACGACCAGTCGGATCAGGGTGCTGACCAATGGCGCCATATTCGACGCGTACACCGCCACGACGGGGTTGGCCGATGAACCACCGCCCGCCAACAGTGGCACCACGAAACGAATGAGATAGATGATCACGATCGAAACGACACCGACACCGACCACGCCGCTGCCGAACTGAATGGCCGTCGACGGTCGACGATCGGCGATGGCAACTGCAGCCACAAACGAAACGATCGCACCGAGGGTGGCCAGGCCACGCCAATTCGGCCCGTTGCGCAGCACCGTCCACGCGACATCGATAGTGGTGTCTCGATCGGCGACCTTGAAGACGCCCGAGCCAGCTGGCGGGGCGGTTTGGGTGATCTCTGCAGTGCGCTCGTTGGCAGCCAGCTGGGTATAGATCGGCTCGTACAGCGGCTGCATGTTGAAGAACACTTCGCCCTTGTTGCGTAGGAGCGCGGCGGGTTCGAGTTCAGCAGAGACGATCAGCTCGGCCTGCGTGCGGGCAAGCGCGGCAGCAAATACTTGGTCGTAGGTGCTGCTGTCGAAGACGTCGAGCAGTATCTCTTCGATGGCAATATCACGAAGAATGCGTTCTTCGGTGATGGGGTCGACAACCTCTTCGTCGTCATCACCCAGCAAATCGCCGAGATCGGTATCAAGGCTCGTTTCGGGCTCTTCCACGACATCGCCGTCGGCCAAAGTGATGATCTCGCTGCGAAATCCTTCGAATAACCGCTCGCGAATGTCCGCGTTCGTTGCCAGGTCGGACGAATCTTCGAGAAACGTGTCGATCGTGTGAAAGTGCTGGTCGACGTACCTAAAGACGCCAGCAAACAAGGCAAGGAGCACACCGATTGCCACCAGTCCACTCGCAACTATTCGTCGGATACTGCAACTCCAGCGCTCGGGCCGCCCCTGCAGCAACCACACAGCGCAGGGTAATACCTTGGCGCATGAAATCGCCACAGTGCTCGAAGGACGGGTCCCTAGTGCATTCCCACCCGCATATCTGCTAGGAAAAGGCGGGCATCGATGTCGCTGCCAGCGCGAGCTCGCAGGCGCCGCAACAGTACGGTGGTGCCGTGAAGAAGCGCGACACATGGGGGCCAGCGTTGGCGGCGTTGATGCTGGGTGCCCTCGCAGTGATCGTCGTGGTGGCCTTCTACCTGGGCGTCCGTGGGCTGCTCTGAGCCACCGCGTTCCTCAAGGTGACAAGAATAATGTCAACCAATCGAAGCCTCCCGATCGCAGACGACTTCCGCATCCGGCTCCGGGCTCGGCCTGGCCACAGTGCGACAGATCGTGGTGGGTCACGGCGGTAGCGTGTTCGCCGAGAATGTCCCGCCTGCGGCGCACGAGTCGGCTTCGAGTTACCCGTCGTAGCTCCCGCACAGCTCGACTGAACACTGCTCCTCGTACTCGAGAGCTGCCACCGGCTCTAGCGCGGTCACAGAGTTCAGCAGGGTCGTGGCCGCGCATACCGGCAAGCCCAGAACGTTGGACCAGCATCCCGTCACCGCACTGATGAACGGTTTCGCCTGCGCCTGAAGCGCCAACCCACCGGCCTTGTCCCTACCTGCGCCGGTCGACACATAGCGCTCGATCTCATCGGCCCGCAGTTCTCGCAGCACGACGGTGGTCGAGACGATCTCCGTCTTTGCCGCCTCACCACGAGATCCCACACATACCGCAGTAACGACCGTGACGGGTTGGCCCGACATGTGCACGAGCATGTCGCGAAGGTGCTGGTCTGACTGTGGTTTGCCCATGATCGCGTCATCACACGAAACCAGTGTGTCGGCGGTCAGCAGCAGGGGTTGGTCCGAGTCAACCGGAAATGCTGCGAACTTTGCCTGCGCGATGCGCTCGACGACGACGGTCGGGTCGCGATGCGAAGAATCGATCAGCGCGGCTTCGTCGATGTCGACCACTTGCACATCGAAGCGAAGGCCTGCGCCGGCCAACAGGTCGGCTCGCCGAGGCGAAGACGACCCGAGTGTGAACCAACGTGCGTCAGCCACCACTGACGATCGAATCTGCGCCGCCACCAGGTGGTTGGTCGTTGTCGCGATCTTCGAGCCAACCTTCGGGCAGATGCACCGCTCGCGGCCCGCCGGTATGGCTGCGAGGTTGTCGCAGAACACCTGGCGGGAACGGTTCGGCCGGGTCAACCTGTGCGACCAGTGAGCGAAGTTCGTCGAGCTGGGTGAAACGGGCGAACTGATTGCGCATTTCGCCGCCTACGGGAAAGCCCATCAAGTACCACAGCGCGTGCTTGCGAAACTGGCGCAGTGCGCCTTCGTTCCCGTACCAATCGACCAGCATTTCAGCATGGCGCAACATGGTCTCACTGACGTCGCCAAAGGTCGGCAACGGCGGCAGCGGCTGCCCATCGAAGGCCGCAGCCAAGGAGCTGAACAGCCAGGGGCGACCCAAGCACCCTCGTCCGATGACCACACCGTCACAACCGGTTTCGCGCATCATGGCCAGGGCGTCGGCGGGCTCCCAGATATCGCCGTTGCCGAGAACAGGAATCGACGTGACGGCCTGCTTCAGCTCGCCGACGGCTTCCCAGCGCGCCTGGCCCGAATACAGCTGTTCGGCGGTGCGGGCATGAAGCGCTATCGCTGCGCAGCCTTCGTCTTCGGCGATGCGACCGGTCTCGATGAACGTCATGACATCGTCGTCGACACCCATCCGGAACTTGATCGTGACGGGCACGTCTCCCGCGCCGGCGACCGCGGCCTGCACGATGCGCCGAAGCAGGCGATGGCGAACCGGCAGTGCAGCGCCGCCGCCATGGCGGGTGACCTTGGGGACAGGACACCCGAAGTTCATGTCGACATGGTCGACATCACCCTGGCCGACCAACCGGCGAACCGTTTCGCCGACTTCCTCGGGCACGGTGCCGTACAGCTGAATGCTGCGCGGCGACTCGTCGGCTCCGAACTCGGCCAGCTTGAGCGTCTTGGCGTTGCCTTCGAGCCAGGCACGAGCCGTAATCATCTGGTTCACGAACAAACCAGGAGCTGCGTCGACCCGCCGTAGTGTTCCCAACGCACGCCCGTGTTCGCCGCGTTCGCGACACAAGGCCCGAAACGGCACGTCGGTCACTCCGGCCATGGGCGCAAGCACAACGGGTGGCCAGACAGCCAACGGCCCGATTCTGAGCTGGGCGAATTCGTCGGGAGCCGCAGACGCGGGCGCCATGCCGTCTGTTGTGTGGGTCGCCTGGTCTGGCGCCGTCTGTACCGATGTCACCCCTCCAGCTTTGCGGCTCGGGCGCCCAATCCCACCTTCTTTGCATCGCTGCGGGTGTGGTGGCTCCACGGGCTAATGGTCACGTCGTACGATGAGATGCTGATGGAGACCATTCCCGAGACCGCCGACACAGCGGAAAAGTCGTCTGCGATCAGTTTCGGCCTACAGAGTCGCGACGTGGTTCCGATGGTTGCGCTGCTGGGCGGCGTGGCTGCGACGTTCAGCGGCAACCAACCAACCGGCAACTCGGTCGCAGATTTCATATTGTCGTTCGCCTTCGTGGCCGGCCTGGTCTGGTTGGGTCAATTCGCCAGGCCTCCGGCGCTGATGATCTCAGCCGCACTTGCCCTGTTCTTCTCAGGCCTCGCCATGCCGGCGGTCATCCTCGCGGTGGTTGCGGTTGTCGTGACGGTGACGATCACGGTGCTGCGCCGCTTCGACGCAGAGAGCTGGGCAATCGGCGCCGCACTGAGCGCAGCACTATCGGCACTTGCTGTGCTCTATCTGCCGAACGTCGGCTTCAACCTGAGCGCATCACTGCTGGCCGCAGTCGCAGTCGCGCCCGTTGCTTTCACCGGCTTCGTAGCACTGCCGCAGGGTCAAAGGCGCTACGCGAACCGTGGCTTGCTGGCCGTTGGCATTCTCGCAGCGCTGGCCACGGTGCTCACCGCAATCGCTGCGTTGAGCGCCCGGAGTCTGGTCGAGAGCGGGATCTCCCAAGCCGAAGACGGCGTCACCGCCGTCGAGCAAGGTGATCAACCCCAAGCCTTGGTACTACTCGGTGACGCCCAAGTCGACTTCGAACAAGCCCGTGATCGCCTGAGCGGCCCACTGACATGGCTTGCGCGGTGGGTGCCGATCACCGCCCAGCACAGCAGGGCGCTCGAGACTGCTGCGTCCGAGGGCGCAACCCTGGTGGACACGGCCGGCCGCACCGTGACCCAAGCCGACGTGGGGCGAATACGCGGGCAGAACGGACAACTCGATCTCGAACTCGTCGAAGCCGTCAACGCCGAGCTGGGCCTGGCGAATCGCACACTGGCGGCGTCACGCGAGTCGCTGCGCGCCGTGAACAGCCCCTGGCTTCTTCCGTTGCTCGGCTCGCGGCTCACCTCGGTGGACGACGAACTTGCAGCCACTGCGCTGGACATCGACCTGGCGAACCATGGCACTGCGGTGCTTCCCGACATGTTCGGGGCAAACGGTTTGCGGCGCTACATGTTGCTGTTCGTGCAGCCAGCCGAATCACGCGAGTTCGGTGGATTCGTGGGAGCGTACGGCCTGCTCGAAGCCGACCAGGGCAGATTCGTGCTGACCGAATCGGGTTCGGTCAACACCGACCTGGGTTCCGGGCCAGCCACATTCACCGATCCCGGCGCGTTCCCCGAGTCCTACGTGTTCTCGGGGCCGAGCCTGCGACCCCAGAACCTGACGGCAACTGCCAACCTGTCAACAATTGCGGCCGCGATACGCGAATTGATCCCGCAATGGAGAGAAGATCCCGACTTCGACATCGACGGCGTCATCACCATTGATCCGTATGCCCTCGCAGGAATGATCGAGCTCACCGGGCCGCTGCAAATCGCCGGGCGTCAGGAGCCGATCACGGCCGACAACGTGGTCGACTTTCTGCTGCGTGACCAGTATCTGGAGTTCACCGCCGAGGACCGCGACGAACGCCAAGACATCCTTCGCGTTCTCGCCGGTGAAGCTTTTACTCGCCTGTTGGCGGTCGAAATACCCGGCCCGGAACGGCTCGGTGAGATTTTTGGGCCGGTTGCTCGAGCCAACCGGCTGAGCATGGTCACCTTCGACCAAACAGAAAACGCTTTCCTCGACCGCATCTTCATGTCTGCAGAACTGCCACAGGTCGGTACCTCGGTCGACATGATCGGGATCTTCGGCCAGACGGGCACGGCGTCCAAACTCGACGGCTACGCCAGTCGGAGTTCCAGCTATGACGTGGTGTTCGACCCTGCGACCGGCGAGGTTGAAGGCGAACTCGTGATCACCGAATCGAACAACGCACCCGCCGACGCCGGCGAGTACATCCTCGGGCAGTCCGATGTCGAAGGTCTCGATGGAGACCTCCTCGAGGTCGGTTCCAACTTCGTGGCACTCGGTCTCTATTCGAGATCAGATCTCGTGGCGGTCGAGGTGTCCACTCCATCTCGGGTCGGCGAGGCCACCCCCGCCTACTCATACAATCGCTACCCCATCTTCTTCGAAGTTCCATTGGGTGGCAGCGCAACGGTGACGGCACAGCTCAACTCCCAGGTCGAGCCGGGGCGCTATGACGTGCTCATTCCGGCGCAGGCCACTGCCGCCGTATCGGAGTTCTCACTCACCATTCGGCCAACGGACTCTTGGCGTGTCAGCGGGCCGGGAGTCGCCGCAGATGGCACGTGGTCACAGACGTTTTCATTGGATGAACCTCGTGCTTTCAGCTTCACCTTCGAACGCTCGAGCGAATAGTGCAAACGGCCCAGAATCTTCTTTAACAAGATTTTCGGTCAAGATGTTGACGTGGGCACTCATTTGTCTATACTGACGACCTGCACAGCGCATTCGCGCACCCCTTTGGAAAAATCGATGAGTCGACTCGGCTCTCGGGAGGAAATTAGTAATGACTCGTAAAACGTTGACGGCGGCCCTCGTCGTCGCTGCAATGCTGTTGAGTGTTCTTTCACTCGGTGGTCTCACCGAGACTGCTGAAGCTCACGACCACCACGACGGTTCCGGTACCCTCTGTGACTACGACCTGTTCGTGCTCGGATTGATCGATTGCGCAGATGCAATTGCCTACCCCGGCCCATTCACCAACATGCCAACCACCCCTGCTGGTCCTTACGGCTGGGGTTCACTGAACCCTTCCGTACCCGCTAGCACCGCTGGTGCATCCGGCGGCGGCGCAACCACTGGTGGCACCGGTGGCGGTCTCGCCCACACCGGTGGCGAAAGTGCTGTTCTGGCCTACGCCGGTGCCGGCCTCATCGCCTTCGGTGCGGTTGCTCTCGGCAGCCGTCGCAAGTTCTTCCAAGGTGCGCTCGAAGACTGAGCGTGTGCGCTGACGTAACGTAAGTTACGTCGATCTTCAAGAAACCCCCGAAAGTGGCGACGGTCACCAACGGGGGTTTCTTGCCGTTTTGGCACAAGTTCGCTCGACTTTGGGTAGTTACAACACCACTCCAAAAAAATGTCGCACAAAGTATCTTTAAGTCGGTTTTACCCGGTCTATACTTCGGCTCTGCACATGCGCACCTGCGCAAACCCTTTGGAAAAATCGATGAGTCGACTCGGCTCTCGGGAGGAAATTAGTAATGACTCGTAAAACGTTGACGGCGGCCCTCGTCGTCGCTGCAATGCTGTTGAGTGTTCTTTCACTCGGTGGTCTCACCGAGACTGCTGAAGCTCACGACCACCACGACGGTTCCGGTACCCTCTGTGACTACGACCTGTTCGTGCTCGGATTGATCGATTGCGCAGATGCAATTGCCTACCCCGGCCCATTCACCAACATGCCAACCACCCCTGCTGGTCCTTACGGCTGGGGTTCACTGAACCCTTCCGTACCCGCTAGCACCGCTGGTGCATCCGGCGGCGGCGCAACCACTGGTGGCACCGGTGGCGGTCTCGCCCACACCGGTGGCGAAAGTGCTGTTCTGGCCTACGCCGGTGCCGGCCTCATCGCCTTCGGTGCGGTTGCTCTCGGCAGCCGTCGCAAGTTCTTCCAAGGTGCGCTCGAAGACTGAGCGTGTGCGCTGACGTAACGTAAGTTACGTCGATCTTCAAGAAACCCCCGAAAGTGGCGACGGTCACCAACGGGGGTTTCTTGCCGTTTTGGCACAAGTCCACCCCAGAACTGCCAGTTGGTGCGCTTTGCCTCGCTGCGGCTCTCTGAGCTGTGCACGTCGACGATCCCCCACCAACTGTTCGGCGAACGCCAGCCCGAGCGGAGCGAAGCACACACAGAAGCGAGCAACGAGCGGGAAGCGGCGAAAGAACGGAGCCGCAGCAACTGACGCTATGCCAAGTCCGGCGAACCCCAGCCCAAGCGGAGCGGTGAAACACCGCCAAGAGAGCCAGTGACCTATTCCGCTGTGGTGATGAGTACGATCGCGGGCGATGATCTTTGGAGAGAACCTGCTGGCGCTGCTCGTGCTTGCGATAGGTGCAGCCTTGGCGTTTGGCAACCTCATGGCATTGATCCGCCCACGTCCTGAAGAGCAGATCGGTGAGGACGAGCTGGCCCGTCCTCCGTTGCTGCGGTCCATTGCCATGATCATCCTCGGGCTCCTAGCCGCCCTGTGGGCGCTTGCCAGCCTGATAACCGCCGACGACGCGGCGGAGAACGCGTCAGCAGCGCCGGCTCTTGCGCGGGTAGAAGCACAGTCGCACCACTAGGACACTGCTGAGCACTACATGCCGGTGTCGAGCGGCCATTCTTCACCGCTCGCTGCGTTCTCAAGAACCGCCCTTCCAGGCGAAGGGGTGCTGGCTTACGAGCGGCGCGGCTGACCCCCGACACGAAACACCGGCATTACTCAGAAGCGGCCTAGCTACTGAGGCGTCTGAACTTCAGCAGATCAGTTCCTACTCGTGCCGTTCGGTTCGGCCGAGTTGGCGCTCGGGCTGCGGTTGCGGTGCGTCAGGTACGAGCCATGTTGGCAAAGCGGGTCTGGTGCCCGAGCCAAGCAAGCCGCACGACGCCCGTGGGCCCGGCACGATGTTTGGCGATCAATACCTCGGCCTGGCCCTTGTCGGCACTGTCGGGGTTGTACACCTCGTCGCGGTACAAGAACATGACGATGTCGGCGTCCTGCTCGATTGCACCCGACTCACGCAGATCCGCCAGCATCGGCCGCTTGTCGGTGCGTTGCTCGAGCGAACGAGACAGCTGCGAGAGCGCAATCACCGGGCACTCGAGTTCGCGAGCCAGAATCTTCAAGCCACGGCTTATCTCCGAAATCTCGACCTGGCGGTTCTCGGCACTGGCTCGACCCGACATGAGTTGCAAATAGTCGACAACGACAAGCCCCATATCGCCGACCTTGCTCTTGAGACGACGCGACTTGGCTCGGATGTCCATCACCGTGATGTTGGGATCATCATCGATCCAGAGCTGGGCTTTTCCGAGGCGCCCCATGGCCTGGGCCAGCTTGGTCCAATCGTCGTCTTTGAGACGGCCGTTGCGGATACTCGTGGCGTCAACCTTGGCCTCGGAACACAGCATGCGCTTGCTCAGCTCGAGTTTGCTCATCTCGAGCGAGAACAGCAGCACGGGCCGCTGCTCATTCATGGCCGCATGGGCCACCAGGTTGAGGGCGAAGCTGGTCTTACCCATGGCAGGCCGAGCCCCCACCACGATCAGGTTGCTCGGCTGCAAACCAGCGGTGATCTCGTCGAGGTCGATGAAACCGGTCGGCGTGCCAGTGATGGCATCGCCGCGATCATAGAGCTGCTCGATGTCATCGAGGGTTTCGCCCAGCAAGTCATGCATGAACGCCATCGAGTCGGTGACCCGACCCTGGGCCACGTTGAAGACCATCGTTTCGGCCGTGTCGACGGCCTGCTGGACGTCGTCGGGTTGCGAGTAGCCGATTTCGGCGATCTCGTGAGCCGTGGTGATGAGTGACCGCAGAATGGCGTGTTCGTAGACAATACGGGCATAATGCGACGCATTGGTGGCTGCAGGAGTACCTGCAGAGAGCGACATGAGTGCGCCGGTACCCGCAACCGAGTCGTCGACTCCGGCTCGCTTGAGCTCGTCATTGACGGTGATGACATCGACCGCCTCTCCCCGGCCGTACAGCACGGTTATGGCCGAGAAGATCGACTGGTGAACGGGCTTGTAGAAGTGTGCCGCCTCGACGATCTGGGTGGCATCGATGATGGCATCGACCGTGAGCAACATGGCACCCAGCAGCGAGGCCTCGGCTTCGATGTTGTGTGGGGGCACTTTGGCCGAGACCGGCACCGGCATGGGCCGCACGTTGTCGGCGGGGCCGTAGTTCTCGACAGGCTGATTCACTGCTCTACCTTGCCTTCGCCAGCCTGTGAATCGCCAGTGGACAAGCCTGGGGAAGTGTGGGGATTTCCACAGAATAACGGGGATAACTCACAGAGCAAATGGGGATTAGACCGCATGAAATGGGGATTGTTCGCCCGCCGATGGGGAGTCTTCCCGCAGTGCTGTGGATTGTGGAAAGCGACCACGCGCCAGTCCTGCAGCGTGCCAAGGATTCTCACCTGTTCCATAGTGACATCACCGTGTGACAGTTGCGGGGTCATCCGAGTCTGGGGTCCGCGAAGCCGTGCTCGAGAGCACACCCGTGGGAGCAGGAGACGGCGGAGGGACGGAGGCGACAAAAGTCAGCAACCACATCTGGCGCACGCGGGCAGGACCGGAGTGGTGCAAAACGGTGAAGGCCCGCCTCCAAGGAGGCGGGCCTTCATCGAAGTCTGTGAGCCGAAGCTCGAGGGCCTATTCCTCGTCGGCGATCACCGAGACGCTGATTGCCATGTTGACTTCGGGGTGAAGCACCAAGGTCACCGAGTGATCGCCGAGTTCCTTGATGGGTTCATCCATCTGGACAACACGGCGGTCAATTTCGATGCCGGCGTGGGCGGCGGCACCGATGATCTCGGTTGCGCTGACAGAACCGAACAGGCGGCCTTCTTCACTGGCGCGGGCAGCAATGACCATCGGGGTGGCCCCGATGCGCTGAGCGAGTGCATTGGCGGCGTCGCGACTCTGTTCGTTGCGTAGGTCTTCGACCCGGCGCATCGCTTGAGCCTCGGCTTCGGCGCCGGGGGTGGCACGCATGGCCAGACCCTTGGGGATCAGATAGTTACGGCTGTAGCCGTCGGCAACGTCGACGACTTCGCCGCGGCTACCCAGTCCGTCGACATTGCTGCGTAGAACGATCTTCATTATTCGGCCTCCGTGGTATCGACGTCGGCGCCCTGGTCGGTGCCTTCGTCGAGTGCATCGGTGTCGGTGACATCGTCGCCCTCGGCTCCGGGACCCGGAGGTGGACCGCTCGGGCGTGGTGCTGGACCATCGGCACGGCCGCCACGATCATTGTCACGACGATTGCCACCACGTTGGGTGGTGACCCGGTTGGTGTAGGGGACAAGCGCCATCTCGCGAGCGTTTTTGATCGCACGAGCGATCTCGCGCTGCTGCTGGGTGTCGTTGCCGGTAACACGACGAGCCCGGATTTTGGCCCGGTCACTCATGAAACGGCGAAGGACGTTGACATCCTTGTAATCGACATACTCGATTTTCTCTTGCGTGAGTACGGAAACCTTCTTTTTGCCGCGATGTGGTTTGTCGCGTGGTTTCATCGTGCGCTTGGGCTTACCTCGGCCGGCCATTAGAAGGGCTCCTCGTCATAGTTGTAATCTTGCTGTGGTGCAGGTGCTGCTGCTGGTGCCGCCTGCTGAGGTGGTTGGTTCTGCGTGGGGGCGCCGCCGCCGAAGTTGCCGCCGCCTCCGCCGCCACCGAAGTTGTCGTCGCGTGGGTTACGGGCGACTTCGACCGATGCCCATTTGAGACTGGGTGAGACTTCGTCGGCTGTGATTTCGACCTTGCTGCGCTTCTCGCCTTGTGGGGTTTCCCATGATCGTTGGTCGAGACGACCCTCGACGATCACGCGTAGACCCTTCGAGATCGACGCCGCAACGTTGTCGGCCAGAGTGCCCCAGCAGACAACATCGAAGAAACTGACGTCTTCGACCTGCTGGCCATTGCGCTCGTAGCGACGGTTGTACGCGATCGAAAAGTTGGTGACTGATGCGCCGCTAGGGGTGTAGCGAAGCTCGGGGTCACGGGTGACGTTGCCAACGATTTGTACGTTGTTTCCGAATGCCATTAGATGCTTCCTCTCAGGATGCGGTCCCGATCAGGCCGCGTTTTTCGGCCTCGTGATCGGGTAGCCGCAGAAGTTTGTGGCGGACAACATCGTCCGCGAGCCGCAGAGCGCGGTCGAGATCGTTGATGAACGATCCGTTTTCTGAAACGAGTTCGAGAACGAGGTAGTAACCCTCGATCTTGTGGTCGATTTCATAAGCAAACTTGCGCCGGCCCCACCAATCGTTCTTTTCGATCAATGCACCGAACTCTTCTGCAGATGCAGAAACCCGGTTCGACGCCTGAGCAGCGTTGGAATCATCGAGATCGCCATCAAAGATGACCATCAATTCATATGCTCGCATGAGCAACCTCCCTCTGGACCTGCAAGTGCAGGGCTGTGGACTTCACAGCAGGGTCAAGATGTAACCGTGCAACGATATCCACGCTGATGCTTGTTTGCCTCACGCAACCAACAATGCCACAACGGTGCGACAGTGTTTCACCGCTCCGCTCGGGCCGGCGTTCGCCGGACAGGCTGCGGGGATAACAGACGCTCACAGCTCAGACAGCCGCAGCGACCCACGGCGTACTACCCCGGCTCCGTCCGTCGTCGAATTGTCCATGCGCCTGGCGCATGGACAATTGGCGCATGGACATTATTTGCTGCCGTATAAGCCCAGGGCAGCTACTTGGTCGTCGGCGATGTGGTAGCACTCGCTGTCGTTGGGGAACGAGCCCGAACGGACGTCGGCTACATAGGTGCTGATTCCTTTGATGGAGTCAGCTTTGATGTTTGCGTATTGGCGTACGAATTTGGGGACGAAGTCGTCTTGCATGCCCAGCAGGTCGTGCAACACCAGTACCTGACCGTCGCAGCCGGGTCCGGCGCCGATGCCGACAGTGGGAATGTCGATTGCCGCGGTGACCAGGTCGCCGACCTCGCGCGGCACACCTTCGAGCACGATGGCAAAACAGCCGGCCTCCTGCAGCGCCTTGGCCTCGTCGACCAGCGCGTGAGCCGCTTCGGCGCTCTTGCCCTGGATGCGGAACCCACCCATGGCATGCACCGACTGTGGGGTGAGGCCAATATGGCCCATGACAGGGATCTGGGCGCTGACGAGCGCTTCGATCATGGGCACTCGTGTGGTGCCTCCCTCGAGCTTCACGGCGCCGGCGCCGGCTCGGATGAGTTTGGCTGCGTTGCGTAGCGTGTCCTCGGTCGACACGTGATAGGCCATCCACGGCAGATCACCCACGATCAGTTGTTTGGGCTTGGCCCGCGCCACCGCCGCAGTGTGATGGGCCATGTCATCGATGGTGACCGAGAGCGTGTCGCTGTACCCGAGCGTCACCATGGCCAGCGAGTCACCGACCAGGATCATGTCGGCGTCGGTCTCGCCGATCATGCAGCCCGACGGATAGTCAGCCGCCGTCACCATGACGAGCGGTTCGGACCCGGTTGCGACTTTGCGTGCCGTCAAGGCCGGCGCCGTCAGCCGTTTAGCCATCTCGATTCTCCTTCTGCACATTGCTGTACATCAGTGCGTCACCGTCGAGTGCCCGTTGGCTGCCCGCGGCCGGGGTGAGTGTAGGACCAACTCACTCGCCATCGCCAGCCACCTCGGCCGTGTCGGTGGCGCCAACTGCCTCGGTCGCTGCGTGGGCTTCGCTCGGCAGGGAGTCAGGCGGGCTGTCCAGCGTCGACCGCCGAACCAGGTGGTTCCATGAGCACGCCTGGCAGACCTCGACGGCGTAGGCAACATGGGTGCCGGGTCGCTTGGCCAGGCGAGCGAGCTCGCCACGCAGGCTTATGCAGCGCCCGTGCTTGGGCAGCCGAGGACCGAACACATAGGTGACATGCACCAGTCGATGCCGCTGACAAATCGGACAGTCACCCTGCACGGGCCGGCCGACCTCGCGTGCAGCCCGTACGAGTTCGGGATGCGCATCGCACACCTCGCTCGGCGCCAACACGCCAGCACGGTAGTCGGCGAGCACCGACGCGCGGGCCAGTCGGTAGTCGACGTGGCCTTCGGAGTTTGCGTTGGAAGCGGGTGGCATGCGAAACACAGCACCCTCGATCGTAGGTCGCATTTGGTCGGGCGCGCCCACGTGCACCCTCATGACTCGTGAGGTGGCGCGACTAACGACCAGGTCGGCTCATGAATGCGTCGATAGCGAAATCACGACGCTGAACGAGCATCTCGGCCAATTCTGCGTCATCGACACCATGCCATGCCGTGATCTCCATGGCGTGGGTTCCATCGACCATGGTGAAGATCGTGGAAAGGCTGTCGCTGTCGTCACGAACTCCCGTGATCGTAACCACATCGATTTGATTGCCGTTGGCGGTTGTGATTGGCCCACGATCAGCAGAACTCCAATCCCTATCGGATGAAAAACACTGAGTTCGCCAGACCATGAGCTGGTCCATGAATGCCTGCGCGTCTCCGTCGGCTCCAACGTCGACCATAATGATCCCGAGGCTATCGGGCCGGGCACTCGAGGACGAGCCGCTACCGCTGATGGTCGCGAGACCCAGGTACGCAGCCGCAACAAACAGTTCGGTTCCACGAGGGCGCACAATGGGAAAGCAGGCAGGAAGATCTGCTCGACCAACATCGCCGCCCGCTACGGCGAAAGGACTGACGAAGGCGCTTTCGATGTTGTCGTAAGAGTTCTCCATCAGTGCATGCAGCTCAGCCCGCGGATCAGGTGGGATGTCTATTGGTTCTCGCGGTGTAAGTTTGCCGTCCAACAACAGGCCAAGGTTGCTTACCAACTGGTCCACAAGCTCGGCGTGGGCGAACTCCTCGGAAACTGTGTCTAACGGGCTGGGGTAGTCGTCGACCGCAAAGACAAAAGGGCCGCCTTGGACGATCGAGATTGGATATCCGAGCAAACCTGGCGGCGCACCGGCCACGGGCGCCGAATCGATTCCAATCATCCGCACGGGGCCCTCCATCGACGAGCGTTCCATTACGGCGTCGATTCCGCCTCTCGCCCGATCGTCCCGCAGGTCGCAAGACCGCATTGGTTCGGCGAGTTCGTCGAAGTAGGACATGGCTTGGGCGACAGTTTCGAAATGAAAGCCGTGCACCACATGGTCACTCCATTGCGTTCCCTCGTATGCATGGGTGACGTAGGTTTCGCGCTCGATAGTGTTCGACGGTTCTCCCGGGATATCGCAGTCGAGACCGAGGCGAATCTCTTGCAGGTACGGCTGGTCTGTCACCTGAACTATGGGTGCGAACTCGAGCTCACCCAATGCTGGCATGATGAGGCCGAGCGAGGCTGACGCAGACTCCACAGGAGTAGCTGTCGGAGCATCGCTTTCACTTGCGGCGTCTTGAGCTTCGACCAGCGCGGCTGTGCCCGCCGCCTCGGGCTCGTCAGACGCATCGATGCAAGCCGAAGCGACCAGCGCAAGCAGCGCAGCTATCCACAACGCACGTGCGATCGGTCTGATTTCCAGCCACGTCGACATTGCTGAAGGCTACTTGGATGTCCAGCTCGTTACGGGGTGGGCATCGCACCCTTCGCTGAAAGCCGTTACGCGGGCGCGGTAGTGGCGAGCACCGACGCGCGAGCGAGGCGAGAGTCGACATGGCCTTCGGAGTTTGCGTTGGAAGCGGGTGGCATGCGAAACACAGCACGCTCGATCGTCGGTCGCAATCGGCGCAAGGCGCCTGCGTGACGAGTACCACGTTCGTTCTGTGCGCTGCGTCACGGTGATCGATCGCCTCGAGCTTCATCATGGGCGCATCGACAAAGACGCCAAGGAGACAACGTCATGGCCTATCCCCTCACACTCAGCGAACCGGACGCTCGTTCACGTCGCCTTGGCCTGGCAACACGACTGCTCGCAGCTCGTGCCGATCATGTCGACCGAGTACGTGCCCGCAAGACCGCGCTGGCCATCTCCGAAGAAGCCCGCATCGCTGCCCAGGTGGGTTCGCGTCGCCGCTAGTCGCTGGCTGTCGGCTGCTCGGCCCACCAGGACTGCAACAGCGTTTCTTGCTGCGCCGATGTCAGAGGACCGTTTGCGAAGTATTGGGCGCGAAGGAACTTCTGCGCCTGACCAATGACCCGACCGGGAGCCACACCGAGCAGCGACATGATGGCGTCGCCGCCGAGATACTGCATGTCCGTGCCTTGGTCGCGATCCTGCAGCGATCGGAGCGCATCGACAAAGCCACTGACATGTAGCGGGTCATCGGCCAGGACAGAGGCCAACATGATTGCGTCTGCCTCGTCGTTGCAGACGTGCACCCACCGACGCAGCGTCGCATCGTTGAGATTCGGCACATGAAGTAGCTCGAGCGCTGATCGGCTCAGCCGGACGATGCGGCGTTCGTTGTCATTCGACAGCCGCAATCGCCGACACATCGCCAACACACCGTCGACCGTGTCGAAGACATGCACGCCGATGCCCGCCAAGCGCAACTGCCAATCAGCTGGTAGCTGTGCGGCAACCTCGATCGCCGATGCAAGCCGCGGCTGCGCTTGAGCGATGAGTTCCGGTTGGCCGTAGCTCAAGACCTCGGCCAGCAGCCCGGTCTCGGACAAGAAGTCGAGACCGACCTTCGTTCGTTCGAGTCCCAGCAGCCGACGAAGTTCCACGCCGATCCGCTCGATGGCAACGATGCGGATGCGTTGGTGAAGCCGCTCCGCCGACGTGATCACTTCTGGGTCGGGCGTGAGCGAGAACCTGGCGGCGAACCGCGCCGCGCGAAGCATGCGAAGTGGATCGTCGGTGAACGACACGTCGGCGCTGAGTGGGGTGCGCAGCAGCTTGGCAGCAAGATCCTGCGCCCCACCGTAGGGGTCGACGACGTAGCCGTCGGGCAGCTCTATCGCCATGGCGTTCACGGTGAAGTCTCGACGCGACAGGTCGACGTCGATGTCGTCGCCGAAGCTCACGACCGGCTTGCGCGACTCGCTGCTGTAGCTCTCGGCTCGATGAGTGGTGATCTCGTAGTCACGGCCATCGGTACGCAGGCCAATGGTGCCGAACTTCTCGCCTTGGGTCCACAGATCTTCGGCGTAGGGTGCGACGATGCGCTTGATCTCGGCGGGATGTGCGTTCGTTGTCAGATCGATGTCGCTGCTCGCATCGAGCGTTGCGTCGAGCCATTGATCCCGCACGATTCCTCCGACCAGGAACAACCGGTAGCTGGCAGCGGCAAAGAGTTGGCCGAGCGGCTTGACCTCGGCGAGCACATCGTCGAGGTGGGCAAAGGTCACGGCAGTGTCTTGAAATGGTTGATCGCCATATCGATCAGCTCGACACCGGGGCCACCGTTGGTCACTCGTTCGGTCTCGAAGGACTGGGCGACGATCGTGGCCATGACCGCCGCCGCCGACTCGGTCAGCGCCTCCAGGTCATAGCCGCCTTCGAGAAAGATGATGCGGCGTCCGGCTGGGGCGATCTCGAGGATGCGCGCCGTCAACAATGCGTAGTCGCCGGCGCTGAGGCCCATATCGGTGATCGGGTCGGCGCGATGGGCGTCGAACCCGGCCGAGATGAGCACCCACGTTGGGTCGAACGAGTCGATATGAACGGCGACATGGCGGTCCCAGGCTTGGCTGTAGACATCGCCCGTCGCTCCTGGTGGCAGCGGAATGTTCACGGTGGTACCGATTCCGCTACTTCGGCCGGACTCGTCAATGCGCCCGGTGCCGGGGTAACACGGCCACTGGTGAAAGGACACGAAGAGCACGCGTGGATCGTCGTAGAAGATGTCTTGGGTGCCGTTGCCGTGGTGGGCGTCGTAGTCCACGATCAGCACCCGTTCACCCGCGTCGGCCAGTGCCGTGGCGGCGACGGCCACGTTGTTGAACAGGCAGAAGCCCATCGACTCGGCCTTAGTGGCGTGGTGCCCGGGTGGGCGCACTGCACAGAAGGCGGTGTCGGCTTCGCCCGTGCGAAGTCGCTCGATGGATTCGAGACCCGCACCTGCGGCAAATCGTGCGGCGTCGAACGAGCCTGGCGAAGCCACGGTGTCCATGTCGATGCGGCCGCCGCCTCGTGCACTGACCGCCTGGATCCTGGTGACTAGGTTGCGGGTGTGCACCTTGGCCACCAGCTCGAGGGGAGCAAGTGGAGCTTCGACCATGGTGACGGCGTCGCGAAGATCAGCTCTGTCCAGGGCAGCATCTACTGCCTGGAGGCGCCGGGGACTTTCTGGATGCATCTCACCGGCGGTGTGCTCGACGCACCGGTCATTCGTAACAAACAACACGTGTTCAACTGTAGGCCGTGGGACCGCAGGCGAGTTCCGAATTGGCGGCGTGGCACGACAGGCGCGACGTCTGCAGGCAATACTGTCGTCATGGGGATTCGTACCATGGTCTACTCAGGACGTGATCGCGTCCAGGTGGGCCCGTGGAAAGCCTCGGGGACCGTGGCCAACCTGATCCCGTTTCCGGCTCGAGAAAAGCTACCTGTCGAGGTCGTCTACAAAACGATCGACGAGGCCCGGGACCTGGGATTCACTTCGGGATACACCGCAGCGCTCAACCCCAGCCAGGCGAAATCATTCTTCGACGCCGGCTTCACCCTGCACGAAGAGCTCCACTTGCTACGCCGAGAGCTCACGCAGGAGATCACGGTGACTCGTGGCGCCACCCGTCGGGCTCGCAAGGCCGACTGGGACCAGATCTTGTACCTCGACGGCTTGGCGTTCCAAGAGTTCTGGCAGTTCGACCGGATTGCATTGGCCGACGCGGTGCGAGCCACCCCCCGTCACCGCTTCCAGGTGATCAAGTCCGAACCGGTACACGGCTACCACGTGACCGGTCTGGCGGGCATCAACTCCTATATCCAGCGGGTTGCCGTGCACCCCGACGCGCAACGCATGGGATATGGCAGCGCCTTGGTCAACGACTCGTTGCGGTGGGCGTGGCGTAATGGCGCCAGCCTGGCCCAGGTGAACACGCAGATCACAAACGAGCGGGCCGTGGCACTCTATGAACGTTGCGGCTTCACGTTCGCACCCCACCGTCTCGTGGTGTTGCACCACGACTTCAGCCGAGGACGCAACGACGCACCCGAGCCGCCGCTGTATTCCTGAGTCGAGCCGGCTCGCACATCGTGCCGGCAACATCGGCGTCACCACAGAGCCGATACCGGCCCGCTCAAGACCCCAATGCTGGCCTCGCTAGTGAGCGACCTCGAGCCAGGGTCTATCGTAAGGCTATGCATGATGTCATTGTTCTCGGCACCGGCGTGGCCGGGCTGGTCGCCGCCATTACCGCTCATGATCAGGGTGCCGATGTTGGCCTCTTCGACAAGAGCGACCTGCTCGGCGGGACCACGGCCATGAGCGGCGGCATCATCTGGATGCCGAACAACCACCTGCAGGAAGCCGCCGGAATCGCTGACTCGCGGGAACAGGCGCTGGACTACCTCGATGCGCTGTCGCTGGACATGATCGATTCCGACATGGCAGCGGCGCTCGTCGACAACGGACCCAAGGCGTTGCAATACGTGCACGACAACACGCCGTGTGAGTTCAGTCTGATGGCGACCTATCCCGACTATCACCCCGAGCATCCGGGTGGCCTTCCTGGCGGTGGTCGTTCGGTCGACAATAGGGTGTTCCCCTACCCGAACCTCGGTGACTGGGCGGGGCGTATCCGCAACCAGCGAGGCGCTACGCCGGTCGCACTCTCGGAGACACCGCTCGGCGGCGCTACCTCTTCGCCGGACCCGGCGCTGATCGCCGAACGCATCGCCAACGGCGAAAACGGTATGGGTCTTGCTCTCGTCGGTGGCCTGCTGCGCGCCTGCCTCGATCGAGGCATCGAACCAAAGCTTGGCTGGAGGGCGAACGAACTGGCGATGGACGACGGCCGCGTCGCCGGTGTGCGGTTCGACGTCGACGGCGAGTCACAGCTGGTCGAAGCCAACAACGGTGTGATCGTGGCAACCGGCGGGTTCGAGTCCAATCCCGAATTGGTCAAGTCGTTCCTTCGCGGGCCCATGACCGGCCCGGCGGGATCGCCCGAGAACACTGGCGACGGTTTGGTCATGGCCATCGAGGCCGGCGCTCGGCTGGCCAACATGGGCAACTCGTGGTGGGTGCCGGTCACCCGCGTACCCGGCGAGGAACAGTTCGGTGCCCCCAAAGTGCATCTGATTTTGCTGGAACGGACACGTCCCGGTTCGCTCATGGTGAACCGCACCGGCAAACGCTTCTGCAATGAAGCCGGCAACTACAACGCCATGGGTGGTGTCTTCCACCAGTTCGACCCGGTCAGCTTCGACTATCCGAATCTGCCGGCATGGCTGGTGTTCGATCATGCCTACAAGCAGCGCTACGACGTGGTCTCGGCGCCCGCCGGTGACGACGCACCCGAGTGGATGGCGACCGGGGAGACCATCGAAGATCTCGCCACCGTCATCGGCGTTGACCCAACGACCCTGGCGGCCACGGTGACTCGCTTCAACGAGCATGCAATTGCCGGACACGACCCCGACTTCCACCGCGGCAAGAGCGCCTATGACACGTTCAACGGCGACCAAACGCTGCCGGGCATCGAAGCCACCCTCGGCCCCCTCACGACCGGCCCATTCCACGCCATCAAGATCGAACAAGGATCACTGGGGACCAACGGCGGACCCAAGACCGACGCCCGCGGGCGAGTGCTGGCCCAGCGCGGCGGCGTCATCGAAGGCTTGTGGGCGGCGGGCAATGTCATGGCGGCGCCGACCGGTATGGTCTACGGCGGCGCAGGAGGATCGATCGGCCCCGCTCTCACCTTCGGGTGGATAGCCGGCAACGACGCCGCGCGGTCGCGGTGACGACAGATGCGGCTGAACCGGCCGGTACCCGCCGGTTCAGCAGATAGCACAAGATTGTCGACTCGAGAGCCGGTTGAACCGTGGCCGGGCGGCCCGTGAGGATCAACCCTGCGGGTGCTTGCGAACAACATCGGGACCGCGCTCCTGGAGGCTTCTGAGCTTGTCGCTATTGGCGCCGCCTCCTGGCGGTGGTTCTCTATAGGGAGAGGATGGTTACTGTGCCGGTGGAACCGTCGATGGAGATGGTGGCTCCGTCGGGGATGCGGCTGGTGGCGTCGACGACCGACACCGCGCAGGGCACGCCTAGTTCGCGACAGACAATTGCGGCGTGGCTGGCGACGGCGCCGACGTTGACAACAACCCCTCCGGCAGCCAGGAACAAGGGTGTCCACGATGGATCGGTGGTGGGAGCAATCATGATGTCCCCGGGCTCGACGGCCATGGGATCCGACGGATCGAGCACGATGCGAGCCACGCCGGTGACTTCGCCCGGAGCGCCGGCGGCGCCTTGCAGCACCTCCCCGGCAACGGCCTTGGTCTGACCACCGGCGTTCCGGGGTCCCCACTCCGAGATTGGTGGCACGCCGCCTTCGAGGCCCACGATGTACGGCGGTTCGAGTTCGTGCATCGCAGCGAAGTCGGCGTCGCGGCTTGCGATCGCATCGCTGTAGGAGCCGGGGTCATCCAGGAACGCATCGAGCTCGGATTCGAGCAGCATGAATACCTGCTGCGGGTCGGTGATAACGCCGTCGGCGACCATGCGAGTGCCCACTTCCATCATGGCCAGCTTGCCTTCGTGAATGGCACGGATGCAGGCGTTCTTGCCCATCTCGCGAGCCTGGAAGAACACACCTGCTGACTTGATGCCAGCGGACAATCCGCCGTGAGCCTCGGCGTCGCCCTCGACCATCGACAGCAGTTCGGCTGAAAGCGCCTCGCGCTCGGTTGCGGCCTTGGCTTGCGCGTCGTGCGGGCTGCGATCGTCGCTCTGGTGGCGCAGCCGATCGAGCATGCCCAGCGCTAGCGAAGGCTTGGTGGTCCATGAGTGGGCTCGCATATCCCATTCGTTCGGTCCGCGGTGGCCATGGTCGGCAATGAGTGCATGCCATTGCGAAAGTAGCGATGCAGCGTCGCCATCGTCGGAAGCGGCGAGTCGGTCGAGAATGCCGTCGACACCCGCGTCGAACTCGGCCATCAGCGTAGGTGAATCCTTGATGGTGCGGCTCATGTCCCACATCACGAAGGATGCTTGGGCCGACTCGACGTCGCCGATGGCGGTCATGACCTTGACGGCGTCGCCGTCGCGACCGATTGCACCGCAGATGGCCTGCACTGCGCCCGGGCCCAGCGACGCGCCCAGCACAGACTGGCAGTAGACCACCCAGGCGTCGTAGAGCAGCGCCGTCATCTCGCGAGCGCGTGCGACCAGTTCTCTATTCGACAGCGAAGAGAGGTCGGGCCGTGCGGCAACGGCCGCCTTGCAGTTGGCCGATACTTCTTCTTGCGCCGGGAAGCTGTCGGTGCTCATGGCCCAGCCCATGGTCTCGCCCAGCTTGGCCTCGTGCTCGGGGCTCTCGTCGTCGGGATGCGGCACGTACTCGGGTACACCGGCATGATCACCGAAGTACGCCTGATCGATTGCGGCCGGAGTGGCTCCGGGCATGCGGGCGCCCATGACTCGCGGCAGCGACAGTTGGTTGTAGAAATAACCGCCCCAGTTACCGAACACCTCGGGCGGGTCCAGCGTGAGTTCCTCGGCATCGATGACGCCGAACTCGACGAATCCTTGGGCGACACCGGGGACGCAGCCCTTGTTCCAGCCCAAGCTCCAGCCGAGCGGGCTGAACGGATCGGGACCGACCTCGTCGGCGTTGGCCCGCGTGTACCACGTGAACCGCTCGCTGATTTCGGTGTCGGTAATCCAGGTGTCCATGTCTTCCCCCGTGTTGCGTGGGCCTACTCTAGTTGCACCATGGGAACAGCTGTTTGTGGGCAGTCAATCGACGATGGCTGGTCGCCCTCCCACGGAACCGCCGCCTTGCGAGCGCTAGCTGGCGTTTGGCATGACGGCGGCTTCGCCGAAGGCTCGAAGGCGGTCCAGGCCATCGTCACCGGCAAAGAAGAACGCCGGCACCATCACCCGGCCAACACCCAGGCCGTGCATGATCTCGACACCGGCGACGGGATCGCTCATATGGGCACCGAACATGGCATTGATCTCGACGGCGTCCGGATCACGATCGCGCTTCTCACACTCGGCCCCCACAGCAGCTATGAGCTCGGCCAACCGATCGGCGGATCCCTCACCGGGGAAGTAGCCGTCGGCCATACGGGCAGCGCGGCGAATTGCCACATCGCTGTCGCCGCCGACCAGGATGGGTATGTCCGCCCCCTGTGCGGGCCGAGGCGTGCAGGTCAGCGGTTCGAAGTCCACGAACTCGCCGTGATACTCCACGTGCGATCCTGACCAGATCAATCGCATGGCTTCGACGTACTCGTCGTTCCGACGGCCCCGCCGCTCCCAGGGCACGCCGAGCGCATCGAACTCTTCCTTCATCCATCCCACGCCCAGCCCGAGCTCGACCCGGCCTCCGGTGAGATGGTCGAGCGTCGCCAGCTCTTTCGCCAAGATCAACGGATTACGTTGCGGCACGATCAAGATGCAGGTGCCGAGCCGAAGCGTCGGCGCGGCCGCAGCCACGTACGCAAGCCAGATCAGCGGATCGGGAATGGGCGTGTCGGGCGTGGCCGGGACCTTACCGTCGGCGGTGTAGGGATACGCCGACTCGATCTTCGAGGGAAAGATCACATGCTCGCCGCCCCACACGGACTCGAATCCCACCTCTTCGGCGACCCTGGATATCTCCAGCGCGCTTTGTGGATCTGTTCCGATGCTGCTTGCGAATGCCAGGCCAAACTTCATGGCGCCAGCCCATCACGTCGCCGGCTGATTTCCAAACCCGCGCCAGCTGCGACTCGAGGTCACGGTGCCGTGCACAAACTCGGCCGGATGTACCGAGATGCTCTTCGCGATCTAGTTCAGGGTGCGACTGGCCAAATATTGGGCGACGGTGAACCCCGCAGTCGCCAATGCGAGGGCGCCGAAAACGAGACGTCCATCGCGGGTCATGCCGTCGGCCAGGCCGATCCACACCGCCGCCATAGCGATCAGAACCACATTGATCTTGATAACCCGTTGTACTTCGCCACGTCGTGAGACACGCCGGTTCGCGTACAGCGTGACCATGAACGACCAGAGCAGGACGAGCACGCCGAAGATCGTCAGAATCGTGCCGGACACGCCGAGCCAGTCCGACATGAAGGCACCGGTCAGCGTGAAGACCAAGCCGACGATGTTGCACATCGTTGCGTACAGGCCGAGCGCCATGTTGGCGAATCGAGTGGCGGGTTCACCTTCGGGCACTCGAGGGGTCGACAGCCGCTGGCGAGACTGCAAGGGCTTCTCGAGCCGAGGTCGGGCGCCATCTTCTGACTCCGGCCTCTTCGACGCATCCTCATCCATGATGCCTCCGAGGATACGACCCAATTCAGAAGCCTGGGCTACCAAAGAGCTACATGGCGCTCCTTATTTGCGGTGACGGGCGTAGGGGTTGGTGGTGCGCCAGCGGGCTTTGGCGTTCTCGAGTAGCGGACGCCCCAGACTCGACAAGCCGTCGGGCAGCTTGATGGCGATGGCGATCATGGCCATGCCAGCGATGGCACCGCGCAAGAACTCGCCCTCGCTGGCCGACGACGACAACAGGCCAGCCGGTATCAGCACTGCGCCGATGATCATGCCGGCGATCGACCCGACCCCACCGATGAACAACAGGGTCAGGTTGGTGATGCCGCCGAACGGTGACCATGTCTGAATCGACAGCACGGTGAGCGCATAGGCAATGAGCACACCAGCACTACCGGCAATTGCCGCCGAGATACCGAAGCCGAGCAGTTTCACCCGAGTGACATCAACTCCCAGTGCAATCGCAGCCCGCTCGTTTGCCCGCACCGCTAGCATGCGGCGGCCGGTGCTCCCGCGGCGCAGGTTCATCACCGCCACCGTGGCGACAAGTAGCAAGATGGCGACCAGAGCGGTGAACGGCGTGTTGTCACTGAGACCGGTCGCCAGGTCACGACTGCCGACGTCGACACCGAACCACTCGGGCCTCGGTACCGGCGTGTTGGCCCCCGCGGTCGACCCCACCAAGGCGCGGTTTGCAAACACCAATTCGGTAGCAGCCGTGGCCGCAGCAAGAGTGACAACGGCGAGATGGATGCCTCGGATACGTAGTGCAGGGAGTGCCACCAACAGGCCGACCGCCGTGGCCGCAACGACACCCAGCAATGCTGCGAGCGGATCGGGAAGGCCTGGACCGTTGACGACAAAGATGTTGTACCGCGTCGGCGTGCCGTCCGAAGACAACCGAATCGCGACATAGGCAGCGATGCCGGCGAACGCCAGGTTCGCCAACGACACCTGACCGAGATAACCCACCAGCACGACCGATGACAACATCAAGAGCGCTGCGATGAGCGTGGTGACCAGCCGGGCTTCATCGGCGCCGGTGGCACCGGCGGCGAGAAACGCAATGACCGCACCGAGCAAGATCATCGCCAGCAGCGGGCGGTTCGACAGTGGTGCGCGGGGTTGGGGTCGCGTCACGATCGTCGTGCGAATCGGCAGTCGGTGGCCACGAGAAAACTGCAGCACCACGATCAATATCAAGGGAATCGCACCGCGCACTCCTTGCGCGGGAATGGCCTCGGGCCACCAATCGAACCCTGCGAGCCGGACCGCCGCAGACTGCGCCATACCAATACCTACACCACCCACTGCGGCGATCAGCGGCGAAGTGAGATTTCCGAGAAACGCCGCGCCCAGTGCGGGAACGATCAGCAGCGTGTAGCCCACCGGCGAGAGCAATGTGATGTCGAGAAAGAGCACGCCGGCCAGTCCGGTGATGACCGAAGAGATGAGCCAGTTGATCGAGGCCAGCCGACCGGGTGACCAGCCGAGCATGACAGAACCCACGGGCGACTCGTCGGCCGCCCGTGTGGCCAAGCCGGTCATGGTGAATCGGTAATACGCCCACAGCGCGATTCCCACAGTCACGGCGATCAGGGCTAGCGCGATCCGGCTGTATGCCAGGTTGTTGCCGAGCCCGAACACGTTCTCGACGCTGCCTGTGGGAAGGATGCCGTCGACCTGCCGTGAGCCCACACCAAAATGGTGGGCTGCGATCGACTGCAGATACGACAGCACCCCGAGCGACGCGATGATCTTGGAGATCGGTGGGCTGGTGCGCAACGGCCCGAACACCAGGAAGTGCAGCGCGAGACCGAGCACTACCGAGATTGCGAGCGCACCGGCAAGCGCCGCAGGCTTGGACAAGCTGGTGCCGAACGAGATTGCAACAGGGATGTCCAGCGGCCCGGGGATGAAGTCGAACCATGGCATGTAGAGCTCGCCAGTCTCGCGCAGCGTGGCATAGCCATATGCGGGATACATGGCCAATGCGGCCTGATCCAGATTGATGACGCCGGCACCCTTGTGTCCGACGACGATCCCCGCACCGATCAGCCCGTAGAACCCGCCAACTCCTATGCCGAGCAGGCTGAGCAGCAGGAGGCTACTCAGGCTGCGACAGCTCCTCGGGTGCGATTCTCGATAACGGCAACACCGACGAGCACGAGCCCGGCCAGGAGGCCAAGCCACAGGCCGATGCCGGGGCCCACATCGATGTCGAGTCGAAGTACCGAGATCAACGTGGCCACCGGGATCAGCACGGTAGCGAGGCCGAGGCCCATGAGGACATGACCGATCAAGGCGTTCGGGCCCGGTTCAGCCAGCCCCTGCGGGCGCATGCGCATGAGCGCAGCTATCGCTGTCACCACACCGAATATCAACAACATGTAGCCGAAGCGAGGGCCCGAGGGAGCGCCTTCTGACGTACCGTCAAGGGCGCTCAGCGTGATGGAGCCGGCATTGAGCCACGCCAAGAACGGGAAGGCAGCCACCCCGATGCCGCCGAGCAGTGCAATGAGCGAGAACGTTCGACGCTTGGTGGCTTCGAGCTCGCTGATGGACGTTGCAGGCTCGGTTGCCGACAACGTGATCGCGCCGAGCTGCGGGATCAGTGACGCCGGGAAGTACGCCACGACCACACCCCAGCCGGTGCCGGCTTCGAACGTGGCCAGCCAACCAACGATGAAAGCCAGGATGTTCATCCACGCGGCAAAGCCGACGATCACCGTGAGTTGCTCGACACCGAGACCCGGTAGAACCTTGGTCTGCCCACGGAGCCGCATGATGGCCAGCGCGAGCAAGATGACACCCAGGATGACCGCAATCAGGCCGAATCCGGTGCCGCCCTGGGCGCTGAGTACGCCCTCATCGGGGTCACCCCGTTTGGCCCATTTGCCAAAGGCTGCGCCCCAGAAATAGACAACGGCCAGCAACAGGTGCATGTATTTGAAGAACGTGGCCAGATCGAAGTCGAGTTTGAAGGCACTCGCTTGGAATATTCCCGTGATCGCGGCCAGCGCGACGAGAAAACCGATTCGCCAACCGCCGTCTGGTTCGTCGGCCTTGGCAATCACGATCAGCAGGTAGAGCACGGTGAGTACACCGAAAATGATGGTTCCCTTGTGCAACTTCGACAAGAAATTCATGCGCTGATCTCCCCGCCCAGGTAGCTCGCCTCCAGCAGGTCCGGGCGCTGCTTGAGCTCGGCGGCTGAACCTTCGAGCACGATCTCGCCATGGCTCATCACATACGCACGATCGCATACGTCGAGTGCCAGGTGGACGTGCTGTTCGACGATGAGCACACCAGCGCCGGTCTCGTCCGCGATGTCTCGAACAATCGGCAGCAACCGTTCCACGATGATCGGCGCCAAGCCCAGGCTCATTTCATCGACGAGAAGCAGCTTGGGTTCACCAACAAGTGCCCGTGCCATGGCCAGCATCTGCTGCTCACCACCGGACAACAAGCCGGAACGCCGTCCCATCAACGGCTTGAGTGCTGGGAGCAGCTCGAGTGCTCGTTCGTAACCCGCGGCTTGGGCAGCGCGGTTGCCACGCAGACCAAGGCGAAGGTTCTCTTGCACCGTCAGGCCAAAGAACAACGAGCGGTCCTCGGGCACATGGGCCAAGCCCCGACGCGCTGCCTTGTGGGGCGCCCCGAATGTGGCTGGCTCGCCCAGCACATCGACGCTTCCCTCGAGGACCTTGAGTAGGCCCGACACCGTGAGCAGCGTTGTTGTCTTGCCGGCACCGTTCGGCCCGAGCATGGCCACGACCTCGCCGGGGTTGATGTGCATGTTCACGCCGCGCACGACCGGGACCCCGGAGTAGCCCGAAGACAGATTCTTGACCTCGAGCAGGCGCTCGTCGGATGTTTCGCTCATTGATCGCCTCCTGCAGCCTGGGCGCTGGCAACAGCCTCGCCGGCTGCGGCCTGTCCTTCACCGGCTTCGGCACCGAGATAGGCGGCCTTCACCGCCGGGTCTTCTCGTACTTCAGCGGGTGTGCCTTCGGCGATGATCTTGCCGAAGTCGAGCACATAGATGTAGTCGCACACGCTGAGTACCAGACCCATGTCGTGGTCGATCAAGAACACGGACATGTCATGATCGAGGAACTCTCGCAGGTGCCGGCCCAGGTTTTGGCTCTCGGCCGTGTCCAAGCCGGCAGCCGGCTCATCGAGCAGGATCAGCTCGGGTTGTGCAGCGAGTGCTCGAGCCACGCCGACCAGCTTGCGGCGGCCATGCGACAGGTCGGTCGGCATGGCGTCGGCTTCGTCGGTCAGACCCATGATGTCGAGCGCCCAGCCGACGCGCTCTTCGGTCTTGGGATCGGTCGGTGTGAGATGCAACATGTCCAGGATGAAGCTGTACCACTTGGTGGGATAGGCGGCTACGAGCAGGTTGTCTCGCACGCTGAGGTCTTCGAACAGTTCGAGCGATTGGAACGTTCGCACCAGGCCTCGTTGGGCTCGTTCGTGCGGCTTGAGTTCACCAATGTCTTCGCCGGCGAATGTTGCCGTGCCAGCCGACATCGGCACATAGCCCGTGATGGCATCGATGAACGTCGTTTTGCCCGCACCATTCGGGCCGATCAGGCCGACGAACTTGCCCTTGGGGACGATCAGGTCGACCTTGTCGTTGGCGTTGAGGCCACCGAAGGTAACCGTGAGCCCTCGAGTCTCGAGGATATTCTCGCTCATACCGAAGCACCTCCTTCGGCCATTTCATTGACCGTGTTGATGGCGTCGAACTCTTCGACGAATTCCTCGGGTGAGGTTCCGGGGGGTCTGCGAAGCCCATGCAATATTTCTTTGCCGGCGGTCGCGTTGACCAGTGAGATGCCCTCGCCGTTCGTGGCGATGGCGTTGGCGATCAGCAGTGCGCCACCGGCGATACCGATCACGGTTCGATCAACACTCTCGAAGTGGGTGACAAGAATTTCTGCGTTCAGGCCACCCGCCACGAGTAGGCCACCAATGACGGCGCCGGTCACGGTGGTGATACCGCCGAGGTAGGCGAACGCCAGCAGGCTCAAGCCGAGCAGCGGGCTGAACTGCTCGCTGGTCAGCGACGACAGTTTGAAGGCGAACATGACGCCGGCCATACCAGCGATACCAGAGCTGATGGCGAATCCGAGCAGCTTGGTCTGCGATACATCGATACCGGCGGCCGCAGCGGCACGTTCGTTCGCTCGAACCGCCAGGAAACGACGCCCGATCACTCCACGGCGCAGGTTTGCCACCAGCACACCCACGATTGCGACAACGACAATGAGGAGCACGGTGTACTTCCAGTTGTCGACCTGCCCGGAGTCTTCGTTGAACCCACCGAAGTTCGAATCGAAGATCTTGAGTTCGGGCAAGGGGTTACTCGAATCGGCGCCCTCACCCATCAGGCCAGGATTACGCAGCACGAGTTTCTCGATTGCGACTACCGCGGCCAGGGTCACTACCGCCAACTGCACACCGCGTATACGCAGCGCAGGTAGCCCCACCAGTACACCCACGAGGACCGCAGCCGCCACCCCGGCGATACAAGCAAGCAGCATGGGCCAGTTCGGTCCACTCTTCACGAAAAAGTCGAACTCGCGGATCTTCATGCCGTCGGCGACAAGTCTCGCCATGCCCCAGGCCGCAACACCGGCCAGGCTCCATTGCGCCAACGAGATCTGGCCCAGATAACCAACGAGCACCACCAGGCTGAACATGAACAGCATGAAGATCAGTGATGTACTGAAGGCCGACTCCCACTTGGACACGAAGATGTTCGAGATCAAGAAGCCAACACCCATGAGCCCCAGGGCGCCAGTGGTCACATTGTTGCTCTTTGGGGCACGAGGCTGGCGGCCAGAACTGATGGAACCACGCACCGGTAGTTTGTCGCCGCGTAGGTAGAGCACGAGAATGATGGCGATCAGGGGTATGAACTGTCGAATGCCTTCAGCGGGCAGCCACAACTTGCCGGTCTCGCCGAGCCAGTCGCGTTGAAAGAGGTTCACGCCACCGCTGGCAATCATGCCCAGACCAATGCCGCCAATGGTTGCTCCCATGACCGAAGTCAGGTTGCCGATCAGCGCAGCCGCAAGCGCAAAGACCACGAGCAAGGCGAACTGGCCGGGTTGGGTCTTGTGCAGGAACACGATGCCAGCAATACCGGCAAGCACCGATGACAGCACCCAGTTCAGACCAGCGAGCAGTTGCGGCGAGTAACCCAGCAGCGCTGCGCCCTTTTCGTTCTCATCTGCGGCGCGGGTCGCGATTCCGAATCGCGAGTAGCGGAAGAAAGCCCAGAGCAGGCCGCCAACGGCCAATGCCGTCAGCGCCAGCCAGAGGTTCGAACCCGGCATGGTCTTGTCGGTGAACCAGACGGTCTTTGCATCGCTGGTGCTGTCGAACTTCCACCAGCCTGGGTCGTTACGAGTGCTGTTGCCGAAATTGCGCAATGAAACGGCACCCAAGTAGATGAAGACACCGAGTGAACCGATGACCTTGGCCAGGGTGGGAGCATTCCGGAGCGGCCGGAAGACCAAGAAGTGCATCATGACGCCGATGAGTGCCGATACGAGCAGCACCAGAAAGACTGCGAGCCATGTCGGCGGGTCCTCGGTGATGCTGATGCGTACCGGCAGATTGCTGATGCCCAGCTTCTGTAAGACGCCCCACTCGGGTATGGGATCGACCCAGGGCAGGTAGATGTTTCCTCGACCGGGCTCTCGGAGCTCGTCGAAGTTGAACGCGGCGTATGCAGCAATGGCGCCGTGGCCAAAGTTGATCACGCCTGAGCCGCGAAATGCGACCACGATCCCGCACGCGAGAAGTGCGTAGACCCCGCCGGCGCCAATGCCGGCGACTAGTGCTGCCCAAAAGGCTTCCAACGAAAGTTCCTCCCCAAGGATGCGCGCTCCCCAGCGCGCTCGTAATTGACGAACCGGGGCGACTCTGTCACAGCAGAGCCGCCCCGGATCGTTGAAGTTGTCAGCCTTCAGAGACCAACAGCGTGTTGGCCGTTAACCCGCGTCGGGGCGTGGATTGCCTTCGGCTACCCGTGCCTGAATGTCACCAACGTTGATGAGTTCACCGTCGAGTGGGCCGAGTTCCCAGCTTTCGCCGTTCCACAAGGTGTAGGTCAGCGTCTTTTTACAGATAGCCGGGAATTCGGAGGTGTTGTCGGTACAGGTGACTGGCGGTGTGCCAACCATGTGCTGGTTGTCGAGGTTCTGCATCCACGCCACCACTGCAGCGCCGTCTTCGATGTCTTCGCCGGCTTCGATCATGTCATTGAAGATTTCCCAGACCATGATTCCGGTCGAGTGACCGACCCGCAGGAATGCGGATACCGGGGCCTCGCGCAGCGGCGAGTTCTCGAGATGATCGTTGCGCCAGTTGAGTTCCCACGCAGTGAAGTCGTCGTAAAGATCAGGACGCTCAGAGATATAACCCTGCTGGCCGAACGTTGCGCCGACTGATGCTGGGTTCGCGAGCACCGAGTCATCAATGCAGGAGCCGGAGCCGATAACGGTTGTGTCGACGCCAGAGGCGGTGATTGCCGACATGATTCCGTTGCAGTCTGCAGCGGAGATACCGAAGAAAATACCGGTCTCTTCCGGTGGAGTATCGCCAAAGTATTCGATGATTGCCTGCACGGTTGCGTCGTCGTCTGAAGGATCAGAAGACTGGTCGGCGAATCCCTGGAATGACTGGTCAGGGTATTCCTGTTCGGTCAAGTAGCCCCAGAAGCGCTTTTCGGTGTCTTCGTAGCACTCGATGCCTGGCGGCGTATTGGCGTACAAGACAGCAGTCTTGGTCAGGCCAAGGGTTTCAACGGTGTAGGTTGCGCCACCGGGGAAGGCCACTGGGCAGCCACCCCAAACCGAGATGACCTCGGGCTGGGTGAAGTCGGCCACGAAGATCGGCACGGTCTGGATCGTCGGCACGCCAGCGCTGATGAACGTGGGGTACATAGCCGGCGTGAAGAACTCGATGCCGTTGACATTGAGGTTCGGCTGGGTTTCTGCGATCTCGTTCGCGCAGTTGATGGCCGCATTCGGATCGAACTCATGGGCACATGCTTCGAATTCGATCGGACGTCCATCGATACCACCGAGCTCATTGTTGATCTGTTCAACAGCGATCTCGAAGCCTTCGCGAACTTCAGGGAAAGAAACGCCAGGCGTACCTTCCATGTTCGACATGGTGATGACTACTGGCTCGAGGCTGTCATCGGCTGCGCCTGCCGGGTTGTTGATGGCCTCGTAGAAGTCACCGGCGCTTTCGCCATTGATGGCAGGATCTGCAGGATTGTCGCCATCAGCCATGGCGTCATCTTCCATGGCATCGTCTTCCATGGCGTCATCTTCGTCTTCCATGGCGTCATCTTCCATGGCGTCATCTTCCATGGCGTCGTCTTCCATGGCGTCATCTTCCATGGCGTCGTCTTCCATGGCGTCATCTTCGTCGGCCATGGCATCGTCTTCCATGGCGTCATCTTCGTCGGCCATGGCATCGTCGCCGTCGTCTCCGGCATCGTTGTCGGTCGACAGGGCAGAGCCACCATCGTCGACGTCGGCGGACTCACCGTCGCTGCTGCTTCCGCACGCAGCGGCGACAAGCGCCAATGCCAGTAGAAGCGCGAGCAACCTCGCAAATTTGTTGGACATGGATTCCCCTCCAAGTGAAGTTTTTCTGACCACGCACACACGCGGTCCTGCTGAACAGGGCCCCACTGTCGCAGTTATGTGAATGACTAGTCAATTCGAGCCGAGTGGCGTGGCAACGCGTGGTGATGAAGACTGTGGTCATGACCGAAACTGCGACTGCACCACTCTCGATCGCGATTGCTCTTTTCGATCGCGTCACCATGCTCGATGCCATCGGCCCCTATTCGGTGCTCGCCGGTCTTCCCCACAGCGAGATCACTTTTCTGGCGGAACAACCAGGGCCGGTCATGGATTCGAATGGACGTATGGCGGTGGTTGCCCACGCGGCCTACAGCGAGATGGGCGACCCCGATGTGATCGTGATCCCGGGCGGTGTCATCACCGTGCCGATGTCGCGAGAAAAGACGCATCCGATCATCGATTGGATCCGTCACGTGCATCCGGGAACGGTACGGACCACCTCGGTCTGCACCGGCTCGCAGCTGCTCGGGGCAGCTGGGGTGCTGAACGGTGTGCCCGCCACGAGCCACTGGTATGTGCGCGACGCGCTCAGTGAGTTCGGTGCCATTCCGACCGATGAGCGCGTCGTGCAACAAGGCAAGATCATCACCGCCGCGGGCGTGTCGTCTGGTATCGACATGGCGCTGCAGCTGGTTGCGGACCTGCAAACCGACGAAGTGGCCCAGGCGATACAACTCAACATCGAGTACGACCCCGACCCACCGTTCAACTCCGGGCACCCTCGGTGTGCACCGCCAGCCATCACCGAGATGGTGTCGGCCGGATTCGCAGGTGCGCTCGAGCGCAGTGACGGTCAAGCCTCATGACCGTCACCGAACCCAGCCTCGAGGCAGCGAATCGTCCGGCGCCGGACGTAGACCTCGAAGCCTTGGATCATGCTGCCCATGGCGACTACCGACGGCTGCGACCAGCCAGCGCCGACGCTGACATCCGAGGGCGTCTCGTCATGCCGGGGCGCTTGCCGCTCAGCGTCGCCAACTTCGATCGCGTCGTGATCGGCATACTTGCCTTGTCGAGTGTCGGCCTGTTCTGGCGCAACTTTCTCTAGCTGGTGCCAAGCCCAGAACGTTCAAGAGCTTGCCCCAGCGGCGGCGGCAAGGGGGTCGCCGCTGATGGTGATGCGATGCATGAGACGGCGGTGGCCGGGATAATCGTTCAGCGCCCAATGCCAGGTGCTGCGGTTGTCCCACATGGCGATCGAGCCCACGTTCCAGCTGAACTGCGTAGTGAATTGGTCCTGGCCGACATGCTCGTAGAGGTACTGAAGCAGAGGTGCAGACTCTTCGACGGACCAGCCCACGAAGTGCAGGGTGAAGGCCATGTTCACATAGAGCAGCTTGCGTCCGGTTTGCGGGTGGGCGATCACGACCGGGTGGGTGGCGTTGCCGACGCCATCGGGGTTCCCGAGACGGTCGTCGCGCTTGCTGTAGTCAGACGCCTTACCGAACACGTGCTCGTTGCTGTGAACGGCGTGCAGCGACTCAAGTGTTTTCTGCAGGCCCGGGGAGAGCGCATCGAACGCAGCGCCGACATCGGCGAATCGGGTATCGCCGCCGGTCGGAGGCACCTCGCGTGCCAGCAGGATCGACCCCCGGGCGGGGATCTGGTCATAGGTGTGATCGGTGTGCCAGGCACCGCCGATGTTGCCCTCCTGGTCGGCCTCTTTGAGCACGGTCGCAATCTGTGGGTGTGTGTCCACCGCCTTGAAGAACTTGTTCACGTCGATCGTGGCGAACCGTTCGGCAAATGTGATGTGGTCGTCGGGTGTGAGTTCCTGGTCGTGGAAGAACAACACGCCATGGTCGGCCCATGCCTGCGCAAGTTGCCGGGCGCCGTCATGATCGAGTTGGCGAACGTCGACGTCGGAAACTGTCGCCCCAACTTTTTCTGCAGTGATCAGCACGGTTCGTACCTTAGAGCGAGCAAGGGATATGGCACCATTGGCGGGTGCGTATAAAACGAGCGATTCTGGATCAGATCGAAGCGGGCGATCTCGACCTCATCTTTCGCAAATGGCGCAAGCCGACCATCAAACACGGCGGCCAGCTGCGCACGTCGGTTGGCATGTTGAACATCGTGGCCCTCGAGCAGGTCACCAGGTCGAAGATCACTGCCGGCGAAGCCGGGCGCGCCGGTTTCGAGTCCAAGGCAGTCTTGTTGCGAGAACTCGACAGTCGCGACGGCGGCGACATCTATCGCATCACCGTCGAATACGGGGGCGTCGATCCGCGCATTGCCCTCCGCGAGAATGCCGACCTGAGCGCCGATGATGTAGCCGACTTGCAGAACCGCTTGGCCCGACTCGACCAGGCCTCGAAGCGTGGCGCGTGGACCACCACCTTCCTGCACGTGTTGAACGAGAATCCTCGGGTTCGGGCCCCCGACCTGGCTGCGGGGTTGGGCCTCGACAAGCCGACGTTCAAAAACGATGTGCGCAAGCTGAAAGGGCTCGGCCTCACGATCAGCTTCTCGCCCGGCTACGAACTGAGCCCGCGCGGCAAGGCCTACCTCGACACGCTGAGCAACAGCTAGCCAAGCCCGGCCCTTGACCGCTGCCGCGCCGCTGGGCAAGAGTGAAGCATGATCAATGGCTTTCACACCATCATCACCTCCACGACCATGCTGCGCCTCGTGCGTTCACCGTGCGCAGTGTCGGCGAAGTGATTTTGTGTCAAACCCGTCGTGAACTCGCCCACGCACTCCCCGAGTTCAGCCCATGAGCGAGGGGCTGGCTGCCGAGTCGAACGCCGCCCCAGAGGACATCGCCGAGTACTACGACACTTGGACCAACAGCGGTAGCTATGACACCGATGTGGCCGGTTGGGGGTACGAAGCACCGGAACGCGTCGCCGCCATGGCCGCTGCGCTCATCCAACAGCACCCGGGCCCGGTGTTGGATGCCGGCTGCGGCACCGGACGAGCCGGCGTGGCGCTTCGGGCGGCGGGAATCACCGACCTGACCGGCGGCGACTTCACGCCGGCCAGCGTCGACGCCGCCCGCCACCGAGGCATCTACAGCCAGGTTGACCATCTCGATCTGAATGGCTCGCTCGATTTCGCCGACGATCGATTTGCCGTCGTGGTCAGTGTTGGCGTGTTCTCGTATCTGGTCGATACCCAGGCGACCCTGCGTGAGCTGCTTCGGATCACTCGCTCTGGCGGCGCCATCATCTTCACCCAACGCACTGATCTGTGGCAGCAACGCCGGTGCGATGAACTCGTTGCCACCCTGGTCGCCGACGGCCTGTGCACTGCGTCCGTGTCGGGCCCGCAGCCCTACCTTCCATTGCATCCCGAGTTCGCCGACCAGATCGGCATCATCTACACCACGCTCATCGCAACCTGAGTCCGACTCAATGGTGACGTCGTCTCACCAATGCAAGCCGCCGTGCGTGGCGATGCGATAGTTGGTCATGGCAGATTCCGATGATGATTATGTGAGTAGTTACGACGATGTTTCCACGTTTCATCTGAACGACGACCGCGAGCTCACGCTGCTCACCACTCAAACCGAGTGCACGTTCATGTGGACGACGAAGGCCGGCGACCCAGTCGGCGTCATCATGAACTTCGTGTACGACGACGGTCGCTTCTGGATGACCTGCACCCGGCGACGCAAACGCGTGCCCGCGATCGAAGCCCGGCCTCGAGTCGCAGTTGCGGTCAGCAGTCGCGGCACCGACATTGGCGTGAGCCAGTCGGTTACCTACAAGGGAACGGCGTCCGTGCACGAGGATCCCGAAGTTGCAGCCTGGTTCTATCCGGCTCTGGCGGCACGGGTTCGGCCCGGTGATGGCGAAAAGCAAGCGGCGTTCGTAAGCCATCTCGAAGGACCGGATCGGGTGGTGATCGAGATCGTTCCCGACATCCGTATTGGATTCGACAGCGAGGCCATGTTCGCCAACTCCCCCGCCGGCAGCTCAACAACCAAGGTGTAAAGATGACCGACAAAAAACTGGTACTGATCGGGCTCGTCGAGCCACAAGCAGACATGGTGGAGGCATTCAACGAGTGGTACCTCGGCAATCATGTCGAGGACACCTTCAATGCCCCGCATATCGCCGCCGCCAGGTGTTACCGCGCGGTGCGCGACTTTGCAGGACCTGCGCCGAGTGGCTACGTGACGATTTATGAGCTGACCGGCACCGACGCCGCCGAAGCCGAACGGGTACTGGGCGAGTATCAGCGCAATGGCGACGCCTACCCGGCGCGAGAGCCCAACAATGGCTCGCTCAAGATCATCGGCGCCGGCTGGTACGAAGAGGTCATGTCCTTCGGGTGAAGCACCGCAAATGAGCAACTTCAGAAATTTCTTGTCGATAGCTGTCGATAGCTGTTGAGTCGGTCTACACGACCACTCGTCAACCGCGACCCACGTGCTGAGTGACAAAACCTGCAAGGCTGGATGCGTGACCGGCATTCGCATTCGTCCTGCCCAGCCCGAGGACCTCGACGCCATCGTGGCCTGCGTCAACGCGGCGTACCAGGGCTACGTCGACGACATCGGTGAGAAGCCGGCACCCATGCTGGACGATTACGGGTCACTGATTCGAGCCGAAGCGATCACCGTGGCCATAGATGGCGAGGACCTTGCCGGCCTGATCGTGATGTGGGCCCGCAGCGGTCACTGGCACGTCGACAATGTGGCCGTGTGGCCAGCACGCCAGGGAACCGGCGTTGGGTCGATCTTGCTGGCCCGGGCCGATCATGTTGCCCGTTCGGCCGGTTTCGACGAGGTTCGGCTGTTCACGAACGAAGCAATGACTGCGAACACCACTTACTACGAACGTCGCGGCTATGTCGAGACGCATCGTTCGTCAGAAGCGGGCTACAACCGCATCTATTACGTCCGCACTCTGTCCTGACCCGGCGCTTCTCGGCGCGAGGGCGCCGGCGCGTTCAGGAATTGAATCGGTCGGATTCGGGGTAGAGGTCGAACCGACCCAGACGGTCGAGGCAGACTTCGACACTCCAGGGCAACATGGTGGCCCCGGCGCGGGAGTCGCGGTAGGCCTGTTCGAGCACGGATGGGCGCAGCATCGAACGTCCGCCTGCGATTTCGATCGCCTTGGAGGCCAGTTCGGGTGCGCCTTGCATGGTGGTGACCATGGACGTCCATGCCCGGCGCAACGAATCGCGACTGGGGTCCGCAGACACCTCGCCCAACACTCGATAGCAAAGCGCCTGGGCTCGGTCGTAGGTCATTTGCATGTCGGCCCAGCCGTGCTGCTTGATGTGGTTGTCGCGCCGCGCACTGGTGCCGTGCTCGCCGCGCAAGTAGGCACCGGTGTAGTCCAGAATCTGTCGCATCAGGCCCAGGTAGGAGAACGAGAGCGTCATGTAGAAATACGGCCAGCGCCATGCTGCCTGCTCGAACATGCCGGGTGGAATCCACTCGTTGCCCTCGGGCACGAACACATCGGTCATGAGCAGATTGCGCGAATCGGTGCCGCGCATGCCCAGGGGATCCCAGTCGCCTTGGATCTCGACACCGTCACCGTCGGCGGGTACACCCATGAGATGCAGCTGGTCGTCGACGTCGGAGACACACACCACGTTGTGGATGTCGGCGGCGCCGGAGAGTGAAGCGAAGATCTTGCGACCCGTGACCAAGTAGCCACCGTCGACCTTCTTGGCCATGGTCGCAAATCCGCCCGTCGCAGACGCCGCAGTGCCCTCGCTGAAGGGCTGGCTGTGAATCGTGTGATCGTTGATTACGCCGTGCCACAGCTGCTCGCGTCGTTGGTGTTGCGTGGCACGCTCTTCGTCGGACAAGTCCATATCGTCGGCGATCTGGCCGACCATGAGTGTGGTGGCGACGTGCATGTTGAACGTCAGGCCGGTGGTGGCGCAGTGCCGCCCGAGTTCCTCTGACGCCAGCGCATAGGCCACAAAGTCACCACCGAGGCCGCCGTGTTCTTCGGGGATACATATGCCGAGCAGGCCCGCAGCCTTCAGGTCTTCCCAGTTCTCGTACGGGAAGGCGGCGTCGCGATCAGAATCGATGGCCCGCTTCGGGAACTCGACAGCCGCAGCGGTCATCTTGGCGACAATCTCGCGGCGCTGGGGAGTAAGCAGGAAATCATTCATGCTTGAAGTATCTCTCAACGGTCATGGCATTGCCAGCCCGAAGGCGAGTACGTGTCAAGGATGTGGACGGCGGCTCCATGTGGCATCGTTGAAACATGCTTGCTGAACGAATCGAAGCCAAATGGATAGATGCCTTTGCCGAGGTGTTCCGCTTGTGCGGCGTCGAGCCGGGCGATGACTGTGCCGTCTTGGCCGAAACGCAAAGCCGAGCAGTCAACGTCGAGCTCAGCGAACTGGCCCTGAAACGCCTGGGTGCCAACGTCTTTCGCGTCACGATGCAGACCCCTGCTCAGACGGCGCCGGTCGCCATCCGATCGACCGGCGCAAGCGATGCCATTGGCGGGTCCGCTCCGGTCATCGCTGCGCTGTCACAGGTTGCTTTGATTGCGGATTGCACCGTCGAAGGGTTGCTGCATGCTCCCGAGTTGCCCCAGCTTCTGGGTGGCGGGGCCCGGGCCCTGATGGTGTCCAACGAACATCCCGAGATCCTCGAGCGCCTCGTGCCCGACACGGCGCTCGAAGCCAAGGTCAAGGCCGGCACCAAGATGTTGCGAGCTGCCAAGGAGATGCGTGTCACCAGCGCTGCCGGCACCGACCTGTCGATTGATGTGGAAACCGCACCCGCAGGCTCCAGCTGGGGCTATACCGCTCGACCCGGCACCATTGCACACTGGCCCGGCGGTCTATGCCTGTGCTTCCCGTCCGAAGGGTCGGTCAACGGCACCCTGGTGCTCGACGTCGGCGACGTCAACCTGACCTTCAAGCGGTACACCGATTCGCCCATTCGCTGCACCATCGAAAACGACTTCATCGTCGATATCGAAGGCGACGGTATCGACGCAGCGCTGATGAAAAGTTATCTCGACGCCTGGGGCGACCGCGAGGCGTACGCCGTATCGCACGTCGGCTGGGGCATGAACCCCGCGGCGCGCTGGGATTCCATGGCGATGTATGACAAGACGCAGACCAACGGCACCGAGCTACGTGCCTTTGGCGGCAACTTCCTGTATTCGACCGGCGCCAACGAAGTTGCCGGCCGGCACACCTTGGGCCACTTCGATCTCCCCATGCGAGGATGCACCATCGAACTCGATGGCAGCGCCGTGGTCGACGCGGGCGTGTTGCAGGGCGAGCTTGCATGAACGACACGCTCGCGGAGTACGTGGCGGTCGGGCAAGGCCCGACAACGCTGGTCTTCCTCCACGGGCTCGGCGGCGACCACACCAACTGGCAGCCGCAGATCGCAGAGTTCTCGGCGTCTTACCGCTGCGTGGCATGGACGCTGCCCGGCTACGGCAACTCGCCGCCCATCGAACCGCTGACTTGGCCGAACCTGGCCGACATGCTGGCACGGGTGCTGGACGACGCAGACGTGCAGCGGGCCACCATCGTCGGCCTGTCGATGGGCGGCTACATCGCCCAACAATTTGCGGCCGATCACGGCGACCGCGTCGACCAGCTGGTGTTGGCCGCAACGTCGTCGCAGTTCGGGCGAGGAAGCACGTTGTTTGCGGAGAAATTCTTGGCGTCGCGGCTCGCGCCACTCGACGGCGGCAAGACACCTGCCGACCTCGCTCCCGAGGTTGTGCCGACACTGCTGAGCACTGAAGCCCCAACGCTGGCCTCCGCCAACTGTGTTGCTTCCATGTCGCGTATTTCCACGCAGGCGTACCGCCAAGCGCTGCAGTGCCTGGTCACGTGGAACTTCGTCGATCGGCTGGATCAGATCGCGGCGCCGACGCTGTGCCTCGCAGGCGCCGACGATACGACCGCGCCGGTCGCCGCCCTTCAGGAACTGGTCGACGGTCTCCCCAACGCACGACTCGAAGTGATCCAGAATTGCAACCACTTGCTGAACCTGGATCGACCCGCTGAGTTCAACCAGCTCCTACGCGCCTTTCTCGACAGATAGCGAGCTACGAAATCGTAAAAACAATAGCCGTGCGGCCCTTCCCCTGCGCTTTCGCTTCCAGAAGCGCTTGGTCGGCTCGGTCGAGAAGCGGGCGGCCGCGAGTGGCCGAACCGCAGTAGGCAATCCCGACGCTGGCGCCAGCCGCAATGCTGTGGCCATCGATGACGAAGGTCCGATTCAGGGCATCGACGATGCGTTCGCCCGTGGCACGGACCTGGTCCGATGAGGCGCAACGGCACAACACGGCGAACTCGTCGCCACCGACCCGACCAACGAAATCGTCGGGGCCGAGTGCGTCACTGATGCGACGGCTCACCACGCGCAGCAACCGATCGCCCACTGTGTGACCGAACTCGTCGTTGATGGCTTTGAAGTCGTCGAGATCGATGTACATGATCGCGCTTTGATGCACTAGGCCTTCGAGCAGTGCGAAGAAGGCGTGTCGGTTCAGCAATCCCGTGATTTGGTCGGTAGTCGCTTGGCGTTGCAGTTCGGCAAGCTCTCCTGCACGCTTGAGCGACAGGGCCGCAAGGTCCAGTAGCGAAACCATCGCTGCGGCGGTGAAAGCCACATCGGGGCGGGGGCCACGTCCCCATATCGCCAGCGTTCCCAGCCGATCGCGCCCGGCTCGAACCGGAAACGCGCTGGCCCAGTCGCTTCCGTCCAGGTCCAGCACACAACCCGGTGCTTCGACGCAACTCAGGTCTCCCAACAGATCGTCGACCAGCGCGAGCTGTGCGCCGAGATCGCCAAACGTCTTGCGCGCACGACCCGAAGTCCACAACATCTGCGCGCCCGCAACACCGCCGAATTCGTGAGCAGCATCAATGACCGACCGCACCGATTCCTGCTCGGTGCAACCAGTGGCAAGCTGTCGGAACGCTCGGTCAATTGCGTAACGCGTCGACACATCTCGCAAACTCGTGATGAGCCAGAGTGCTTTGTCGTCGTCGTGGAACCAACGCCCGGTCGCTTCAAACGGCACAACACCCGTTCCGGTGATGATGCGTAGCGGAATGGGCGAGGCCGACATCAGGCTCGGCTCGAAGCCTTTGCGTTGTGCGGAACCATCGAACGCCTGGGCAGCACGCTGGAAATCGTCGGGGTGGATCAAATCGACGATCGATCGGCCGACTGCGTCGAGCCCATAGTTTGAGGCCGACGTGCTGATCCATCGAACCACCATCGCGGGGTCAACAACACCCACGATGTGATGCGGATCAGCGAGCAGTTCGGCAGTCGCGAACTGTCCTAGTGCGAGTTCTGGCATTGGTAATTGGTCACGGCTGCTCGATAGGTATGGAGCGGTTCTGCAGCTGGCTCATTTTAGAGGGGCTGGCCTAACTATGAGTCAAAACCCCAGCTGTGGGGTCGCCACTCGGCCCCAATGCCCTCAGTCGGTTCAAACGACTCATGACTGAGCTGGACGGAGCTCGGTTACGGCTGCAAACTGGACAGGTATGGAACCAACTGCAGCAGCATCGGCTGATCTCGAAGTCCAGATGGAGCGGTCATTCGGGGGGTTGGGTGTCGAAGTCGACCGGGAGATCCCTCGTATCGATCTAAGCAACTTCGACGAGCGACTTCCGGAGATCGATGACGCCATCTGGCAGGCCTCGGTCGAGGTCGGCTTCTTTCAGGTCACCAACCACGGCATCGATGCGATCGAAATCGACCGTGCCTTCGCCCACGCCGAGTCCTTCTTTGCCCTGGAACTAGCTCACAAGCACGACGTTGCGCGGCCTGCCAACTCGAACTCCGGTTGGGAATCCATGACGCAGAAGCGGCCCTCGACAGGGACACTCGACCAGAAGGAGTCGTATCAGATCACGACATCTCAGATGGACGAACTGGGCTTGTGGCCCGACGCCGATCTGGTGGCCGGATTTAGCTCAGACCTCACATCGTTCGAGCAGGCGAACTGGACGCTGGCGATGAAGTTGCTCGGTTGCTTTGCCCGCAAGCTCGGCTTCGAAGACGACTTCTTCAACGCAGCACATGATCCGGCATCCGACGGGTACCAGGCCACCTTGCGCCTGCTCCACTACTTCGCCCTGACACCAGAAGAAGCAGCCACCGGATTGTGGCGCGCCGGTGCCCACACCGACTACGACTGCCTAACCTTGCTACACCAGCGGCCGGGCCAGCGGGGCCTGCAAGTGTGCCCCGGAGCCGGTGCCGACCCTGCGGCACGCAATGGCGCACCTCTAGCGTGGACCAGCGTTGAGCCGACGAGAGGCACGATTACCTGCAACATCGGCGACATGTTGAAGCGTTGGAGCGACGATCAGCTGAAGTCCACGCTGCACAGGGTTCGCACACCAACCGCTGCCGAAGACCTGGGTGCCAGGTACTCGATTGCGTTCTTCGCCCAAGCAAACCGCGAAGCCGTGATCCAGGGCCCGGGCCAGCGCTACGAGGCCATCTCGGCCGCCGACTACCTACAACAACGCATCGACGCCAACTTCGTGGTTTAGTTTCACTCCGGTGTTCCACCACTCCGTTCGGGGCGACGTCCGTCGCATATGGCTTCACCTCGGTTGGTGCAGCTCCGTCCCTGCGCCGCTCCCCGTTCGTCCCTCGCTCCCACCTGCATACCAAGGGCTTGGTGTCAGGTGAGTTGGGGGAGAACGCCTTCGGCTATGCGGTGGAGCTGGTCGCCGACCTTGTCGTAGCTGTCGCCGGGCATGGCCGGGAACAACACCAGATTGTCGACGCCGCCGAGATAGTTGCGATACCAGTCGATCTGTTCGGCGACTTCGTCGGCCGTGCCGACGAGCCAGACCTTGTTGTCGAGCGACTCTTCGAGCGAGGGGATCAGTCCAGCCTCGGCTGGCTTGCCGCCTTCGCCCATGTAGCCCTTGCTCCAGCCGTAGGGGCCCAGGAACTTCCAGAACTCGTCGTGACCGTTACGCACCGACGCCACCGCTTCTTCGTGCGAGTCCGCCACGCAGGTATTGACGACCAGCGTGCGCTTCTCGCCTGCGCCGAGTTCCACCCCGTGGGTCTCGTGGTAGATGTCGGCGAACCGGTCCCAGAACTGCTTCATGAACGAATAGTGCTTGAGCCACATAACGCCACCCCAGCCGTTGCGCGGCACCTGCTCGAGCGTTGGTGGCGATGTGATCGCCTGCCACATCTCATAGGGATAGAGCGGCCGAGGGACGAGAGTCAGGTCTTCGACGAACCCGCCACGATCGGGGATACCCGGCGCCGGGAACTGGTAGACGTCGCCCTTGAAGCTGAACTTCTCCTGATCGAGCGCCATGCGCAGCACGGTGGTCGCTTCGGCAAACTGCTTGCGGTTGAACTCGTCGGCTTCGGCTTTGTCGGGGTTGTCGAACGAACCGATCTTGCTACCGAAGTTCTCTTGTTCGCGGGGCACGGTGCCGCGTCCGATGCCGAGCACGCCGCGACCGCCCGAGATGTTGTGCAGCGTGGAAAAGTCCTCGGCCATGCGCAACGGATGCCACATGCCGATGATGTTGAACATCATGCCGATCCGGATTCGCTCGGTGCGCTCGGCCAGAATCCCGCCGAGCATGAGGCCGTTGGGTACGACCTCGTAGCCCTCGTATTGAAAGTGATGCTCGGTCAGCCAGAACGAGTCGAATCCCAGCTTGTCCGACAGCACACCCATGTCGAGGATGCGTTCGGTCGCCTTCCAACACTCCTTGGAGTCGTAACGACGATCGGTCGGTGCCGGCGCACCTGCGCCAGCATCGGGCATCTCGACGCCACCAAACAAAAACACACCAGTTCGCATAGTCACTCCGCTCGCCTTCGGCTGCTCCTGGCATGCGCCAGTTCCGAAATAGTTCGTTGCACCGGACGTCGGTCCCTTGGTCCTACAAGCCGCGAGCTGACTTGTCGTGCTCTCCTACCCTACGGGCTGAACGCCAGACGGCCGGTGTCGGATACCTGCCGTTCACACAAATTTGACGAATGCGCGCCGACGTTACGCTGCCGCATGGGCCACGACGCTGCGAAGTCTGCGCAGAAACGACCCCGCACGCCATGACCGCACAGTTGCCCGCTTCGGCGTGCCAGGCTGCGGTGTCGACACGCACGGGCGCAATGCCGTTACGTAGGCGCTGCGCAAGAGCGGGAACATGAGCCTCGAGGCTTCCTGAGCTCGTCGCTATCCGAGCGGCCTACTAGCGCCGCCCCACTGCAGCTGCAACGATGGACACACCGTGCTACCGATCATCGACCTATCCCCGCTCCGGCACGGCGACGATGCCGTCGCACGAGAGCGTTGCGCCAGCGACATTCACCGCGCCTCGACCGACATCGGGTTCTTCGTCGCGGTCGGCCATGGAATCGACGACCTGATCGACGCCATCCTCGACGCCTCTCGCCGCTTCTTTGCCCTGCCCCAGCCGATCAAGGAGGGTGTGCCGCGGCTCGACCGGTACGGATATGTACCGCATGCGACGACAGCGATCGACACGACCCGCCAGAGCCTCGACACCGAGTTCATGGACCTCGGGTTGGCCAACGAGGTCGAACTGCCCGAACTTGCTGGCCTGGAATGGGCCGTGCGCAACTACCAGTCGGCAGCACTCGGAGTGAGTGCGGCGATCACCAGCGCGCTTGCAAGTGCGTTGGGACTCGAGCCGGACTTCTTTGCGACGTCCATGGCGACACCACAGTGCCGGCTGCGGCTCTTGCGCTATCCGCCCGTCGAACCCACGATCGACGCAACGTTGCCCGTCCCGATGAACGCCCACACCGACTACGGGCTGATCACGCTGCTGGCCACCGACGGTGTGCCCGGGCTCGAGGTGAGAACCATCGACGGTGACTGGATGCCGGTGAACGCCGCGCCGGGCAGTCTGGTCATCAACCTGGGCGACATGCTGGCCCGGTGGACGAACGATGTCTACAAGTCGACGCCGCATCGAGTGGTCGGGTCAGGCCGCACCGATCGCTACTCCATCCCCTTCTTCGTCAACCCCGACCCCGACACCACCATCGAATGCATCCCGACCTGTGTGAGTGACGCAAACCCGTGCCGCTACGAACCAGTCACCGCCGGCGACTTTCTCGAGATGCGAATCGATGGCACTGTTGAACCTTACGTCGACCCCCAAGGAGGCCCGGTTCGTATGGCCCCGAGTCACGCCGAGGTAACCACACCATGAGTGTGCTCACGAACGCCAGGCTGATCGACGGTCGAGCCGTCGACATCCACATCACCGACACCGGCATGATCGGGTCGGTCACCAACGCGGGTGCGTCCACTCACATCGACACCGACGTGGTCGCTGATCTGAACAACTGGTTGGTCTTGCCGGCTATGGCCGAACCCCACGCTCATCTCGACAAGGCGCTCACCGCCGAGATGATCCCCAACCCCCAGGGTGATCTGACGGGAGCGATCGAAGCCTGGATCGCGGCCGCAGCGGCAGGCAAGATCACACACGAAGGAATCGTCGAGCGCGCGTCGGCGGCGATGGAACAGTTGCTCGTTCATGGCGTCACGGCGGTGCGCACGCACGTGAACGTGATGGCACAAACAGGAGCGTCCGCCGTGGTCGCCGTGCGCGAGGCTGCCGATCGCTTCGACGGATTGCTCGACGTACAGCTCGTGGCCCTGCTCGGAAGCCCGCTGACCGGTCCCGAAGGTGCCCCGACTCGTGCTGCGTTGGCGGCCGCGCTCGAGGCGGGCGTGGACCTGGTCGGAGGGTGTCCACACCTGGACCCCGATGGGCCGGGTCTCATCAAGGTGGTCATCGAGGCCGCGACCGAGGCCGGCGTGGGTATCGACCTGCACGTCGACGAGATGCTCGATCCATCCGTGCTGACACTGCGCGACTTCGCCCGACAGATCGTCGACACCGGTTTTGAGGGGCTGGTTGCCGCGAGCCACTGCGTGACCCTGGGCATGCAGACCCCGACAGTGCAGGCCCAGGTCGCAGCCGAGGTCGCCGAGGCCGGCATCGCTGTCTTCCCACTGCCGCAGACGAACCTGTTCCTTCAGGGCCGCGACACGCCGAGCGCGACCCCCCGCGGACTCACCGCCGTTCGTGCCCTGCAAGAGGCGGGCGTTGTCGTTGCGGCTGGCGCCGACAATGTGCAGGACCCGTTCAATCTGGTGGGCCGAAGTGACCCACTCGAGACGGCGGCGCTCATGGTCATGGCAGCTCATCAGCAACCGGCAGATGCCTACGACCTCGTGTCGAACAACGCCCGCCGAGCCATGGGGCTGCCCCAGGTTTGCATCGAGGCAGGCTACCCCGCTGACCTGGTCGCAATCGATGCACCTTCGGTTCGCGGTGCCATCGCAGATGCCCCCATGTCTCGTCGGGTGTTTCGACGGGGCCGCCTGGTGGCGGCTGTCGATCAGCAGACCTCGATTTACCGCAACCGGTAGTACGCGAGCAGGTCATCGTTGTGGCAAAATGGCCGCCGAGCGCAAACGCGTTCGTTGTCGGACTGACCTGGAGGTACTGCCGACGCTTTGAATAGCGACTACGGAGGCATCGTGCACCTCACCATCACCGCCGCAATCCACGCCCGCTGGGGCCACAGGGTTGACAACCTGATCCACACTCATGCCTGGTCGGTCGAGGCCACACTCGAAGGCCCGCCAGACTGTGACAAGGTTTTCCCCGCCGACGATCTGGAGCGAGTGCTCTCGGACTCGGTAGCACCGTGGAGCGGCCACTACCTGACCACCGAAGACATCGGCGAGTGGAAGGGTTATCGACCGCTGATCTGGGATCGCGAACCAACCGTCGAAGAGATCGTCCGGCGGCTGTGGCACCATCTCGAGACAAAGGTGCCCGGTCTGACCGAAGTCGCCCTGGTCGAGTCGACCGAGTTCGACCGTTGCCGTACGGTGCGCCTCTCCGCCTAGGACTGTCGAGTACTACGTGCCGACGCCGGCGGCGCAATGACGCTGCTATCTGTTGTCTGTCCAACCGGTAGCTGGTCAACTCAGGATTGACGCACCAGATCGAACGTGGCGCATGTCGGTTGCCGGTCCCATTCGCCCATGGCTTTCGACACTGCGTCGAGTTCGGCCTGCGAGATGGCATGCCACTGCGCAAGCGATTGCCAATAGATCACTGCGTGCACCGCTCGTTCATCATCGACAGCGCGCCAGATCTGTTTCTTGATGAATCCGTCCTGCTGCTCGAGGAACCGGCTCCAATGCTGTTCGTCGGCCACGAGCCATTGCTCTTGTTCGGCCGGGTCGATGTCAAACGTCAAGAACTCGATGACCATGGCCCGATACTAGGACTCGATCCTCCCCGGGTTTGGGTAACAGATCGTGCCTGTCAGACCATTTAACGTGCGAGAAATACTGGCGCACTAGGGTGGATTGTTTGGTACGAGAGGGGACCCGAATGGGCACGAGCGCCATCGCCACCAAGTCTTTGGAATTCAATGGGATCGGCATGGTCTTTCCTGATGGAACCGAAGCTCTCAAAGACGTCAGCTTCACCGTTGATCAGGGCGAATTCGTCACCGTGGTGGGCCCGTCCGGTTGCGGCAAGTCGACCTTGCTCAAAATCGCCTCGGGTCTGCTCAAGAACACCTCGGGTTCGGTGGCAGTCGATCGCAAGCGCATCGGCTACGTGTTTCAGGACGCCACCCTGCTGCACTGGCGCACGGTGCTGAAAAATGTCGAGTTGTTCGGCGAACTGCACGACATTCCCAAAGCTGAACGCCGCAAGCTCGCAATGGAGGCCATCGAACTGGTCGGCCTGAGCGGCTTCGAGAATCATTACCCCAAGTCGCTTTCTGGCGGCATGAAGATGCGCGCCTCGTTGGCCCGCACCCTGACGCTTCGCCCGCCGGTCTTCTTGTTCGACGAGCCGTTCGGCGCTGTTGATGAGATCACCCGCGAACACCTGAACGAAGAGACCCAACAGCTGTTCCAGCGCGAGGGCTTCGCCGGGCTGTTCATCACCCACAGCATCTCCGAAGCGGTGTTCATGAGCACCCGGGTGTTGGTCATGTCGAATCGACCCGGCCGCATCGTCGCCGAGTTCGAGGTGCCATTCAAATATCCACGGTCACCCGACCTGCGTTTTGATCCTGAGTTCGCGAGACTGAGCGGTGAAGTTTCCCAAGCCCTTCGTGGGAGCCACTGATGACGACCGAAATTCACGATCCCCTCGCCGATACCGACGTTGCGGGGCGAGTAGACGAGCTCGAGGTCGCCGTCGGCCACGGATCGCTACCCGACGACGCACCACCGGCTGCCTATCGGCTCAAGTCTCGCCCGCGCGAGCTGGCCGAGGTCATCTTGCCGCCGCTCGTGGTCGGTGCCGCTTTCCTGGGGCTCTGGTACTTCATCAGCTACGGCCTACTCGATGCGAACCGACGCTTCCTGCTGCATCCTCCTCACGAGGTGTGGCAAGTCGGTTTCGCCGACTGGGACAACTTCTCCGAGATTCTCCTGTCGCTGTGGTCTAGTACCCGGGTGGCCATGATCGGCCTGGCGATTTCGATCGTGCTCGGCTTCTTTCTGGCCACGATCATGAGTCAGGCCAAGACCGTCGAGCGCGGCATCTTCCCGTTCATGGTCATGCTGCAAGCTGTCCCGATTCTGGCGATCGTCCCACTGATTTCGTTCTGGTTCGGAACCGGCCAGAACTCTCGCATTCTGGTGTGCATCATCATCTCGTTGTTCCCGATCATCGTGAACACCCTGTTCGGCCTCCAGTCTGCCGAAAAGGGCACTCACGATCTGTTCACGCTTCACGGTGCCGGTCGCGGCACGCGCTTGCGCAAGCTGATGTTTCCAGCCGCCATGCCGGCCATCTTCGCCGGTCTTCGCATCTCGGCTGGCCTCTCGGTCATCGGCGCCATCGTCGGCGACTTCTTCTTCGGTAAGGGAAAGCCCGGCATTGGACAGCTGCTCAAGCAGTACGCAGCCCAGCTGCAGGGCGAGGAACTGTTGGCTGCGGTCATCATGTCCTCAGCACTCGGTGTTGCCGTCTTTCTGCTGTTCGGCTGGATCCAGAACCTCGCCATCGGGCGATGGCACGATTCGAATTCCTGAACCAACACTCACAATCGCGTTACACATCCATCTTTCCTGGAGGGGAATATGAGAAATACCTGGCTTCGCTGGCTGGCAGTACTGCTGGCCCTGGGACTAGTCGCGTCCGCATGCGGCAGTGACAGCGGCGACGACGAAACCGCCGACACACCGACAGCAGTTGCCGACGACGGCGACGACGACGGCGACGACGACGCACCCGCTACCGACGACAGTGATGACGATGCCGACACTGGTGACGACGAAGATGACACCACCGACTCCGGCGACGTCGGCGAGTCGACTGCGGGTGTACTCGCTGGTGTGTGTCCCTCGCCGTTGGTTATTCAGACGGACTGGTTTGCCGAGGCAGAGCATGGTGCGTTGTATGAGCTGATTGGTGATGACTATTCGGTTGACTCTGACAACCTGATTGTTTCGGGTGCTGGTCAACTCGGTGGTGAGCCCTTGGGTGTCGACATCGAGGTGCGTTCCGGTGGCCCCGCCATTGGTTTCGCCGCCCCACGGGTGCAGATGTACACCGACGACTCGATCCACATTGGTTACACCAGCACCGACCAGCAGATGACGGCATGGGAAGACCTGCCATTGATCTCGGTGATTGCGCCGCTGGAAATCAACCCGCAGATCATCATGTGGGACTCCGACACCTACCCCGACGTCAACACCATTGCCGACGTCGGCGAGGCCGGAATCACCGTGAACCTGTTCTCGCGAGCAGGCTTCGCCGAAGCATTCGTTGCCCAAGGCATCTGGACCGACGAGCAGGTCGACCCGTCCTATGACGGCGGCCCCGCCCGGTTCATCGCCGAAGGCGACATTGCCCAGCAAGGCTTCGCATCAGCCGAACCCTTCAACTACGAATTCGTCTTCGAAGAGTACGGCAAGGCACCCGCCTTCGAACTGCTCCACGATGCCGGCTGGCAGGTCTACTCACAGTCGTTGGGCGTCAAGCCCGCCGACCTCGAAGAACTACGCCCATGCCTGGAGAAGTTCGTACCCGTCGTACAACAAGCAATCGTCGACGCAGCAACCAACCCGGACCGCTCCAACGCCATCATCGTCGACGCCGTTGAACAATTCGGCTCATCCTGGGTCTACAGCGCCGAACTCGCCGACTGGTCCGTAGCCAAACAAATCGAACTCGGCCTCGTCGGCAACGGCGACGACAACACCGTTGGCAACATGGACGCCTCCCGCATCCAAGCCATCATCGACACCCAACGCGAAATAGGTCTCGACCTCCTCGACGACCTCAGCGCCGAAGACACCTTCACCAACGAGTTCATCGACGACACCATCGGCTTTGATGGCGGCGGCGCCGCTGCCCCTGCGGTCGACGAAGACATCGTGCTCGATCTCGACCTGGCGGGTGTGTGTCCTTCGCCGTTGGTTATTCAGACGGACTGGTTTGCCGAGGCAGAGCATGGTGCGTTGTATGAGCTGATTGGTGATGACTATTCGGTTGACTCTGACAACCTGATTGTTTCGGGTGCTGGTCAACTCGGTGGTGAGCCCTTGGGTGTCGACATCGAGGTGCGTTCCGGTGGCCCCGCCATTGGTTTCGCCGCCCCACGGGTGCAGATGTACACCGACGACTCGATCCACATTGGTTACACCAGCACCGACCAGCAGATGACGGCATGGGAAGACCTGCCATTGATCTCGGTGATTGCGCCGCTGGAAATCAACCCGCAGATCATCATGTGGGACTCCGACACCTACCCCGACGTCAACACCATTGCCGACGTCGGCGAGGCCGGAATCACCGTGAACCTGTTCTCGCGAGCAGGCTTCGCCGAAGCATTCGTTGCCCAAGGCATCTGGACCGACGAGCAGGTCGACCCGTCCTATGACGGCGGCCCCGCCCGGTTCATCGCCGAAGGCGACATTGCCCAGCAAGGCTTCGCATCAGCCGAACCCTTCAACTACGAATTCGTCTTCGAAGAGTACGGCAAGGCACCCGCCTTCGAACTGCTCCACGATGCCGGCTGGCAGGTCTACTCACAGTCGTTGGGCGTCAAGCCCGCCGACCTCGAAGAACTACGCCCATGCCTGGAGAAGTTCGTACCCGTCGTACAACAAGCAATCGTCGACGCAGCAACCAACCCGGACCGCTCCAACGCCATCATCGTCGACGCCGTTGAACAATTCGGCTCATCCTGGGTCTACAGCGCCGAACTCGCCGACTGGTCCGTAGCCAAACAAATCGAACTCGGCCTCGTCGGCAACGGCGACGACAACACCGTTGGCAACATGGACGCCTCCCGCATCCAAGCCATCATCGACACCCAACGCGAAATAGGTCTCGACCTCCTCGACGACCTCAGCGCCGAAGACACCTTCACCAACGAATTCATCGACGACCGAATCGGTTTCTGAGTAGTCCGCCTCGCTTCGCAACGGCTGTCGACGCCCCCCACCTCGACAGTCCTCGCAAGCGAAACGGTCTCTGAGTAGTCCGCCTCGCTTCGCAACGGCTGTCGACGCCCCCCACCTCGACAGTCCCCGCAAGCGAGGCGGCCGCTAGTTTGATTCGTTACATCTGAGAGAACGGGCCGGTGCAAATGCATCGGCCTGTTCCCCTTTTGCCACACTGGTGCGATGGACGTAGTGGACGATGGTCGGGCCTATCGACGAGATGCAGGCACCTGGGATAGAGAGCTGACCGACGTAGCCGCAGGCACTCCTGCCGGCGAGCTACTGCGTCGCCATTGGCATCCGGTCGGGCGTACGACGAGGCCCTATCTCGACCTTCGGGGGTACGAGTCCTTGGCGAAGACCTGATCCTGTGTCGTCGACCGATCGCGGCGTCTCAGCGGGACTGTTTCTTCATATCGCTCAGTACGGCGTCGGCAGCATTTCGACCGGGGGCGCCGAAGATGCCAGCGCCAGGCCAGGTACCAGCGCCGCTCAGATAGAGGCCCTTGACCGGGCTGCGATAGCGGCTGACCTCGCGAGACTTGCCCATCAGCGTGGCGAGCGGTGACGCCACATACGACGGCGCGTGACCCCGCGGCATGTGGAAGTCGGACTCGTAGATGTCGGGGGTCATGGCGCGCCACTCGTGGTCGGCCGGCACGATCCCGGGGTTCCAGAATCTGTTGGCAACATCGATCCAGCGACGTGGCTCGTCGGAATCTGGCCAGCCACCGGGGTGCGAATACGGCGTGAACAATATCTCGAGACTCAGGATGTGGCGTCCGTCGAGGGATTTCATGGTCGGGTCGAGCACCGACGGGATATTCATCAAGACAGTCGGGTTCTCGTGGACCAGGCCCTGGGCCCGCAGCGCGTGGGCCTCGGCGAGTTCGTCGAGGTTCGGCGAGACGATGACTGTTGGTTCGAGCATGTCGGTGTCGGGGAATCGGGCCTGCAGCGCATCCATGCCCAGCAGATCAGCATGACCGTCGATGACGGCATCTATTTTTGACTCGTACCCCTCGTGCTGAGGTTCATCGCGATAACGCTTCTGCGTCTTGCGGGCAGCAGCCGGAATCTCGTCGAGCCAGTCGATCATGACCTGGTTCGGGTCACACGCCGTGACGATGGTCGGCGCAGTCAACCGCTCGCCATTGGCGAGCTGCACGCCGGCTATCGCTTCGTCTTCGACGAGAAGCTTGGTGACCACCGCGCCCGTGGCGGTGCGGCCGCCTGCCGCAGCGAAGCTGGCTGCTACGGCGTCGGTCAGCGCGCCGCTTCCTCCCTGGGGCCGCCCGGTGCGAATCAGTTGCCGAGTGGCGTAGCCAAGCGCCGCCATTCCGGTGCCAGGCGTTGCTGGCGGCACGCCCCATACCGTGGGGCCGGCACTGATGGCGGGCAGCACCATGTGCCAGTCGTCGAAGTAGGAGTTGAGCACATCGAGTGCGCTCATGCGGCTCCACTTGAGCAGCGTGGCCACCCCTTTGGCCCGGCGCCCGATTGCGGTCTTGGCCATCGCCGCCAGGGTCGTGCGGCTGCGGGCCATATCCAGCACGAGCTCGGCGACCGGCATGGCCTCGTCGAGATACCGCTGGTAGGCCTTGACCTGATGTGGATGTGACACGGCGAGACCGTCGAGCGTCTTCTGCTGATCCGAAAAGAACAACCAGGGCGACGACTGGTCGTGGAACATGTGCAGATAACTTGCTTCGGCTTCGAGGTACTTCAAGCCATGACTGCTCAGGTCGAGATCATCGATCACGGGCATGGCTCGAATGAATGTGTGATCGCAGTTGCAGATGTTGAACCGGGCACCGAGCGCATCGACGGTCGACGCACAGCCGCCGACCGTGTCACGCGCTTCGAGCAAAAGTGTGTCGTGTCCGGCCTGCGCCAGGTAGGCGGCACAGATCAGGCCGTTGTGACCTCCGCCTACGACGATGATGTCCGCATCTGCTGCTGTGCCCACCTTCGGAGCCTACGGCTGAAGCACCGTGGCCACCCCACCAACAGAGGTTGCCATTGCGTTAACGTCTCCACATGACCACGTTGGTGGTGCAGGCGCACCCACTCGAACAGAGCTACAACTCGGCGCTGCTCGATGCCGTCGTCAGGCAAGCGCCCGCCGCTCGGGTGGTTCGCCTGGGCGAGGGCGAACGATGGACGCCCTACGCATGCATCGACGTAACCCGGTTGGTTGTGGTGTACCCGACATGGTGGGGTTCGCTTCCTGCGATGTTGCTCGCCGCGCTGAACGAACTGGTCGGCCCGTGGGTCGACGGTGGGCAATCAGCCGCCACGAACCCGTTGCGCACCGTCGAATCACTGACTGTCGTGACGTCGCACGGCAGCCCGAAGCGCATCAACATGTTGCAGGGCGAGCCGGGACTGCAGCTCTGGAAGCGCACGATCCTGCCGTTGTGTGCGCCACGGGCGAAGTTCAGCTGGCAATCCCTCTACGAACTCGACCGCATCGGTGACGCGGACCGCGTCGCCTTCCTCGATTCCGTAACCCTCGACTGAGTCCGCGCCCTGGCATCAGTTGTGGCTGAGTTTCACCATCGGCGCGGCTTCCAGCTGCGAAGCGAGCGGTTGATGCGATCGGCATAGCGAGCCGACGGCGCAGCCTCGGACATGCGTATGAATGTGCGTCGACACAGCGGGTGACAATTCAGCCGAAGCGTGCGCATGAAGATGCGGTACCCCAGATCGCGAGCGCGCATCGTGGCCCGCCGGGAGTGTGGCGTGGTCGTGATCACGCCCAGGCGACGCACATTGGTCAGCCCCGGTCGGACTCGCTGCTTTTCGTCGAACACGAACGAGACCCCCATCACCATGACCCGCTCGAGCCAACTCTTCAGCCGAGGCGGCACACCGAACAATGTTGTCGGATAACAGAACAGAAGCGCATCTGACTGCTGAACACGGGCCGCGCTCGCTCGGGTCTCTTCGCAAAGCAGTGGCTGCTCGGTTTCGTACGCAGCGCGCTCGTCGGCGGTCATGGTTGCTGCGAACTCATCACCGGTCAGCGACAGATAGTCCACCTGGTTCCCCGCAGACTCGAGTGCTGCGATCGCCAGCTCGACCACTGTGCACGCGGCATGGTCCTCGGGATAGGCATCGACGACGAGGACCCGCATGGCGTGAACAATACAATCGACTCGCATCGGCTCAACGCATGGCGTTCACTCACCTCGAGGCTTCGCAGCCAGCCCGCCCCGAACTACCCCCGCTGAGATTCTCCATGGTCACCGTCACCCCCTTGCCCGATCGCCACGATGATGGCGGACTCGTGATCGTCAACGCGGCGGTCGTCACCGTCGATGACCAGGCAACGATTCATGATCCGGGCTGGGTGCACATCGTGGGCGACACGATCGTGGGCGTCGGTAGCGGCCAAGCGCCAGATGTGCTCGTCGCCGGGGCCGAGCGAGTCATCGATGCCGAAGGCAGCGCCCTCATGCCCGGCATGACGAACGCACACACGCATCTGTTCCAGACATTCTTCCGTGGACTGGCCGACGACAAGCCGCTGCTCGAATGGCTGCGAAAGTGCATCTGGCCGGGCGCAGTGCACCTCGATGCCCAGGCTGGTTACCTGGCGGGCCTTTGCGGCATGGTCGAGAACCTGCGCACCGGAGCGACTTCGGTGCTCGACCACCATTATGTGCATGTCGACGACGCCATCGACGACGCCGTGCTGCAATCGGCGAGCGACTCGGGCGTGCGGTACATGCTGGCCCGAGGTTGGGCCGACCGGAACTACCCGTCCGAGATGCAGGAGACAGCCGAGCAGGTGCTCGATCATGCGGCCGGGTTACGCGATCGCTGGCACGGTCACGACCACGGCCGCATCCGTATCGAGGTCGCACCCCTGTTGCCGTGGGGTTGCACTGACGAGGCCATGAAAGTCACGGTCGCCCAGACCCGCGAGTGGGGAGCTGGCACCCATATTCACATCGCCGAGTCCGAGGAAGAGGTGCGGCTCAACGTCGAGGAACGCGGCACCCGCCACGTCGAATGGCTCGACGAGCTCGGGCTGCTCGGTCCCGACATGCAGTTCGCCCACAGCGTCTGGCTCGACGACAACGAACTCGACCTTATTGCCGAGTCCGGAGCATCGGTCGTGAGTTGTCCGGTCAGCAACATGTTCTTGGCATCGGGGGTGCCTCGCATCTTGGACATGCGCAGCCGCAACATCACTGTGGCTCTTGCCAGCGATGGCCCCGGCAGCAACAACCGCCAGGACATGTTCGAAGTCCTCAAGTCGACCGTCCTGCTCCAGAAAGTGCATCATCTCGATGCCATGGCGCTGCTTCCCGGCGACAGCATCGAAATGGCCTGCCGCGGCGGGGCCAAGGCATTCGGCACCCAAGACCTCACCGGTATGATCGCCGAAGGCCGTAAGGCCGACGTGGTGCTGGTGGATCTGAACTCGATCTTCATTGCACCAGTACACAGTGTCGAGAGCGCGCTGGTGTTCAACGCCTCGCCCGCCGATGTCAGCCACGTCGTCGTCGATGGCCGGGTACTGATCGACGACCGCACGGTCACCTTCGTCGACGAAGCCGAACTGATAGCCGAGTCACGAGTTGCCGCCGCCCGCGTGTTCAAGGCCGCCGGCGTGCAAAGCCGCCTCACCCGGTAGATGACGAACGGGTGCCGGAGGTTCAGCGGCTAGCTGAGGCCTTTCGACTCGAGAGCCAACTGAACCGTGGCCCAGCGGCCCGTGAGTGTCAACCCTGCGGGTTGCTTGCGATCAAGAGCGGGTACATGTGCCTGGAGGCTTCAGAGCTTGAAGCTATCCGCGCGGCTTCCGGGCACGGGTTCGTTATCGGGCGGCGATGATGGCGATCTCCATGAGCCACTCGGGGCGGGCCAGTTCGGGCACGACCACGAGCGTGGATGCAGCGTGATGGTTGTTCAGTGCCTTGTCACGGATCGCCATGATCGGGCCGAGATCATGGCCGGGGGTGACGTAGGTCGTGACGGAGACCACGTGTGTTGCCTGCATGTTCGCTTCGGCCAGCATGGCGGCGATGTTCGACCAGATGGCCTCGGCTTGCGCAACGATGTCGCCGGGCACCGAGCCGTCGGGGGCTATCGGCACCACGCCAGACGTGTGCAGCCATTGGGTCGCCGGGCCGCCAGCGGTGTAACGAGCGTGCGCGTAGTTCGCAGCCGGTGCGCTGATGCTCGCCGGGTTGATGGCTCGAGACGCGTTCCTGCCGCCCGGCCCGAATCCGAGCAACCCGAGGATCTTGTCTTTCGCGCTCATGCGTTCGGTTGAAAGTCGAAGTCGACGATGTCTCGCAGCTGCTCGATGATGAACGACACCGAATCGTCGAAGAGTTTTGCCCCTCGTTCGGCGGTGGCACCGGTCGGGTCGCCGATATGGCCGACGTCGCCGAAGTCATTCGAGAGCCAGCCGAACTGCACGCTGCCGCCGAACTTGACATGATCGTGTTCGGTCATCCACTCGGGCACGTTGCGCACCGCCTTGGACATGTCGACATCTTGTGGCCGCAGGTGCAACATGACCGACGTCTCGTCGAGCCCACCATGGATGCCCATACCGAGCTCGGTCGAATTGGCGGCGTCGGGATCCGGCGCCGAGTAGGCAGGGGGCACGAATGGGTGCACCAGAAACGTGAGTAGCCCATAGGACAGGCGAAGCTCGCGACAAACCACATTGAGCAGCGTGGAGTTGCCGCCGTGGCCGTTCAGAAAGACAATGCGCTTGGCTCCTGATTCGGCAACGCAGCGACCGATGTCGTCGAGTACACGCATCATGGTCTGCTGCGAGAGCCAGATCGTGCCCTTGGACCATGCATGCTCGTTCGACTTGGAGAACGGCATGGTCGGCAACAGCCATATGGGCAGTTCGTCACCCGCTTGATCGACCACGGCTTGTGCCACCGCGTCGGCGATGATCCAGTCGACCGACAACGGCAGGTGGGGCCCGTGCTGTTCGATCGCCCCGATCGCTACGAGCACCGTGGCGTCGTCGCCGAGCACCTCGCCAGCCGTTGGTCCGGTCAGTTGTTCCAGGCGTCCACCCACATCTTCGACTGTACAACCAGCCGCCAGCACCCACCTCGGTGAGCGCAACGACGCTGCATGTCGCGACCTACTTCTTGATCAGGCGGCGAGGAAGGTGTGGAGTTGGTCGGACCAGGTGTCGAAGTCGGCGCGGGTGCTGGCGATGGATACGTGGACGTTCGGCAGAGCCTCACCGAGCTGCTCGGCGGTTGACACCGGGTGGCCGGGGTCGCCGCTCCATGCCAGCACAAGTGTCGGTGTGGCGATCGAGGCGATGGCTTCGAGTGATGGCAGGTCGGCGAATGCCGCACCTCGGAAGCAAGCCGCCAGCCGAGCTGGATCCGCGCTGCCCAGGCTTCCGGCGCGTCGATCGGCGTGCTCGCTGGTTCCTACAAACGGATCCGGTGGTGGCATCTCGGCAGAAGCAGCGATCAGCGCCTTGGGGCCTTTTGCTTCGACGACGCGAGCCATCTGTTCGTAGAGATCAACCTGGGGTGCTCGTTCTTCCCAGCCGGTCGGCGGAATGACCAACACCATCTTGTCGAGCCGATCTCGTAATTCGAGCGCTGCATGAAGCGCAGTGCCTGCACCCATCGACACGCCTCCGACCACCACTTGGTCATAGCCGAGGTGGTCGATGAGCGCGATCTGATCCTGGGCGAGCTCCGCCCAGCTTCCCTTCGACGCGTCGGTGATCACGCTGGACATGCCGTGGCCGCGGGCGTCGTAACGAACGACCGGCCGATCAGCCTCGACGGGCTCTAGGTCAACCAGTGGGTACGCAGCTGCGATGCCGCGGCTGCTGGTCAGGCCGTGGCCCCACAGCAGAGGCGACTGCGTGCCACCTCCTGCGACGTCGTAAGCGAGATCGAATCCGCGTGTAGTCAGTTGCGACATGACTGCGATCGTACGGCCCATTGCGACGCGGCACGAAACTCTGGCCGACCCGGCCGACCCGGTTGACAGGCGTGGTGAGCCCGCCCGCTGCTAGCTTGCGAACCCGTGGTGCAACTGATCGAGCTGAGTGACCTGGCCAACGCGCTAGGTGCCCACACAGGTGAGTTGATATCGCTGGTCGGCGGCGGGGGCAAGACCACGTCGCTGTTCGCGCTGGGCCAGCAACTCGTGGGCACGACGGTGCTGACAACGACCACCAAGATGGGAGCTGAGCAGTCCAGCGCCTATCCGGCATTGATCAACCCGTCTGACGATCAGCTTCGAGCACGACTCCTCGACTCGCAGCGAGCGCTTGTGTGGAAGGCAGCCGACGACCGTCGAGCCATCGGCGTCAGCGCACTGACATGTGACCGCTGGTTCGCGATCGCCGACAACGTCGTGGTCGAAGCCGATGGCTCGCGTAAACGGCCGTTCAAAGCACCCGCAGACCACGAGCCGGTGATTCCATCGACAACCACTCTGCTCGTTGCGTGCGTGGGTGCCAGCGCATTTGGCCGCCCGATCGCAGAGAGCTGTCATCGACCCGCACTCGTGGCTGCACTGGCCGACTGCTCGGTCAACGACGTTCTCACGCCTGCACGGGCCGCGACGGTGCTCGTGAGTGAAAGCGGGTCACAGAAGGGCAAGCCGCCTGCTGCTCGATTCACCGTGGCGCTGCATCGTGTGAGCGAAACCGACGCAGCGCTGCCAGACGCACTTTCTGAAGCACTCGCCGGCCGGGCCGAGTTGGTTGCCGTGCGCGAACTCATCGATCTGGCCGGCCGCTAAACCTTCTACGCCGAGCCAGCCACCGCCGCAACCACCTGCTGCGGGTCCGCCATTGGGTTTGCGCCGACCGATCGCAACCACGGTTGGCCATCGATGGTCGTCGTGGAGATGAACACATCGGCAGGCAGCCGTGTTCGAACCTCGGCGGCCGAGATCATGGTGTGACGCCAGTTCACCACCCCCGACTGGGGCGCGGTGCGCAGTTCGAGGTCGGGTTCGCCGCGGATCCGGCGCGCGAGCTGGTCGGCGAGGTACATCGAGTGATCGATCCAGCCCGAGACGCCATCGCGCCCGTAGGCGAGCAGGGTGGCCAGCAATGGCACGGCCGTCGCGCCATGGCTCCCAAGAACGCCGATGTTGGCGACAGCCAGATAATCCGCGCCGAAGGTGATCGAGCGATGTGCCGCTTCGACGTCGGCGAAGAGCACGATGGCGGACTCCTTCGGTTGGAACAGCCACTTGTGCGCCGAGACCGCCACGCTGTCTGCTCGTTCGATGCCATCGAGTAGATGTCGGTGGGTGTTGCTGAGTCGTAGCGGCCCTGCCCATGCAGCATCGACATGGCGCCAGTGCGCTCCTGGCGCGGCATCGAGCCGTTCTATCTGACCAGTACTGGTTGCGCCAGCCGTGATCACGGCGCAACATCCTTCGAGCGTCAGCGGTGTGTCCCAATCACGAACACGGCGGTGGAACATGCCCAGCAGGTGCGCAGCTTTGGCGACACTCACATGCGCGTTGTCGGTCGACACGACCGTGTGTGCACCAGCTTCACGCGCCGCCCAGATCGCGGTCAGGTTGGCGAGCGTCGAACCGGCTGTCATGTGCCCGCCTGACATACCGAAGCTGGGAGCCAACCAATCGATGACCAGCGCTTCCAGGTCTCGAGCTGCTGGGGCGGTGTCCGGGTGAAGCAGGTTCTGATTTCGGCTCGCAGTCCAGAGTTCCATGGCCCAGGTGATCCACGGCGTGGGCGGGTCCATGTGAGCAAAGAATCCGGGCGCACCCAGGTCACGAGCTGCGGCGAGGACCGCGGGCGCCATCACGTCGAGCGTCTCGGCGGCGCCCAGGCCCACATCGGGCAGGGTCGACGGCAATGCAGTCGCTTGTGCGTTCGGTGGGCTGGCCAGCAACCCGATGGCACGCTGCAGCAGATCGGGATGGACACCAAAGGCAGCATGCAGGTCAGCGGGGTCGGTCACGGCCGCATCGTAGGGTCCCATCTCGTTGACCCGCAATGTGCCGCACGGGAATCGAGTGGGCTAGTCGAGGGGGCTACTTGTTCACCAACTAACTGGTTCGAAGTCGGTGAGTGTCGCAATCGCCGATGTTGTCAGGCGAGGTTGAGCGCCCAGGGGACACCGGTCCAGTTCGTCGATGGTGAAGTGATCGAAGACCTCTGCGTACCGGCGAATTGCTGCCTCGGCGTTGCCATTCTGGAACATCAGGTGGGGATGAATCGAGTTCGCCATGCTGTGTTGGTTCTTTCGTGTTCGACGAGTGCTGAGCGTCGCTGGCGGACTACCTAGCTACTAGCTCCTGAAATAGTCAGGGTAGAAATCGCTCGCGTTCTGGTGTGAGATGGTGGATGATGGCCCCAATCCGTACTTGTACTACGAATTGAGGCCATCGTGTTGCGTACCGTAGGCGATC
>Ga0209187_1000279_pt1 | contig 105254 bp, 68 predicted proteins | sample BantaG_FD_187430 | JGI IMG/M metagenome (GOLD analysis project Ga0209187, IMG submission 187430) | Marine algal microbial communities from Bantry Bay, Ireland - BantryBay_4 metaG (SPAdes) (version 2) | ecosystem: Host-associated > Algae > Red algae > Unclassified | place: Bantry Bay, Ireland...
CCAGGCCATGCCGACCCCGCGCACGGACAGCGGTGCGGGCGAAATCCCCGAAGTCAGGAGGTCGACCCTGAAGTCGGTTGAATGCACAGCAAAGCCGGAAGTTTTCAGCGATTATTGGACACCGTTGCCATCTCCACAACAGGGACAGACCATCTCCCGCCATCCGAAGGTGAAGGCGAATCTTTACCGCGAACGCGGCGGGCGGATCAGCTGGTCACCGCCGCGCCTCGGCACGGCAGGCGCAGCCCGTTGGATCTTCGGCAGCCGCTTGATCAGTTCCGCGTAGGCGGGGATCACGTGCGAGGGGTCGTCGGCGTAGAGAAAGTCGGGGTGCGAGAGGTCGAGAATGATGTGATCGCGAACGCCAGCCAGGCGCGTGCTGTCGATCGCCACCGCGCCATCGCCCTTGCCCGGACCCGCCGAGGCCGCCGCGGCCAAGGCGGAGTTGCCGTAGTCGCGGATGGCTTGGTTAAAGCCGATGGCGTCGAGCGTCGCTTTCAAATCTACCAAGTCCTGCGCGTCTACGAAGGGCTTGTTGCCGGCAATGGAGCTATAGGTCACCTTGGGATGTCGTTGCCAGCCAGCGGTCTGACGCAGGTACGCCGAACCCGGCTTGAGGTCGATGCCCGCCTGCCCCCCACCCTTGGTCAGACCGAGCGAGCTGGCGATGAACTTCTGCGGCGACTCCTGCAAGGTCAGCCAGGAACGGAACGGGGCGAGTTCGGAGCCCTTGAACGGCGCGGCGAAGGCGATGAAGCGCTTGATCCCGACCGAATAAAATTCTGGTGCCTCAATGCAGTGGCGTCCGATCACGCCGCCCATGGAATAGCCGATCAGGCTGATGTCGCCGCGCTCCTGCGGACTCATCCGGCGAATCCGGTTGGTGAGTTCGGTGGCGGCTGGCACCACCCCACCGTCGTTCGGATACTCGAACAGGAAGACGCGGTAGCCGATATTGCTGAGGCGTTTGCCGACGGCTTCAAAATGAAACGGGCCGGAGTCCATCCCGTGAATGAAGATCAAAGTCGGACCCGTGGCCGCTGGCGGCGAGACGCGATGCAGGGCGAACTTCGGCTCCTCGATCCCCAGCACATCGTTCATCCATTGGCCCAGCTGCTCCTTGTTGGCGGCGGCTTTCTGCTTGTTCACGCGGATATCCAAGCTGCGTCCATTGAGTTGCATCCGGATGCCGGACTCGGCCATCGCCATGTTCCAACCGCCGACAAGCAGCCCTCCCAGCGGCGTGTCCAAGGCAAAGAACTGATCCTTCATCGCGAAGGCCGGACGCCCCTCACCACCGCGGATTTGCAGGAAGGTCCGACCCAGTTGTTCCATGCTAATTTCGCCATGTTGGTTCAAAGGCAGGCGATATAGATCCTCTCCCGCAGTGCTACATTGAGGAAAAGTGAAAAGAATCAGGAGATAAAATAGGGGTTTCATGATCGTTCAGGTTCGAGGCGTTTCTAGCTGTGTCAGCTTGTCTCATTTGACGGATCAAGCTGTGAAAAGGTCTTGTGAACAAAGGAGATAGGTGGATTTTTTACCATTTTGAACGAAGGCAATATATCTGCAAATTAAGGGGTTTAGAGCATTGAATGTTACATTTTTGTACTCAGCGATCCAAGCTCCATGGGGGCAGGCCTAAAATAGACTGGTAAAAAATAGCGAAGTGTGTGTATGATTCGTGGCTCAATTTATCATATTTTACCGATTTAAGAAGGAGACGGCCACTCGATGTTAGTGCTGCACGCCTCATTTTACGAAGACACAATCCTGTTCTGGGGAGAAGTTCCCCTTGAAGATGCGAAAGCCCCCAAGGGCAATAGTAAAACGACTGGAAAGCCGTATTTGCCGTACGACAGCGGTGCGGACAAGCTCCGTGACGTTATTGCATCGACTCTCTACGAGGGGACCGTCCGCAAGATGGAGACCCGCGAACTCGTAGCGTGGATTCCCACTGCCGGAACGACGCCGATTTCATCGAGTCCGTTGATCACTGATCCCAGCCTCGCTAAGGAAGGGAAACTGACTCTGAAACCGCAAACCGTGACCACCTTGGATCTCGGTTTGGCCATCACCATCAGCTTTCTCTCGGCCTGTATCAACGAAGACCATCTTAAGGGCTTAGTTCTTGGGCCGGATCTCGAATTCTTCACCAAAGCTGTCCGCTTCGCCGGTGCCTTGGTCGCCCGTCAGCAATACCTACCTGACGTGGTGAAATACGAAGGCGAGTACCGTGCGGTCTGGGATCCCGTCTTTCTCGGTCCGGACAAGGAACACTTGGAGGAGTTCACCACGGCAATGCCTCACGCTTGCCAGTGCCTGAGCCTCAAAGGCACGCCCAAGTCCAAACCGATTTCTACCGCTGGCACCTCGATGACTAACTTCATCGTCAAGGTGGTGGACTACGTGGCGCGTTACACCATCTTCGACCAGCCGACTTGGGACGAAGAGAAAAACACCAAACCGAAGCCGGAAATCGACGACACTGATTTCGACAGCATTCACGATCACTGGCTGCACGCCTTGGTCAGTGAAGACCCGATCATGTACGACGCCGACAAGGAAGTGAAGGTGCTGCAAAAGCAGATTCGCAACTGGCGCCGTCCGGTGAGTCTGTCCACCTCCTCGCCCTTCCGTCTTTGCCTCACGCTGGAAGAGCCGCCGAGTAAGAAAGGCAGCAAAGCCGAGTCCGAACTCTGGTACGCACACTTCTATTTGCAGTCGATGACCAATCGCGAAATCGTGATTCCGGCCGACCATATTTGGAACCCGTCCAAGCAGGACGAGGAACTTCTGCAAAACGAAAATTTCCACGCCAAGGAATTCCTCCTGTCTTCATTGGGCAAAGCCGCAACGATCTGTCCGCGGATCGAGAACGCGCTCGAGGAAGAAGCGCCGAGCGGCTACAAATTGAAGACCGAGGGAGCCTGGGAATTTCTCACCGAACGCGCCGTTGCCTTGCAACAGGCTGGGTTCGGCGTGCGCACGCCTGATTGGTGGACGCCGCGGGGCTGCCTCAATCGTCTTGGCGTGCGCGCCAACATCAAACTGCCGGCGAAGGACAAAGATTCCGAGTTCAATCTCGAGCAGGAACTACAGTTCGACTGGGAGGTCACGCTCAATGCCGAGACCGTGCAGAAGAAAGAACTGACCAATCTGCAGACCGCTGTGGTGCCGCTGATCCGGCTGCGCAACAACTGGATCGAACTCACCAAAGAGGACATGGAAAAAGCGATCGAGATCGCCGAAACCGGACTCACCTCGACCGGCACCCTGCGCGACATCGTCCAGATGGCGCTCGGTTCGGCCGCGATCCCCGGCAACTTCGAGTTCGAAGGCATCAGCGCCACCGGCTGGGTCGCCGACTTTATCGCCCAACTCGAAGGCGGGAAAAGCTTCGAAGAACTCAAGCCGCCGAAAGCGTTTAACGGCAAGCTCCGCCCTTACCAGAAACGCGGCTACTCGTGGTTGCATTTCCTCCAACAATGGGGACTCGGTTCCTGCCTCGCCGACGACATGGGTCTCGGCAAAACGATTCAGGCACTCGCGCTCATCCAGCGCGACTGGACTGCGGGCGACACCAAACCCGTTTTGATCATTTGTCCGACCTCGCTCACCGGAAACTGGCACCGCGAGGCGCGCAAGTTCACGCCCGAACTGCCGGTCATGGTGCACCATGGCGTCGGCCGGAAAAAAGGTGCCGCGTTCGGTCAGGAAGTCGCCGAACACGCGATCGTCATTTCCAGCTACTCGCTGCTCCACCGCGACATCGAGCAGTTCAAAAAGATCCACTGGCAAGGGGTTATTCTCGACGAAGCGCAGAACATCAAGAACCCGAAGACCAAGCAGGCGCGTTCGGCGCGTCAGCTCAACGCGTCCTACCGCATCGCGCTCACCGGTACCCCGGTCGAGAACAACGTTGGTGACCTGTGGTCGATCATGGAGTTCCTCAACCCGAACTTCCTCGGCACCCAGGCCGAGTTCAAGCGCAACTTCCTGATCCCAATCCAAGCCTCAATGGATAAGGATGCGATCAATCGTCTGAAAAAACTCACTGGGCCGTTTATCCTCCGCCGCCTGAAAAACGACAAATCGATCATCAAAGATTTGCCCGGCAAAATGGAGATGAAAGTCTACACGACGCTCACCAAAGAACAGGCCTCACTTTACGAGGAACTCGTTCACGAAGTTGAAGTCGCCATCGAAAGCGCCGAAGGCATCAAGCGTAAAGGTCTCGTTCTCTCGACGCTCACCAAGCTCAAGCAGATCTGCAACCACCCGAGCCACTACCTCGCCGACGACGGCAAGTTGGAAGATCGTTCGGGCAAGTTGGCGCGTCTCACTGAGATGCTCGAAGAGGTCATCAGCCTCGACGAACGCGCCCTCGTCTTCACCCAGTTCGTGGAGATGGGCAAACTCGCTCAAGCGCACCTGCAAGAAGTGTTCGGCAAAGAAGTGCTGTTCTTGCACGGCGCCGTGCCGAGCAAGAAGCGTGACGAGATGATCCAACGCTTCCAGAACGATCCGGATGGTCCGAACATCTTCATCCTCTCGCTCAAAGCCGGTGGTACTGGACTCAACTTGATGCGCGCCAACCACGTGTTCCACTACGACCGCTGGTGGAACCCCGCCGTCGAAGATCAGGCCACCGACCGCGTCTACCGTATCGGACAGACCAAGAACGTGCTGATTCACAAGTTCCTCTGCACGGGGACGCTGGAAGAGCGGATCGATCAGATGATCGAGTCCAAGAAAGACATCGCCAGCAACATCGTCGGCAGCGGCGAAGGTTGGCTGACCGAACTGTCTACCTCCGAACTCAAGAACTTGTTCCAACTCCAGAAAGACGCCGTAGGAGAATAACATGGCTACCGAACCCGCAAAACCCGCCGATCCGCCCGTCAACGAACGGCAACAGTTCAACAAAGGACCGCGTCCGCTGACCGCCAAGGGCGGCATTCGCGCCCAGACCAAGAGCCGCAAAGTCGGCAAGAACTGGTGGACCAAACGCTGGATGTCCGTGCTCGAAAACAACTACATGGGTGCCGAGTTGCCCCGTGGTCGTGCCTACGCGCAAGCTGGCCAAGTATTGAACATCGACATCACCCACGGCGAAGTTGCCGCAGCGGTTCAAGGGCCGGCCAAGAAGCCGAACAAGGTCTCGATCAAGTTTAAGGCCGCGCCCAAGCGCACTTGGACCAAATTGTTCGACGACATTTCCAACAAAGCGATCTTTGCCGCCAAACTTCTCACCGGTGACATGCCGGAAAGTATAGAGGAGGTGTTCGACGACCACGGACTGTCCCTCTTCCCCAAAAACATCAGCGACATCACCACGCATTGCACCGGCCAAGCGGTGAAAAACTCGGGTTGCATCACCAACACCGACGGACCCTGCCGCTGCATCATCGCCGTCTACTATCTGCTCGCCGAAGAGTTCGACCGCGACCCGTTTCTGTTCATGAAACTACGCGGCCTCAACCGCAACGATTTGATCACCGCCATTGGTTCGACCAAAACCGTCGCCAAGAAAAAGGCCAGCCACGCGGACTTGAAAGAATTGATCGGCGACTTTGAAGGTTCCAGCCTCGCCGACTCCACTCCCCTTTCCTCGGAAATCGACGCCTTCTGGCGCGGCGGACACGTCTCGGACGACCTAATCGGCGACGTGCGCATCCCGCCTTCTGCCGGCGCGCTGGCCAAACACCTCGGCCACTTTCCGATGTGGCGTGGCGAAGAACGCTTTCTCGATGCCTTGGACTTCGTTTACAAGAAGGCCTCAGGCAGCGGCATGAACGTGTTCGTTGGCGACTGGTAAAAGGCCGTAGCTGGAGCTAGATCCTTGATTTGTTGATTCGTGACCAACTGAGTCAAACTCTTCGAGATGCTCGCAGATCTGTAGGTAACGTAGACTTCAGTCCGCGTTCGTCGTGGCGGAATTCATTCCGGCGCGCCGAACATCCTAGCCTGAAGCCACCTTATTACGAGGAACTTGGCGAAACGTAGCACCCATCAAATCCGTATCGCTGTTCAAAATTTGCTTTCGTCCTCAACTTCGAAACTTCGGTAATTCTCTCCGCTTCGCGCCCAGCACAATTCTTACGTAGACTACAATATAGCACCTTGTCCTGGATCCCCTTGATTCGAACTTCGCCAGATTCGTCAAGATCGCTCTCAGTAGTGATCTCAAAAAACGAACATGCGGGCTTATCTGTATCGTGACCAGAAGGTTCAACGAGGCTTCGGTCCACAATACATGATTCAAGCCAATAATGATCTACGTCGTCAAATTCGTAGAGCACAGTTCCGAAATGGTAAATGCTCACACTTTTTATTCGAACATAGACCTCAGCATGCTTGGTGAAATCTGACGCAAGCAAATCGTGAATCAACTTCCGCCCTTCAGGACCATCGAGTCCGTATTGGGCTTGAACTCCTTCAAGGATCTCAAGACTTGCGAACTTGACGTGTTCGCCCGCTCTGAAAGCTGGATGACTATTTGGCATTTATCTGTGAAATATAGAATCTCTGGACAATCAACGCGAACCGTACCGTTCAGCGTTTAGCTCACGGGATTTCGATGGAACTCCCATCTGAAATGACTTGAATGCTCCACCGACAATCCACTGGAGGATTTGAGTCCATGACCATTCGGTATAGCGCGGCAAAATCCTCTTTGGAATCTAACAAACCGGAGATCCAAAGCATTCCGCCGCCTCCAGTGTAGGACCTCAAACTGACGTGAATTCTTGGGTGCTTGCTCAGCACGGGTTGCAGTTTGGCGGCATGTGCATCGGCCCGCTGGATATTTCGGTGTTGCTCGGTTCCAATGACGAGAACCGATCCTAATGCCCCTATTAGTATCAAAACAATGAGCAGGCAAAAGGTGGGCGATAATTTTAGAGTCAAGTTCATCCGGCTCGTTGTATGTGCTCATACACCCTGACGATATTCCGCGCGTCATCAATCCCTCGATGCGGTGTGCCCTCAAACTCGAACCCGAGCTTTCTCAAAGCCTGCCCTAAACCAAACCGCTTCTTGGTGCCCTGAAACTCGGTGAACTCCGCTTTCAAATTTCGATGTGGTCCGGCAAAAGGATACGGGACTTTGTGGTAGGCGCAGTCCTGGTCGAACTGCTTCTTGTCGTAGGCGCCCCACGAACAAAAGTCATAGCAATCGCCAAGCCCGGCCAGCCATTCGCTGAACGCCAGATTCACCTCCGGATACCGTTCTGCCGTGTCGACCTGAGTTTGGGTGATGCTCGTAAGTTCGCGACAGAACGCGGTCAGCACCTTGTGCCGGATTGGGCGCACAAAGGATTGGAATTCGGAGACAATTTCACCCGTTCCGAACGCGACCGCCACCGCGCCGATTTCGATGATCTCCATTTCATGACGCGCCACCGATCCCTGATTGCAGCAAGTCGCTTCCAAATCGACAATCACGGAAAAGGCAGGATTCATGTCGCTTGGGTCGCGGAGGGCTCTGTCGGCGCCGGCAAGCCCGGACTCGCAGGAGCCTTGCCGGCCAAAATGCGAAACAGGTGGCGACGCCGCGAATAGTAAAACAGCCAGACGTAGCGCGCGCAGCGCTTGTAGGTGCGCATCGCCGGATACCGACGGAACACCTTCGCGGTATGAACCGTCGCCTGCACCGCACTCCAGAACGCGGCCAGAGGCGGAATGTAGCCGAACCAATCGACGCGCATTTTCGAACCGAGACGGTCGCCCGCCATCAGCATGTTGGCATTGCCGATGGCGTAGGAACGCGCGTGCGAGGCGACGCGTTCGCCGGTGTGACGGTCGCTGTGGTGGGTGATCCGTAGAATCGGGTCGAAGTAGATAAAGTAGCCAGCGGCGCGAACGCGGTTGGCGAACTCCCAGTCCTCCGCCATGAAAATCCCCTCGTTGAATCCCTCCATCTTTTCGAACACCTCGCGGGTGACGGCTAGGCAGTAGGCGGCGACATTATGTTCCATCACGCAGGCCTCGGCGCTGATGTGCATGCCGTGAAAGGTTGCGACGTTGTCACCGAGATTAGGCGCCGTGTCGTCGACGAAGTTCATCGCCCCGTGCACGACCTCGCGCGATTCGGACATCGCCTCGAGTAGGCAGTGGAAGAAGTCGGGTTCGACGAAGGCATCGCTGTCGAGAAACAGAAACAGCTCTCCGGACGCGCGCGCCGCGCCGAAATTGCGCGCGTCGGCCGGGATGTATTTGCGCGGTGTTTCGGCGAAGGTGACCGCGGGATTACCGGACACGAGATTGTCCGGGTCGAGTCCGGCGATGATCACTTCCACCGCCAGCGGTGCTTCGGCGGCCAGCAGGTGCTCGACTGTTTGTTTGAGAATGGGTTCGCCGAGCGTCGGAATGATGACCGACACCGACTTGAAGCGGTTCGCAGGCGACGAGAGCGTCATCGTCGAACCTCCAAACGCACCTCGAATATCCGGCACAGGCTGTGCGCCGCCAACAGCAAAACCAAGGGGAGCGCTTCGTAGTAGTCGCGCATCTCGTCGAAGTACCCGAACAGGAAGGTGAGCACGATCAGCGGTACGAGGATGATCATCGCCGAACGCAGAAACAGCGATTTCTCCGGCCAGCGCCACAGCACCAGTCCGCCGGCAAGGCCCATCATCGCGATGGTGCCAAAATCCCAGCGCGGTAGTTTGGACAGGTTGCGCAGCAAGTGGAACTCCACCGCCCCGCCCGGGTTGTCCGCGTGCATCAGTCCGATGCCAAACTTGATGCCGAGAAACAGTACGGACTGCGCCAGCGCGAATGAGAAATAGGTCTTCCAACTCATCCGGCCGGAGAACGCGTGGTACATGCAGAACGCAAAGGTGAGCAGCACGGTCGTTTCCTTGTTGATCGTGCCCAGCGCGTACAACACGAAGAACGCGATCCAACGCTCGCGCACCATCGCCCACAGTCCAAAGGTGAACAGGCAGAGTCCGGAGAAATCGTAGATGTAGCTGCCGTAGAGTTCGAAGAATGGCGGCAACACCAGCAGCCCCGCTAGCCCGACCAAATCGACGACGTACTCAGGCACCTCGAACACGGCCCGCGTGAGACAACGCAGCCCCCAGATCCAGCCCAGCAGGAACAGGAACATCAGACCGGTGCCGACTAGGTACTCGCGGTACAGTTCGGGTTCCCAGTCGAGGCCAATCTCAGTCAACGCCTTTTGAAAGGTCGTGGAAGCGGTCAGCCGCGAGAGATCCGGTACCACCGGCGTAATGCCGCGAATGAGCAAGGGCATCAGAATGCGGTTCACATAGGGTTTGGCGGCGGTGCCGGTAACCATGCCTTTGAACGTACCGTCAGGCGACACGCGGGCGTTCAAACCACTGAGGTGCGGTCCGGTAAATTCGCCGGCGTGTCGATGGATCTCCTCGGGATTTGTCGGGTCCGAGTAGTTGCGGACAAACATCATGGTGACGACCACGCCAATCAGGGCGTAGATCGCGAACACCCAAAGGCGCCGGATCATCGGTTGCGCGGCGAGCCGCCCAAGTACAGCGAGCGTTCCGGACACGATCCGAAACTGCATTGGTGGGGAGGTTGAAGTTGGCTGGCTCGGTTCCATTTCCGGTCAGGCTAGTCCGAAAGCCCAAAGCGAGGCAAGCCCCGAGGGCCGTCCGTCTCCGGACGCTGGGCCGCGAGGCCGACGTATCAGATGCCAATTAAGTGGCGCCTTGAAGCCGAAGCGATCTTGGCATCATGGGCCGAAAGGCTTAATTCATCGGTGGCGGAACCGGGGGCAGCAGGGCGTCAACAATCGAGCTGGCGTCGCCTCTCGAGAACGCCGTTCCATCACTTGGTTTTTCAGCAATGGGTTGGCGATTGTTCAGTGCTGGAACGCTTTGCTGAAACTTCTGCCCGTTCTTGCCGAAGTACAGGCGGGCAGGCCGACCATCGATCAGGCGGTATTCCAGAAAGCGCGGTTCCTTGAGCATGCTGCTACTAACCGGCGTGCCGAAGTGTTGCATGGCCACGAACTGCTTGTTCTCCCAGCCGGGCACTTTGAGTTTTTCCAGCTTGTCGCCCATGGCGTAGAACAAGGCTTCATCCGGTGACTTAGACCATTTACTGGCCAGCATCCACAGGTTCTCCTTGCCGTAAAATTCGCGCTGACGCTGGACTGGGTCCGGGCTAGTCGCGCAGCCTGAAAATAGAAGAATCAAAAACAAACCGGCCAACATCCGGCAATACAAACGAAACGAGCTAATCATATAAAAGATGGTTACCCCGAGCGCCGGATTCGTTCCATTGTAAAAGATCACGGAATTTGCACCAGTCCGTTTTCAGGACGCATAACAACGCGTTGGGCTTGGTTACCGCAACGTTCAATTGGAGGGATGCCGGCCTCGGCATCCGCAGGTTTCTTCGATCCAGATCGGAGAAACGGCTCGCGAGGCCGCTCGCCCTCCAGGTGTTTTTTCAGGTTGCCGCAAGGTGTAACTGGAAGGATGCCGGCCTCGGCATCCGCGTAGGTTTCTTCGATCCAGATCGGAGAAACGGCTCGCGAGGCCGCTCGCCCTCCAGGTGTTTTTTCAGGATGCCGCAAATTGAAACTGGAGGGATGCCGGCCTCGGCATCCGCGTGGGTTTCTTCGATCCAGTTCGGAGAAACGGCTCGCGAGGCCGCTCGCCCTCCAGGTATATTTTTCCGGTTGCCGCAAAGTTCAACTGGAGAGATGCCGGCCTCGGCATCCGCGCGTAGGTTTCTTCGATCCAGATCGGAGAAACGGCTCGCGAGGCCGCTCGCCCTCCAGGTATATTTTTCCGGTTGCCGCAAAGTTCAACTGGAGAGATGCCGTCCTCGGCATCCGCGGGGGGATTCTTCGATCCAGATCGGAGAAACGGCTCGCGAGGCCGCTCGCCCTCCAAGTGTTTTTTCAGGATGCCGCAAATTGAAACTGGAGGGATGCCGGCCTCGGCATCCGCGGGGGTTTCTTCGATCCAGATCAGTGAAACGGCTCGCGAGGCCGCTCGCCCTCCAGGTGTTTTTTCAGGGTTCCGCAAATTGAAACTGGAGGGATGCCGGCCTCGGCATCCGCGTGGGTTTCTTCGATCCAGTTCGGAGAAACGGCTCGCGAGGCCGCTCGCCCTCCAGGTATATTTTTCCGGTTGCCGCAAAGTTCAACTGGAGAGATGCCGTCCTCGGCATCCGCGGGGGGATTCTTCGATCCAGATCGGAGAAACGGCTCGCGAGGCCGCTCGCCCTCCAAGTGTTTTTTCAGGATGCCGCAAATTGAAACTGGAGGGATGCCGGCCTCGGCATCCGCGGGGGTTTCTTCGATCCAGATCAGTGAAACGGCTCGCGAGGCCGCTCGCCCTCCAGGTGTTCTCAATGCCTTTCAAGTCCGCTGCTTATCGATCACGCCGCCCAATCAAAGAAGCATCGGCTACGACCGCCACGGACCTCTTGAAGGCGTTTATTCCGCCGTTTTCTTTGCCCTCACTTTACGAACGACCGCGTAGTACGAACCGAGTTCGCCGCCGTCTTCAAAGTGGAACACGGGCGAAAGCTGGTGGCTGCCTTTGGTGAGTTCAGTGGTGAAGACGACCCGCTTGGACTTTTCGCCGACCTTTTTGGACTCAAGGTCTTTGCCGTTGATCCGAAGGGTCGCTTTGTTGATCGGCAGCCCCAGGCCAATCTGCGCGCGGAACGCCTTGGAGGCACCTGGCACATTCTCGCCGGCCGGTAGTTCTTCGCGAATCATTTTTCCAGATTCAGGCGGGTAGCGGTACACGATAATTTTATACGTACCGTCTTCGATGGCTTTGATCGCCCAGTGTGAATCATGCTTGGCCTGTCCTTGTTTGGCTGCGGCGACGGACTTGCGGATGTGGCCTTGGTTCCACGGAGGGTAGCCTTCGCCAATCCAGTCGTGGCTGGTGAGCAAGGCGCTAGGTTCGCCATGTTGGCCGACGTAAAGCTCGGTGGTTTCGGGGAAGCTCGGGGAGATTTCAGCCCACCACGCTTCGTACCAGGCGCGCATTTTTTCGAAGCGTTCTGGATGGTCCGCGGCGATGTTCTTTTCCTGACCCGGATCGTCGGCGATGTTGTACAATTCTTTGCCGTTCACCAAACGCCAGCCTTGGGACATCACGGCGGACTTGCGCCACATGATCGGGTCCTTCACCCGCTGCGAATCCGTGACCAGCATCCGCTCGGGCCAATCTACGTTGGCACCCGATGGTAATAGCGATTTGAGCGATACTCCATCAAACTTGTAGTCCGCCGGTTGTTTCTCCACACCGCAAAGATCCATGAGGGTCGGCACTATGTCGACGGCATGGCAGATCGTGTCGACTTTGTGTTCCTTGTCCAAACCGCCGGCGGGATAGTGGATGAAGAACGGCACCCGGTGGCCACCGTCGTACTCGCTGCCCTTGCCTCCACGCATACCAGCGTTAAAAATGTTACGGCCGGTTGCGGTGCCGTTGTCGGTGGTGAAAATAAAGATGGTGTTATCGTACACGCCGAGTTCTTTAATCAGTTCGCGGGTGGCGCCGAGGTTGTCGTCGATATTGGTAATCATGCCAAAGAAGGCGGCGATGTTCGGGCTCTGATCCTTGTACATATCGAGGTACTTTTGCGGACAGTGCAGCGGGCCGTGGGGCGCGTTCAGGGAGATGTACGTGAGGAACGGTTTTTTCTGTTCGACGCACTCGCGGATGAAGCGCTGACCTTCCTGAAAGAACACATCGGTACAGAAGCCTTTGGCCGGCACGATCTTCTTGTTGTGATAGTAGTTGCCGTCGAAATAGGAGTTGTCCCAAAGGTCGGGGGTCTGCCCCACCCCGCCGCCACCGTGCCGGTACACTTCGCCGAAGCCCCGGTCTTCCGGGCGGTACGGATAGTTATCGCCCATGTGCCATTTGCCGAACATGCCGGTCTCATAGCCGGCGTCCTCGAAAAAAGCGCCGAGCAGTTTTTCGTTCGCGCGGATCATCGAACGCCCCATAATAGTGTGCCAGACGCCGGTGCGGTTGGTCCAATGACCGGATAGCAAGGCGGCGCGGGTCGGCGAACAGGTCGGCGCGACGTGATAGTCGAGCAGGCAGGTCGACTCCTTGGCGAGCGCGTCCATGTGCGGGGTTTTGATCACCTTGTTACCGTGATAGGCGACGTCGCCGTAGCCTTGGTCGTCGGTGATGATAAGGACGATATTGGGCTGGGCTGCGAACAAGGCAAGCGGAGCAAGAACCGCGCAGGTGATCAGCGCGAGTAGAAGTGAGGAGGGAAATTTGATGAGAGTGAGCTTCATAATGTCAGATGTACTTCCAAGTACATTCGGTGAACAGAGATTTTTACCGGCGGGTTCGACATTTCGAACCCGGTCACTTCAGCGCGCGAGCGTGAGACGGATAAAATCGCGATCCCAGCCCGGCCCCACGCTCAGCTGATAGGCCCAACGCACCAGGGCGGAGTCGACCTCGGGATCGCCGGACGTTCGTTCGACCAAGACATGCGTGATCTGTCCTTTGTCGTCAGCGTTGAGAATCAACAGGACGTTCCAACTGACGATTGAGGCGTTGATGATGTCGAGGTTCTTCCCTAGTTCACCGAGGCTTGATTCCACGTCGGGAACGGGCGGTTCCACTTGCAAGCGGAGGCCGGTTGGCTTGTCGAGTCGGCCGACGACTGAGGGCAACGCCAGAGGACGCGTCATGTGCTGCTCGGTGAGAATCTTGAACGCGCGACGCCTCTGCGGTCCGCCCCCATCGCCCCCATCGCCCCCCGTGCCATCCCCACCCTCGCCATCGGCGGAACCACGACCCGGCAGAGACAGGTAAGGCATCGGGCTGGCCAGATCGATCGGCAAGTTGAGCAGACGTTCTTGGGCGCCAATCCCGTCCGAACCCAGTCCAGACGGAAGCCAGATGGGCGACCAGATCGGCGGCAGCAAACGACCGCGTTCGGCGTCGAGCGGCAAATAAGAGATTACCCCGCCAGCATCGGACGCGATCGGACTTGGGGCGGCTTCGCGGGGTGGCGGGACCAGAAACCACCACAGAAGCCACACCGCCACGGCGAGTACGGCGAGCATGCGCCCAGCCGCCACGCGCACTGTTTTCATAGACCAGCGCCTCGGTCGGTATCGGTCGAACGCACCCGCCCCGCCAGGGCCACTTTGGGTATACCGGCACGTAAGGCCTTGTTCATCAGGTCCAGCAAATCACCGTGTGCCACGCGTTTGTCGGCGGCGATGATCAACGTCATCTCCGGATGGTTGTTGGCCATTTGCTTGAACCGCCGATCGATGTCGGCGAGCGACACGCGTTCGTTAGCGAAAAACAAAATGCCTTCGCGCGACACTGTGAGCACGCGCCGGTCCAAGGCCACGGCATGCGCCTCGGCCACGGCGGGCAACTCAATGGGAATCGCCGGCACCCGCAACCTGAGTTCTTGGCTGCTGTGCACCATGAACAAGATCACCAGCACATCCAAGGCGATGAAGTAAAAGAGGTCGAGCAACACGCCCGCAATGCGTTTACGCGGTCGGAATTTGCGCTGCAAATAGGTCAGCGTCTCGTTAAAAAATGGCCCAGGATGGCGCATGGATCAACCCTGTTTCCGTTGCAGTAGAAATTGGTGGATGTCGCCGGCCGCCTTCTCCATGTCGAGCACGATGCTCTCAATCCGGCTGACCAAAATGGCGTAGCCGGCGAACACCGGAATGGCCGCGGCAATGCCGAACGCACTGGTGATCAGCGCCTCGTGCATCGAGGCCGCCAGCAGGTTCTCAGTGAACGGGGCGGTCGCCGCAATCAGGCCTTGCATGCGCAACAGCGCAAGCAGTGTACCGAGGAACCCAAGCATCGGCAGGATGCGTCCGAGGACCGCCAACAAGGTCAGGCCCTGTTCGAGGCGCGGGATCTCCGCCAAGCCGCATTGCTTGATTGACTCCTCAATGTCCGCCGGCGATTCGTCCGCGCGCAAAATCGCCGAACGCACCACCTGCGCCACCGGACCCGGCACGTCCTCGCACAAGGTCACCGCCTCGACCACGTTGCCGCGGCGCAGAACGTTGTACAAGCCGTCCAAAAAGTCAGCCGAATGGATCTGCGCGCGGTGCAGGTGAAAGAAGCGTTCGAAGAACACGAGAATGGAGAGCGCGCTGGCAATCAGCAACGCCCACATGACCGGTCCGCCTTCGTTGATCAATTGGAGCATGATAGCGAACTAGAACTCACGCCTTGGAAAGTCAACAGACAGGACCTGCGGTGAGGCCTCCAAAGTCAAAGGCCCGCGATCTTCCATCTTCCATCTTCAGGCCGAAGGCCTCAAAGACCTCCAAGGCCTAAAAACGTTGCGCACCTTTCCGCTTTGCGCCAAAGCTCCTGCATGAAATCTCCTCCCAAAAATCCGGTAAACCTTGTCGACCAAGGTTTCATGGACGCCCGCTGGAAACTGCTCGACATCGCCGCCTTTCTTGACCGCCTCGAACGCAACAACGCCGAGGATGATTACCGGGTGCGTTCACTGTACGCCGCCTTGGAACAACTTGGAAACCGCGGTGCGCAACGAACCGAGAACGCCTTGCTGGTCTGGTCCGACACCACCACCGAACCGATCCCGGCCGCGCACACCAAAGGCGCGTCCGGCGCGTGGGAAGACGGCGACCAAGCGATGGGCGAAACAGTGATGGGCGAAACAGCCAAGGGAGGTTCGGCGTGAAGTATATCGAACCCCACGCACACATGGTCAGCCGCACCACCGACGACTACGAACGCATCGCGCTCGCCGGCTGCGTCGCCCTCTGCGAACCCGCGTTCTGGGCCGGCTACGACCGCAGCTCTGAACAAGGTTTCTACGACTACTTTTCGCTGCTCACCGGCTTCGAACCCGCCCGCGCCGCCACGTTCGGCATCCAGCATTATTCGTGGATGTGCATCAACCCGAAGGAGGCCGAGGACATCAAACTCGCCGAGGCCGTCATCGACCTGATCCCGCCCTTCCTCGACAAACCCACCGTGCTCGGCATCGGCGAAATCGGCCTGAACAAAAACTCGAAGAACGAACTCATCATTCTCGAAAAACACATCCAACTCGCCGCCGACCACGATCAACTGATCCTCGTTCACACGCCCCACCTCGAAGACAAACTCAAGGGCACCCGCATCATTGTCGACGCGATCAAGAACCACCCGAAGATCGACCCCTCGCGCGTGATCATCGACCACGTCGAGGAACACACCATCGCCACCGTGCTCGACGCCGGCATGTGGGCCGGCATGACGCTCTACCCCGAGTCCAAAGTGACGCCTAACCGCGCTATCGACATGATCGAAAACTACGGCGACGAAACCATCTGGATGAACTCCGCCTGCGACTGGGGCGTCAGCGATCCACTGGCCGTACCGAAGACCGCGCAAGTGATGCGTCAACGCGGTCACGACCCGGCGCGCATTCATAAAGTGGTGTTCGAAAATCCGGTGACCTTCATGAGCCAGTGTCCGAAGTTCAAGGTGGAGGCCTAATGCAGCGTCAATTTTATATTTCTGGGTCAAAACCCTGGAGGGCGAGGGGCCTCCCGAGCCGGTGCGGTAGAGGACGACCGAGATGGCAGCAGACTTTGGTTCGGGTCATTCATTCGCTTGGATCAAGGGTCCAAAAATAAAATATTTACAGAACACTAGCCTTCCGTTCGATAGACAGACGATATGTGGTATTACGAGGAGCATGATAAAAGCGTCGGCCCCGTTCCGGAATCCGATCTGCGTGGCAAATTGAGGTCGGGAAGACTGCCACCGAACACCTTGGTGTGGAAAGAAGGCCTCAGCGATTGGCAACCAGCTTCTCAGGCCTTTCCCACGGTCACGGCGCCACGACCGGCGGCGGATGCAAACCCCTATCGACGACCGCAGGCCGCAGCAGTTCCTCATGCGGCATTGCGGGGTCCGCCCGCGGTGTCGATCGTCTCGATGATCCTGGGGATCTGCTCAATCTTGCTCATGGCCGTGGTGTGTTTTTTGGGAATCCTACCGGGAATCCCTGCGGTGATTTGCGGGCACATCGCCATGCGCCAGATTAAACGCAACAACTTGCCGGGGATGGGCTTTGCCGTGACGGGACTGGTTACCGGGTACATCGGCATCCTCGTATCTATTGTGGGAATCGTGTTCGTCGGCGCGATGATCTTTCTGATGCCCGACGTACAGCCTTAGCGTGTCGCCAACCAAAATCGGAGATTGAGGACTGGCTCATGCGCATGCACACTGCGGCCATGATTCGACTGCGCGTTCCTGATTCCCTTTTCCTCGTTACGATGATCCTCGGTGTTGTGATTCCGACCACCGTGGTGGTTGGTCAAGCCGAGTCGAAAGAACCCCCGACGCCGCCCAACATCCTGCTGATCATGGCAGACGATTTGGGCTTTTCCGATCTCGGCTGTTACGGCGCGGAAATTCAAACGCCGAACCTCGACGCGCTCGCGGCCGGCGGCCTACGCTATACCCAGTTCCACAACACCGCCCGCTGCTGGCCGACCCGTGCAGCCTTGCTCACCGGCTATTACGCGCAGCAAGTACGCCGTGACAAACTCCCCGGACTCGCCCGCGGCAACCGGCCGGACTGGGCCCCGCTGGTCACAGAAGCACTCGGCGCGGGCGGCTACCGCTGCTATCACACCGGCAAGTGGCACATCGACGGCATGCCGCTCGGCAACGGCTTCCACCATTCCTACTACCTGAAAGATCAAGGCCGTTTTTTTAGTCCGAAGACCCACTGGCTGGACGATGTGAAACAGCCACCCGTCGAACGCGACACCGGCTTCTACGCGACCACGGCGTTGGCCGACCATGCGGTACGCGTGCTCAAAGACCACGCGGCAAACCACCGCGACGCGCCCTTCTTCCATTACCTCGCATTCGCCGCGCCGCACTTTCCGCTGCACGCCTTGCCCGAGGACATCAAGGTATACGAGAAGATGTATGATGAAGGCTGGGAGGTCCACCGCGAACGCCGCTGGGCGCGTCAGCAAGAACTCGGCCTGTTCCCCTCTAACACCAAACTCTCGGCGGTCGAAGCCAAGGTCGGACCACCCTACCCCTTTCCCGACGCCATCAAACAACTCGGTCCCGGGGAAACCAACCTGCCGCTTCCCTGGGCCGAACTGACGCCGCAGCAGCGCGCGTTCCAAGCCAAGAAAATGGCGCTGCACGCGGCGATGATTCACCGGATGGATATCGAGATCGGACGCGTGCTGACCCAGCTGCGCGCGATGGACGCATTCGACAACACCTTGATCGTCTTTCTGTCCGACAACGGCGCCAGCGCCGAGATCATGGTGCGTGACGACGGCCATGATCCAAAGGCTCCGATGGGTTCCGCGCCCACGTACCTTTGCCTCGGTCCTGGCTGGTCCAGCGCCTGCAACACACCGTTCCGCCGACACAAAACGTGGGTCCACGAAGGAGGTTCGGCCACGCCCTTGGTGATGCACTGGCCGGCCGGTATCACGGCCCGTGGCGAGTTGCGCCATGGGGCGGTGGGCCACGTCATTGACATGGTGCCAACGATCTTGGAGTTGGCGGAGTTACAAACCCCTTCTGTCGGCCTCAGCACCGAACCGATTGCCGCCACCGAACCGATGCCCGGAACCAGCTTGGTTCCAACGTTCGCTGGCGACCTCGGACTTGGTTCGCGCAAACTGTGGTGGGCCCACGACGGTCATCGCGCGTTTCGGGATGGCGACTGGAAACTGGTCGCACTCGACGGTGGCGACTGGGAACTTTACGACTTAGCCAACGACCCAACCGAACAGGTGGATGTAGCGGGCGTGTTGCCCGAGCGCGTTCAAGAACTTGCGCAGGCGTGGCAAATCCGCGCCAATCACTTCGTCAAGCTAGTGGGCGGACAAAGCCAAGTAAAGCCAGGTCCGGTTGGTGGCCGTGGTCGCGGCAAACGAGGTGCTGCAAGCAGCAAATAGATACCGAGAAAACGAAAGAGGTTTGCCGAGGAAGAATGGTAGGATGCGCGCATCAACGGCGAGGTGCAATCGCCAGAGGAAGGCGTAAACTGCGTAAATCTATGTCGGATTTTGCGCGGCTCGTTCAACACGAGCTTGTTCGCCCGGCCGAAGAATCACGGAAAGATGTGTGGGCTGAGTCTTGCAAGATGGATGGCGAGACGGTGACCGTCTGCGCGTGGACTAACCGCGTTCTCCATCAGGGGAAATGGATTCCTTCAGGACATTATTTGCACCAACATCTGGGCATGCAAGTCACCCATGGAATGGCAGAAGATTTTCAGCGAAGAGTTTCTGGGTGAGTAATAACCGCGCGCCGCTACGGCTACGAACGCAGTTCAGTTCGGATCAAAAGGATCCAGTTGCAGAGGTTCCTCCGACCGCGTTCCTTTTTTAAGTTCGCCCATCAACACATCGAAGATTCGGTGCAATCGTTGCCGATCTGGCTCCTCCGTTAAGTCCTGAAGACCACTTGCCAGCGTGCGCTAAGCCAGTACGGGATCGTGTAGGTTCTCGGTCGAGATTTCCAACATGGCCACATGCGCCTCGAACTCGCCGGGGAAACCCCGCGCGATCCCAGCATAGGCCTGATACGCCTCCTCGAACGCCCCCTGCTTGCGTTTCGCTTCGGCCATGCTGTACGGCGGGCCAGCTTCCACGCCGGACGGATACCATTGTTTGGCCAGCCATTCGCCCATGAAGGATGCCAACACTGGAGCCATCACCAGAGCGCCGACAATGAGAAACAGCAAGGGCAGCAAAGGACTATAGATGGGCACCAGCAAACGGGACGCCGCGGCGAACAAGACCATCAGCGAAAAGACAACAACGTTGATCCAATATTGCTGAAAGATGCTGTTCGAAATACCCGTAGCGCGATGTTGAACACAAACAGGCTTCCCAGTAAAATTCATTCATGACGAATCCGCCCCGCGTTCCATTTGTGCTGCTTTATGCCGTCCTGTCCGCCCTGCTTCTAGCCTTGAACGCCAGCGCGAACGCGGCCCCGCGGCCCAACATTGTGCTGATGATGGTCGACGACCTCGGCTACTCCGACTTCGGTTGTTACGGCAGCGAAATCAAGACGCCGCACATCGACAAACTCGCGCAGGATGGTCTTCGCTTCAGCCGGTTCTACAACACCGCCAAGTGCCATTCCTCACGCGTGTCCCTGCTCACCGGACTGTACTGCGACCAAGCCGGTTCGAACGCGCTCAACCGCGGCGTCACGATCGCCGAAGTGTTGAAAAAAGCCGGCTACGCCACCTCGATGGTCGGCAAGTGGCATCTCCAAAAACAACCCACCGACCGCGGCTTCGAACGCTACTTCGGTCATCTTTCTGGCGCGACCAATTTCTTTACCGGCGACGACACCTTCCGGCTCAACGGCAAACCATGGAACGACTTCGGTGACGACTTCTACACCACCGACGCCTGGGGTGAATACGGCGTTCGCTTTGTCGACCAGATGCTCGAAACGCCCGACAAACCTTTCTTCCTCTACGTCGCGCACAATGCGCCGCACTACCCGCTGCACGCGCACAAAGAAGACGTCGAGAAATATGACGGCGTGTACGACGTCGGTTGGGACGCTATCCGCAAAACCCGCTATGCCAAACAACTCGAACTCGGACTGGTGCCCAAAAACTGGGACCCGGCACCGCGTCCGCAGAACGTGCCGGCCTGGACCGAGATGAGCGCGGAGGACCGCGCCTTCGAAGTGCGCAAGATGGCCGCCTTTGCCGCGATGGTCGACCGGGTGGACCAAGTGACCGGCAAACTCGTCGCGCATCTCAAAGCCAAAGGGGTGTTCGACAACACCTTGATTATGCTCTGTTCGGACAACGGCGCCTGCCCCTTCGACCGCACGCGCGGCGCGCAGTTCGAGCCATGGGATCCGCGTTCGTACTGGTGCTACGACACCGGCTGGTCGAGCGTCGGCAACATTCCGTTCCGTTTGCATAAACAAAACCAACATGAAGGCGGCATCTCGAGTCCGATGATTGCCCATTGGCCGGCTGGCATGAAGGCCGAGCGCGGCAGCATCACGCGCCAACCGGCCCATCTCATCGACTTCATGGCTACCGCCATCGACGTCGCCGCTACCGCCTACCCTAGCGCTTGGCCCGACATCGAACTCGAACCGCTGCAAGGCAAATCTCTTGTGCCGATTTTCAAGGGCGAGACCCGCGCCCCGCACAAAGAGCTTTTCTTCCACTTCGGTGAAAACCGCGGCATGCGTGAAGGCCCGTGGAAACTGGTCACCCACCGACGTTCGACTTGGGAACTGTACAACATCGACGAAGACGGCACCGAGATGCACGACCTCGCCAAGCAGCACCCCGAGATCGTCGAACGGATGTCCGCCCGCTGGTACGAATGGGCTGACAAAACCAACCGGCTCAAAGAAAAGGCCCGCGCCCCCATGACCAACAAGCCGCCGCCGCTCCTAAAGAAAAGCGGTGGCCCGGTAAAAGCGAAGAAGTCCTAGTAGGGATATTCGGTGACCGAGGAATACCAAATCATCGTGCTGGCGGAGGTAAGCCGGATGATTGCATAACGCCAAGAAGCCGCGATGCCCGAACCACCCAACCGGGACGAGAAGACGCCAGAACCTATTTCCCGCAGGTAAAAGAGCTCCTGCCGAGGTCAAAAAACCCGTTGAAAAAGCCGATGGGGTGCCGTAGCTGTGGATTCTGCTACCCCAATGGAAACACCACGCCCCTTCATCAACCGCGAGCTTAGCTGGCTGACCTTCAACCGCCGCGTCCTCGAGGAAGCTCGAAATCCGCTCATCCCCCTCCTTGAGCGGGTCAAGTTTCTCGCCATCACCGCCAACAATTTGGACGAGTTCTTCATGGTCCGCGTCGGCAGTTTGGAATTTCTGGTGGCCGAAGGTCGCGGGGCATCGGACCTCTCTGGTCGAAATCCACAGGAACAGTTGGTCGATGTCCGCGCCGTCACCCACGAGTTCATGGCCGAACAACAACTGTGCTACACCTCGGAGCTCGCACCCAAACTTCGCGACGAGGGAATTGTCCTGCTGCGCAACGGGTCGTTCAGCGTCGCTCAGCGGGCCCACATCGAAACCTTCTTCGAGTCTGAAATCTTTCCCGTCCTCAGTCCGATGCGCGTGGCAGAAGACCAAGCTCTCCCACTACTTCGTAGCCTCTCGCTCCACTTGCTGGTGAAGTTGGGCACCACCGCCGAACATCCAAACCCGCGTTACGCGGTGCTCCCGCTCGAACCCGGCCCGAGCCGACTGATCGAGATTTCCGAGAACGAGACCACCTCCAGAGTTCTCCTCGAAGATGTTGTCCGCCTCCTCATCGACCGGTTTTTCCCCGGCGAGGTGGTCGAGGCCTGTGTGCCGTTCAGAATCACGCGGAACGCCGACATGAGTGTCGAACACGAGGCATCCGACCTGCTCCAAGAAATGATGGATGTCTTGCTCGAACGCCGCACCAGCGGCTGCGTCCGGCTCGAAGTCTCCGACGACATCTCCGCCGAGATGCTCTCCTTTCTCACCGGTGCCATGGCGGTCTCCGAGAATGCCGTCTACAAAACCAAAGGCCCGCTCGATCTGAAGTTTCTGTTCCGCCTCGCCGGTATCGGCGGACACGACAATCTGAAGAATGAAGACTGGCCACAGTTTCCTTGCGCCGATCTGCACGAAGGCGAAAGTATGTTCAGCGCCATCAGCCGCAAGGACATTGTGCTGCACCACCCTTACGAGGCGTACGACCCCGTCGTCAGTTTCCTGCAAGAGGCGGCCGATGATCCAGCGGTTCTCGCGATCAAACAAACCTTGTACCGCGTGAGTAAACACTCGCGCATCATGGAAGCCCTAATTCGCGCCGCCGAACGGGGGAAAAATGTGACCGCTCTCGTCGAACTCAAAGCGCGCTTTGACGAGGCCGCCAACATCGAGTGGGCGAACAAACTCGAACTTGCCGGCGTACAAGTGCTCTACGGTGTTCGCGGACTCAAAACTCACGCCAAACTCTGCCTCATCGTTCGCCGCGAACCCGACGGTATCCGCCGCTATCTCCACCTCGGCACCGGCAACTACAACGAGTCCACCGCCTCGATCTATGGCGACATTTCGCTGTTCACGTGCGACCGCGACATGGGCGCGGACGCCTCCCATTTGTTCAATGCCATCACCGGGTATTCCCATCCGCGCAGCTACCTCAAACTCGAAGCCGCACCAATCGGACTGCGCCAAAAACTGCTCGACCTCATCGCGGTGGAAACCGAGTCCGCTCGAAACGGCGGCGAAGCCTGGATCATGGCGAAAATGAATTCGCTCAGCGACCGCGAACTGGTCGAAGCACTCTACACCGCCTCGCGCGCCGGCGTACGCATCGCCCTCAACATCCGCGGTATCTGCGTCCTCCGTCCGGGCGTTCCCGGCATGAGCGAAAACATCCGCGTGATCAGCATCGTCGATCGCTATCTTGAACACAGCCGCATCTTCTTCTTCAATCATGCCGGGGACCAACGACTGTACATCTCCAGCGCCGATTGGATGGGTCGTAACATCGACCGACGGGTTGAATTGTTCGTCCCGGTCGAGGACGAGGAGGCGCGCAGTCGGTTGGCCTTCATTCTGCAGATCTACTTCAAAGACAACGTAAACGCTTGGGAACTCCAAGCAGACGGTAGCTACGTCCGCCTGAAACCAAATGGCAAGAAGCCGTTCAGCGCTCAGCGCCGCCTCCATTCCGAAGCGCGCGATCGACACAACAACGCAATTTCCTCACGCAAACTCACCTTCGAACCTATCAGCGCCAAACCGCGAACCTGAAATCGACTGCGTCAGTGCTGCCTTCTTCAACCTCATACGATACGATGAAGACCTCCCCCTCACGCCGATCTTTCCTCTCCAACTCCACGACCGCCGCCGCCGCGAGTTGCTTCGCCTTTCAATTCGTGCCCAGCCGAGTGTTCGGGGCCAATGACCGAATTCGGGTTGGCGGCATCGGTATCAACGGCAAGGGCCATCAGGACGTTCTCGGTGCACACGAAGCGGGAGCTGAAATTGCCGCTCTTTGCGACATCGTGGATCCCAAACACAAAGAGCTGCTGCGCAAAAAGAAGGACGTCCACACCGAACGCTTCAAAGACGCGAAATTCTACGTCGACTACCGCGAGATGATCGCCAACGAGGATCTGGATGCGGTGACCATCTCCACCCCAGATCACCACCACGCCCATGCCGCTATCCCCGCCATGCGTAAAGGAATGCATGTGTACTGCCAGAAGCCGATGGCGCACTCCCTCGGGGAGGCACGCCTGATGACCAAGGTCGCCGCCGAAACCGGCGTCATGACCCAGATGGGTAACCAAGCGCACGCTGGCGAGCCCATCCGCCGCGCGGTCGAACTCATCCGCGCCGGCATCATCGGCAAGGTCACCGAAGTGCACACGTGGACCAACCGGCCGATCTGGCCACAGGGAATGAAACAATGGCCGGAAGGCAAACCGGTCCCGCCTGGACTCAACTGGGATCTGTTCCTCGGGCCTTCACCCGAACGCGAATACAACCCCGCGCTAACCCCGTTCAACTGGCGCGGCTGGTGGGACTACGGTACCGGTGCCCTCGGCGACATGGGGTGCCACATCATGGACATGCCCTACTGGGCGCTCGATCTTGGCGCACCGACCATGGTGGAGGCCACCCAGACTGGCAACACCCAGATCGCCGGCCCAAACAAATCCGTGGTGACCTACCACTTCGCCGCCAAGGGCGAACAACCACCGGTGCTGTTCAAATGGTACGATGGTGGCGAGATGCCGAACGAGGACGTTGTCGATTTCAACCTGCCCACCCTCAAACATCTCACCCGCCGCTTCGATCTAGTTCTGATCGGCGACAGGGGGAAGATGGCCTTTGGTCGTAACCGTCAGGATTGGATTGTGCTACCGGAGAACAAGGACTTCAGAGACCCACCGAAATTTATTCCGCGCGTTCCCGGCGGCAAGGCGGACGACACCCGCGGCATGGCCAGCGGTGGTCCTTATATCGAGTGGATTGAAAGCATCAAAACCGGCGTCCCCGCCTTGTCCAATTTTCATCACGCTGGCCCGTTCACCGAGGTCGTCCTGCTCGGTAATCTGGCCATTCGACTCGGCAAAAAAATCGAATGGAACAGCGAGAAACTCATCGCCACAAATTCTGTGCAAGCGAATACCATCATCAATAGAGACTACCGAAAAGGCTGGGAGCTCCGCTAAAGGTTTTCAAAAATTGCAAACGTGACATATCAGCAGTTTTTCCTAGAAAATTTGCTTAAAAATCAACGGAAATGGAAAATAATTCAATGTACTATTGAACTATTTAGTAGTATCATTTGCCGCGAGGCAACCAGATGATATGAGCGAAATAAAAGCGAAACGGAATGGATCGGCAGCCGCAGAAGACCAGCGGATGGAGAAGGTAAAGGAAATTCTATTTGGTCAAGAGCTGCGTGTCGTCGAAGACCGAATGGCAGCAAACCAAGCCCAGTTCGAAGCGCAACTGGCCCAGATGAAAAAAGCTGCCGAGGCTAAAATACGGGCGATCGAAGCGCAGTTGAAACGCCAGAATGACGACTTCGCAAAAGACCTCGCCAAAAGCGAGGCCGCAAGCGCCGCGAATTTTACTCGAACAAACAACGAAGACTCCAAGTTGGCCGAACGGCTCGAAAAAATGCGCGCCTCGCAAAAAGAGGATGTACGCGAACTCAAGGCCCTGGTCTCCGAGCAAACAAAATTACTTGGCAACTCAATCAAAGCCTCCACCAAACAACTCGACAATCGAATCACCACGGAGGTCGAAACACTGCGAAGTTCCCACGTGGACCGCGCGACCTTGGCCGAATTGTTCGAGAGTTTCGCCGCATCGCTAGAGGCAGAATAACGTTCCCTAACCAAGCAATCATACACCGGTCGACACGATGGAGAATGGCAACGGAACCAATCCACGTTTTCCGACCGATGCCTCCAGCGTGGAGGACGAGCATGTGGTCGGTCCAGTCATCGAACAGCTCCTTGAGTTGCTCAATCAAGACGAACGCAGCCGGCTCGCCGAAGTAGAGCGGCGACTCGATGACCCTCAAGCCCTCGCGGCCATGGTCCAAACGGCCTTGCGCGAAGCGCTGCGCAGCAACCCAGCACAGATGGAGGCAGTATTCCGCCCGTTGGTGGTCACCTCGCTGACGCGGCAAGATCCCAGTGGCAACTCGGTGATGAAAGACGCGGTGACGCCGGTCGTTGGTTCGGCCACGACCAGTGCGGTGAAGCAGGCGTTCAACGACCGTATGGTCTCTCTAAGCCAGACACTGTCACGGACCTTCTCGCTCGATGGCTTAAAGTGGCGGATCGAATCGATCCGCACAGGCCAACCCTTCGCCGAAATCGCCATGCGCAATTCGGCGGTGTACGAGATTTGTGATGTATACCTGATCGACCGATCCAGTGGACTGCTGATGTTGCGCGTCGGCAGCGAGAACTCCATCGAGTCCAACCCGGACGCCGCAGCTGGCATGCTTACCGCGATTCAGGATTTCGCCCGCGACAGCGCCTTCGCCGGCGACGACACCGAACTCAGTCAAATCACGCTTTCCGACCATACCATTTATTTGGAAGACGGACCCCGCGCCTATCTTGCCGCCGTGGTGCGCGGCAATGCCCCCCTAGCGGACATTCGCCCCTTGTTCCGCAGAGTCCTAGAAACCTATCACAAAGAGCACGCCCAGAAGTTGAAGGAGTTCACCCGCGACAGCCATGCACTTGCCGGTGAAACCGCTCCGCTGGAAACCTGCTTAGTCAGTCGTGGAAATGTTGCTACCCTTGATCGAAAGCGTCCCGTTGCCAAACGATATTGGATCGCCGCTTGGCTGGTCCTCCTCTTCCCACTCGCCCTGTTACTCGCGGGGTGGTTTGCCAAAAACAAACAAGCATCTTTACGAGCATCATTCGTCGACAACCTGCGCCAAACACCCGGCGTGATGGTGTCCAACTACTTCATGAAAGATGGCAGGCTCCACATTTACGGTGTCCGCGACGTGAGCGTCTTGGAACCTACCGACGACGAGGCGAGAGCCGCCGGACTCAAAAAACCGCCGAAATATAATCTGATGAAGGTCTTGGTCGATCACCCGGAGATCAACTTGCAGCGGGCGCAAACGAAGCTCAGTCCTCCCGACAAAGTAAATCTCCAACTCGAGAAGCAGACCGTCGTTGCCACCGGGTCCTCCAGCGATGAATGGCTGATCGCCAGTAAACGGAACATCCTCAGCGTCCCGTATGTGGACCACCTCGACACATCTAGGCTCGTCACCCCATCACGCCAAGCCGCAGAGCTGCGGTCGTTACTCACACCGAGCCCGGAGGTTGTGATTCAAGCTCTCGGCGGAGAAGTCCAGATTACCGGCGAGGCACCCGCCAGCTGGATTAAAGACACGCAACAGATCTTGAACGGCCAGTCGTTCATCTTCTCTAACAAGATGACAGTGGAACCGCCGTCAGCGCCGCTAGTGGAGCCGCCGCCAGCGCCACCGCCACCGCCGCCACCGCCAGCGCCACCGCCGCCATCGACCACCTGGGAATTTCAATCGCAGAATCGCACATATTCTCAAAGCAGTCCCGACACTTCCTTCACACTGAATCTCAACAAACGGCTCGTGCTGGTTGGGTCCTCCAATAAACTCATTTTAACAGAAGAGAAGCGGATCCTCCACGACTTGCCACATGTCGATTTCGTCAACGACGATCAAGTCCGCCTCACGCCCTAAAACCTCTGATGCAACAACGAAAAATATGCATGGTCGGCAGCTTTGCCGTGGGCAAAAGCAGCCTCGTAAAACGGTTCGTCCACGAGTCCTTTACCGGCGAATACTACACCACGGTCGGTGTGAAGATTGACCGCAAGACCATCCAGGTCGGGCCCCAAAGCATGGACTTCATCTTGTGGGATCTGAACGGAGAGGATGCCTTCCAATCCGTACAGATGTCATACCTCCGCGGCATGCACGGATATTTCCTCGTCATCGACGGCACCCGCAAAGCAACCGTAGACGTCGCGATGCAACTCGATCACAAGATCCAGGATGCCTTTGGCCCCACCCCTCGAATTTGCGCCATCAACAAGAAGGATCTTCTCACCGAATGGGAACTCGACGAGTCCACGACGCAATCCATGTCCCTACCCGAACGCCCGATGATCCATACCAGCGCGAGCAGTGGCGAAGGAGTGGAGGAACTCTTTCAACAGATGGGCACCATGCTTCTCGTTGATCCATGAGTACCCTCCCAGACAACTTACGCACCTATCTTCAGCAACGCCTGGAGGCGAGCCAACCCGCCAGTTTCTTGGTGGATCGACATGGTCTGATCGAATCCCTTCAGGGCGATTACGCGGTTTACGGAATCACGGCGGAGGCGATTGGTAAACCCGCGGCAGAGGTATTCTCCGTCGCGGCCGGAGAAGAACTGGAGGAAGGCGCGACGGAGGTGTTCGAGTGCATCAACATCGAAGGCGTCCCCATCTTCGACATGCATATTTTCGGCCGCGCTCAGGGCTTCGAGGTCCTTTTGCAACACACGCAGTCGCAGGTCACGAGCATACATGAACTGCAACAACGCTTGAATGAAACCAGCCTGAAATACGAACACCTTCGGGCCTCAGGCGACGCCGCCTCCCAACTCAACCACACGTTTCACCAGCTGCTGTTCAGGATGGATTTCTTTGTCCTCGAACGAGTCGCCGAGAACCAATTCCATCCGATCGGCATCCTCCCCGAATGGCTGAAATCTTGGTACCCCGAACTCGCCGTATTCGCCACCAGCAATCCGGCCGAATGCATTCCATATCTCGAACATTTCCTCCAACAAGCCCGCCCTTTATGGTCCTCGCCCTCGACCAGCAAAGCGCTCTATTCCGGAATCTGGCAAGAGGAACGAGCCGACCGAGAACGCATGCATTTCCGCGCCCGCACCTTAAACATCGATGACCGCAACCTCCTCATCATCGAATGCGCGCCCGAAGAAGTGCGTGAAAAACAAAACCTATTGCAAGCCGCACGCCAAGCGGCCCTCCATCATTCCAAACTGCAACGAGAAGTAAAAAAGAAGGAAGTTCTACTCCACTGCATCGTACACGATCTCCGGTCGCCGCTCACCTCGATGCTCGGCAGCCTCGAAATGATGAAAGAGGAGGAGGACCCACAAGAACGCGACGAACTAATTGAAATCGGCATTAACCAAGCGGAACGCCAGTCGCAGATGATTGACCAGATCCTGCACGCCTTTGCGGCTGAGATCGACGCATGGGACCGTGAAGGGATCACCGCCGACGAGGCACCCCAACTGGTCGAGATACTAAAGAGCGTTCAACGAGCCAACCGCGCAGCGTGCGAATCCAAAGGCATTCGCCTGCTGGTCGAGTTGGACGACGAGCGGGAAGCCATCCAAGCCTTCGGAGACGCCCCCCAACTCGAACGGATTCTGAACAACTTGCTTGAGAACGCCCGGCGGTTCACCCCGCGTGGCTCGGCGATCCGGATGAAACTCGACCAAACCTGTATCGGCGCCCAAGACTGGGCACGCATCCGAGTCGAAGACGAAGGACCCGGCGTGCCTGCAGTCTACCGCCACACCCTCTTCCAACAGTTCAAGCAAGGGCAGAACGCCGGCAGTATCGGCCTCGGGCTGTATTATTGCAAAATCACTCTCAATAAATGGGACGGCGATATTTCGTACTATCAACCCGCCGGAGGCGGTGCCGGGTTCGAGCTCCGGCTGCGACCGTTCGGCGAGGACCATGTGGGATCATCCGCCGAGAAACCTCTTCAGGTTTAGGTCAAAGCCGTCGAGGGAGACGCTGCGAGAATAGAGGGATATTTGCGCTCTCCGGGGACGATGCTAAGGGGCGAAATGAATCCGTTTTTATCCGATCCGAGTTTTTCAACGGCCTGCTGGAACATGCGAAGTTGAAAAGCTCCGAACTTCCTTGTTCCGAACGTTGACAAATGTCCAAAAGCACTGTTCATACCTCACCCGCTGCACTTGTGGTGGAATTGGTAGACACGCAAGATTCAGGTTCTTGTGCGGGCAACCGTGTGAAGGTTCGAGTCCTTTCAAGTGCACCAGTTTTTGACATTTTAGCATTTTCCCAGTGGTGGGATACTCAAGCGGTCAACGAGGTCAGACTGTAAATCTGATGGCTATGCCTTCGAAGGTTCGAATCCTTCTCCCACCACCATTTTTCTAAAAAGCTCCCAGCAAGCCACTTACGCGTATCGTCCAACGTGCCAAAGTGCGCAGTCCACGTTCCTCTTGTTCCCCAACATTCCCCTCTGTCAGCCAAGATAAGGCACCAGTAAGGCACCAGATTTTTTCGGAGACATTTCATCGCTTGGACAACTTTTTTCGGACGGTTGACAAGGCTGCAAGTTTTGGGTGCTTTCCTCGTCTTGGTTCGAGGAAGCCATCGAACTCCAGCCTCCTGAGCACCACTTAACGGTAGACCACCGCGAACATGTCTGACAACTGAGAGTTCGAAGGAGGTTCCAATGTCGAGCCATGGCCATTTCAACAGTCGGTTTGAATCTTTACTGCATGGGTCCAAACAGCAGGCAGTATTTTGCATCACAGTGATACTTGTCTGGCTAATGCACATCGACGGTCGTGCCTCGCCCGATGAGGAGGAATTGCTCAAGGCCTTTCGAAAAGCGCATGCACAAGAGCCGAGATTCTTCCACGACCTGCTAGCGCCGAGTGGACCAGCCCAAGAGCGACAGGCCGCCCTGCATCTAACGCTGGAAGTGATCCTAGAACTGGTGGACCGGAGCCAGCTCCCCGCATTGCTGGAACTGTTGGTTTCGATGACCTTAGCAGATGGCTACCTCACCGTTGCAGAAAACCACGCGCTTCGCTTTCTTGCCGACGTTTTCGGATTAGGTCCTCATGGTCTACAGAACGCCTTCCAAAAGATGACTGGCAGGCCCCTGCCCCAACCCTCTGATCCAAGTCGCCGACAATGGTGGGAGGAGCGTGAAAGGTCAGCTCGGGGTCGATCTCAGACAGCAAGTAACCAGACAAGGAACCCTCAGCAGAATGTCCAGAGGGTGAAAGCACTGGCGACTTTGGGACTGGATGATCCGGTTACTCCTGAGGAGATTAAGGCGGCCTATCGAAGAATGTGCAAGGTGCACCATCCCGACCGATTCGCATCGTTCGGTGAGGAAGCGGTACAAACAGCAAACAACATGATTCGCCGGATTCGCAAAGCCTACGAATACTTGGAGTCGACTTCATGAGGAATCTGTATCCCTACGACTACTCGCCTAAAACCCCCGAACATTTTCTTAAAACGATCATCGCTGCCGTTGCAGATCCGGAAGGAAAAGCCGATTGTGCTGCGGTGCTCGGCACACCCAGCAGAAAGAAGGTGTACGATGCTGTTTGGACGGCCATGACCGATATTGGCACCTTGCGATCAAGCCTCCGTCCTCCGGAGAATAATTCCTTCCCTTCATCATTTCGCTTGAATCAAGCAACTCGGATGCGGGGTATAAACGACTTCAAAGAGTCGGTCCGACGGCACCAAGGCAAAGGCAGCTCCTCGCAGCAAAGGCAAACGCCGGACTCTGCGCGCAAACCTCATCGCAAGGGAGCCCTCGCCAGTCTTTTCGATACGATGATCGCCTTGTTTATTGGTGTCGTACGATTGGCTTTCGGATTTGCTTTTTTGTTTTTCTGCATCTTCATTTTAGGGGCGGTCGCGAGGTCATGCGGGAATACCAAGCCAGACACTAAGGCCCCGACCGTTTCACGACCCGCATTACCCCCGGCTCCGGCCCTGCCCCCCAAACCATTGCCCGCATCGGGGGCACTGAACTCATACATACCAGGTCTCCAAGCAAACATGGATGCCCCATTCGAAATCCGCACGTCAGCCGGCGCAAACTACCTGCTGAAAATGGAGCATTGGGAATCTGGTCGGGCTATTCTCGACGTCTTTGTCTGCGGTGGCGACCGCGTCGAAATCAAAGTCCCAGTGGGAACATACCGAGTGAAGTATGCCTCGGGGAAAACGTGGTACGGCTATGAAGATTTGTTTGGGCCTCGTACCTCGTTCTCAAAAGCCGATTCTTCGTTCCAATTTAAACGGACCTTCGATGGCTACAGCGGATACACCATCACCCTGTACAAGGTCCAAAACGGAAATTTAAGCACCTCAAAAATCGGGGCATCCGACTTTTGACCAAGGCGCAAATTCCCGCTCCGAAGCTTGCACCCGTTGAACATTTCGGACAACGATAGTCCAAATGGCTTCTGTAAACACCCAGCAAATTGCGCCGGGTACACGTTTGGAGATCCGTGACGAGGAATGGTTGGTGCGCACGATAGACCGAACTTCAAACGGTGGCATCGTGTACGGAGTGGTCGGACAGTGGGGAAGCCGGCTTCTCTCCGTCCCAGCGGATGCTCAGGACATGGGGAGCTGACACAGCGTAGTCGATACCGACGGTGCAGTCGGCGGGTTTTTTCGGGCTCATGTTTCTTTCCAGTTTTCGTTAGATTCCACCACCGCGAAACCCGTATAGAGAGAGCTGACCATAGAGTCATTCATCCTCTGAGTATTCGTCTCGGGCGGATGTGCGGCCCCGGACCGAAAGACGCCCTCGATGCTTTTTGGCAAGAGAGGCCAATTCGTGTTCCGGGTGCCGCAGTTATCCATAAATCGTTCGTTATTGCAGTTTAAGGTTGAGGAAAAGTTATCAACAGGCCGCTCGCTGCGCGGAGCTGGGGCTCCACTCGCGGCCTGATTGATAACTTGAGTTCGCTATACGAGGGGCTTCCCGAGCCGGTGCGATTGAGGACGACCGAGATGGTCGCAGACGTAGGTTCGCGGTTCATTCCATTTGTTTGCGATCAAGCGTGTCCAAAATAAAATATTACAGAACACTAGTCGGATTGTCACCGCTAACGCGGCTCGTGCCGCGTTTTGTCCTGATCGTGGATCGACCAAGGGAATTTGAGAAGTTTAACTCATTTAGTCACGATCGACAAAGCAAGGATCTGACGACCGCAGCGTACAGAGACGGCCTCACGGCCACTGCTAATAAACCCCAGAAAAGGCTGGCGAACTCAGAACAGCCAAAACAACAAAACCAGAATGGTGATGATCGTAATCACCAATAACAAGGGGGACTGCCAGGTCGGCTGCGTGCCAAACTCGTACTTGCAGATGGGACAACGATTGTTATTTTCAGCCACCCAAGTCGCGCAGGAGGGACACTCGCGTTTGCTGTATTCCTTATCGGGGTCGATCTTCAAAAAGAATCTCCGGCGTATTTCGGCGCGTCGTAACGTTGTCTTAGTCGCCAAGGTGGTCGCGGTGGTCGCCTTTGAACTCAATCAGGAACTCATCCGGGCCGACCATGCCCTGCTGATGGGCGACTTCGATGAGGAAATCGGTGTCGTTCTGGAAACGTAGCTGCTTCTTCTTGAACGCCTCCGTGTCGTCGAGCACCGATGCGAGTTCGGCCTGTTTCGCCTTGAGAACCTCGTGGCCCTCGCTGAAGCGTTCGTATTTTGCCATGACTTTCGACCCGGCAAAAACGAACCCGCAAACCACGACAAAGCCGATGATGATCATCATTGAAAATGTGATCATCATTGAAGGTTTGCTTCCTTTCTTCTTCGCCATTGGCGCGAGTTATTAAAAGGATATCAACAGAAGTAAAGGGTGATTTTCATGCTGAAAACCGCTCTTTTGGCAACGTCAGGCTGCGTTCGGCGCAACCATCCCGAATGTTCAGGGGTTGTGACAGGGGGGCTGTCAGGGGTGTGGGTCTGTCAGGGACGTCCGTCGAACATGCGTCCGCCATACACCGCGCAGTCACCGAGTTGATCTTCGATCCGGAGCAGTTGGTTGTACTTGGCGATCCGGTCGGAACGGCTGAGCGAACCCGTTTTGATCTGACCCGAGTTGGTCGCCACTGCGATGTCGGCGATGGTCGTGTCTTCGGTTTCACCGGAGCGATGGGATATCACGGAAGTGTACTGGTTGCGCTTGGCGAGTTCGATCGCGTCGAGCGTTTCAGTGAGCGTACCGATCTGGTTGACCTTCACCAAAATCGAGTTGGCCACGCCCATGTCGATGCCCTTGCGCAGGAAGGAGGTGTTGGTGACAAATAGATCGTCGCCGACCAGTTGGCACGTGTCGCCCATCTTGTCGGTCATGGTTTTCCAGCCGTCCCAGTCCTCTTCGTCAAGGCCGTCTTCGATGCTGACGATCGGGTACTTTTTGGCCAGTTCGGCCCAGTAATCGACCATCTCGTCAGACGAGAGTTCGCTGCCGTCGCCTTTCTTAAAGATGTATTTGGCCTTCTTCTTATCGTAGAACTCGGACGCGGCGGCATCGAGCGCGAGCATGACGTCATCGCCGGCTTTGTAGCCGGCGTTTTTGATCGCCTGCATGATCGAGTCGAGCGCGTCGTCGGTGCCTTCGACGTCCGGGGCGAATCCGCCTTCGTCGCCGACGGCGGTGCTGAGTCCGCGTTTTTTAAGGATGGCTTTCAGCGCGTGGAAGATCTCTGCGCCCATCTGCAACGACTGCGAGAAGGTTTCGGCGCCAGTGGGCATGATCATGAACTCCTGAATGTCGATTGGCGCGTCCGAGTGGGCGCCACCGTTCATGATATTCATCATCGGAATCGGCAGGACCTTGGCGTTGGTGCCGCCGATGTAGCGGAACAGGCTGATGTCGAGGAAGTCCGCCGCGGCCTTAGCGTTGGCGAGGGAGATGCCGAGAATGGCGTTGGCCCCGAGTTTCTTTTTGGTCGGGGTGCCGTCAAGGTCGAGCAGCATCTTGTCGAGGGCGACTTGGTCGAGTGCGTTCTCGCCGATGAGCTGTTGGCGAATGATCCCGTTCACATTGTCCACCGCTTTGGTCACCCCTTTGCCGAGGTAGCGCTTTTCGTCGCCGTCGCGGAGTTCGACCGCTTCATTGACGCCGGTCGAGGCGCCGGATGGAACCGCAGCACGGCCCATGCGTCCGGATTCGAGAGAAACTTCCACCTCCACGGTGGGATTGCCCCGGGAATCGATGATTTCACGGGCGTAGACGTCAATAATTTGCGGCATAAGGTAGGTCTCCAGAAAAAGTTTTAGGTTTGCCGCGTAACAAACACGAGGCACCGAGGCGTGCAAGGCGAAATCCGAATTTCAACCGGCGGGATCGGACTAGAGCCTCCTACCAAGGCTCACGCGCGGTTCCATGGCATAGCCGAGTTGCTGGTAAAAAGAGACGACGTCATTGCCCTCGCGCACCTGCACGTTCAACTTCACGCAACCAAGATCGCGCAGCCGCTGGTCCAGTTCGGCGACGAGCGCACGGGCGATTCCATGCCCGCAGAGGTTCGGGTCTGTGGGCAGATGTCTGTGGCCAGATGATGCATCCAACCTCTCACGCCATCATCGCCCTCCCCACCACCAGGGTCGCGATGACGGTGTCTTCGGCGCGTCCGACCAAGGAGAGTTCGGGTAAATGTTTGAGCTTCCGGTCGATCATGGCCTGCGCTTCGTTCCAGCTTGGATCCTGCGCAAAAACATCAATCCAGAACGCGACGACCTCGTCACGATCTCGCTCATTCACAAAGGCCGATACGTTTACAGGCATGCAACAAGATAGGTTTGGCGAAGCGTCACTGCAACTCGTTTCTTCATAAGCTCATCTCAGTCATTGTTTTGCACTGCCGCCACTGCTAACGCCAAACGCATGAACATCGGACTCTTTGGCGGCAGCTTTGACCCCGTCCACACCGGGCACCTGCTCGCGGTGCAAGACGCACGCGAGGCGCTCGGCTTGGACCGCGTGGTGTTTGTGCCGACGGCGGTGTCGCCGTTCAAGACTGAGGACTTGCCCGCGTCCGGCGAGCACCGTGCCGCCATGCTCGAAGCCGCGACCGCCGCCCTCCCCTGGGCAGAAGTAAACCGGATCGAGCTCGAACGCGACGGGGTGTCCTACACCATCGACACGGCACGCGCCTTCGCCGCCGAACGCCCGAAGGCGCAGTGGACCCTGCTGATCGGCATGGATAATCTGCGCAGCTTCCATAAGTGGCGCGAGGCCGAGTCCCTGATCGATTTGGTGGATGTGGTCACCCTCGCCCGCCCGGGCAGTCGCCGCCCCGCCGAACTCAACCTGCCCGCACGACTTGAGAAGAAGATGCTGGACCGAGTTCTACGAACGCGCCGGGTCGACATTTCCTCCACCGAGATCCGCCAGCGAGTCCGTTCGGGAAAAGCAATCAACAACCTTGTACCTGAGGCCGTCGTACACTATATTGGGAAGCACATGCTGTACGCTGAATGAATAAATATGAAGGATAAGAAACTCGTCGATCGATGCACCCAACTGTTCCAAGATGGTCTTGGAGAGAACATCAAGGTGCTCGACATGAGGGAGGTTTCCAGCGTCGCTGATTACTTTATCATCGTCTCTGGCAATTCCGTCCCCCACCTAGACGCCCTTGGCGACCGGCTCCACCGGACGCTCAAGGAAGAGGGCACCAATGTGTTCCGCAAGTCCGGAACGCCCGTCAGCGGCTGGATGATTTTCGATTACTTCGACGTCGTCGTGCACATCATGAACGAAGAGATGCGCAACCGCTACGATCTCGAATCGCTGTGGGGCGACGCGCCGATTTTGGCTGTGGCCAGCTAAGTCTGGCCGATTTGACCAGGCGTTCGGCGCCGGCGAAAATAAACTCATGAGCGACTGGCGATCTATCGTCTCGGAGTACTACGAACGCCACCTTGCCGATCAAGGTCCACTGGTGCTGGGCCAGCCAGCGACGGTTGGGGACCTCGATTTACTCAATAAAAAAACTGGATTCAGGATGCCTCCTGAGTTTCGGAGCTTCTATAGCGAGTTTAACGGGTTCGGAATCGACCGGGACGGAGAGACGGAGTGGTTCTTCGTTCACACTTCAGAAATACCAAACCTCACTGCGGATACTCGGAGCTGGATCGAAGAGACCCACCCCGAGGTCGCAAAGCGATATGTCGCGGTCGTCAATTGGTGGAACGGGGATTCGAGTGGGTATCTTTTCGCAGAATCTGGCGAGCCGCTCGACGGATTCTTCATGTTCGAGCACGAAAGCTACGAGTTCGAACCGGAACAGGATTGGCGGGAGTTTCTCACGACGGTAGACTCATCGTTGCGTGATTTTTTCACTGAATGAACGACGACCCTGATTACAAATTTCGATCACTGATCACTGAGAACTTATTCCGAACGTCGGACGACGACACCCGCACTTGTCAGATCGACCACGGTGATCGGCGTTCCGGCCAAAAGATATTCCATATCCGAACGGGCGGAGAGTTCTTGACCGGCAACTTCGACCACGCCGTAGGGCGACAGCGGCGTCCGGGTGATTCCCTCAAGACCAATCCACTCTTCGTCGAGTTTGGTCTGGGCGGGCTTCTCGTTCTGCGTCTGTTGCTTGTCGCCGCAATCAAAAGGAATCAAATCGAGACAGTGGGGCCCCTGACATGGTGAGCTGGCATATGCTCTACGACAAGGATCGCCGCCACAATCGCAGGCATCACAGACGGAGCAACCACAATCGCTACAACAACTCGGGTCGAGGCAGGCGCTGATGCCACAGTCGCAATCACAGAATCCAGCTTTCGAATCGCGCGCCGAACCAGCGAGCAGGGGCGATGCCGCTAAAAGAAACGCGTCTTGCTGCCGGCGGATCTTGCCGAACACATGGTGCAGCACCGCCAAAGAAGCCGCGCCGGGCAAAGCCTCCTGGCAGCGCCAGAGACCGCGCGACAAGCGTTGCATCGCGTATAAAAAACTGTCCTTCACCGCGGCGCGGTCGGGGAGTGGATTGAACTGACCTTTGGCTCGGTCGCGTTCCCAGTCGATGGCGCAATCGGCCGAGATGATCATCGCGCCGACGTCCGCTCCGAACGCGCGAAAGGCGGCGGTGTCTGCGCCGATGAGTTCGGCGAACGCGGCATAAACCGCGCCGAACGCCGAGGCCGTGGGACGCACATACTCGCCCATCGTCTGGGTTTGGCTGGGCGCTTGTTCCAGTTCGAGGTGCGCCTGTAAAAAGTCGGTCAGTTCTTCGGCCAGACCCGAGACCTCCTGCTCGAACCAGCGCGTAGCCGCGCGGAAGGGCTTGCGATAAAGCAGCAGTAAGGAACGCGCCAGCCACGAGTTGTCATCGCGGACATCGTCCTCCAATTTCACCCGCGCCAGCACCAGTCCGAACGCGGCACACAAGCTCGCGGCGCGTTCGTCCAACCACGAGCCTTCCGGAAATTTTGTCCGTAGCTTGCAGCAACCCGGAGCAGACTCGGGCGGCTTCGGCAACACGCCGGCATCCACACCGAGCAGATACAGAAACATGGCCTCGTAACTGAGGAACATCACCGAACGTACCCCAAATCTTTTATGCTGATGCCGACACAAGCCCGCGTAGACGCGGCGCCAATGGCGGTTGCAGTTCGAACCCGAGAGCATGCCAACCATGGAAAGCCTCCGCTAAATTTTCAGATCGTCGAACCGCGGCTAGCGATCAACCCGCGACACCTTTCGGCGCGTCCAAGTGCACCAGAGTACCACCACCGAACGCGAGTTCGCTCCAGTGCTCCACCGGAAAACGGATCGCCGCCATGAACGCGGTCGGGAGATCGCCGAGCTCCTCGCCGCTCAGCCGTCCGGCGCAATCGCTGATGCCGGGATTGTGCGCGACCAACATCACGGCTGAATCGTCGTCGTCAAATTCGCGAGCGGTTTGCAGCAACAGCCCCGGACTGGCCAGATACAGGTCCTTGTTCCACGTGATCTCGAGTTCGGTTTCCGCAGCAAACAGTTTAGCGGTCTCCGCCGCACGGCGTGCCATACTCGACACGATCCGGTCGACTTCCCAATCGCGTTCCAACGCAAGATAGCGCTGCGCCATGTCCGGAGCAGCGACCCGACCGCGGTCGTTCAGCGGTCGGTCAAAATCGTCCAGACTCATGTCGTCCCAGCTCGATTTGGCGTGGCGCATTAATAACAAAACCTTCACGCCAGAACGGTTAGGTAGCTTTCCTTCGCTTGGCAAGCAGACAGGGCTTGTTTATGCGGCGGCAGACTGGCACGCCCTGTACCATGTCAATTTCGGTGGTCATTCCGGCACGCAACGAGGAGAAAAATCTGCCGCTGTGCCTCGACGCCATCACCGCAGCCGCGCGCCACGCCGCGATCGAACCCGAGGTGGTCGTGGTGATCAACCGCTGCACCGACCAGACGGAGCAGGTTGCGCGTGCCGCCGGCGCGATGATCGTACACAGCACGGCGAAAAATTTGAGTGCCATCCGCAACATCGGTGCGGCCGCCACAACTGGCGAGATTCTGGTCACGATCGACGCGGACAGCCGCATGTCGGAAACCATGTTCGCGGAAATCATCAAACGACTCAACAATCCCAAGATCGTCGGTGGCGGCGTGATGATCTGGCCGGAACGTGTTTCCATCGGCATCGCCGCGTCCGGACTGATGCTGCTGCCCATCGCCCTCTGGCACCGCATCTCGGCCGGTTTGTTCTGGTGTCGCAAGTCCGACTTCGATGCGATCGGCGGCTTCGACGAGGCGTGGATCAGCGTCGAGGACATCGATTTTGCCAAGCGCTTGAAAGCCTACGGGCGCAAGACCGGACGCCGTCGGTTCGCGACGATCCTGCGCGCGCGCATCACCACCTCGTGCCGAAAATTCGATACCTTCGGCGATTGGTTTTACCTCAAAAATCCGCGGCTCGTCTGGCGCCTGTTCAAGGGACGCGACCAAGCTTCGGCCGACCGGATGTGGTACGACTATGAACCTTGAACGGATCTTGCACTGCCGGGTTGCGATGCTTACCGGCATGTTCGTCCTCGGGTGGTGGCTGACCGGGTGCGGTAACGGTGGAGCGGCAGTGACCGCGCAACCGCGTCCGGCCACCTTGCATGTCGAAGGCACCTTGCGCCACATCTCGCCGATTCCCGAACCGACGACCAACGAGTATAAAGATTGTCTGTTCACGGCGGTGCTTGAAGTAAATGGCGTGCAGACTGGGAGCGTTCCCGAACGAGTCATCCTCGTCATGCCGGCGTTTCTGGACCGGAAAATGAGTGCACAATCCGCGTTCAAAACCGGCCAAACCCTGAGCGCGCGGGTGTGCCGCTTTGACGAACTTGGTCGCCCGTTCGCGACCATGCAACAGGCGGACACGGTAGAGGAGATCGACTTGCCGCTCTATTTTTCAGATCAGACCAAGGTGGTCGGTTCGTTTCGTGCCTGGACCAAACCGAGTTTGTCTATTACCTCAGCCGGATTTGCCGCATCCCCTATCCAGACATCGGCATCGGTCTCTTTCCAGCCTTCGGCGGTGCAGCGCGAGGCCATCGCGGGTTCGATCCGTCGCATCCATGAACGCCGCGACGCGCACGGAGGCTGGGCGGCGTGGGACCAAGCCCTCGCGCCGGTCATCGGCAAGATCATCGCAACGGAAGCGCACAGCCCCCTGCCGATTTTTGACGCCCCGTTTAGTGTCCGTTCGTTTCGCAGTCTGAGGCAGCGCTTCGACTCGGAAGACCCTGAACGCGTTCGCACCACGCAGGCGCTGGTTCAGCTGCGTGATGGCTTGGCGCTCGGCGGCACCGAACTCGTGCTCGCCCCGGTCCCCGATCGCGACTTGGTCGGTCTCGATCAAATTCATGCCGAAGCCCGCCCCGCCGACGGCATCTGGAACCCGCATCGCCTGCGGCGCAACCTCCACTTATTAGCGCAAGGCCTCGAACTGCTCGACACCACTGAGGCGATGCGTTCGGCCGCGTCCGGCAGGAGCCCGCTGTTCTTTTTCGAATCCCACGACGGTCATCCCGCCGGCGGCGCGGTCCGGGTGCATGGCGAGGCCATTGCCGCGCGCTTGCTCCAATCCAATGGACTGACCCCACTGCCCACCGCCGACCCCGAACTTGCGCTCAGTTGGCACGCGATCGAGAGCCCTCCGGCCTATCCGAACGCGCCGTTCCGCCTGAAGCACCAGCACCCGCTGCTTCGCCAAGGCCAAACGCTGCACCCGGACAATCCGGATTCGCCGATTCTGTTGTTTGGTGACAGCTATCTTAAGAATCCACATGGCGGCGGCGGCGTAAGCGATATTGTCGGTGCCGCGCTCAACCATGTGCCACATCTTCTCGTGCGCTCGTCCGGGGCCGTTGAAATGCCGCGGCACCTCGCGCGTTCGAGGTCGCATCTCGCCGGCAAGAAGGTGGCGGTGTTGGTGTTCAACGAGGCCTTGCTCGACCCGCATCATGAATCCTGGACGCTGGTCGATTTCGCGGCGGGACGTTCCGAGTTCGAACGCTATGTCCGCCTCTCCGCCAGCGGACGGAATCTACTCAACTATAATTCGCAAGCGGACTTCAGCACGCTGGCACCCCGCGAAAAACCGCCTGGATTTCTTGCGACACCGAAGCGGGCCTACATCCCGCTGGCAGCAAGCGGGCCGTTCCATGTCGATTGCCTGCCAACGCGGTTTGCGGAGGGCCGCGAAACGCTGGTCTTCGTGCGGGTGAGAACCCGACACCCGCAAGGTATGGATATCCTGAAAGACGGGGTCTTGATTCGTTCGATCCCGCTCACCCACCAGCTCAACGATCTGCATCTGGTCTTGGATCTCGGTGGTTCAAGCGGCTCAAGTGTGCTCAGCTTCCGTTTTCCGCAAGGCGGGGGAAACTTGTTTTTCGAGGCCTTGCGCGTGTTCGAGACCCATTGATGGGGTGACGCGGTTACAGAACGGTCAGGTCACGGACGGTCACTTCGGGAAGTTCGACCCAAGCTTTCGCGTCGGCGTGCCGTTCGAACCAGTTGCGGCAGTAAGCGACAATCTCTTTGCCGGTCGGCAGTTCTTTGTTGCGTCCCTTTTTGCGGGGCAGACCTTTGATGCCGAGATGGAAACTGCCAGCGCGGCTTTCCCAGAGTCCGGAGAACAGGTCGAGCAGTTGTTTGATCGTCATGTAGACGCCGATCTCGAGATCGCCTTCTTGCATCGGGACACGTTCGACGTGGAGCGTGTAAGAGGGACGGTTGGCGGTTGGGTTCGACTCGTCGCGGCAGAGCACACCGGCTGCGATCAAGCGCCACTGCCGATAATTGAACGGATTCGATTGCAGCAGTTCGGTGTAGATCGGAAGGAGTGTGTCGTCACCAACGTGTTGTTCGAGAAAGTCTTGGGCTTGATCGCGTCGTTTGCTGTTGGCGAGAAGGCGGGCAACCGAAACCGCCACCAGATCGGTAGGATAAGGTTCTTGGAGCCCTTCCAGTTCGAGAAAAGCGACCGCGCCCAAGGCCATGTCCTCGGTGAACTCGCGGAGTTCAGGGGCGACATAGTGTTGCAACTCTACCGCCAGAAAGGCGATGAGCTTATTTTTTCCAGCGGCATCCGGGATCATGGTTTTTTTGCTACAGTTCTTTGCCGATCAGGCCTTCCACTTCGTCAAGATAGTCCCGCAAGTCGTTGTACTTACGGTAAACCGAAGCGAAGCGCACAAAGGCGACCGGATCAAGCTTATGCAATTGTTCCATGACCCGACGGCCAATGGTGGTGGATGGGATATCCCCGTCGTAGTCGGCCTGCAACGAGGTCACAACCATGTCGACGATGTTGTCCATATCCTGCGTGCTCACACCGCTGTTGGCACAAGCTGCGGCGACGCCACGGTGAAGCTTATCGCGGGAAAATTCTTGGCTGCTACCATCCCGCTTGATCACCCGAAGGTTCACTTGCGCGACGGTTTCGTAGGTGGTAAACCGATGTTTACAGCCAAGGCATTCGCGGCGGCGTCGAATCGACTCGCCATGTTTGATGTTTCGACTGTCAACGACGCGGTCCTTGCCGTTACCACATTTGGGGCATCTCATACTTATAAACAGCCATACAATATGTTGTGGTGTCAATCCTTCAACTTAGCAAAATGCGAGGATTTTGGCTTCTTGAACGAAAAAGGTTGCCCCGGTATGTGAGCATGCAATCCGATCAGGATGAGGCGAACCGCAACGGCAATCGAGATCGGTATTCATGCTGTGGATCTTGGTTTTGTGCGTACCGAGCTGGTGCCATGGGTTCTCGGCGAGTTCGACGGAAATCTGCCGCGATGCGGTGAGATGGCCCGCAGCCTCCATACGAGGTATCAAGCGAACGTGGTCGGACGTGCCTTGGTTCAGGACGCGTCGAATATGGCCAGCGAACGCGAACGCGCGTCCAGAGTGCCAAGTCTGCGCCAGCGATTGTTCAACCGGGCCGACGCACCGGTCACCGTCGCGGATATCTTAGAACGCGTGGATGTCTCAGATGTGTTTGGGTCCCTCGCGTCAAACCATCTGCTTGAACGGCCCTTTCTCCTAGCCAACCATCCATCGCAGACGACGCCAGAACAGCGGCGAAGCCTGTCTGGATATCTGCAAGCGCAGTCAGACAATGACGTGAAATCTATCATCGAATATAACGTAGATCGATTAGGGCTGGATCCGCACGTTCGGGAACAGGCGCTGGCGGCATTCACCGGAAACGAGTACGACGAACTGGCGGCGCGCGACTACGCCGAATCTTCACTGACGGCGATGCGCAAAATGCTGGACGGTCGTTCGCGAGATCCCGACGACGGGACGCTGCCGCGCCAGTTCAAACTTGAGCCCATCCTCACCGAATTGGTCCGCGCGGCCGCGCACACCGGATGCTCTTGGCTGTTACGCGGGGTCAGTCCTTCATATCTTCTGGAAGCCTCTGGCGTCCGCTTCTTCGACATGCAAGATGCCTTCTGTTTTGCCGACGGTTTGCTTCCCGCTCTCCCTTGGCTGGCTTGGGACATCCAACAGGTGCTGGAACATCCTGGAATCGGTGCTGTGGTCGAGGCTGAACATGTGGCCGACTTCCGTTCCTGCCTTCATGCCAACCGGGCGAGGATCCGGCCTTTTTGCGCCGACCGCGAATGGGCGCTGTTGGACGAGTGTCTAGCGCACGCGACCGCCGAGGGCCTGGACCTCGTAGAGTCCACCGGCATCATCCGGACGCAGGAAGGATGCTTGCCATGATCGCGGTGCGGAGGTTTCATGGTGCCATGCAACGGCGGTTCGGAACGGTATTCATTTGCGTAGGAGCGGTCTGGTTTTACCAGTAGTAACCGTGTGCGGCCAGAACGCTGCCGTCGCCTCTCTGCCGTCGCCTCTCTGCCGTCGCCTCCCTGCCGTCGCCTCCCTGCTGAACCAACTCGGAGGCAAAACCCATGCGGAACGCAAAGCGGCGCAACGCACATTGCAATCCCTGCTACCGAGAGCCCGCCGACAAATAAAAAAATCTTAAGACGGAAACCGATTCGGAAATTTGGGATCGGCTCAAAACGTTTTAATCGGAACGGCGCCTGAGTGTGATCCGTAGCGCCTCAAACAGGGGGCAGGATTATTTATTGGTTGACGGCATGGCGGAGTGAGCCGAGCAGGGGGATGTGCAATTGACCCTCATCCAAGGACGTCGCTGGACCTTTACCGACGACGGACCAGACTTTGCATCCATGCCTCAAGACGAGTGGATCGCGGACCTGCACGGCTAGTAGCACACGCCCGAAGAAGTGGCGCTCGGTTCGGCAAGCGGCCGGGCGGTTTCATCACCGACAAACCCTCCCCCGGATATCTTACCGTCGCGGAACAAGCGGCGGAAAAGTCGGCCAACTAGTCGCGGCAATTCGCGAGGATCCCCCGGAGGGAGACACGCTCGCGGTATTCGCCGGTGTGGCCGAATCTGGACTGTTTCGTGATGGCGACTGGAGCAGATCAAACCCCACGCCGAGTCTTGACCTGCCTGCAACAATTGGCGAGTAGTAGTGGGGGGCCTCCAAAATCCCATGTCATCGAGACAAAATCCGCCCTGCGCAAAGAGAGGCCCTTCGATGGGCACGGCAGTCCAGGAAGTTCGAGCTAGAGGGCAAATTCGCCATGCCCTGATCAAAATCCAGAGGTTCAGCCAGGTCCGAGTTATTACGGCAGACCTGTGGACAACTCTGGAATAAGTGCGCGAAAAAAGCCAAAATCAGCACTCGCAGTTGTTACTAAGTGTGCATTCCGGCGATTTCTTGCTGATTCACTGAAGGGGTCGGACCTATGTTTTAGATTTTCCGACCACCACAAGATCTAGTTGTGGACAACTCAAAAAATGCCGCAAATAGTGGATTCAGGGTTTTTAAGCCCTTGTTTCAAAAAACTCCCTTGTGGGCCAAAACCTCATCCCCTACTCTGCGCAGGTTGTTGAGTTGTTCAAATCCAGTCGCAATTGTTGATAATCTGTTAATGATTTTGTATTATCATATGTGCGCTAAGGTTTTTATATCAGTTTTTTAATACGTTAGAATAGAGTAAGTGAATCATGGAAAATCCGATCAAAGAAGTATGGCATGGCGTTTGCGCCCTTTTGGCAGACCGCCTATCGACCGATGTGTTCGACCGCTGGATCGCGATCATCCAACCGGTAGCGCTTGACGACGCCATTCTGCGTTTGTCTGTCTCCAACGACTTCTATCTCTCTTGGTTGGAAGAAAACTACCTGCCAATGATCGAAGAAGCCGTCACCTCTGTTCACGGCCAACCGGTGGAAATCCGAATTGAAGTTCGCCCCCGTGAAGTGGACCGCCAACAATCCATCGGTGCCTCGTCCGCTTCCACCAAGAGCAGCACCGCTACCAATCCGAAGACGACCCGTCGTCGCAAATCGGAACCCACCACGGAAACGCGCAAGTTGAATCCGCGCTACACCTTTGACAACTTTATCGTCGGCTCCTCCAACGAGTTCGCCCATGCCGCCTGCTGGGCCGTGGCCCGCGAACCGGCCCGCGCATATAATCCCCTCTTCCTCTACGGCCGCGTTGGACTCGGCAAAACCCACCTGATCCAAGCCCTTGGTAACCATGCTGCTACTTCCCATCAGTCGAGGGTCGTCTATATGTCCTGCGAAGAGTTCGTGAATGAATACATCGAGGCCTTGTCCAACAAGGAACTCGTAAACTTTAGAAAAAAATACCGAACCGCCGACATCCTTCTGATTGACGATGTGCATTTTCTCAGTGGCAAGGATGCCTTGCAAGAGGAATTCTTCCATACCTTCAACGCCCTCTTTGACGCTCGCAAACAGATCGTCCTCACCAGCGACCGGCCGGCGAGCGAGATCAAAGATCTGGAAGAGCGCTTGGTCAATCGCTTCGAGTGGGGTTTGGTCACCGAACTCGAACCGCCAAACGTTGAAACCCGTGAAGCCATCCTGCGCCGCAAAGCCAACGAGATGGAAGCGGAGATCTCCGACGAACTGCTCAACTTCATGGCCGAACACATTCGCTCCAACGTACGCCGCCTTGAAGGCGCGCTGGTCCGGGCGGTCTCGTATGCCTCGATCACAGGCATCACACTGACGCCAGAGATTTTGGAGAAGCTCCTGCGCGACGCCATCGATGTCGAGAACCAGGAAGCCATCATTACGTTGCAACAGGTTCAACGCCAGGTCGCTGACTACTATGACATCCGCATGAGTGACATTCTCAGTAAACGGCGACCCGCCTCGATCGCGTTCCCGCGTCAAGTCGCCATGTACATCTGCCGCCAGTTGACCAGCCACTCTCTTCCTGACATCGGCAACGCGTTCGAGAAGAACCACGCCACGGTCCTGCATGCATGCCGCATGATTGAGAACAAGATGAAGGACGACGCGGCAATCCGACGGACCGTTGACACACTGATGAACAAGCTGAAATCCGGTCGTCGTTGAGGCACGGCTGAGGCTTGCCTCAAAAAAATCAGAGAATCTCCGCCAGAATATGGCGGAGGTTTGCACCGTTCGATCTGACGGAAATCCCTGCTGTTTTTACGTGATTTGGGATCCCCATATGACACGTCACTACTGACCGTGGCTGGCAACTTTTGCGCATCTATTTGGTTTCGAGCACTTTACATTCGAGGATTTTGAATAAGTTGTTTCTCGTGATCCTGACAAAGATTTAAAAGGAGCAGGAAAAAGACCAGCAGTGTATTTCAAGAAGAGCCTGTCTCTTCGGGGAAACATGAACGATCCAGTAAAATTAGCTTTATTCTCAGACGGTTTTCTTACAAAGACCAAACGGCTTCCGGCAACACCTGTAGTACCCACTTTCCCCCTGCCAGAGTTGTACCCTGAGTTAAAAACGGCCTCTACCCTGAGATAAACCACTTTCAAAAAATGACATTATGAAGAATTATAATAACCGAAGCATGACGTTCCTCTACGGCGCCATATTGGCCTCCATCTTTCTCGTTCTCGGCTTCCCTGCCGCGTTCGGCCAAGCACCGACCCCCGGCGACCCCGGAACTTGCTTTGTCATAGCGGACGAAGGTAATACGCCGAACGCCCCCGGCAACGGCAACGCAACTGCAGACACCCTTTACGTCATCGACCGCCTGACAGGCCTCGCCACACTGATTGGCACCACGGGAACTTTCGAGGCCGAGGCCCTGACCTTCGACGTGATCAACCAGATCCTCTACACCATGGAAGGTGGTACGCTCACCTCCCTCGATTTCGCCAACAACGGAGCGGCGACCACGATCGGCCCCGCCGGCAGCGGTACCGCCGGTGGAGTCACCGTGTTGTTCGACGATCTGGATGGCCTTGAGTTCGATTATTCAACCTCGCCGCCAACATTATACGCCACCCAGCGTGTCGACTCTCCTGCCGCCGACCTTCTAGTGCAAATCAACCCAGCCACCGGCGCGATTGTTCCTGGTGCGTTTCCCGGCGGTGCGGACTATGTCGCCATCGGAACCACCGCTACCGAAGACAACATCGATGACATTGCCATCGATTGCCAGACCGGCATCATGTACGGCATCCTCAACAACGGCGACAACGGCACCGTCGACCAGCTTGTCACCATCGACAAGGTCACCGGCGCCATCGCCAACGTGGCCGCGACCGGGATCTTCGACATGGAAGGTCTTGCCTTCGGCGGAGACGGAGTGCTGTTCGGGTCCACGGGTAATAACGGTGACGCCCCGACCACTGCCAACTCCACCTACGACCTCGGTACACCGGGCCAACCTGGATTCGGTGTAGCCGCTAACGGTATCCGCGTGGTCGATGGCACCGGCACCGATATCGGCTTCGACTTTGAAGGTCTGGCCTGCTTCATCGAAGAACCCGAACTGCAGATCTCCCTCGGTCTCGTGTCCGGTTCCTCGGAATGCGACTGCAACGCCCAAGCACAGATCATCATCACCGCCGGCGGCGTTACTCTCAGCGGCATCAATGTCGTCAACGATCAACTACCTGGCTGCAACCAGGTCATCCCGACCCTCCTCCCTGGACAGACTTTCTCCATCACCTGCCCGCTCACCAGCACGATCGTGAACACCACTACGGCCGCCGGCACCGACTGCTACAACCGTACCGCGAACGCCAACGAGTCCGACACTCTCACCGTGATCGGCGACACCACACCACCCGCATTTGTCGGTGTGCCCGCGACCATCAATATTGCTTGCGGCGATCCGCTTCCGACCGAACTCCCGACTCTAGCTGACGATTGCGCCAATCCATCTCAAATTGGCTTGAGTGTCACCACCACGTTGATCTGCCCGGATGAGATTGAACGCGTTTGGACGGCTATTGATATCTGCGGCAATGCAGCTTCGACAACCCAGACGATCACCATCACCGACTACGCCCTCTCGCTCACCGGCGTACCGGCCAACTCAGAACTCTCCTGCGAAGACCCGATTCCGGGCGCCACGGTTGGACTCGAACAGAACTGCGTCAGCAGCGACCTCGCGCCCTCCGGCACCACGGTCGTCACAATTGACGTTGTGATCACCAACAGCACCCCAACCAGCGTCTGCTACGCGATCACCGACGAAGGTCTCACCGGCGGTGCCGGTAGTGGTGCCACGATCGATGACGCCTTGTTCCGTATCGACCCGGCCACCGGGATTGCCACCTCGCTTGGCAACACCGGCACCCTGGATGTGGAAGCCATGGCCATTGAGCCAGACAACGGTACAATCTACGCCTTCGAAGGCGGCACTCTGGTCATCATCGATCCGGCCAACGTCGGCACCCCGACCACCGTCGGCGCAGCCGGCACGACCGCCAATGGTGCGCTCGGCGTTGCCGTCACGTTCGACGACCTCGACGGTGCGGCATTCGACCAGACCACGACCCCAGCCACTCTCTACGCCACGCAGCGTGAAGCGGGCAACGATCTACTCGTTCAAATTGATCCAGCCACCGGCGCCTTGGTCCCCGGCGCGTTCGGCGGCGACGACTACGTGGTCATCGGCAGCCTTGGCACCTTGGTCAACGTCGACGACATCGCCATCGATCCGGCCACCGGTATCATGTACGGAATCTTCAACGACGCCGACAACACGACAGCAGACGAACTCGCGATTATCGACAAAGCAAACGGCGGCACCACGGACGTCGACCCCGCCGACAACATCGGCATTTTCGACGTTGAAGGTCTCGACTTTGACTGCGACGGCATTCTCCGCGGCACCACTGGCAACAACGGTGACGCGCCGACGACCGCCAACTCCTCCCTCACCCTCGGCATTCCTGGCCAAGCCGGATTTGGCGCCGCCGCCAACATCAACTCGGTGGTTGACGCCGACGGCGTGACGATCGGCTTCGACTTCGAGGCCTTCTCCTGCTTCTGCGATGTCATCGAGACCATTGAAACGGTGACGATCACCACCACTAATTCAGTGGCCCTCAACTTCACCAACGATCTCGTTCTGACGGTTGCCGCCACCACCAACGTTTCCGCAGACGGCTGCCAAACAACGATCGAACGCGTCTGGACTGGAACCGACGCATGCAACAACGCTGTCTCTGCGACTCAAACCATCATCATTGTAGACGATGTCGCCCCGACGCTTTCCGGCGTGCCGGCTGATGCCGCCGCTGATTGCGCCTCCATCCCAGCCGCTCCGAACGTGGCCGCCGCTGACACCTGCTCCTCTGTGGACATCGATTTGGTCACGACCAATCTTCCCGGAATTTGCCCCAACAACTACACCCTTCAACGGGTCTGGACCGCCATCGATGCCTGCGGCAATTCGGTGAGCGCCACGCAAAACGTGACCGTCACCGACACCACACCGCCCGTTCTCGTTGGCGTGCCCGCCGACGCCGCAGCTGATTGCGCCACGATTCCGGCTGCTCCGACTGTTACTGCGACGGACGATTGCTCCGATCCGATTACCGTCACTTTCGCCGAGACGCGCGTCGACGGCACCTGCCCCAACAACTACCAGTTGGTTCGCGTTTGGAGCGCCATGGACGAATGCATGAACCTCGCGGCTGCCACGCAGACCGTGACCGTCACTGACACGTCCGCGCCCGTTCTCGTCGGCGTGCCCGCCGACGCCGCAGCTGATTGCGCCACGATTCCGGCTGCTCCGACTGTTACTGCGACGGACGATTGCTCCGACCCCGTAACGGTCACCTTTGCCGAGACGCGTGTCGACGGCACCTGCCCCAACAACTACCAGTTGGTTCGCGTTTGGAGCGCCATGGACGAATGCATGAATCTCGCGGCTGCCACGCAGACCGTGACCGTCACCGACACCACACCGCCCGTTCTCGTCGGCGCACCCGCCGACGCCGCAGCTGATTGCGCTACGATTCCGGCTGCCCCGACCGTTACTGCGACGGACGATTGCTCCGATCCGATCACGGTCACTTTCGCCGAGACGCGCGTCGACGGCACCTGCCCCAACAACTACCAGTTGGTTCGCGTTTGGAGCGCCATGGACGAATGCATGAACCTCGCGGCTGCCACGCAGACCGTGACGGTCACTGACACCACACCGCCCGTTCTCGTCGGCGCACCCGCCGACGCCGCAGCTGATTGCGCTACGATTCCGGCTGCCCCGACCGTTACTGCAACGGACGATTGCTCCGATCCGATCACGGTCACTTTCGCCGAGACGCGCGTCGACGGCACCTGCCCCAACAACTACCAGTTGGTTCGCGTTTGGAGCGCCATGGACGAATGCATGAACCTCGCGGCTGCCACGCAGACCGTGACCGTCACCGATACCACACCGCCCGTTCTCGTCGGCGCGCCTGCCGACGCCGCAGCTGATTGCGCCACGATTCCGGCTGCTTCGACCGTCACTGCGACGGACGACTGCTCCGATCCGATCACGGTCACTTTCGCCGAGACGCGCGTCGATGGCACCTGCCCCAACAACTACCAGTTGGTTCGCGTTTGGAGCGCCATGGACGAATGCATGAACCTCGCGGCTGCCACGCAGACCGTGACCGTCACCGACACCACACCGCCCGTTCTCGTCGGCGCGCCCGCCGACGCCGCAGCTGATTGCGCCACGATTCCGGCTGCCCCGACCGTTACTGCGACGGACGATTGCTCCGATCCGATCACGGTCACTTTCGCCGAGACGCGCGTCGATGGCACCTGCCCCAACAACTACCAGTTGGTTCGCGTTTGGAGCGCCATGGACGAATGCATGAATCTCGCGGCTGCCACGCAGACCGTGACCGTCACTGACACCACACCGCCCGTTCTCGTCGGCGCACCCGCCGACGCCGCAGCTGATTGCGCCACGATTCCGGCTGCTTCGACCGTCACTGCGACAGACGACTGCTCCGACCCCATCACGGTTGTATTTACCGAGTCCCGCGTCGACGGCACCTGCCCCAACAACTACCAGTTGGTTCGCGTTTGGAGCGCCATGGACGAATGCATGAACACGGCGACCGCCACCCAAACCGTGACCGTCACCGACACGACCGCTCCAATCCTCGCTGGCGTTCCAGCTGATCTGACCGTTGAATGTGACAGCGTTACTCCCGCCGGTCCGGTTACCGCCACGGATGACTGCGAAGACCCCATCACTGTGATGTTCGCTGAAACGCGTGTCGACGGCGATTGTCCCAACAACTACGAGCTGGTCCGCGTCTGGACTGCGATGGATATGTGCAACAATATGGCTGCCGCTACTCAGACTGTGACCGTCACCGACACCACCCGTCCGACGATCGCCATTGTCACAGCGCAAACGCTTACGGGTGATGAAAACTGCGAAGCCCTGGTTCCCGCGCTGGCCCCGACGGTCATGGACAACTGCTCCGCTGCCGCCAACGTCACCGTGACTCAAACCCCGGCTGCCGGCACCACCGTGAGCGGCATGTCCTCCATCACCTTGACCGCCACCGACGAATGCGGAAACAGCACGAGCACCGTTGTCATGGTAACCGTGGACTGCGGAGCCCCTGCCATCGACTTGTCGAAAACAGTATATGTCGGCCAGGACGGCGGCGCATCCTGCCCGGGCATGGAAGTTGCCACCGCCGCCGCCGGCGTGGACATCACCTATTGCTTCGAAGTTGAGAACACTGGAGCTGTCACGCTCACCAACGTGGTCGTCACCGACGCCACCATCGCCATGCCGCCAATCACGATCGGCACGATGACAGTCGGACAAATTGTCACCGTCTTCTATGACGCCACCTCGGTTGGCGCGTTCACCAACACCGCTAATGTGACCGGCAATGGTCCCGACGGAACCCCGGTCGACGACATTGATCCGGCCGAAGTGATCGAACCCGGTACTCCGAACATCATGATCGTAAAAACAGCTGGTACCGCCGCTGACGGCGACGTATTCGTCCTACCGGCTGGTGGAGGAACGGTTCTCTATACCTTCGATATCACCAACACTGGTGGAACCTTCCTGTCCGACATCACCATCACCGATGACGCCGGAACACCTGCCGACCTCGCAGATGACATCACGCTCACCGCCGCCGACTGTGCTGGTCTCGCTGGTCCTCTGGCACCGCTGGGCACCGTGCAATGCACCCTCAGTCTTCCGATCACGCAAGATACCGTGAACACGGCTAGCACCACCGGTAATCCGACGGAGCCAGACGGCACCGACATTCCCGGACTCACAGATCCGACGGACATGGACCCGGCAGACGTCGTCCTTGAAGACCTCGTGTCTATCGGCTCGACTGTGTTCCTCGACCCCAACGACAACGGCATCCAAGAGACTGGTGAAATGGGTGTTTCCGGCGTCCTCGTCGAAGTCGTGGACACCAACGGCACAGTCGTCGGTTCCGACACCACAGACGGCTCCGGCGACTACTTCATCGGCGGCCTGACGCCCGGTGATTACATCGTACAAATCTCCACCCCGCCGGCAAACGCCCCCACAAGCTCCACCCCCTCTAATACCGGCGACGACCAACTTGATGGCGACGACAATGGTTCGCAACCGGGTGGCCGTGGCACAATTATCACATCGGGTACGATTACTCTGACCGACAACGGCGAACCCACCGGTGAAACCGAACAAGGCGGCATGCAAGACAGCGCCGACGACAACAACGGCGACATGACCATCGACTTCGGACTCGTTCCGCTCGGCGATCTGTCCATCGGTTCGACCGTCTTCCTCGATCCCAATGACAACGGCGTCCAAGACACCGGCGAAGCTGGCATTGCTGGCGTGTTCGTCGAAGTCGTCGACACCAACGGCATGGTCGTTGGTTCCGACACCACGGATGCATCCGGCGACTACTTTGTCGGCGGACTTGATGAGGGCGACTACATCGTCCGCATCACCACCCCACCTGCAACGGCTCCGACCAGCTCCACCCCGTCAGCCACCGGCGACGACCAAGTGGACGGCGACGATAATGGTTCGCAACCTGGCGGCTCCGGTACAGTTGTGTCCTCCGGCACCATCACCCTCACCGACAACGGTGAGCCCACCGGCGAAACCGAACAAGGCGGTGCCCTAGATAGCGCCGACGATAACAATGGCGACATGACCATCGACTTTGGCTTCGTGCCCGAACCCGATCTCGTTTCTATCGGTTCGACGGTCTTCCTCGATCCCAATGACAACGGTGTCCAAGACACCGGCGAAGCTGGCATTGCCGGCGTGTTCGTTGAAGTCGTCGACACCAACGGCATGGTCGTTGGTTCCGACACCACGGATGCATCCGGCGATTACTTCGTCGGCGGACTTGATGAGGGCGACTACATCGTCCGTATCACCACCCCACCTGCAACGGCTCCGACCAGTTCCACCCCGTCAGCCACCGGCGACGATCAAGTGGACGGCGACGATAATGGTTCGCAACCTGGCGGCTCCGGTACAGTTGTGACCTCCGGCACCATCACCCTCACCGACAACGGCGAGCCCACCGGCGAAACCGGACAAGGCGGTGCCCAAGATAGCGCCGACGATAACAATGGCGACATGACCATCGACTTTGGCTTCGTGCCCGAACCCGATCTCGTTTCCATCGGTTCGACGGTCTTCCTCGATCCTAATGACAACGGTGTCCAAGACACCGGCGAATCTGGCATTGCCGGCGTGTTCGTCGAAGTCGTCGACACCAACGGCATGGTCGTTGGTTCCGACACCACGGATTCATCCGGCGATTACTTCGTCGGCGGACTTGATGAGGGCGACTACATCGTCCGTATCACCACCCCACCTGCAACGGCTCCGACCAGCTCCACCCCGTCAGCCATCGGCGACGACCAAGTCGACGGCGACGACAACGGCGACCAGCCCGGCGGCTCCGGTACAGTTGTGACCTCTGGCACCATCACCCTCACCGACAACGGCGAGCCCACCGGCGAAGCCGCACAAGGCGGTGCCCAAGATAGCGCCGACGATAACAATGGCGACATGACCATCGACTTTGGCTTCGTGCCGGAACCAGATCTCGTTTCTATCGGTTCGACGGTCTTCCTCGATCCCAATGACAACGGTGTCCAAGACACCGGCGAAGCTGGCATTGCCGGCGTGTTCGTCGAAGTCGTCGACACCAACGGCATGGTCGTTGGTTCCGACACCACGGATGCATCCGGCGATTACTTCGTCGGCGGCCTTGCTGAAGGCGACTACGTCGTCCGCATCGTCACCCCGCCCGCTGCTGCCCCGACCAGCTCCACCCCGTCAGCCACCGGCGACGACCAAGTCGACGGCGACGACAACGGCGACCAGCCCGGCGGCTCCGGTACAGTTGTGACCTCTGGCACCATCACCCTCACCGACAACGGCGAGCCCACCGGCGAAGCCGGACAAGGCGGTGCCCAAGATAGCGCCGACGATAACAATGGCGACATGACCATCGACTTCGGCTTTGTGCCGGTTGGCGAAGTCTCCATCGGTTCGACGGTCTTTATCGACCCGAACGACAACGGCGTCCAAGACGCTGGCGAAGCTGGCATCCCCGGCGTGCTCGTCGAAGTCCTCGACGCCACCAGCGGCGCCGTGGTCGGATCCGATACCACCGACGCAATGGGCGACTACTTTGTCGGCGGACTCGATGAAGGCGACTACATCGTCCGCATCACCACCCCACCTGCAACGGCCCCGACCAGCTCTACCCCGTCCGCCACCGGCGACGATGAAGTCGACGGCGACGACAACGGAGAACAGCTCGGCGGCTCCGGCACCGTGGTCAACTCCGGCACCATCACCCTCACCGACAACGGCGAGCCCACGGGCGAAACCGGACAAGGCGGTATGCAGGACACGGCTGACGACGACAACGGCGATATGACCATCGACTTCGGCTTCGTGCCGGACGTCGCCCCGGAAGAAGTCTCCATTGGTTCGACCGTCTTCCTCGACGTCGACGACAACGGCATTCAAGACGCCGGCGAAATGGGCATCCCAGGCGTACTGGTCGAAGTCCTCGACAGCTCTGGCGCGGTAGTTGGATCCGACACCACCGACTCAGCCGGCGACTACTTCATCGGCGGTCTTGATGAAGGCACCTACACCGTGCGCATCACCACCCCGCCTCCCTCCGCTCCGGATAGTTCCACACCGACCTCCACCGGCGACGATCAAGTCGACGGCGACGACAACGGCGACCAGCCCGGCGGTTCCGGCACTCCGGTGACCTCCGGCCCGATCACCCTCATGGCCGACACCGAACCCACCGGCGAAGCCGCACAAGGCGGCACCCAAGATGTGGCCGACGACAACAACGGCGACATGACCATCGACTTCGGCTTCGTGCCCTCGGCCGAGCCGGACGAAGTCTCCATCGGTTCGACGGTCTTCATCGACCCGAACGACAACGGCGTTCAAGACGTTGGCGAAGCTGGCATCCCTGGCGTGCTCGTCGAAGTCCTCGACGCCACCAGCGGTGCCGTGGTCGGATCCGACACCACCGACGCAATGGGCGACTACTTTGTCGGCGGACTCGATGAAGGCGACTACATCGTCCGCATCACCACCCCACCTGCATCGGCCCCGACCAGCTCTACCCCGTCCGCCACCGGCGACGATCAAGTCGACGGCGACGACAACGGAGAACAGCTCGGCGGCTCCGGCACCGTGGTCAACTCCGGCACCATCACCCTCACCGACAACGGCGAGCCCACGGGCGAAACCGGACAAGGCGGTATGCAGGACAGCGCCGACGACGACAACGGCGATATGACCATCGACTTCGGCTTCGTGCCGGAAGTCGCCCCGGAAGAAGTCTCCATTGGTTCGACCGTCTTCCTCGACGTCGACGACAACGGCATTCAAGACGCCGGCGAAATGGGCATCCCAGGCGTACTGGTCGAAGTCCTCGACAGCTCTGGCGCGGTAGTTGGATCCGACACCACCGACTCAGCCGGCGACTACTTCATCGGCGGTCTTGATGAAGGCACCTACACCGTGCGCATCACCACCCCGCCTCCCTCCGCTCCGGATAGTTCCACACCGACCTCCACCGGCGACGATCAAGTCGACGGCGACGACAACGGCGACCAGCCCGGCGGTTCCGGCACTCCGGTGACCTCCGGCCCGATCACCCTCATGGCCGACACCGAACCCACCGGCGAAGCCGCACAAGGCGGCACCCAAGATGTGGCCGACGACAACAACGGCGACATGACCATCGACTTCGGCTTCGTGCCCTCGGCCGAGCCGGACGAAGTCTCCATCGGTTCGACGGTCTTCATCGACCCGAACGACAACGGCGTTCAAGACGTTGGCGAAGCTGGCATCCCTGGCGTGCTCGTCGAAGTCCTCGACGCCACCAGCGGTGCCGTGGTCGGATCCGACACCACCGACGCAATGGGCGACTACTTTGTCGGCGGACTCGATGAAGGCGACTACATCGTCCGCATCACCACCCCACCTGCATCGGCCCCGACCAGCTCTACCCCGTCCGCCACCGGCGACGATCAAGTCGACGGCGACGACAACGGAGAACAGCTCGGCGGCTCCGGCACCGTGGTCAACTCCGGCACCATCACCCTCACCGACAACGGCGAGCCCACGGGCGAAACCGGACAAGGCGGTATGCAGGACAGCGCCGACGACGACAACGGCGATATGACCATCGACTTCGGCTTCGTGCCAGACGTCGCCCCAGAAGAAGTCTCCATTGGTTCGACCGTCTTCCTCGACGTCGACGACAACGGCATTCAAGACGCCGGCGAAATGGGCATCCCAGGCGTACTGGTCGAAGTCCTCGACAGCACTGGCGCGGTAGTTGGATCCGACACCACCGACTCAGCCGGCGACTACTTCATTGGCGGCCTTGATGAAGGCACCTACACCGTGCGCATCACCACCCCGCCTCCCTCCGCTCCGACCAGCTCCACCCCGAGCGCCACCGGTGACGACGGCATTGACAGCGATGACAATGGCGACCAGCCCGGCGGAGCCGGCACCCCGGTTACCTCGGGCATGATCACCCTTATGGCCGGCACCGAACCGACCGGCGAGCCCGGACAAGGCGGCACGCAGGATGCGGCGGATGACGACAACGGCGAGATGACCATTGACTTTGGTTTCGTGCCCCCTCCCCCGCCAGCTGACCCGGTTTCCATCGGATCAACCGTGTTCCTCGACAGCAACGACAACGGCATACAAGACGCCGGTGAAATGGGCGTCACAGGCGTCCTCGTCGAGATCCTCGACGCCAGTGGCGCTGTCGTCGGCTCGGATGTAACCGACGGCATGGGCGATTACTTCGTCGGCAACCTCGCCGAAGGTACCTACATCGTGCGCATCACCACCCCGCCCGCCTCCTCTCCCTCCAGTTCCACTTCGTCCGCCACTGGCGACGACCAAGTCGACGGCGATGACAACGGCGAACAGCTCGGCGGAGCCGGTACCCCGATCACGTCGGGCGCCATTGTTCTCATGGCTGGCACCGAACCCACCGGCGAGACCGGACAAGGCGGCATGCAAGATGCTGCCGACGACGACGCTGGTGACATGACCATCGACTTCGGACTCGTTCCCCTCGGCTCCATCGCTGGTAACGTCGGCGAAGACACCGATGACGACGACGCGCCGAACGCGCCCATTCCGATGGTCACCATCCAGCTGCTCAACAGCACCGGTGCCGTCATCGACACGATGGTCACAGATGCCATGGGCAACTACCTGTTCACCGGCCTCCCCGCTGGCGACTACACCGTGGTCGAACTGCAACCCGCTGGCCTGCTTGACGTGACCGAGGGCGACACCGTCCCGGACGCCACCGACAGCACGATGGCCCCCGACGCCGTCCTCGACAACATGCTGTCCGTGACCCTCGCCGAAGGCGAAGACGACGTCGGCAACAACTTCGTCGAAGAACAACCGCCAGAACTCGGCTCCATCGCTGGTAACGTCGGCGAAGACACCGATGACGACGACGCGCCGAACGCGCCCATTCCGATGGTCACCATCCAGCTGCTCGACAGTACCGGTGCCGTCATCGACACGATGGTCACAGATGCCATGGGCAACTACCTGTTCACCGGCCTCCCCGCTGGCGACTACACCGTGGTCGAACTGCAGCCCGCTGGCCTGCTTGACGTGACCGAGGGCGACACCGTCCCGGACGCCACCGACAGCACGATGGCCCCCGACGCCGTCCTCGACAACATGCTGTCCGTGACCCTCGCCGAAGGCGAAGACGACGTCGGCAACAACTTCGTCGAAGAACAACCGCCAGAACTCGGCTCCATCGCTGGTAACGTCGGCGAAGACACCGATGACGACGACGCGCCGAACGCGCCCATTCCGATGGTCACCATCCAGCTGCTCGACAGCACCGGAGCTGTCATCGACACGACGATGACCGACGCATTGGGTAACTACGTGTTCACCGGCCTCCCAGCGGGCAACTACACCGTGGTTGAACAGCAACCGGCCGGATTCAACGACGTGACCGAAGGCGACACCGCCCCAGACGCATCCGACAGCACCATGGCACCAGACGCCACTCTCGACAACATGCTGTCCGTGACCCTCGCCGAAGGCGAAGAAGATCTTGGCAACGATTTCGTCGAAGAAGCCCCGACAGTTAGTGTCGGCTCTAGCTTCTTCCTCGATGTCAACGACAACGGGATCCAAGATCCTGGCGAAGCCGGAATTCCCGGTGTTGGCGTCGAAGTCTATGCCGCCGGAGACACACCAGGTGTCGATACACCAGCAGGTTCTGCAACGAGTGATAGCTCTGGCTTCTTCTTCATCTCCGGACTCCCGGAAGGCGACTACTTCCTGTACATCCCGACCCCGCCCGCCTCCTCCCCCACCAGCAGTACGCCGACAGACACGGCCGACAACCAAGTTGACGGCAATGACAACGGCGACCAGCCTGGTGGTTCAGGCACCCCGATCATCTCACCGGTTATCACCCTGACCGCTGGCGGAGAGCCCGCGGGTGAAACCGGCCTCGGCGGCAACCAAGATGCAAGCAACGACACCAACGGCGACATGACCATCGACTTCGGTTTTGTCCCAGCCATCGTTCCAGTCAATCCGGCCATCACAGTGGAGAAAACCACGAACGGCGAACAAGCCGACACCGGAACCGGACCGCTCGTCCCCGTCGGCAGCACGGTCACGTGGACCTACACCGTCACCAATCCCGGCGACGTCGATCTCGCCAACGTCATGGTGAATGACAGTGACATCGGCTTGGTCTGCACCATCGCTCTGCTGCCGGCTGGCGGCATGGACACCTGCACCGCCACTGGAGTCGCTACCGAAGGCCAATACGAGAACATCGGCACGGCCTCCGGCGCCCCAGTGGACGCCGCCGGAAACCCGATCCTCGACGGCAACGGGAACCCGGTGCCGACTCCGAGCGATACCGATCCCAGCCACTACTTCGGTGTGACCACCGGCATCGACATCGACAAGACCGTGATTCTCGGAACTGTCCCGGCAAGCAGCTGCCCCGGCGTCGAATCCGTGACCAGCGCCCCCGGCGCTGCCGTTACCTACTGCATCACGGTGCGCAACACGGGTAACGTCGCGCTCTCCAACGTCGCTGTCACGGACCCGCTGATCGGGTTCTCGGACACGATCGCACTGCTTGCAGCCGGTGGCGCCCAGACCTTCGCGGTTCCGGACACCATCAATGGCAGCCTAGTTAACACCGCAACAGCGACTGGAAATCCGACCGACCCGGCCGGCAACGACATCCCCGGCCTCGCCGACCCCACGAATTCCGACACCGCACAGGTGCAGGAACAGCCGCCGATCAACATCGGCAACTTCGTCTGGAATGACGACAACGGCAACGGCATTAACGATCCCGGTGAAGCCGGTGTCCCGAACGTCCAAGTCATCCTCCAAAACGTGAACGGCGATGTGGTTCAGACGACGTCCACGGATGCAGCCGGTGAGTACAACTTCACCGTGCCGCAAGGCGAGTATCGAATCCTGTTCAATCCCGCCACCCTACCGGCGAACTTCACGTTTACCTCGCAGAACGTCGGCAACGACAACACCGATTCGGATGTCAACCCCTCCACCGGCCTGACGCCACTGACTGAATTCCTGACGGCCGACAACTTCACCTTCGACGCCGGGATCATCCCGCTTCCGGGCAGCATCGGCGATGTCGTCTGGAACGACTTCAACCAGAACGGAGTTCCGGATGAAGACCTCAGCATCTTCGGTCTCTCCGGCGTCCGCGTGAACTTGCTCGATTCCCTGGGCAACGTCATCGACACCACAGTCTCCGGTCTGAACGGTTCCTACCTGTTCACCGACCTCCCACCTGGCACCTACACCACCGAGATTGTCCGCAGTGACGTGCCAGGTGAGTTGACCATCGACAACACGGTCCTGACCTTCACCTCGACCATTGGTCCGGGCGAGTCCGTCGGCACACATGATTACGGCTTCTCAATGGTCCCGACCGCGATTGAACTCGAATACTTTGAGGCAGTTGTGACAGAGACCGGAGTGACGGTGAGTTGGGCGACGGCTTGGGAGCAAGACTCCCTCGGTTATATCCTCTACCGCGTGGCCGGTGATGGCAGCATCACTGCCATCAACGAAACCATCATCCTGGCGACAGGTGGCGGTAGCGAGTACGGACTCACCATCGACGGTGCGACCGGCGGACGATACATCCTCGAGGAAATCGAGACCGACCTCGACCGCACGTTCCAGTCAATTATCGCATACGCCCGCGTTGACGCCACCGCGATCGGCGTGCCGACACGCCTAGACGTCCAAGCCGAAAACGAGGCCGCCAGTCTCGTCTCATCGGCTGACTATAATAGTTACTTGGTCAGCGGCTTCACCGTGCTACCCCAAGTCTTGGATCTGACAGACCCGGACAACCCGCGTGAACTCGTCGGAGACATCCTCTCCAGCGAAGCTGGCAACGCGGCCTACTTCAGCGCCCCAGCCGGATTGCAAATCAACATCCAGCAAGCCGACGAAATGGAAGAAGAGTAAACCGCTTCCTATTAAAGGAAAAAGCCCCCGGTTTCCGGGGGCTTTTTTTGTGCCTGAATCTGGGGCAGGCTCCTTCTGTATGAAAACGGCGTTGCTCTCATGCATTGACGTGTCGCTGTATTTCGCGGTCCCGACTAAGGCAGCTCTCCCATCAATATGCGTGTCAGGTAGTACAAGCGATACATCCTGAACCGAATTTGCACTTTTAGAGGAGCAGATTGGTAACTTTTCGGAAGAAAGAGGGTTCAGGAGATTGAATTACAAGAAAACGTCGTTAGTAGCTAAGATACGCAATGTTAGTAATTTCCATCAACTGCCCGGCCTCGAAAACAAGGAAAAACCGCCCTATGAACTTTCGGATAGAATTTTCGTCTCTTTCTAAACATTTATTGACGTGTTTTTTCGCATTCAGCGGCGTGCTTTTAGCTCAAGTTCCGAACCCGGGCGATTTTGGCTCCTGTTTCATCATCGCGGATGAGGGAAATGCGGCCTGCCCCGGAAGTGGAGCGACCTGCGATGATTTACTGTTCGTCGTCAATCCGGTGACCGGACAGGCGCAAACACTTGGCTTCCCCACCTTCGCGAACGGGGCTGAACTGCAGAACATCGAATCGATCGCTTTCGATCCGAGAACCCAAACCTTATACGCCTTTGATGGAGGTACCTTAGTTTCGATTGACTGGGAGAACGCCAATGGCGCTTCGGTGCCAACCGCGACGGTTGGCAGCGATGCCGGAACCGCTGGCGGGATCTTGGGCAACATCCTACTTGATGACATTGACAGTATGGCCTTCGACTTTTCGGTCACTCCGCCCATCTTATACGGCGTGCAACGGCGCGACAGCCCGGCCCCCGATGTACTGGTGCAGATAAACGTGAACACCGGGCAGCATATTCCCGAAGCGTTCGGCCCAAGCTTGGATTACGTTCCGGTCGGCACCACCGCCAACTCCGACAACGTGGATGATATCGCCATCGATTGTCGTACGGGCGTGATGTACGGCATCATCAATAACTCCGACACCGACACGAACGACGAACTTGCCGAGATCAACAAATCCAGCGGCGCGATCAATGTGATCACTCCTGCCGGCGTAGGTACTGGCGTGTTCGACATGGAAGGACTCTCCTTCCTTCCGGACGGATCGCTGCACGGCACCACGGGTAATAACGGTGGCGCAGCGGCAGCTGGAACTCAGAACTCGTTCCTCAACCTCGGCGCTCCCGGCGATGCGGATTTCGGAACAGCGGTGAACTTACAACGCGTTGTCGACCTCAACAACAATGACATCGGATTCGACTTCGAGGCACTCGCCTGCCTCTTCCCGCCCCCCGTCATCGCAGTCGACTTCACGCCCAATGTGATCCCGCGCTGCATCTGTGATGGCGATCCCTACAACGTCATCATCACCATTTCGAACGGCCCCTCAATTCTTGATGTCACTGTGGAAAACAGTTTCCTCTCACAATGCAACACCACCGTTCCACAACTGCCGGCCTTTGCCGTCACTAATATTTTCTGCGAAATCACCCAGATTTCCGGGTTCAACACCGTCACGGTTTCCGGTATCGACTGCGCCGAACTGCCGCCGGCAACCGACACCGCCAGCGGCTCGCTCACGCCTCCGTTTGATATCCTCGACCCGGTTCTGATCGGCGTTCCTGCCAGTATCGAACTCTCCTGCGACGCCCCGCTTCCTGCGGTCGCCAACGTCACCGCAACCGATGCGTGCACAGTCGTCACTACCTATATGGCCGTGACCAATATTCCGGCCGACCTTTGTGGCGGCGTTATCGACCGTATTTGGACCGCCACCGATCCCTGCGGCAACACAGCCGTGGCCACCCAGAAGATCAACTTGGTCGACGAACTCGCCCCCGCCTTCGCCAACGTACCCGCCAATGCCAACGTCGCCTGCGATGCCGTGCCAGCGGTCGTTAATCCGATCATCACCGACAATTGCACCACGCCGGATATCGATTTCAACGAGACCCGGATCAACGGCAACTGCCCATTCAAATACACCTTGCAACGAGTTTGGACGGCGGTCGACGCCTGCGGTAACGCTGGAGCCGCCACCCAACTCGTCACGGTGAGCGACACCACCGCGCCGACCTTCACAGGTGTCCCGGCAAACGCCGCCGCGTCCTGCGACAATATTCAGCCGGTGGTCAATCCGACCGCCAACGACAACTGCAGCGGCCCCATCACGCCGACGTTTGTGGAAACACGGATCAACGGAAACTGCCCGTTCAACTACACCCTCCAGCGGGTGTGGACCGCCACCGATGCCTGCGCCAACAGCGCCAGCGCCACCCAAATCGTCACGGTGACGGATATCGAGGCCCCTGTCTTTTCCGGTGTCCCGGCCAACGCCAACGCCGCCTGCGACAATGTGCCCGCGCCCGCGACTCCCACCGCCACCGACAATTGCACACCTGGAGGCGAGGCAGGCATTCCAGTCACACTCGTCGAAACCCGCATCAACGGCAACTGCCCGTATAACTACACGCTTCAGCGCGTCTGGACCGCCACCGACGACTGCGGCAACACCGTGAGCGCGACCCAACTAGTCACGGTTACCGATACCAGCGCCCCCACCTTTTCCACCGTGCCCGCAAACATTACGGTGGAATGCGATGTCGTACCTGCACCGGTAGCACCAACCGCGAACGATAACTGCTCCGGTCCCATCACCCCAGTTCTGAACGAGACCCGGGTGGATGGCAACTGCCCCGCAAACTACACGCTGCAACGGACATGGACCGCCACCGACGAATGCGGCAACAGCAACAGAGTCACTCAAACGGTCACCGTCCGCGATACGATGGCCCCTGTTGTTACCGTCCCGCCAGACATCGCCGTCCCCTGCGATGCTGTGCCTGCCCCTGGAAACGCCACCGCAACGGATCTCTGCACCGAAGGTCTCTTGCCCGCGCTCATCGAAACCCGCGTGAACGGTAATTGTCCCGACAATTACACCCTGCTCCGTGTGTGGAGCGTGACCGATCCCTGCGGCAACACTGGATCGGCAACCCAAGTCGTCACGGTCACCGACACCGCGCCCCCCACCTTTACCAACGTCCCGGCCGACGTCACAGCCGAGTGCGACAATGTTCCGGCCGCCGGAACCCCGACCGTCGCTGACAACTGTGCCACCGTTTCCGCGAACCTCACGGAAACTCGGACCAATGGGAACTGCCCGTTCAACTACACCCTAGCCCGCGTCTGGGTCGCCGCCGATAGTTGCGGGAATGTCGCGCTAGCCACCCAGATTGTCACCGTGGTCGACACTACCCCGCCGACCCTCAGCGGAGTTCCCGCCGACGTCACCGCAGAATGCGACGATATTCCCGCCGCCCCCACCGTGAGCGCAGCCGACAACTGCACTGACGGCGAGGCGGGCGTACCAGTGAACGCCACCGAAACCCGCGTCAATGGAGACTGCCTGTTCAACTACACGCTAGTACGAGTGTGGTCCGCCATGGACGAATGCGGCAACGCCGTTGCCGCCACCCAATTGGTCAATGTCGTCGACACCACCGCACCGGTCTTGACCGGCGTCCCGCCCGCATCGATCGTCGCGGAATGCAGCGCCGTCCCAGGCGCCGCAACAGTCAGCGCCACCGATAATTGCAGCACCGGCGGCGAGGCCGGCATTCCAATCACGCTCTCCGAAACACGGACCGACGGAAACTGCCCCTTCAACTACACCCTGGTCCGCGTCTGGTCTGCGTCCGACGACTGCGGCAATACGATTGCTGCTACCCAGACCGTTGTTGTCAGCGACACAACTCCGCCCGTCCTCAGCGACGACCCGGCTGACATCACCGCCGAGTGCAGCGCCGTCCCAGGCGCCGCAACAGTCAGCGCCACCGACAACTGCAGCACCGGCGGCGAAGCCGGCATTCCGGTCACGCTCACCGAAACCCGCGTCGACGGAAACTGCCCCTTCAACTACACTTTGGTTCGTGTTTGGACCGCATCCGACGAGTGCAGCAACATGGCTTCCGTCACCCAGAACGTCACCGTCGCCGACACCACCCCGCCCGTTCTCAGCGACGACCCCGCCGACATCACCGCCGAATGCGATGCCGTCCCAGCCGCCGTCACCATCTCCGCCACCGACAATTGCAGCACCGGCGGCGAGGCTGGTATTCCGGTCACGCTCACCGAAACTCGCGTCGACGGAAACTGCCCCTTCAACTACACTTTAGTTCGTGTTTGGACCGCGTCCGATGATTGCAGCAATATGGCTTCCGTCACCCAGAACGTCACCGTCGCCGACACCACCCCGCCCGTCCTCAGCGACGACCCGGCTGACATCACCGCCGAGTGCAGCGCCATTCCGACAGCTGTCGCCATCAGTGCCACCGACAACTGCAGCACCGGCGGCGAGGCTGGCATTCCGGTTACGCTCACCGAAACCCGCGTCGACGGAAACTGCCCCTTCAACTACACTTTGGTTCGCGTTTGGACCGCGTCCGACGATTGCAGCAACATGGCTTCCGTCACCCAGAACGTCACCGTCGCCGACACAACTCCGCCCGTCCTCAGCGACGACCCGGCTGACATCACCGCCGAGTGCAGCGCCATTCCGACAGCCGTCACCATCTCCGCCACCGACAACTGCAGCACCGGCGGCGAGGCTGGCATTCCGGTCACGCTCACCGAAACCCGCGTCGACGGAAACTGCCCCTTCAATTATACTTTGGTTCGCGTTTGGACCGCGTCCGACGATTGCAGCAACATGGCTTCCGTCACCCAGAACGTCACCGTCGCCGACACAACTCCGCCCGTCCTCAGCGACGACCCGGCAGACATCACCGCCGAATGCGATGCCGTCCCAGCCGCCGTCACCATCAGCGCCACCGACAACTGCAGCACCGGCGGCGAGGCTGGCATTCCGGTCACGCTCACCGAAACCCGCGTCGACGGAGACTGCCCCTTCAACTACACTTTGGTTCGTGTTTGGACCGCGTCCGACGAGTGCAGCAACATGGCTTCCGTCACCCAGAACGTCACCGTCGCCGACACCACCCCGCCCGTTCTCAGTGACGACCCGGCAGACATCACCGCCGAATGCGATGCCGTCCCAGCCGCCGTCACCATCTCCGCCACCGACAACTGCAGCACCGGCGGCGAAGCCGGTATTCCGGTCACGCTCACCGAAACCCGCGTCGACGGAAACTGTCCCTTCAACTACACTTTGGTTCGTGTTTGGACCGCGTCCGACGAGTGCAGCAATATGGCTTCCGTCACCCAGAACGTCACCGTCGCGGACACCACCCCGCCCGTCCTCAGCGACGACCCGGCCGACATCACCGCCGAATGCGATGCCGTCCCAGCCGCCGTCACCATCTCCGCCACCGACAATTGCAGCACCGGCGGCGAGGCTGGTATTCCGGTCACGCTCACCGAAACCCGCGTCGACGGAAACTGCCCCTTCAACTACACTTTGGTTCGTGTTTGGACCGCGTCCGACGAGTGCAGCAACATGGCTTCCGTCACCCAGAACGTTACCGTCGCCGACACCTCCCCGCCCGTTCTCAGCGACGACCCGGCAGACATCACCGCCGAATGCGATGCCGTCCCAGCCGCCGTCACCATCAGCGCCACCGACAACTGCAGCACCGGCGGCGAAGCCGGCATTCCAGTCATCCTGAACGAGACCCGGCTCGATGGAGACTGCCCCTTCAACTACAATTTGGTTCGCGTTTGGACCGCGTCCGACGAGTGCGGCAACATCGCTTCCGTCACCCAGAACGTCACCGTCGCCGACACCACCCCGCCCGTTCTGGTCGGCGTACCAGACGACACCACCGCCGAGTGCGACAATATCCCAACCGAACCTACGGTGTCCGCCACCGACAATTGCAGCACTGGCGGAGAAGCCGGCATTCCGGTGAACTTCTCGGAAAGCCGCACCGACGGAGACTGTCCTTTCAATTACACGCTGACCCGTACGTGGACCGCCACCGACGACTGCGGCAACACCAGCACGCAAACCCAGTCCATCGCTGTGAACGACACCACACCGCCCGCCCTTGGCGGCGTGCCGGCCGACGCCACCGTGGAATGCAGCGCTGTCCCGAACCCGCCACTCGTCACCGCCATCGACAACTGCACCATGCAAGTCGGCGAAGCCGGCGGCATTGTACCAAGCTTCATGGAAACGAGAACCGACGGCAGTTGCCCGGATAGCTACATGCTCATTCGTGTCTGGTCCGCCGTCGACGAATGCGGTAACCGCTCTACCGAAACTCAAATGCTCTCCGTCGTCGACACAACCAGTCCGGAACTCATCTGCACCACCGAACTGGTGCTGCCCGGCGATGACGACTGCGAAGCCACCATCCCGGCCATCGACGTCTCGGTCCTCGACAACTGCAGCCCGACCAACAGCATCATCGTCACCCAAGTTCCAGCAGCCGGCACCGTGACGACCGGCATCCTCGACGTTGTCGTCACAGCCACCGACGCTTGCGGTAACAGCACTCAGTGCACCGTCAAAGTGACCATCGGTTGTAACGATCCGCTGATCAACATCCAGAAGACCGTCTATCTCGGACACGACGGCGGCGTCTCCTGCCCAGGGTCGGAAATCGTCGTCGCAGGCCCCGGCGTTCCGGTTACCTACTGCTTCGAAGTCAACAACCCGAGCAATGTGAACATCACTGACACCGTTATCTCGGACACCACGCTTGGCATGCCGCCGATCAATATCGGACTGGTGGAAGACGGACAACAAATCATGCGCTTCTACGAAGCCAGCACCACCGGCCCCTTGGTCAATACCGCGGAGGTCAACGGATTTGGTCCCGACGTAACGCCGGTTTCGGATGATGACACCGCCGCAGTCGAGACACCGCCGGCCGCCGCCATCGACATCGTCAAAACCGCTGGCATCGCATCCGATGGCGAAATCTTCACCATCAACGGCCCCTCTCCTGTCAGTTTCACTTTCACGGTCACCAACAGCGGGGACAGCCACCTAAGCGGCATCATCATTGTTGACGACGCCGGCACCCCGGCCGACAACTCGGACGACATCACCGTGGACAGCACCAGCTGCCCCGACCTGGGAAATCTCCTTCCGCCGGGTGGACAAGTCCAGTGCGCAATCACGCTCCCCATCGATGCCACCACGACCAACACCGCCGGAACGGTTGGTGTCCCCAGCGACAGCACCGGCGTCCCCTACCAAGGCGTTTCGAACCCGATGGACAGCGACGACGCCGTGGTCGAATTCCTGCCGCTACTCTCGCTCGGTAATTTGGTCTTTGAGGACCACAACAACAACGGCATACGCGATCCAGGCGAACCACCGATCGGTGGAGTCACCCTCAGCCTCTGGACAGATGACGACGGCGATGGCGGCCCCGACACCGACACCGGACTCGACGCGACCACCGCGCCGGATGGCACCTACCTGTTCGAAAACCTGCTGATTGGCGACTATGTCGTCCAAGTCGATCCAGCCAACTTTGCCGCTGGTGCCCCACTCGAAAACTTGAGTTCCAGCCTTGGCGACACCGTCGCTCCGGACCCGGACGAGAACCTCAACGACACCGACGATGGCACGCCCGTCGATGGACTCGGCGTGCTCAGTGGCGCCATCTCACTCACGCCCGGCGACGAACCGGTGGATGATGGTGATGCCGACCCTGACAGCAACCTCACCCTCGACTTCGGCTTCGTCGAACCCCTCAGCCTCGGCGACCTAGTCTTCTTCGACCCGAACAACAACGGCGTTCTCGACGCCACCGAGATGGGCATCGCTGGCGTCACCATTTCCCTTTGGCTGGACACCAACGGCGACGGTGCCCCCGACACCGACACTGGCCTTGATGCCATCACTGACGGTGCCGGCAACTACCTCTTCGAAGAACTCAACGAAGGCGATTACATCGTCCAAATTGAACCGGAAAACTTCAGCTTCGGCGGCCCCCTTGCTGGACTCGTTTCTAGCAGTGGCAACAACGTTGGTGGCCTTTCCCCTGACCCCGACGATAACGTGGAAAACGACGACAATGGTTTCTCCGATGTCGCTCTCGGCGTCCTCTCCCAACCGATCACGCTTAGCGACGACGACGAACCCACCGACGACACCGGACCCAACACCGGCACCTCCGATGAGGACAGCAGCAACGAAACCCTCGACTTCGGTTTCTGGCAGCCCATGACCGTAGGCGATCTCGTCTTTCTCGACACCAATAAAGATGGTGTAAAAGACCTCACCGAACCCGGTATCCAGAGTGTTCTGGTCTCCCTCTGGAGAGATACGGATGGAGACGGTCTGCCGGACGAAGACACCGGTTCCGACGCCGTCACGGATTCCGATGGACGCTACTTCTTCAACAACTTGGTCCCAGGCGACTACGTGATCCAAGTGGACCCAAGCAACTTCGCTGTCGGCGCGCCGCTCGATGGCTTCCTCAATAGTCCTGGCGAACCAGATCCGGATGACGACGACAACACCACCGAAAACGGCCTGCCCATCGACCCGACCCTCGGCGTTCTCGCCACCGCAGTCACGCTCACCCCCGATTCCGAACCCGTCGACGACGGCGACACCGACCCTAATAGCAACCTCACGGTCGACTTCGGATTCTTCCCCGAACCCCTCAGCCTCGGCAACACCGTCTGGCTCGATCTCGACAACAGCGGCACTCGTGACGCTACCGAAACCGGCATCGCTGGCGTGGCCCTCTCCCTCTGGAAAGACAACGACGCTGACGGCGCACCCGACGAAGATACCGGACTCGACCAGACCACTGGCGTGGACGGCACCTACCTGTTCGACGGACTCGATGAAGGTGACTACATCGTCCAACTCGACCCGTCCAATTTCGCGCCCGGCGGACCGCTCGAAGGACATCAAACCAGCACCGGCAATGACGTCGGCGGATCCTCCCCCGACCCGGACGACGATCTCGACGATGATGACAACGGCGACGACGCTGCGACCTTCGGTGTCTTCTCTAAAACCGTTTCCCTCGCCATCGCCGGCGAACCAGTCGGCGAAGCAGGCAGTAGCGGCTCCGCAGAAGACGACAGCAGCAACCTGACGGTTGACTTCGGTCTCTTTGTCGGTGCCACCATCGGCGACTTTGTCTGGTTCGACGCCAATGCGGACGGCATTCAAGACAGCGGCGAACAAGGCCTGCTCGACGTCACGGTCAACCTGCTCGATGCCGACGGCAATTTCCTCGAGGACACCACCACCGACGCAAACGGCGCGTACGCGTTCACCGAACTCGATCCCGGCACCTACATTGTCGAATTCGTCGCACCTCCCGGTGCAGACTTCTCCCCCCAAGGTGCAACCTCCACAGATCAGGACAGCGACGCCGACCCCGCCACCGGACGCGCCGCCCCGGTCACAGTGTCCTCGGGTGACAACATCCTCACCATCGACGCCGGCATCTCCCTGAGAGAAATCGTCACCAAATCCACCAATGGAGTGGAAGCCCCGGGACCCAATGGAGAAACCCGCTTCAACTACACCATCATCCTGCAAAACCCGAGCGCCATCCCGAACGGCCCGGTCACGGTGGTGGATTCGCTCCCCGCGTTCGCGACCTACATCAGCGACGACGCAGGCGGCGCCCTGAACGCCGAAGGCGCGTTCGAGTACACCGCGGCAACGCTCGGCGGCAACGAAACCATCACCATCAATGTGTTGGTCGAAGTCGATCCGGCGGAACTCACCTCCGGTCTGGTCAACACCGCCCTCGTCACCATCGGTGCCAACGAATACATGCCCACCGAAGACGTCGCCCGTCTCGGCGACACGGTCTGGTTTGACGAAAACAAGAACGGCCTGCTGGACTCTGGCGAAGCCCTCGTCGACGGCGTGACCGTGAACCTCACCACGGCGGACGGCATCGCCGTCGGCTCCACCACCACAGACGCCAATGGCAACTACGGATTCATCGTCCCCGCCGGCGACTACGTCGTCACCTTCGTTCCGCCGGCTGGCACTGAATTCACCAGCCTGGACACCGGCTTAGATGACACCATCGACAGTGATCCGGATCCGGTTTCAGGCGAAGTCGCCGTCACGCTGGGTGCCGGAGAGGACATCCCCACAATCGATGCCGGCTTGATCTCCGATGATGTCGTCAGCAAAACGGTCGGCCAAGTGGTCTCAAGCGGTGGCACCTTGCAGTTCGAGTACGTCATCACCGTCGAGAACCCCAGTGCCTTGACCAAAGGCCCTGTCGTCATCACCGACCCGCTTCCCGCCTGGGCAAGTTACGTCAGCGACAATGTCGGCGGCACCGTCAATGCCGCCGGCGCCTACGAAGCCATCATTCCGACCCTCGGCCCCAATGAAACCATCAACGCGGTTGTGGTGGTTCAGGTCAACGAAGGCGCGACCATCGAAAGCATCGAAAACGTTGCCTCGATCACGGTCGGCACCAGCACGCAAACCGTTTCCAACTTGGTCGCCCAAGTTGGCGACACCGTCTGGCAGGACGCCAACGAAGACGGTATCCGCGATGCCGATGAACCCGGTGTTTCGGGCATCACAGTCAACCTCCTCGACCTCGGCGGTAATCTCATTGGAAATACGACCACCGACACGACCGGCATGTACGGCTTCATCGTGCCGCCGGGCGACTACATTGTAGAATTCGTTCCCCCAGCTGGCATCGACCTCACCATCCCCGATGCCACCGACGACGCTTCCGACAGCGATGCCGACCAAAACAGCGGACGCACTCCGGTGATCACCCTCGCCGCCGGCGACCGCGATCCAACCGTCGACGCCGGCATCATCTCCGACGAAATCGTCACCAAAACCCTCACCGGCGTCAACGCACCGAACGATATCGGCAACGCCGAACTGGTCTACACGATTCAAATTGTGAACCCGATCCCGGTCGCAAAAGGCCCGGTCACGATCATCGATCCACTCCCCTCTTGGGCAACGTATATCAGCGACAACGGCGGCGGCGCGATCAACGATCTCGGCCAAGTTGAGATCGTCGTCAACGAACTCCCCCCCAGCGGCACGGTCGAGGTGGAGATTGTCGTAGAGGTGACCGGGCCGCTTTCCCAAGACAGCCTCGTGAACACCGCCACGATCACGATCGGTGAAAACACCTACACCCCATCGGCCGAAGCCGCAGCGCTTGGTTCCACCGTCTGGTTCGACAGCGACGGCGACGGAGTACAAGGTCCCGCCGAGGACGGCATCGCCGGCGTGACCGTCGATTTGTTTGACGACACCGGCACCATTGTCGCGAGCACCGTCACGGACAGCAACGGTGACTACCAGTTCATCGTTCCAGCTGGCACCTACACCGTCGATTTCGGCACCGTTGCTGGAAACTTCTTCCCCAGTATCCCGGATGCGGGTGCAGAAGATGTCGATAGCGACGCCGATCCTGTCGACGGAGTCACACCGCCGGTCACCCTTAATCCTGGTGATCGCAATCCCGACATCGACGCTGGCTTCACCGTCGTATCCGGTGACAAAGAGGTCGGGACTTCGCTCTTCATCAGCCCGAACGGAAATGCCGTCTTTGATTACATCATCACAGTTCAGAACCCGAGCGGTCTCACCTTGAACCAAGTTGTCGTAACGGATCCCCTCCCTGAATGGGCAGCATATCTGTCCGACAACTCCGGTGGCGAAATCAACCCCGCCGGTGAATTCCAAGTCATCTTCCCTTCGATCGGCCCCGGCATCACCAAGACGGTGAGCGTGCAAATTGAGGTGGTCACTCCGATGAGCGACGACACCTTAGTGAACATGGCGGTTATCACGATCGGGGACACCATGCTCACCCCGACCTCGGCCGTGGCCTCTGTCGGTAATTTCATCTTCAACGACACCAATGCCAACGGCATTCAAGATACGGACGAAATGGGGATCCCTGGTGTGCAAGCGACTATCGTTGACACCAACGGCAACGACATTGCCCGCGTGATCAGCGACGAAACCGGACTCTACCAGTTCATCGTTCCGCCCGGTGGCTACATCGTCCAGATCACGCCTCCGCCCAACTCGATCATCACCACCCCAGATCAAGGCGCGGAAGATGTCGACAGCGACGTAAACAGTGATGGCATCTCGCCGCTTGTCCAACTCGGCGCAAACCAACGCAACCCGGACATCGATGCTGGCATCATCCTGCTCTCGTCGATCGGTGACCGCGTGTTCAACGACATCAATGCCAATGGACTGCAAGACGCTGGCGAACCCGGCGTCGCCGGTGCCACCGTCACCTTGCTCGACGCTGCTGGCGCCGCGATCGGCACGCCGCAGGTCACTGTAGACGACGGTATGTACCTGTTCACCGGACTCGTTCCCGGCATGTACGCCGTCCAAGTCGACCCGCCCGCCGGTGCCACCTTCACCAGCCAGGACGCCGGTGATGAGACCCTCGACAGCGATGTCGACGCGACCGGACGCACCGCCACCATCGATTTGCCGGCCGGCGTAAACAACCTCGACATCGATGCCGGCATTCTGACCCTCGCATCAATCGGCGACCTCGTCTTCAACGACCTCAATGCCAACGGACTGCAGGACAGCGGCGAACCCGGCGTCGCCGGCGCCACCGTCACGCTGCTCGACGCCTCAGGGGCCGCGATCGGAACGCCGCAGGTCACCGTAGACGACGGCATGTACCTGTTCACCGGACTCGTTCCTGGCACGTACGCCGTGCAAGTCGACCCGCCCGCCGGCGCCACCTTCACCACGCAAGATGCTGGCGATGACGCCCTCGACAGTGATGTCGACGCCACGGGACGCACCGCCACCATCGACCTCGCGGCCGGTGTTAATAATCCGGACATCGATGCCGGCATAATAACGCTCGGCTCGATCGGCGATTTGGTGTTCAACGACATCAACGCCAACGGCCTGCAAGACAGCGGCGAACCCGGCGTCGCCGGCGCCACAGTCACGCTGCTCGACGCAGCAGGTGCCGCCATTGGCAGCCCGCAAGTCACAGCTGACGACGGCTTGTACCTGTTCACCGGACTCATTCCTGGCACGTACGCCGTGCAAGTCGACCCGCCCGCTGGCGCAACGTTCACCAGCCAAGACGCAGGGGATGAAACCCTCGACAGCGATGTCGACGCGACCGGACGCACCGCCACCATCGATCTGTCCCCGGGCGTCGATAACGTCGACATCGATGCCGGTATTCTGACCTTGGCCTCGATCGGCGATCTTATCTTCAACGACCGTAACGCCAACGGACTGCAAGACGCCGGCGAGCCTGGCGTTCAAGGTGCTACCGTCACGCTGCTTGACGCCACCGGCACCCCCGTCGGCACCGCGCAAACCACCGGCCCCGACGGCACGTACCTGTTTACCGGACTCGTTCCCGGCATGTACGCCATCCAAGTCACGCCCCCGGCAGGACTGATCTTCACCAGCCAAGACGCTGGCGACGATACCCTCGACAGTGATGTTGATGCCAACGGACTTACCGCCACCTTCGCCCTCGATGTCGGCGTCAACAACCTCGACATCGATGCCGGAACGATTGGCTTGGTGCCGGGCCTTTCCGTCAACAAAACCGTCATCAACGGAACCGCGGCTGCCGCCGATTGCCCCGGCGGCGAACTGGTCACCAACACCAACGGCGCAACCGTGACGTACTGCATCATCGTGCAAAACACTGGCGACACCGATCTCGCGAACGTTCTGGTGGAAGACGCCGCGATCGGCTTCAGCCAAACCGTCGCCCTGCTTGCGCCCACCGAGCAAGTCGTCTTCGCCGTGCCATCGGCCATCAACGGCGATCTCGTGAACACCGCCAGTGCCACCGGCACACCGGCGAATCCGCAAGGAGAAACCATTATCGGACTCACCCCGCCGAACGACACCGACACCACCGAGGTGAACGAAGTCGCACCCGCGTCCATTGGGGATTATGTGTTCATCGACCTCAACACCAACGGCATTCAAGAAGTTGGCGACGCAGGCTTCAACAATGTCAGGGTCACCCTGCTCGACGACGCCGGCAATCCGGTGGGGGCCCCGCAAACCACCGGTAGCGACGGACGCTACTTATTCGACGGACTGCCGGCCGGGACCTACTCCGTCCAGTTCGAACTGCCCGCCACCAACCAATTCTTCACGCCCCAAGGCATTGGTGGAGATCCAAATATTGACAGCGATGCCGATCCAACCACCGGCATAAGCCCACCCGTCACCGTAAACCTCGGTGACACCATTGAGAATATCGATGCGGGTGTCTTCGAACGGGACTTGATCCCTGTCATCACCTTGGTGACCATCGGCGACTTTGTCTTCCAAGACAACAACGCCAATAACCTTCGAGACCCCGGAGATCCAGGCATTGCCAATGTCACTGTCAATCTCTACGACGCACAAGGGAACTTCGTCGGGAGCACCATGACCGACAACACGGGTGCCTATGCGCTGATCGTGCCCACAGGGGCATACACCGTTGAATTTATCCCGCCCCCCGGCGCTTCCTTCGTCGTCCCGAACGTCGGCACCGACGACCTTCGCGACAGCGACGCCGACCCCGTCACCGGGCGCACCAGTCTGCTGAACTTCACTGACCCAGGCGCGCCTTCCAATCTCGGCGTGGACGCCGGTTTCGTCGCCCCGCCCACCTACATTGGTGACTTCGTCTTCGCCGACACCAATCTCAACGGTGTTCAAGATGAAGGCGAAACTGGCGTCGGTGGGGTCACCATCGTGTTGCAAGACACAGACGGCAACACGCTGCAAACCACACAAAGTGACGCCAATGGCATGTATCGCTTCGAAGTGCGGGAAGGCAACTACCGCCTGTTCTTCGACACGTCTGACCTGGCGCCTGGATTCACCTTCACCGCCCAGAACGTCGGCGGTGACGACGAACTCGACTCCGACGCAAACCCGAGCAACGGCTTGACCCCGTTCACCGGAGTCCTTGCAGCCGGTTCGAACAACCTCTCCTTCGACACCGGCGTAGTTCCACCCGCCTCCATCGGCGACTTGGTCTGGCTGGACTCCAACAACAACGGACAGCCCGACGAGAAATTCCCGACGGCCGGCATTGAAGGTGCAGTGGTCGATCTCTACGAAATCGTCGGCGGCGTCCGGACCTTCATCACCTCGGTCACGACCGGACCGGATGGATCCTATCGCATCGACGGACTGCCACCGGGCATGTACAGCGTCGAGATCAACACCACCAACGGTGCCATCCCCAACGTGGCGTATGAGGGATTCACCACCCCCAGTGTCTACGACTTCACCCTCACGCCAGGCCTCATGATCGATACCGCCGACTTCGGACTCGAACCGGTTATCACCGCCATCGAACTCGAACGCTTCAACGCGGTCGTGTCCGGCAACGGTGTGGCGCTCGAATGGATCACGGGGGCGGAGATCGACAACCTCGGCTTCTTCCTTTACCGCGCCCCGAGTGTTGATGGTCCGAGAACCATGGTGTTTGACAGTCTAATTCTGGCCGACAATGGCAACATTGGTGCAGCCTACACCGGCTTCGACCCGAACGGCTCAGTGGATGATGTCTACTTCCTGATCGATCTCGACAACAACCTTGTCACCACTGAACACGGCCCCTTTGGCGTCCGCCGCGATCTCGAGGAGGACACCGTAACTACACTCGGTAGTTCCGGGCTCACGCTCATCCGTGTAGAGGGCGCCGACCAGTTCGACGTCTTCGAAAACGGCCAAGTCGTGCCCGCGCTCGTTACCAAGAAAGGCCTCCTCGTAAGGCTCGCCGCCGACAGCCACGTCGCACTGCAACCTTCCGTTTCACCGGTCCGCATGGAGGTTGTGAAAGTGACACCCAACGGTGATTCCTTCGAACTCGTGTCCGTGCCCGAATCCGGAATCCTCGACCTGTCCTCGCCGGCCGCCGCCGACCGCTACCTCGTTGCTGGCAACGGTGGGTCGCTGTACACCATCGACCTCACCGATCGCGTCAATCCGGTCCACCTCGAAGCCCCCGTGCTTGGAGAAGGAACGCTGGAAAGCATCTACCTAAGTATTAAAGGCGGGACCAAGGTCTTCGTTGTCGAAGAGAGCGAATAACGTCTGCAACACCTCATGTTAAAAGACCGGTCCTCAGGCCGGTCTTTTACTTTTCATGGCGGGGGCTTGCTTCCGACCGCGCCGCGTCTTAGCACCCAACGCATATGAGAATCACGAGCGTCGAAGTCCGAGACATCCGGTTTCCAACTAGCAAAGAACTACATGGCTCCGACGCCATGAACAAAGATCCAGATTACTCCGCCGCCTATTGCGTCCTGCATACCGACGCCGGACTGGAAGGCCACGGACTCACCTTTACCCTCGGACGCGGCAATGAACTTTGCTGCGACGCGATCCGCACCCTCGCCCCGCTAGTCATCGGACGCGAGTTCGAAGCCATCCGCGACGACATGGCCGGCTTCTGGCGTTCGATCGTTCACGACAGCCAAATCCGCTGGGTCGGTCCCGAGAAAGGGGTGATCCATCTCGCCACCGGCGCTATCGTCAACGCCGTCTGGGATCTCTACGCAAAAATCGAAGGCAAGCCGCTCTGGAAACTGCTGGCCGACATGCCCTCCGAACAACTCGTCGCCGCCATCGACTTCCGTCACATCACCGATGCCCTCACCCCCGAAGAAGCATTGGAACTGCTGCAGGACGCCGAACCCGGCAAAGTCGAACGCGAAGCCGCCCTCCTCGAAACCGGCTTCCCCGCCTACACCACCTCCGCCGGCTGGCTCGGCTACCCCGACGAACTCATGCGCAAACTCTGCCGCGAAGCCCTGGCCGAAGGCATGACCCACATCAAAATCAAAGTCGGCCGTTCGCTGGAGGACGACATCCGCCGCTGCGCCCTCATTCGCGAGGAAATCGGACCCGACCGAAAGCTGATGACCGACGCCAACCAAGTCTGGGAGGTCAGCGAAGCCATCGCCAACATGACCGAACTCGCGCAATTCAAACCTTGGTGGATCGAAGAACCGACCAGCCCCGACGACATTTTCGGCCACAAAAAAATCCGCGAAGCCCTCGCCCCGCACGGCATCGGCATCGCCACCGGCGAACAGTGCCAGAACCGGATCATGTTCAAACAATTCATGCAGAACAGTGCCATCGACTTCTGCCAGATCGACAGCTGCCGCGTTGGCGGCGTGAACGAACTCCTCTCCATTCTGCTCATGGCGAAAAAGTTCAACGTGCCGGTCTGCCCACACGCGGGCGGCGTCGGCCTGTGCGAGTACGTGCAACACCTCAGCATGTTTGATTATATCCGCGTCGCCGGGACGACCGAGAACCGCGTGCTTGAGTTCGTCGACCATTTGCACGAGCATTTCTACGAACCGGTCACCATGAAAGACGGCAACTACATGCCGCCCCAACACCCTGGCTACAGCATCACCATGAAACCGGAGAGCTTGAACGAGTACGAGTTCCCCCACGGTGCCGTCTGGAAAAACGCGTAATCTCAACCTCGGAAACCATCATGTCCCGCCTCGAAAACAAAGTTGCCATCGTCACCGGAGGGGCCTCCGGCATCGGCGCGGCCCTGTGCGAACGCTTCGCCGCCGAAGGCGCACGCGTCGCCTGCCTCGACCTTTCGGACGACGCTCCCTACGCCTGCAACGTCGCCGACCAAGCCGCTGTCGATGCCACCTTCGACCGGGTCGCCGACGAACTCGGCCCAATCGACATCGTCGTCAACAACGCCGGCATCGCCCACATTGGCAATGTGCTCGACACCTCCGAGGCCGACCTCGAACGCATTTACAACGTGAACGTCAAAGGGGTCTACAACGGCTGCCGCGCCGGGGTTCGCCACTTGCAAGCTGGAAAAAAAGGCGGCGTCATCCTCAACATGGCATCGGTCGCCTCCGTCGTCGGCATTCCCGACCGCTTCGCCTACATGATGAGCAAAGGCGCCGTTCACGCCATGACCCTCTCGGTCGCCGTCGACTTTCTCGCCGACAATATCCGCTGCAACGGCATCGGCCCCGGCCGGGTGCATACCCCGTTCGTCGACAACTATCTCGCCGAACACTACCCCGGCAAAGAGGCCGAGATGTTCGAAAAACTCTCCGCCACCCAACCCATCGGCCGCATGGGCCTGCCCGCAGAAATTGCCGGACTGGCCGTCTATCTCTGCTCCGATGAAGCCTCCTTCATCACCGGCACCCTCTATCCAATCGACGGCGGATTCATCAGCTTAAAGAAATAAACGATTATGAAACTTCTCCAATTTGGTCCTGCAGGATCCGAAAAACCCGGACTCGAACTCGCCGACGGTCGACGTATCGATGCCAGCGCTTGCGTCTCGAACCCCAACCAGAAGTACGACGAAGCCTTCTTCGGAAGTGGCGGACTGGAAAAACTCGCCGCTTGGGCAGCCGGCCATGCTGCCGACGCCCCCGACATTCCTGACGGCGTTCGCATCGGGGCACCCATCGGCCGACCGAGCAAAATCGTTTGCATCGGTCTCAACTTCAAAGACCACGCCGAAGAATCTGGCATGATACTCCCCGAAGAACCGGTCGTCTTCTTCAAAGCCTCGTCCGCCTTTTGTGGTCCGTTCGACCATTGCATTAAACCGCGCGGCAGCGAAGCCACCGACTGGGAAGTCGAACTCGCGGTCATCATCGGCAAGCGCGCCAGCTACGTTTCGGAAGCCGACGCAATGGATCATGTCGCCGGCTACGCCGTGCATAACGACTACTCCGAACGTGATTTCCAACTCAAGCGTTCGGGCCAGTGGGTGAAAGGCAAAAGCTGCGACACCTTCGCCCCCATCGGACCGCTCCTCGTCACCCCCGACGAAATCGACGACATCGACAACCTCAAAATGTGGCTGAGCGTGAACGGGGAAATGAAGCAGGACAGCAACAGTGCCCAGCTCTATTTCAAAATCCCCTTCATCATCCACTACCTGAGCCAGTTCATGACCCTGCTCCCAGGTGACGTGATCTCCACCGGCACCCCCTCCGGCGTCGGCCTCGGCTTCGATCCGCCGCAATACCTCAACGTCGGCGACGTCGTCGAACTCGGCATTGAAGGCCTCGGCACCCAGCGCCAAGAGGTCGTGTCCGCCTAGCGACCTGCGTCGGAAGGTGGAAGATTGAAGGTCGAAGATCGCGACAGCGCCACAGTTTGAACTTTTAAATTCGAAATTTGTGATCAGACAGCCTGCGACCTCTTTTGCGAGTAAGTTTAAAGGCTTCTTCCGATACGGGCCTCTTCCATGAAGGTCCTCTTGATCTGAAGAGATTGCGGCCCCAGGTTCTGGACGGTTGTGTTCGCTATATTGGCAGGAGCATCAGGTAGACCCAGGATAAGGGACGCGGAAAATTTAAATCATCCCAAATCGCGTTCAATCCTTTGAGGAGCAATGGTGATAAACCATTTTTCAAGTCCCGGTTTTCGAACCAGCCTGGCTTCGACTTTGCACATGGCTTCCTTGGACAAGGTCACACCTGAACGATACATCTTCCTGATGAGTTCGACCACAGGGCAAACCCCGTTGTAGGTCATCGAACGGGCGAGTCCCAAGGTCTTCTGCACGCTATCGAGCAATTCTCCGCGCCAGTGGTTTTCCAACACACCCCAGCACCGTTCAACGGGGTTGTACTTGCTGTGGTACGGCGGATAGTAGGCCAACTCGACGATGACTCCCTTGTCTTCGGCGAACGCGACGAGACGCTTGAGCCATTGCCTCCGCCGACCGCTGCTTTCCGGTCCGTTGTCGGCGTTGATCACCAGGGTTTTCATGTTCGGACAGCGCATCAGCAGCCGCGCCCAGAGTTTCTCCAGGCAATCAACCATGAAGTCTGCCGTCACCTTGCCTTTTGTGAAGTAAAAGAAGTTCTCATTGGTTTCAGGCAGAAAGATTCCAAACGGGACCAGCTTGGCTTCGGGCTTGAAATCGTGGTCCCAAGCCGACCGCTCTTGGCGGCTTCTCCCGCCCCGGGAAAAGGCCCCGATTTTGACTCCGGTCTTGCAGTCGAGACTGAGGCGCAGTTGCTCCGGGTCGGCGTCGGCCTCGGCGTTGACCCGATGGACCTCCCTGAAAATCGCGTCGGTCTCCGGGATCTTCTTCAACGGCTTCGTTTTCGCGACCCGCTTGAGATGGATCCCCGCTTGGACAAGAAGGGTGCGGATCGTCCGCTCGCAAGGCAGTTCGGGCAAGTCGGGACCGTTGTATCCCGGTCGTTTCCAGAGTCGCCGCCGGATCTCTCCGGCGGTCAACGGGGTGTAGATTCGAGTGCTTTTGAAACTCGGATCGGTCTGGCTTTGCGGTCGGACAATGTCCTTGAGATCCTCGAGAATCGTCGGGAACAACACCGTCGTGTGACGCCGCCCCCGATCATGGAACTGGTCGGGTTTATCGACGCCACTTTGTAGCTCACGTTCGCCTTGTCGGATGGTCCCCCGGTTCCATCCGAGGTGCGTTTCGACAAAACGCTGGCCTCCCCAGCCGAGAACGCGGACGACACGGGCCATAAATTTGCGCTTGGAACTTCCAGACAGATCATCCGCTGTCTTTATCCATAGCTTTAGTTGGGTTGAAGATACTTTTTCTTAAGGGTCAGATCATCTCAATCTCATTCGATGGATACACCAACACTGCTCAAACGCTTCACGCAAACTCAAATTCAAATTTGGGATGATTATTTCTTTCCGCGTCCCTTATATAAACTCAGATTGCTCATTCTGGCACCGTTCCTCGGACTCCAGATTTTGCCTTTCTAATCAATTCATTCATCAGTGGCAGTCGCATCTTAAAGCGAAGTTTTGAGGGCTTGAAGCCGGGACTGTCAGGGCATTTTCTGACATACGTAGAGTGCACCCTCTTAAGGTCCGTATACTTTTGTCTAGCCACTCTGGAGTCATCTAATAGCCCTCCCCTTGTTATTGGTGTCCCATCACCATAACTCCCACCATAAGCGACCCAATCAAAGGTGTTGTCAAGCAAGTCGTGTTTTTCTTGAGCATAGGCGTGACCGGCCATCTGTACCTGGTAGGCTAATCTAACACACTCGAGTGAGCAGTGAGCCCCCTCGAAGCTGTTTGCCCAATCCGCCCATTTATCCCAGTGGTGATACGCGGACTCCACATGAAATGACTCGTGCTCAATTAAATCTAAATTCCTCCTATCACGGCGCCCACGATCAGCCCCTTTAAGGAGGCGGACTGTTACTTTGGGGATACTGATCCCGGTTAGCTCAAGAACAAAGCCGAAGAATGTCATATCCCCTTCAAGCTGCCCCGGATAGCCACTTGCCACATTTTCGTCCATCCGAGGCACCAACCATAAAAATGTAGTTTGTCCAAGTGTTGTAGTCCCATGATGATCCGTGAACGCTCCCGCTTCAACGATTGACCATTCCACCGAATTGATCTTGGGAACTTTTTGCCCTAGTATGTCATACCGGTTTACAAAATCGTTCCCATCAGAATTAAGCAGATTCAAACCGCCATACTCACCGATCGGATCACGTGAAGCCCATCTTGCACTTCTACGTAAAAAAGACCTGAATCCATAGTACATCACGCCAATTTCTGAGTCGAAATACTTAGATGAAAACTGGTGAGTCATATGGGAACTCTCAGGATGCGAAGAGCTGGCAACGTTTCCGAAGCAATCGTACCGATATTGAGCGGTTATAATTCCCGATAGATTCATGTAGTCGGTGATGTTGCCGCTGGCATCATAGAGAACGCGACGATGGCCCGGGGAACCACAAAAACTAAGGAGGCCACCGACTCCTCCAGCGCCGAGTTCGGTTTGGGAGAGATCGAGGCCCCAGGTGAATGTGGTTGTTTTCGGACTGGGAGTCGCAGCGACATCCTCTTCAAGAAGGAGATTCCAGCCGTCATAGAGAAATCGGATATCCTTGGTGACAGCGCCGTTGACGGTGAGGAGCTTTCGAACCCGGCGGCCGACGGAGTCGTAGGCGAAGGTGAGGTTGGTGGTAGTTCCGCCAAATGTCCTGGTGAGCGTGGTCAGGCGGTTCTCGCCGTTCCAGCTAGCGGTGAACCCGCTGATGTCGAGCAGGTTGCCGTCGAGGTCGTGTGACGGGGTTTCGGAGGTGCCGCCGGCGGTGATGTTGGTGTATTGGTTGAGCGGATTGGATTCGTAGCTGAACGTTCCATTGAACTGGGTGGCGGAGGTGCGGTTCCCGATGGGGTCGTACTGGTAGGTGGAAAGGTTGGCTCCCATTTGGGCGGAAGCAAGTTCGGAACGGGTGTTGTAGCCGAACTCGTTGGTGGTCACAGAACCGCCGGGATCCTCATCGAGGCGCTCGGTGCGGCGTCCCGCGGGATCGTTCTCGTAGTCGAAGATGGAGATGGTTGAGGTGCCGTGGATGTTGTCGATGCGGTCGATGAGGTTGCGGTGGGGCTCGTAGTGCTTGATGTGGGCGGTGACGCCGGAACTTCCGCCGGGTATGGAGTGGGCGGTGGAATGGAGGAGGTCGCTGTCAGGGAGATAGCCGTAATCGACGCGGCTGGTGAAGGGGGCGCCGGGGCCGTGATGGGCGGTGCTGGTGACGGCGTCGGGGCGCCCGAAGGTGTCGAAGCCGCGGACGATCGCATGGAGGGGGTTTCCGGAGGCGTCGGAGAGGGTGGTTCCGGCGGGGCGGCCGAGGGGGTCGTAGGCGCGGGTGAGCGTGTTGGTGAGCAGGCCGTCGTGGACCTCGGAGAGGACTTGGAGTTTGTCGTTGTGGGTGTAGCTGCGCAGGCCGGAGGCGTCGGTGGTGGAGAGCATCTGGCCAGTGATTTGGTGGTAGGCGTTGCTCACGGACGGGGTGCCGTCGGAGTAGGTTGTGGTCTCGAGTTGGCGGGTGCCGGGGGTGTAGCCGTAGGTGGTTTTGATGCGGTTGCCTGATCCGTCGGTTCGGGCCCAGGTGCGGGTGGCGAGTTGGCTGTCGGTGTGGTAGGTGTAGTCGGGACCGTGGCCATCGGCGTAGCGCTTGGCGGTGAGTTGCCCGGTGGCGGGTTCGAAGATCCAGGTGGTTTTGTCCATGACGGGTTTGGCGGCGACGAGGTCGGCGTAGGAGTTGATTGTAACATTTGTGTCGCGGAGTGTATAGAGGCCGGTCCGGTCGCCGTTGAAGGCGTTGAATTCGTGAAGCACGGGATAGGTTGCGCCCCACTGGGCGAGCAGTTCGCCTTTGAGCGAGTAGACGGAATGGATGGTGTTGGTGTTCGGGTCGGTGACCGTGTTGCGGCGTCCGGCGGCGTCGTAGCCGTAGGTGGTGCGGTAGCCGGCGGCGTCTTGGCTGTAGTCCACGCGGCCGTTGGTGGCGTAGTGGATGGTGTTGGTACCGGTTCGGGGATCGATGGTGTGGATTTGCCGGCGCAGGGCGTCATGTCTGAACTTGTGGGTGAGGCCGGTGGCACTGGTCGACTGGACGGTCAGGCCGTTGTAGGTGACGCGAACGGTGTCCTGGGTGCTGTAGGGGGAATCGACGATATCGACCCGCGCGATCTGTCCGCCAGGCAGGGTGGTGAACTGGCTGGTGGATTTGGTGGTATTACCGTGGATGTCGGTGCTGATGGATTCCGAAGTCAGGGCCGGGGACAGGCCGGTGAGTCGGACTTGGCGGACGGAGGTGGTGACGGAGTGGAGCGCGCCGGTGTGCATGGTGCTCCAGGAGATCTGGAACCAGTTGGTGTTCGCTTCGGCGTAGAGTTGGTGGCTGGAGGTGAAGCGGTCGGCGGCGTCGAGGACGCCGTCGCCATTGAGGTCGAGGCCGGTGGCGGTGATGGTTCCTAGTTCGTCGTAGACGCGCAGCGTGTCGGCGCGGTCGGTGGTGTCGGAGGTTTTCCACAGGCGTCCGTCGCTGTCGTAGTGGTTCTGGTTGGTGACGGTGACGAGTCCGTTGGTGCCGTCGAGGGTGCGGCGTTCGGTTTTGGCGCTGCGTCCGAGGAAGTCGGTGAAGGAGGTTGCGTATCTTATTTGATCGAACAGGAATAAGCCGCCGTTTCGGGCCTGGCGGGTCCATCGGGTGCCGTCGGCGAGGACACCGTAGGTGGTCGTGGAGAGGTGGGTGGCGCTACCAGAGGTGGACTTGGATTGTCCGTCAAGAAAACGTACGCTGAACTGCGTTCCGCTGTCGGGATTGTACACGGTGTGGGTACGGTTGGCGGTATCGTATTTGTTGGAGGTGACCAGTCCGGCGGGGTCGGTGGAGGAGAGGAGACGGCCAAGGCTGTCGTAGGTGTTGGTGGTGGTGAGGGAGAGTCCGGCGGACGAAGTGGTGGAGCTGAGTTGGCGGCCGAAGGCGTCGGTGAGCGGGTCGTGGATCACGTCGGCTGGGGCGGGAATCATATTCATGAAACATTCGAGTGGACGACCTGTTCCAGCTTGTTTAGTCTATCTTGGCTCAACTCTTCTCGCTGCCAAGCTCAGATCTACTCGGAAAATCAACCAAATTATCAGAAGTGAGAATCATTTTTTAAACAGGCTGGGAGAGTGGGAGTTCGAGGGTTCACGTTGTTGCTGGCCAATAGGCGATTTCGATCAATCAAACACGTTGTTAATGTGACGTGGAGATGGTCTGACCCTGTTCGCGGAGCGAACGCTCTTTGGCGTTCGGTTTTGGCGCTGCGTCCGAGGAAGTCGGTGAAGGAGGTTGCGTATCGTATTTGATTGAGCAGGAATAAGCCGCCGTTTCGGGCCTGGCGGGTCCATCGGGTGCCGTCGGCGAGGAAGCCGTAGGTGGTCGTGGAGAGGTGGGTGGCGCTGCCAGCGGTGGACTTGGATTGTCCGTCCAGAAAACGCACGTTGTTCTGCGTTCCACCGTCGGGATTGTACACGGTGTGGGTACGGTTGGCGGTGTCGTATTTGTTGGAGGTGACCAGTCCGGCGGGGTCGGTGGTGGAGAGGAGTCGGCCAAGGCTGTCGTAGGTGTTGGTGGTGGTGAGGGAGAGTCCGGCGGACGAAGTGGTGGAGCTGAGCTGGCGGCCGAAGGCGTCGGTGAACGGGTCGTGGATCACGTCGGGCTGAGGCGGGAATCATTTTCATCGCGGGTCCATGATCCATCCGGGCGGACGATCAGTTCCAACTTGTTCAGCCTGGCTTTGCTTTTCTCGCTGGCCCGCTCAGATCTACTCGGAAAATCAACCAGATTATCATAAATGAGAATCATTTTTTAAACAGGCTGGGAGGGTTGGAGTTCGATAGTATACGCTGTTGTTGGCCAATAGGCGCTTTCGATCAATCAAACACGCTGTTAATGTGAAGCGAAGATGGTCTGTCCCTGTTCGCGCAGCGAACGCCCAGTGGTCAGGTCGGACGATTCAAGGTATCGTGACGGAAAAGGTTTTATTTGCCAACAGTAGATTCTCAATCCAAATTTCAACCCTCCATTCTCCGGGTACAAGTTTATACCCCTCATCAAAAGTAACTTGATTGCTTATGGATGCCACACCCTTGTCATCAGCCATGGCCTTTTGGTTTTTTTCGGACGCCTCAACCATCCCTTCAGGAGTTTTCATCATTGGATGGATCGTTTTTAAGGTAAATGATTGGAGAGCATTTGGCGGCAGGTTCTCGACACGGAGTTCAATCCCCAAACGCCCCCCCCCCTGCATTACTAATACCTGTTGGTTAGATTGAATTCCACCGGCTTCAAATTTCCCCCATGAGAATGTGGATGGTCGAGGCAAGTTTAAATCCTCCATCACTATACGGAAACAACTCATGCCTCGGGATTGCGGGAGACCGCGTCGGCTCCACGACCGACCTAGATGGCTGGTCCCAGGGGGTGTTTCCCAATTACCATACAGCAGATCAAATGGTCCGGGCTTGCGTTTTCTATGATTGTCTTTTTTGCGATAGATTCCGCGTTGCGCTCGAAGGGAAGCGCTGCCCGCCATTGATTTCACTTTTAAATCTGCCAGCATAGGCAACCTTTGGAATGGTGAAGCACACCATTCTGCGCCAAGGTAAGCGAGCATGTCGTACACGCCATCCGGAGTTCGATTGTCTGGATAAGATCCTCTGGATGGGAAACTGCTAAACACGAGAGGTTTCGCATATCGTAGTCCATGGTCCTTAGTTGGGGCTGCGCCGCCCCAAGGCCAAGCGCGGTTTTCACAACCTCTTGCAGCAAACTCCCACTCCGCCTCGCTCGGCAGGCGAAAGCTAGCGTTGGTCGCTAGCGCCGAATACCATCGACAGAATTCACGCGCGCCATCCCACGTACACCACGCCGGCGACTTGCTCATCAACGGTAGAGGTTGATACTGTCCAGATGAAATGGCGAATGTGGTCACTGTCGAAGGGGTGTTTAGTGGAAGATGGAAATGCTCCGTCGCCACTCCCGTCTTCTTTATCGTATTTAAAAAACGTGTGAACTGGTCAGCAGACACAAGGAATTGGGATAGATAAAACCCATCCATTGCCCCCTTCGTCTCCGGTTCATCTGGGTGATACTTGGGGTGCGCAGCCGGATGCGGGTTTCCAAATTTCGCGTCGGGACATCCGGACACAAAAGCAAATGTGTTCGAAACCAACTGTGCACCAGCGGTTAGCGGTATAAAAGCAATAAGGCAAAGAGATTTTATTAGCATTTTAAAACCTCAGTTTCCAAAATGATGTGGTGGATCTCTGCGAGTTCCGGCAATCACGCCAGCCGCGTTAACTGTCGAGTCATTTAAAGTAAAAACATCGGCTAAAGGGAAATAACTTGCAGCAGGTCCGAATTGAAAAGTAGCGCCGGTGAGAAGTGGACCTTCCGAAGAGTTTGGCGGAATATGCTTAGCACAACATCCCTCACAATGACGAACGGTTCCCCTTCGTGGTACGTCAGGGAATGAATGATTTTCCACAATATGAGCTCCAGGAGGACAAATCGCGCCACACGCTCGACCATCCTGATTATGTTGAAAGTCACTATCCTGAAAGGCACTAGTCGCCCCACCAGAAATTGTATCACGGAGTCGGAGTGGAGTCGAATGCCAGCAGCCAGCTGCTTTCAGCTCGATGCCATAGGCTGCGTTGGCCCAATCTGAATATTCCTTGAGCAGGCTCATTTTTTCGGCGAAGAGTATACCCCTGTCTTGTGTCATTCTGCAGTTCCATACACAATGCTGGAAAGGATTGTTCTTATAATGGAAATGCACGTGTGGAACACTTGGCGCAAGTGCTGCAAGATACTCTAAATTCACCTTATTCCACTTGATGTGAATATCAATGCAATCAAGTGGATATGGAACCGGTGGGGCGAGCGGCAAGGCTGGCAGCACCGCTGGAAGTGGGGGGACAAAGGCTGGAGGAGCACCTATGGCAGGAATGGGTCCAAGAGGGATTCGAGGCACCGCAGCGGGCAATATTGGCGCAATTGGATATAGCCCTAAAGCATCAACAAAATTTCCAGCCCTGTTATTCACGTATGCGACAGTATTCAATCCTCCAGATACGCTTATGGGGTCTCGGCTACTCCAACGACCGAGCTTGCTTTGGTAATACCGGAACCCGAAGTAATTAGCTCCGATTTCTCTGTCTAAGTACTTGCTGGAGAATTGATGTCTCATGTCTGCGGTCTCTGGGCCAGAAGCCTCAACTAGCCCAAAGCCATCGTACTCGTAGCCGGCCTTCACCACGCCGGAAGCATCAACGTATTCGACGACGTTCCCATTTGCGTCGCTGAGAGTGGAGCGATGGGAGTTGGGACAGTGGAGGCTTAGAAGCCCGCCAAGAAGGCGTTGTCCGGTTTGTAAGAGGTTAAGCCCCCAGGTGTAGGTAGAGTAGGTGGTTTCGGGGGCAGCTATATCTTTTTCGAGGAGGAGGTTCCAAGAATCATAGAGGAAGTGGATGTTTTTGGTGGTGGTGCCGTTTACGGTGACGAGTTTGCGGACGCGACGACCGATGGAGTCGTAGGCGAAAGTGAGGTTGGTGGTGGTTGCTCCGACGGTCTTGGTGAGGGTGGTGAGGCGGTTTTCGCCGTTCCATGTGGCGGTGAAACCGTTGATGTCGAGCATGTTGCCATCGAGATCATATGTCGGATTTGAGATTTCAGATGTCAGCGTGTTTACGATGTTGGTGTACTGGTTGAGCTGGTTGGAGTCGTAGGTGAAAGAGCCGTCGAACTGGGTGGCGGAGGTGCGATTGCCGATGTGGTCGTAGTTGTAGGTGGAGAGGTTGCTTCCCATTTGAGCGGACGCGAGTTCGGAACGAGAGTTGTAGCCGAACTCATTGGTGGTGACGGCACCGCCGAGGGCTTCGTCGAGTCTTTGGGTGCGGCGTCCGGCTGGGTCGTTATGGTAGTCGAAAATGGATATTGTGGAGGTGCCGTGGAGGTTGTCGATGCGGTCGATGAGGTTGCGATGGGGCTCGTAATTCTTGATATGGGCTGTGACTCCAGAACTTCCGCCGGGGATGGTGTGGGCGGTGGAGTGGAGCAGATCGCTATCGGGGAGGTAGCCGTAATCGACGCGGTTGGTGGAAGGGGAATTTGGACCGTGGTGCGAGGTGGTGAGCACGGAGGCGGAACGCCCGAGGTCGTCGAAGCCGCGGACGATGGTTTGCAGGGGATTGCCGGAAGCGTCGTATAGAGTGTGGCCGGCGGGTCGACCGAGGGGATCGTAGGCGCGGGTGAGGGTGTTGGTGAGCAGGCCGTTGTGGATCTCGGAGAGAACCTGGAATTTGTCGTTGTGGGTGTAGCTGCGCTGGCCGGATGCGTCGGTGGTGGAGAGCATCTGACCAGTGATTTGGTGGTAGGCGTTGCTCACGGACGGGGTGCCGTCGGAGTAGGTGGTGGTTTCCAGTTGCCGGGTGCCGGGGGTGTAGCTGTAGGTGGTTTTGATGCGGTTTCCTGATCCGTCGGTTCGAGCCCAGGTGCGCGTGGCGAGCTTGCCGTCGGTGTGGTAGGTGTAATCGGGTCCGTGGCCGTCGGCGTAGCGCTTGGCGGTGAGTTGCCCGGTGGCGGGTTCGAAGATCCAGGTGGTTTTGTCCATGACGGGTTTGGCGGCGACGAGGTCGGCGTAGGAGTTGATTGTAACATTTGTGTCGCGGAGTGTATAGAGGCCGGTCCGGTCGCCGTTGAAGGCGTTGAATTCGTGAAGCACGGGATAGGTTGCGCCCCATTGGGCGAGCATTTCGCCTTTGAGCGAGTAGACGGAATGGATGGTGTTGGTGTTCGGGTCGGTGGCCGCGTTGCGGCGTCCGGCGGCGTCGTAGCCGTAGGTGGTGCGGTAGCCGGCGGCGTCTTGGGTGTAGTCCACGCGGCCATTGGCGGCGTAATGGATGGTGTTGGTGCCGGTTCGGGGATCAATTGTGTGGATTTGACGGCGCAGGGCGTCATGTCTGAACTTGTGGGTGAGGCCGGTGGCACTGGTCGACTGGACCGTCAGGCCGTTGTAGGTGACGCGAACGGTGTCCTGGGTGCTGTAGGGGGAATCGACGATATCGACCCGCGCGATCTGTCCGCCAGGCAGGGTGGTGAACTGGCTGGTGGACTTGGTTGTATTGCCGTGGATGTCGGTGCTGATGGATTCCGATGCCAGGGCCGGGGACAGGCCGGTGAGCCGGGCTTGGTGGACGGAGGTGGTGACGGAGTGGAGCGCGCCGGTGTGCATGGTGCTCCAAGAAATCTGGAACCAGTTGGTGTTCGCTTCGGCGTAGAGCTGGTGGCTGGAGGTGAAGCGGTCGGCGGCGTCGAGGACGCCGTCGCCATTGAGGTCGAGGCCGGTGGCGGTGATGGTTCCTAGTTCGTCGTAGACGAGCAGTGTGTCGGCGCGGTCGGTAGTGTCGGAGGTTTTCCACAGGCGTCCCTTGGCGTCGTAGTGGTTCTGGTTGGTCACGGTGACGAGTCCGTTGGTGCCGTCGAGGGTTTGGCGTTCGGTTTTGGAACTGCGTCCGAGGAAGTCGGTGAAGGAGGTTGCGTATCTTATTTGATCGAACAGGAATAAGCCGCCGTTTCGGGCCTGGCGGGTCCAGCGGGTGCCGTCGGCGAGGACACCGTAGGTGGTCGTGGAGAGGTGGGTGGCGCTACCAGAGGTGGACTTGGATTGTCCGTCCAGAAAACGTACGCTGAACTGCGTTCCGCTGTCGGGATTGTACACGGTGTGGGTGCGATTGGCGGTGTCGTATTTGTTGGAGGTGACCAGTCCGGCGGGGTCGGTGGTGGAGAGGAGACGGCCAAGGCTGTCGTAAGTGTTGGTGGTGGTGAGGGAGAGTCCGGCGGACGAAGTGGTGGAACTGAGTTGGCGGCCGAAGGCGTCGGTGAGCGGGTCGCGGGTCACGTCGGGCTGGGGCGGGAAGTTCGCGCCATGGCCGGGCACGCCTTTGTCGATGGTGAAGTCGATTTGTTGCAGGTCGTCGTAGAAGAACTCGGTGCGGGAGCCGTCGGATGACTGGACGTAGGATTGGCCGCAGCAATCGTAGCCGGTTTCGACCCATGATCCGTCGGAGCGGTCCACGCGGACGACACGTCCGAGACTGTCGTGGGTGTTGGCGGACCAGCGGATGAGATGGTACGTAGCCCCGTCATAGACTTCCTCACCAGTGTAGAGAGTCTTGCCGAAGCGGTCTGCCACACTGACGGAGCGGGTGGTACGGTTGGCGATGCCGTCGGGGTTGGCGGTAGTGCCCTCGGTTGAGGTGGTGCGGATGTCGCTGTCGGCACCGGGCGTGAAGGTTCGGGCCAAGGGATCGTAGCTGCCGAGGCGTTCGCTGCGCTCACGGGGGACAGCCCCCCAAATATGAGGGAAGCGTATTTTCTCCTCAAAATGTAATACCCGGCATCGCGCTCCCCCAGAGTCGGTCAAAATCTCCTCCAAATCACCCAGAAGGTGACCTCGAAAATGCCGATTTCGAACGAAAAATGGCCCAGTCTGAAATTTTGATCAGACTGGGCCGCGGCTAAGAACTAAATTTGGATGTGAGGGGAGGAAGTTGGCCGAGAACTCGAAGAACTCGGCTCAGGAGGGCCGAACGCGGCCCCGCCTTCGTCGTCGTCGGAACACCTTGAAGTCGGTGTCGGCTTCTTCGATGGATTGCGGTTCGCGGTTGTTCTTGAAGCCGAACTGCTTGGTCAACATCGGTTCGATTTCTTTGATGAACTTCTGGCTGCCGAACGCGACGCTGGAACTGAAATACGATGACCGGCAACGGAGAACTGCGCCATGGTCAACAAGCCGACTCGGTCGAGAACGTCCTGGATCTGTTCGCGCGAGAACCCCGGACGAGTCGTTCGGCCCGAGAGATCCGATTTGCGAACCCACGTCTCGAACACCAACATCCGGTATCGCGATGCCACGCCATTCCAGCGGGCGGCGAGGGCCGCCGCACCGTCGCCATCTCCCGCAGTGCCAGCACCAGCGGTGTCGTTCTCTGCGCGCTCCGGGTTCTCTGGGATTGCTTTGTCCTCCGCCGCATTCGCCGCCGAATCCGGCGCCCTCGAATCCAGCTGCCCCGAACCCGGCGGCCGCGTACGATCGACCTCATTCAAGCGGACCAAGCCGACGCGATCGATGACCTCTGGCAGCTTGGCAAGCCGGTCGGGCAGGGCGGTCCTTGGTTCGAGACCGCCGTCAAAGTCGGCTAAGTTTCCGATCCCTATTTGCTATGCGGCTACGACCAGAAACTTTTGACTCTCTCCTCCGACACCGCCTGCAGCATCACCGCCGAAGTCGATCTCAGCGGCATGGGCCTGTGGAAAAAATGGAAGACCTTCGATGTGTCCGCCGACAAAGCGCTGCAGATTCCGTTGAACGTCGATGGCTATTGGATCCGCTTCCGTAGTAGTCTTGACGCGGTCGCGAGCGCCTAGCTTGAGTATAAATAAGCCTTTCTTGCGGTTGCATCTCGAGTGCTGCCGCTCTTAGTTCGCGGCATGGAAAACGAAGATTACGCAACAACCGCAAGTGGCCTGCAATACAAGGTCGTAAAAGAAGGTAGTGGTACCCGTCCGGGTGCGAAAGACCGAGTGACAGTCCACTACGTCGGCACCTTGCCGGACGGCACCGAGTTCGATAGCTCGCGCAAACGCGGCGAGCCGACGACCTTTGGTCTCAGTCAAGTCATCTCCGGTTGGACCGAGGGTCTGCAGTTGATGACGCCAGGTTCGACTTATGATTTCATTATTCCGCCGCATCTCGCCTACGGCAAAGGTGGCGCGGGTGGCTTGATTGGCCGCAACGCAACGCTGCATTTCGAAGTCGAGTTGATTAGCGTCGGCGGGTAGTTGGATTTCGGAAGTAGATGTCGCGGGACGATGTAGCATGGATTTATAATCCGAGTCGGTGGCTTGGATTTTCAATCCGAGGGGAAAGAAGAGAAGCGCCTCGCCGATCTGACAGCCGTCAGTGCGAAGATCGTCAAACGATGGAAGAAGACGGTTCCGAGTTTTGGCTACAGACCAAAACTCATGTCGGCAGTCTGGAAGACTGCCGGGATAGTACCGCCTTGGAAGGCGGTACAACGGCGATGGGACCGACCCGCCAGCGAGTTCCCCGGCATGTCTTCCTTGACCTCAGAACCCGATCCGTCAGCTTAACAGAATGCGTTGGCTGCCCCTTCTTTTTTTGCTCTTCTTCACGGCGAACACCTTTGCCGCCGATCCCTTCTTTAACGGCAAGGACTTGACCGGGTGGTCGGGAACGGATCCTGGATATTGGTCGGTTGAAGCCGGCGCCATTGTCGGACACAGCGAGAAGAAGGTGCCGCACAACACCTTTCTTTGGTGCGCCGTTCCGGTGAGCAACTTCTATTTATCGGTGGACGTGAAACTCACCCCGAACGCGCGCAACGCCGGCATCCAGTTCCGCAGCAAGCGCCACGGCAAAACGGAGGCGCTCGGTTATCAGGCCGACATCGGCCAGAATGTCTGGGGGCGGCTGTTCCACGAAAGCGGACGCGGCAAACTCGATTGGCGCGACCGTGGCGAGAAGGCGGTGCAGCCGGACGAGTGGAACCACTACGAGATCCTTGCCGTCGACAACCGGGTTTGGACTGCGCTCAACGGCACCCTCTCCACCTCCATCCGCGATCCTAAAGGGGAGCGGGCCGGCCAGATCTCGCTGCAAATTCACAGCGGTCCGGCGCAGACCGTTCGCTACCGGATCCGCAAGCTCGTGCACAACCCGCCGGTCGAATTGGCCGGCTTGAACGAGGCCCAACTAAACCGCGAACTCCTCACCCCGCTCGACGCGCCGAAGCCGGGTGTGCCCGCTTCCGTTAGCCGCACCATTCGCCCGCGCGCAAACTCGGCCACCACCCCGAACGCGGTTCCAGACTGGAAGGCGCTGCTCGCGGTCGTCGACCCGGGTTCACTGCTACGCGCCACTCCCGCCAGCCCTGCCACCCCTGCCACCCCTGCCACCCCGGCTGACCCTTCTACCATCGCCTCTGCGGATGCGGGGCCATCGGTCGAGCCCTTCGCGGGCCACTTCGAACTCCGCGAGGGCGATGTACTCGCCTTCGCTGGTGGCGGGTCGAGGCGATCCTCTGGTCGGCCCGCCCAGTGAAGGAGGGTTTTCTCGCGAGCACCATCTCTGAAAAGAGCGGGCGTGCGGTCGCCGGTTACGTGCAGGGTTCGAGCAACCAGAAACTGGTGCGGATCTGAGACGCGGGTTCGGGCACCGTGCATACGATCGTCACCAAGGATATCGCCTCCCGCGCCGACGCCGCCACCTTAATGCCGCCCGGCTTGGTGGCGGGGCTGAGCGAACAGGAGTTCCTCAACTTGGTTCGGTATTTGTCCGCCCAAAGATAGAGCGCTAGCTTAGGATCCGACCGGGATGCCCCGCCGCCGAGCGACCGAGCATGATTCCGGTCGGAATCGGTGCAGCGTTTCCTCGGGCTCCCCGCCCGATCGACCGACTTGCTACCTATTTGGCCAAATACTCCAAGCGCCGCTCCACCTCGCCGCCTTTGGACTTCACCTTTTTAGGATCCACTTCGAACGTGTAGCCAGGTTCGCCGTCGCGGAGCAACACGAGTGAATTGAACACCAACAACGTTTCCACATCATCTTCCGACTTGGCTAACACATCCAAGATCACCGGCGCGGGGTCCTCGAACCCGGCCAAGCCCAAGAACTCGGCGGCGCGCGTGCGCACCATGCCTTCGGCATCGGACGCCGCGAGTTTTTGGGCGGTGCCTGCGAAGGGTTTTGCCTGTTTACCAAAACAGGAACACACGATCAGACCCCAGTAGCGTTGCCAGGGATCGTCGGCGGCAAGAGCGTTGGCGATGCCGTCCTTGGCCTCCTCGAACGAACCCAGACTCAGGTTCGCGGTGTCGATGTAGCCTGCAATTTTGGCTTTGTGTCGCTTCCCGTACGCAACCAGATTTTTTATCGCGTCCCGCACCATCACGTGTTCGGGAATCATACTTAGGTCGGCGATGTCCTTCATATGCGTATGCAGGCTGAGGCGGAGTTCGCCCAGCATCTCGGCGTGTTCCGGGTGACCGGCGAGATTCACGGTTTCGTGCGGATCGGCATCGAGATCGTACAAGGCTTCCGGCGCGCGCGGTCGGTGGAACGCGCTCTGAACCTCGTTCAACTCGCCCGCCTCATACAGGTCGCGCCACTCCGTGTAGGCGAGTTGGCGGTAGCGGTAGTTATTTTGCAGGCTGTCGAAATTGAACGGCTGGAAGTTGCGTATGTACTTGAACCGGCCCTTGCGAAAGGTCCGAACGAGGTCGTATTTTTCGTCGAAGCGGTCGGCATAACCGAACGCAGTATCGCGCGCCGCCACCTCGGCCGCGAGCTGCTTGCCGAGGATCGGTTTGCCGTCGACTTGTCCAGGAATATCCAACCCGGCCAGATGCAGCACAGTCGGACCCAGATCGACAAAGCTGACGAAGCCCTTGCTCCGCGAACTCGCTTTGGCGTCGACCAAATGCGCGAAGTTTTTCGGAATGCGCACCACCAGCGGCACGTGCAGTCCGCTTTCATAGGCATAGCCTTTGCCGCGTGGCATCACCCCGCCATGGTCGCCGAAATAGAAGATGAAGGTGTCTTCGAGCAGGCCGTCGCTCTCGAGTTGGTCGACCAACTTGCCCATCTGCGCGTCCACGGCCTGGATGTTGTCGCGGTAGCGCGCGGCGGTGTAGCGGAAGGTTTCGGTGTTCGGAAAATACGGTTGAACAAACACGCTGGCGGGGTCGTGCTTGGTCGGCTTGTTCAGATCTTTGAAGTGCAGCGAACTTTCGTGTGTCGTCTTGAAACTTTGCTTGTGCAAAAAGGGCTGACCCGCTTTGCGTTTGCGCCAATGTCCCTTGGTTGAATTCATGTCCCAGACTTCTTTACTTGGCGTGGCATTGTAGTCGGTCTTGTTATTGTTGACCGTGTAGTAGCCGGCCTCACGCAGCAACTCCGGCCACATCTTCAAGCCCTTGGGCATTGGTGCCATGGCCGAACGCCGGTGGTACTGGGTGCCGATGCGCGGGCCGTAGCAACTAGTGATCAGGGTGGTGCGCGCGACCGAACACACCGGGCTGTTGGAAAACGCGCGTTCGAAGATGACGCCATTCTTGGCCAGCTTTTCGATGTTCGGCGTGCGGGTCCCGTTCGGGTCGAACAAGTCGAGGTAGTGGACCGAGTTGTCTTCGGAAATCAGCCAGAGGAAGTTCGGTTTGTCGGCGGCGTCCAGCGGTAGGGAGAGAAGAAAGAAGCAAAGGAGGAGGAGGATCTTCATGCCCGATGCATAGCTTTTGCCCGTGGTCTAAACAAGTCAGCTCCGCTTAAGACCAGGTCTCAGTTATTGACTTCACCAGGCTTGATGCGGAAAAGATGGCTAAATGGGAACGACTCGAAAAGCATCACGGCGCGAAGGCCTAGACGATGCTGACGTGACCGTTACCGTTGGAGGGCGAAATAGAATAATAAGAGTCAGAATTTTGGAAGTGCTTAGCGAGGTAACGGACCTAAAGGAGGCCTCCCATGCCTGAAATACTCGACCTGAGAGAGGTAACTGAACGCGCAAACATGGGGGTCTCGCGGCCCTTCATCTGTAAGGCTGGTCCAGACAATCAACGCTATTGGGTGAAGGGGCCAGGCGCAGGGTGGAGTCGCGACGACCTATGTTTCGAATGGATTGCAGCCAGGCTGGCACAGGAGCTTGGTTTGCCGATGGCCGAACCGGAATTAATCCGCGTGCCACTGGAATTTCTACGTTATTCGGGAGTCGCTGAGATTCGGGACTTGGGGGCTGGCATTGCATACGGATCACGGGATGTGTTCGGCAGCCAACTCTTGGAATTCAACGAAGTGACCAAGGTGCCCGACGAGTTACAAGCCCTGATCTTCTGTTTCGATTGGTGGATTCAGAATCAGGACCGAATGCTTGGTCCCTTGGGAGGAAACGTAAACCTGCTTTGGGAACCTGCAGGGAATCGCTAAACTTTTTATCAATCACAATAACGCCTTTGATAAAGATTTCGACGGATGAGTGGACTGCAAAAGACGGTCTTCCTCCATTTGACATAGACCATATCCATTCGACCTTGAACCGAATCCACAAGTGGGATTCCATGCATCAAGGGTTGCTATGAAAACAGTATGTAATTACAGCTTGATACGGTTTATGCCGTATCCGGATACCGGAGAGTTCGTGAATCTTGGGATTGCCTTGCTATGTCCGCAAATTGGTTTCTTCGGGCATCTCCTCGAAACATCCAAGATTCGCAGAGTCACCCAGTTTTTTCCAGAGTTGGCCGAACAGACGGAAATATTCCGAGCGGGTCGAAAAGCAGTGCAAGATGAGATGCGCCGTATTCACAAGGTTTTGCACGACCGTGGTGCCCAGGATACGCAGATGATACTCCAGCCGGAGTTGGCGAATCGGACCTTTGCGAGTCTATTGCATGCACGGGAGGGTCTCTTCCATTACAGTCCCATCAGGAGCGTGATGGCTGATGACCCCGCAAGATGCCTTCGCGACTTGTTTGAGTTCTATGTGAATCGCAATTTCACCCTGCATCGCGATGATGAAGAAGAGGGCATCAAGCGGACAATTCGGCACACACTCGAGCGCAAGCAGTTAAGCGGGTACTTTGTGCGTAAGGTGTTCGAAGATGATCATGTCAGAGTTACAGTCCCATTCGTCCACAAGTGGGAGGACCAATCCATCTGCGGAATCCGCCCCATGAACCTCAATTTTACCGAAACTCATGATATCGTGGACAAGGCCATGCTCTGGAAAAGCCGGATCAGGAGATTGTGGGACATCGAGGGGCACCCAGCAGAAATGCTCTTGGTAACGAGATTGCCAGAAGGCAGCGGCAAACGACACCAGGTCGCAAGCGAGATGGTTCTCGAGCTTGACAGCATCGAAGGCTTGCAATGTTTACCGGTTAGTGAGGTGGATGAAATTTTGTCGTTCGCTAAGCAGCGCATCATGGTCGGCGTCCCGCCATTTGAACAGACCTAATCTCCGTCCGGCGTTTCCGGCGCTTCCAACAAGGTAAAGCGTAAGCCGCCCGCCTCGACCAGATCGCCGGCCTTCAAGCGTATCGGGTGGTGCAGGCGTTGGCGGTTGAGCCAGGTGCCGTTCTTCGAACTCAAGTCCTCGATCAGCACATCACTGAACTCGCTGTCGTCGCGCGGGCCGACGGAAAAGTGGGCGCCCGAGAGTTCGGGGGCGGCGATGACCAGATTGGCGGGGTCGCGTCGGCCGACCATCAAGCCCGAACCCACTTCGGTCGCGGTCACGCTGCCGTCGGGGTGGCGGGTGAGCAACGAGGTCACGGTGACCTCCGTCGGCAACGCCGTGATCAGGCTGTGGGCCATCTGCAAGTTGGCTTGTATGGCATCGAAATCGACGGTCAGTGAGGTGCGCCCATCGGTGCCGTGGTGGGTCAACAGTTGTTCGATCTCCTCTGGGGACGGCGGTGTTTCGCAGTCGAACGGGTCGGCGTCTGCGTCAGAAAAGAGGGGGGCTTGGGTATCTTCGTCGCTCATAGTTCGCTCCGGAATTTGGCCAGGCGTTTTTGCAGCACGGTGATGATCCGGTTGCGGATTTGGTAAATATTGTTGGCTTCGAGCCCGTAGGTTGCGGCGAGTTCGGCCACGGGTCGGCCTTGGATCACATACTCAGTGAAGATCTGGATCGTCTCGGCGCTGAAGCGTTTGTTTTCGCAGAGTTCATCGAGGCAGTCTTCGATGATGCTCATCTGCCAGGCCGCCTCCTCCGCTTCGGCGAGGGCCAGCGGGTCGCCGGTGCCCGCCGCGTCCTCGATGTACTCGAGGCGTTCGGCATTGCCGGTGACGAAGTCGCCTTTGGTTTTCTTGCGCCGCCAATGACGGTAGATTTTGCGCTTGGTGATGGTGAACAGAAAATTGCGGAAGCTGCCTTTGCGCGCGTCGTACTCGAATTGTTTCATCACCCGCAGCAGTTCGATCATGACCTCCTGCAGCACGTCGGCCGCCTCTTCCTCACGCAGTCCTTTCTTCATCGCGAAGCGCACAATCGGACCGCGGTAGATGGCAAAAAAATCTGTCCAGGATTCCTGCGCATCCTCATCTTTTAATGACTCCAGAAGTTCTGGGCGGGTTTTTTCCATGCGGGCCTTTTGCCAAAATCCTACGGGGAAATCGAGCGCGTGCAAGATCACGAATGCATTCTGTTCAAGCGGCGAGGTCGCCGGGAGAACGGGATTAAAAAAGTGTTCTTCGACGAAATTTCCACAAGCAACCCTGAACTCGCCAGCCTAGAAGGCTGGCGGACCGATACCGTCTGGAAGACTGTACTACGAACGTCATACGATGTTACTTCAACGGGCGGCCGGGATTGTTTTCCAGCATCACCTGAATCGCGGCTTCGCCTTCCAACCAGGGTTCGTCGAGCCAGGGTTCGCCGGACCAAACGCGGTGGAAGTGTTCGCGGGTGTGGTGGCGTCCGGGCAGGCGGAACCAGGTGCCCATTTTTTCCTCGCCAGTTTTTGGATCGACCAATACTCGGCCGTCGTTTTTCCGGAAAATTTCCGGCTTGGCGTCGAGACCGAGTTCGGCCCAGTCGCGGACGAGTTCGTGAGCGAACTCGTAGACGAGTGGGGTGGGGCAGGGTTCGGAAAAGAGTGTCCAGAGGTGGTAGCCGCCGCCGCCATTCGAGTCGAACAGGATCGGGTCGTAGCACAGGCCTTGCAGACGTTCCCACCAAGTGATCGCGGCGCGGTGGTTGCGATGCAGTTTGGCTTCGTATTCGTAGTGGTCTTCGAAGTCGTGTTCGTCGTGCAGGTCGATGTCGATCCCGAACCAACGACTACTGCCGGCGGAGCAGCGGCAATGCAGCCCGAGCAAGTTCTTGATTTTGCGTCCGGCGAAGTGGCGTTGCAGTTTGGCCAGCGTCACTTGGTCGCCGCGATCGCGTCGGTCGCGGGCGGGCAGGGTGAGCGCCTTGTAGGTTCGGTTGCGCGGATTGTTTTCGCGTTCGCGTTTGCTTAGCGGCGCGTATTGGCCCCAGCGGTCGAGCCGGTTGGTGAGATGGTTCATCGCCCACTCCGCCAGCACGGCGGACTGCGCTCCCCACTCCGATTGAATCACCTCGAACCTCGTCACACGGCAAAGGTAGCAAGCTTTTGGTAAAGTGCAATGGTGGGCGCGTGTTGGGCACAGGCTGGGTTTGTGCGACTACCCTCCTTCTTTGATGCGTTCGAGAATTTCTCGGGCCGGCTGTCGGATTTCGGGGGCGAGTTCGCGCAGGCTGTCCTCGGTACCCGATTCAAGGGCGCGTAGGGCCTCGTATAGGGGCCTGAATTCACGGTCTTTTTTCGTTTCCCTAAAGAGGCGTAGCAAGGGATGCAGCAAATTCGACCCCAGAAGGTCGCAATAGAAGTCGTCGAAATAAGGGTTGCTTACATCAATATCTTTTAGGCCTTCGGCCCAAGCCTTCAGGATGGCGTTTATCCCCTCCAGTTCCTCGGCCCGGATCAGGATCCGCGCCAATAGGGTGCCAATCATAGTGACTGGTGCTTTTTTATAGGCCTTGATCGCTAGAACTTTGGCAGGGCCCAATTCACCTTCACAGAAATGGATCATAGCCAAGCAGTACAGCAATTCATGGTGTTCAGGTGCAGATACAAGTCCCTCCCTTAGGGTCGACTTCGCCCCTTCCACATCCCCAGTTAAGATCATACTAATAGATGCCACGTACGCGTACCTAATTCCTGTGTCAGACATCATTTTCCCTCTTGCTCTGATGGCCGTCATGATCGTTTCACGGTGAGTTGGGTCTATTGCTACCGACTGGATCGACCGCATCATTCCAGAATCCTGGATTGCAACGTCGATCAATTTTTCTTCCAACTCTACATCGTGCCCTGTTTTTCTTCGGCTGTCAGGCAGGGCTTGGCCAAATGCGTAATAGGTTTCGAGGAAACGGTTCAGGGCTGACTCATCTACTGGAAGGTCCTGCTGGAGATGGGCGGACCACAACTGCTCGATTTCAGGGGGGCTATACATGGCTTTCAAGAACTCCGCCAGCCAGAGCATTTGCCGACGCATACGGCGGCTTGCCCGCATCAGGTACCAGGTATTGAAAAAGCGTTCGGCGATTTGGTAGTAGTCGGCTTTGCTCCGTTCCCGGACCTTGACTTTCTCGACCACCCCGGCGCGGAGCATTTTGTTTAGCTGGGCTGAAACCTTGCTGGGATAATAGCTGTCCTCGTCCAGTGATTGGTTCAGCGCGGCGGTGATCTCGGCGGAGGTGATCGGGTGCCAGTGGAGCGCGACCGCGTTGAAGATCAGTTGTTGCGCGTCGGCGAGTTCTTCGAAGCGGTGTTTGTAGTAGGCGGAGTGCTCGTCCAGCAGGCGTTCGAGCATCGCGCGGGTATCGACATCGCCGGCCTCGTCGTAAATCCGGAACAGCATGGCGAGGGTGCGCGGGTTGCCGGCGGTGAACACCGAAAGGCTGCGCAGCCGGCCGGGCTCGGCTTCAATTCGGGTTCGAACTTCGCTGCGGTCGAGCGAGTCGGCCAGATGGAGCAGGGTGTCCTTGGTCTCCTCGAAGGTTAGGGGACGCAGCCAGTGTTCGGTGATGCCCTCCCAAAACGCGTCTTGGTAGAGGCTGGTCGATTCTCGATTCGAGCTGGCGCCGATAAGTAAAAACAGTGTGCCGCCGAGCACTTCATCGCGGAACCGCCAACGCTCCTTTTCGGAGAGCGCGTTGAGTACCATGTCGAAATTATCAACCAACAAAACGAAGCCGCGTTTAAGGCGTGCCGCCTCCGTCTGCAATAGTTCGAAGATTTCCTGAAGCGGACCCGATTGATCGATCAGGTCATCGAGACGTTCGGACTCTTCTTCGTGCCCGTGCTTCTCCAGGTAGTCGCTCAGGGCATCGAGAACGTTGAGGTAGAAATCCTTTAAGGTTTGAACGTTGTATTGCTCCTCTGGAAATCGAAGGGGAATCCAATGGTCCGCTGCCTCGGTATCATCTTCGACGGCAAGGGCGATCCGCAGGAGGAGTGTGGTCTTTCCCATGCCGCGCGCGCCGGTAATGAGATGGTGCTGGCGGCCGTGCTCGTCGGCATCGCGTACATCCTCCACGAGACGTTCTAGGAGGTGGGTACGCGCGATGAACGAAGCCCGTAGTTCGTCGTCGCTGAGCAGTTTTGGATTATGAATGACGACAGATTGGATTCGACGGGTCTTGCTCATTTGTTCGCCTCGTGACGTTGCCAAAAGGCGCGGAGAACCGGTGACAAGAACACATACTGGCCGGCCTCCTCCATAAGGTAGCCGTCGTTTACCAGAATGCGCAAAAGGGTTTTGCAATCGATCGTGGGATTGTCGTCGCGCGGCATATGTTTGGCGTAGATCCGGTGCAACGCTTCAGGGGCACAACCGCCGATTCGTGCGATGGTATTCAAGATTTCGATACCTGTCCTGCCGCAGTCCTGACCGAGTTCTTTGGTGAGTCGTTGTACCCAGGTTTCGAATTGTTTCTTTCGTTCCGGGCCCAGCATCGCGTCAAAGGCGAGATCAATGTCCGCCGCGCCGATGGCTTGCCCTTTCTCGATCGTTTCCGCGTAGCGGATTTCTTTGAAGAGCATTTGAATGTGGTAGGGAATGAGCCAGCCAATCTTTTGCAGGAACACTTGTTGGGCTCCTTCCTCCCAGCCGTAGCTGTATTGATGGGACAGTTCATCCAGCATTCGATAAGCAGATTCGACAGAGAAGGGGCCGAGTTTAAGATGGTCGATATCGTTGATTGTTTCGGAGAGGCCGAACTGCTCTGCCAATGTGTCGAGACCGATTGATCCAGCGATGATCCATCTGACTTTTTGGGTTCCGGGGAGTTGGCGGAGGTCGCGTAACCACTGCAGGAATCTCGCCGCGCGCGGGACATCGCGCTTCAATAAATCGAGCACGAATACAGCAAGTTCGTCGATGCAGATGAGTGTTGGTTTGTTGTCGCTTAAGAGCGTCTCGATTGTCGCCCGACCAGCGGTTGACCAATCATCTGTTTCGTCAATCTTCTCAAGTTTCCGTCGCAGCGGTTTTTCTGCCACTTGCTTCAATTGGCGTCGGAGTTCCGCGTCCACGGCGAGTTCGTCCTCGAGTCCGGCAACACTGAAGTAGATGCAGCGCCACCCGGCTTCTGATTGCTTGCGACCGAACTCGTGGATCGCCGATGTCTTGCCTGCCCTGCGAGGAGATAGGATGAGGGCCCCGACTTCCGATTCGAGTTCTTCCTCCAGCCTCTTCAGGAAAGGGCCTCGGTTTAAAAAGTTCGGCCCGTACACGACCGATCCTGCGATATTCTTCATGGCCGGCAGTATATTTCACAACGTTTTCGTTTCGCAACAAAAAAGTTTCGAAAATATTTCGTTGTGAGTAATCCGATCTGACGAGAGGCTCTCTTTTGACACTTTCGTCGTTTTTAAGTCCCCTTCGATTGAAAGGGTTTGACTCTCTCCTTGTAATAGGGACAGGAGATGTCCGAATTAACTCAAATCAGTTATGTTGAAGTTCAGTAAAAAGACCCAATACGCGATGGTGGCCTTGCTCCACCTGAAGCATTGCGCGAACGAAGGCCAGGAAACGGCCCGTTCGATCTCGCAGCGTTATGATTTTCCCGAGGAATATCTCGGCAAAGTCCTGCAGAAAATGGCCAAAGCCGGACTGCTGGAAAGCGTTCGGGGCGCGGATGGCGGCTACCGCCTCGCGGTTCCCTATCACGAACTCAGCGTGGGATCGGTGGTCGACGCGATCGGCGAACGCCCGACCACCGCAATCGGCGGCGACGAAAAATCCCCCTGCTCCGCCGCCGAACGCCACGCCCAATGCGCCGACGAATGCACCTGCTACGTGCAAGGCGCGCTCGAGGACGTGCAAACCAAAGTCATGCAATTTCTTGAAACCCTCCCGCTCAGCGAAGTGCTGGCGGAAAGCCCGGTGACCGCCTGATGAACGAAGAAGAACAAACTAATCCGGCCTCCAACACACCGGAACCGACACCCGCCACCCCAGCCACCCCCGCCACCCCCGCCACCCCCGCCACCCCCGCCACCC
>Ga0209187_1000280_pt1 | contig 104872 bp, 98 predicted proteins | sample BantaG_FD_187430 | JGI IMG/M metagenome (GOLD analysis project Ga0209187, IMG submission 187430) | Marine algal microbial communities from Bantry Bay, Ireland - BantryBay_4 metaG (SPAdes) (version 2) | ecosystem: Host-associated > Algae > Red algae > Unclassified | place: Bantry Bay, Ireland...
TAATACGATCCGAGAAGTAGAAAGTACCTTTAGAACATTAAAGACAGACTTAGACCTAAGACCTATATATCACAAAAGTGATGAATCCACGCTAGCACATCTCAACTTAGGATTACTATCATATTGGTTAGCCAACACAATAAGGTGCCAACTAAAATCTAATGGGATAAGACATTGCTGGAAAGAGATAGTCCGAATAGGAAATACACAAAAAGTGATAACCACAGTAGGATACAATAAGGCTAACCAAGAGATAAAAGTGAGAAAATGCTCGCAGGCATCACAAAAGCTAAAAGAACTACAAGCAGCTCTGGATATAAAACACAGACCATTCGTAAAATTAAAATCTGTAGTACACAAACTGAAAGTCAAAAATCAGAGAACCCAGCAAACACGAGCTATCAGCTCTGGGTAATGCTCAATGTGGGTTAAGATGAATGAATTTCATAGTTTGATCAGTAATAATTGGCTGTAGATTCTTGAGTTAAGTAAGATCAACAAATTAGTCAACGTCTATAAAGACAGTCTTGAGGGTATAGAATAAATGTAGCTTAAGCCTCTTTCGTTCGTCGAGGCTTGTAGCCTCGATGTCATATGAATACAATATATTCTGTCACTAATTCAATTGGGAAATTCAATTATTGTCTGCTACCAACAGAATCTTTAGTTATGCCTATGTATATATCAAGCGTATCGCATCGAGGCTACAAACCTCGACGAGCGGGGGGCAGAAGTAAAATTCCCGCTTTGGTCTCGATAGATTAATCCATATGGCCTACCACTATTATCATAAGACACTACATTACATTGGCTATCATATATAAAAAAGTTAATACCAAGACAAGTCGTTTTACTAGTCGCATCTATTTTGATATGTAGTTCCGTTAATTAAAGTCCCTGTTGTCATTGCTCTCAAATCCTCAGATTAATCATATTCTTTTTCTATACGCAAACTCAGAGAATCATGTAATTCTTCCAGAGATTTGAGTCTCAATTCTATTGCATTGATGACAGTTCTATTGACTTTATTTGTGAGCTTAATTGAATCCAATTTCATTAAGCCTTCTTCCATTAAACTTTCAGTCTTTTGATTAGTGACCTTGAATTCATTAACGAGTTGAATAGTCTTGTCTGTCTGATAATAATTCCACCAATTCTTATATAATCGCGGACTAGCATAATCTTTTTGATTTAAAAAATATAATAGATGCTCATTTTCCAATTGAAGTAAATACTCCATTTCTATTAAATCTATATGTCTTTTATGCACGTATTCGTGTATACCAAGATCACTTGGATTTGATTTCTCATCTACTTTCTGATCTACCGTACAAGCTATAGAAACAAGTAATGTAAGGATAATTAAAATATTCTTGATCTCCATTTAGTTTTATTTAAGCTCCAAAAAGTCTGTCTCCCGTTATTATACTGATTCTTATTTAATTCCAAGATACTCAAAATAAACTTTGATATCGCTACGACGTAGGCACAGCCGTATACCGAACAGAATCTATTTACTATTAAAAGAATTCATACTGCGACTCAGACCTATACTGGCAAAACTTAGACACGCTTTACAAGATTGATCTATAACCTCTTGCAATCCTTCTCTTTCTTTTTTACTCCACTTACCTAACACATAATCGATTTGTCTTCCTTTACTGAAGTTATCTCCGATACCTACTCTTAATCTGGGATACTTTGTTGTATTAAGTTGATCTGCTATGCTCTTAAGTCCATTGTGACCTCCGTCTGCACCTTTTGCTCGCATACGTAACTTACCAAAGTCAATATTGAGATCATCGACTACTATAAGAACATTCTCAAGAGGTATCTTATGCTTGAGCATCCAATGGCGTACTGACTTACCACTAAGATTCATATAAGTTGATGGCTTAAGTAGATGTATAAATCTGCCCTTGTGCTTAATCAAGCATAGATCTCCAAGAGTATCATTCTTAAATGTGCCATCATTCTGATGAGCTAATGCATCTACTACTTCAAAACCAATATTATGTCTGGTATCATCATAATCAGGGTGCATATTGCCTAAGCCTACTATTAAGTACTTCATCTGAGGATCTATTTCTTCTTGTTTAGAAAAGAGTTTTTTAATAAAATCTATCATTATGTTTTCCTTCTGAAAAAATTCATATAACTACTCTACAATACATCTGTCTTACCACCTGTCCTACCGCCTCTCTTACCACCTATCTAATCATTCTCAAAGTGAATAATCCACTTCCCACCGAAAGCTTGATCTCTACTTATAGAGCCTGCTTTTTTGAGACCACTAATATGTTTTTGTACGGTAGATAAACTTTTGATACTCAGCATCTTATCTATATCTCTATAGATAGCTTCATCACTTTTATACAAGAACTCTAAAACCAGTTTTTGTTTAGGTGTCAATAGCTCATAACCAACAACTTCTGACAATGTCACACCGCCTGTCACACCGCCTGTCACACCGCCTTCTTCCCTTATAACATTAGGTACTTGTTTAGGAAAACACGTACGCAAGAAGTGATCACTGAAGTCAAAACATTTGCGTCCATAAGTCTCCAATATACGAGGTATGCCAATACCTAAGCTCTCAACCAAACCTACATCTCTGTATACTCTCATAAGCACTTTGTTACGAGGTGCTGAGTAACCAGTAAAAAATTCTTTCTTACTAAGCCCTGAAGGTAAGCCACCATAACTCGTTATCTCTATACGATCTGAGAATATCTCAAACTTAGGAAAATCATAAAGAACATTAAGTCCCGTTATTAGTACAACATTATGTATTCCTACTGAAAAATTCATTTAACTACTCTTATATTCACGCTGTAGACTACAAAGCTATAAAATAACCTACAATGATAACGAGACCTGATATTTCTGACTACCCAGAATTCCAACGAAAATATATCGCCTTAGTTCCTGATGATGTCATGCCCTTCTTAGAAGAGCAAAGAAAAATGTTCCTAGACTACATTGATAACTTGACTGATGAACAGCTGAATTATAAGTATGCAGATGATAAGTGGACTATTAGACAAGTCATATTACATATCATCGATACGGAACAAGTATTCTCATATAGGACATTGGCGGTAAGCAGAGGAGATACTCAGAATCTGTCGGGATTTGATCAAGATATCTATATCGACAACTTTAACTCTACACATCTTAGTAAGGACTACTTACATAGATTCTTTGCAGCTACAAGAGATTCTTTTCTTACCCTTGCGGAAGGGATGCAAGATACCGACTGGAATAAAGTTGGTAATATGAGCAGTTATAAGATGAAACTCAATGCGATGCCCTATATGATAGCAGGACATCTCGATCATCATATGAATATTATAAAAGAAAGATATTAGAATTTAGCTTTGAAAATCTACCTCTCAGATACACTTAATTTTTTAAGCCACCTTAGCTTGAAGCGGATCGTGAATGTCATCAAACTATTCACTTCCTATCATATTACTAAAGTAATAGGTAAGCCTATACAATGGGGTGTCCCAATGACAATATCCATAGAGCCCACTACCGCTTGTAATCTAAAATGTCCAGAGTGTCCAAGTGGCCTAAGGTCATTCTCAAGAGCTACTGGTAATCTTAAAGCTGATTTCTTCAGAGACACAATAGATCAGATCGCCAATAAATTAATCTACCTCATTTTCTACTTTCAAGGAGAACCCTACATCAACCCAAAATTTCTTGAGATGGTCCGATACGCCAATGACAAAGGCCTTTACACTATCACCTCTACTAATGGGCACTTCTTAGATGATGACAATTGTCGAGAGACTATAGAGTCTGGTCTCGATAGAATCATCATATCAATAGATGGGGTAACACAAGAAATATATCAAAGCTATAGAATAGGTGGTGACTTAGAGAAGGTAAAGCGAGGTGCCAGGAACTTAGTAGAATGGAAACGAAAACTAAAATCTAATACGCCACACATTATCTTTCAGTTCTTAGTAGTCAAACCTAATGAACATCAGATAGATGATGTCTATAATTTAGCCAAAGAAATAGGTGTCGATGAAGTCAAACTAAAAACGGCTCAAATCTATGACTATGAAAGTGGAAATGACCTTATCCCAAGCATAGACAAATACTCAAGATATCGCCGGCAAGAAGATGGAAAATACAAAATCAAAAACGAATTACTTAATCACTGCTGGAAGTTATGGCATGCTTGTGTCATTACTTGGGATGGCATAATCGTGCCATGTTGTTTTGATAAAGATGCAACTCATCGAATGGGGCAGTTAAAAGAAAAGTCGTTTCAAGAAATATGGCAGAATGATACATACAACAAATTCCGACAATCATTGCTTGCCGGACGTGACACAATAGACATATGCCAGAATTGTACAGAAGGTTGTAAGGTGTGGAGTTAAGTCAATTATGCACCGTTAATCAGTTATATTTTTTATAACTTTATGTTATACTCATTAATTTATAGCACATTTTCCTAGATTTTCATTTTATTATTCATTTTCATCACTTTTCGATGATTATGGTATAGTTTTTTTAACGAATATGTTTTTGTTAATAGATCAGAGGTATGCACCATAAAACGATAATACAAGGCAGGATAGAATTTGGGAACGAGAAAACGTTTGAGAAAGCGAAGCGTATGTATGCAAGCCGTACAGAAAACTATTACAAAAACGATGTATTATTTGAAATAGATGAGATATTCTTTGAAGAAGATTATCATCTGGCGATTCCTCGATATGTGAAGCAAGTATATGATAAAGCATACAAGAACACTGCTGCACTTTTAGAATATATTGTTCAGTTTGGCGTATCCGGTGAGATGAATATGTGGCTTCTCGAAGAAGGTAAAATATTACACTCTAGTAGAATGGAACCAGACAGTGATAAAGTCGCTGTACAATCTTATATCAGAGGTAAGAATCTTATCGATGAGAAAGGTAAAGAAGAAGAAGCTATCAGGCTGCTTAACAAAGCAATAGAAAAATACGATAGACATGCTCAAGCTTATGAGCGTAGAGCGAGAGTTAACTTCATCATGAAAAGAGATCACGATGCACTTAGGGATTATAATAAAAGCATTGGATTAGATCCTGATAATCCTTATGCATACTTTGGAATGGCAGAGGTACAGATAAGTAAAGAACAATTATCTGAAGCTGCCGACTCTCTCGGATTAGCTATCAAAAAATCCGTAGCTCTCCAAGAGATACACTGGAAGTCTCGTAAGCTAAAAGGTAAAATTCACCTTTCACTTGCCGAGTATGAGAAAGCAAAGTTTGAACTTAAATTATTCGCTAATAGAAAATTTCCTGAAGATCACCCTAATTACAAGTTAAAGAACGATGCATTTTTTGACTACGGTATCGCTCTTATGGAATTAGAAGAATATGATGAAGCCGTTCTAGCATTCGAGACATCATTAGATCTTGATGCTGCTGCAGGAAAGAAAATTAATCCTAAGCGCTTACGATTCCGTGGACTTGCAAAGCATAAAGCTGGCAAAAACGGATTTAAAAAAGATATAAAAGAAGCTGCTGACTTAGGAGACAAAGAAGCTAAAGCTTTTCTTAAAGCGCTATAAATTGCACGCATGTATTAGTAATACTTTCTATCTTACACCTGCGTTCTATAAGTCATTAAATTTATATATCTAAAGATTTCTTCCTATGAGGTATTATACTCTTATTCTGTGTATTCTATTCTCTACGGTATTCTATTCCCAGAATACCAATACACTTCCCGATAACAAGACTCTAAAAAAATATAATAAGGCTTATGAATGCCTTATGAAAAAAGACGAACTTAAATATCTCGATAAGATAAAGGATATCATGGCGCTATATCCAGATTATGTAGAAGGCCATAAAGATCTTGCAATGTATTACCTCAGTAAAGGTCAGAAAGAAGATGCCTATCCACACATTATGGTACTTGCAGAACAAGACAATAAGCTAAGTGCTAGAGTCGGTGGAGAACTTATGGATATCTATGATGAGAGGAAGGACTTCGATAAGGCAATCGCAACAGCAAAAAAAATTATGGCTGATAACAGACTGAGAGAAGATAGTAAAGCCAAGCTGAACCGAAGGATCCAAGAATTTGAATTTAGAAAAAATGCATATGCTAATCCTGTAGATTTTTCACCTGAGCGATTAGACACTAATATTAATACTACGAATTCAGAGTATCTGCCTGCATTTAATGCAGATGCTTCTATAATGATATATACAACAAGAAACACTGAAGGCGACAACATACATGAAGATCTATATGTCACTCTTTTACAAGAAGATAGCACGTATTCTCAAGGTCAGGTTATAGAAGAATTACAAACAGAAGAAAATGAAGGTGCTCACACATTCTCTAAGGATGGAACTATACTAATATTTACAGCTTGTGATCGAAGGGATTCGAGAGGCGGTTGTGATTTATACATTACATTTCTTAAGGCGGATGGCTGGTCAGAACCTCGCAACCTTGGGCCAGCAATTAATTCAAGATACTGGGACTCTCAACCTTGTCTCTCAGCGGATAACAAAACATTATATTTCACAAGTAAGCGACCTAAGGGATTCGGAGTTAATGATATCTGGATGAGTCAACTTAAAGACATTGGCGGATGGAGTGCACCTGTTAACTTAGGTCCAACCATTAATACAAAAGGTAATGAGCAGAGTCCATATTTTCACCCTGATAACACAACGTTATATTTTGAATCAGACGGACACATCGGCATGGGTGAGAGTGATCTATTTATATCAAGAAGAGAAAATGATGAATGGTCAGATCCTATTAACTTAGGCTACCCTATCAATAACGAATATCATCAAGGCGCTTTATTTGTTGATGTCAATGGCAACAATGCTTACTATGCTTCAGAAGATACATCTTCGACTATTCAGCATTTAGACATATACAAGTTTGAATTGCCAGAAGAACATAAGCCCTTAGCTAATACTTACTTTAAAGTAAATGTTATAGATGCTGTCAGCAAAAAACCAATAGTCGCTCTTGTAGAATTAAGAAATCTCGTTAGTGGTAGCGCAAGCGTGCAAAGAACTAATCAGAACGGCTCATCTATGTCAACAGTCACACCAGGTAATTTTTCTGTCAATGTCAATAAAGAAGGCTATGTCTTCCACTCAGAAAACATTCTTATAGAACAAGGTAATCGTAACTTAGAACCTAAGACATTTAATATAGAGTTATACCCTATTGCTGAAGAAGCAGTTACCGTCAAGTCAGAGCCTATCATATTAGAGAATATATTTTTTGAATCAGGATCTTCGACACTGTTAGAATCCTCTAATTATGAAATAGAAAAACTGTATCAACTGCTCACCAAGAATGAAAGTATGAAAATACAAATCATCGGACATACTGATAACGTAGGTTCTGACGGCGATAATATGATGCTTTCTGATGCGAGGGCTAAATCAGTGTATGAAGTACTCGTGGAAAAAGGTATAGACAAATCAAGAATCTCATACACTGGTATGGGGGAATCTAAACCTATAGCGGATAACAATACTCCTGAAGGTCAAAAGACTAATCGTAGAACAGAATTTATAATCATCCCCTAATAGTAGATGGCAAGAAAGAAGAAAGTATATCCTGATGTTACAATCACAGGTATAGCGGATAAAGGTATGGCCGTAGGGCGTGATCCAGAAGGTGTTGTCTATTTTGTACAAGGTGCCGTCCCAGGAGACGTGGTAGATGTGCTTGTCTTAAGAAAGAAGTCCTCATATAGAAAAGGTATCGTTTCAGAATTTAAAAAATACTCTGATGAGAGAGTCAAGCCATTCTGCGAGCACTTCGGTATGTGTGGAGGATGTAAGTGGCAAGACTTAGGTTATCAGTCGCAACTGAAATACAAAGAGAAAGTTGTTACAGATGCATTCAGCAGGTTAGCAGGGATCACTATAAGCGAATCAAGACCTATAATGGGCTGTAAGAATACAGAACACTACCGCAATAAGATGGAGTACACATTCTCGTCACGTAGGTGGGTCTCACAAGAAGAGTTAGATAAGGATGGAGAAGTCAACTTTGGGCAAGCTGTAGGATTTTTTAAAGCTGGTCAATTTGATAAAATAGTACCTATCACCAAATGCTTCCTCCAAGAAGATCTAACGAATCAAATCAGAAATTATATAGACGAAGTAGCACAGGAAAAAGAATGGACTTATTATAATATAAAAGAACACCACGGATTCTTACGTAACCTGCGCATAAGAAATGCGACCACTGGCGAGTGGATGGTTATTGTTGTATTTGCAGAAGATCATAATGAGCAGATAGAGTATCTCATGTCTGCGATAAAGAAAAAATTTCCCGAGATTACTTCGCTATCTTATATCGTTAACAAAAAGTGGAATGATACGATCAATGATCAAGAAGTCATAACCTACTCTGGCAAAGATAGTATCAATGAAAACTTAGGGCACATAAAATATCGAATCGGTACAAAGTCATTTTTTCAGACCAATACTGAACAAGCAAAGCTTCTCTATGATCAGATTGTAGAGATAGGACAATTTCAAAAAGATGATATCGTCTACGATCTATATACCGGACTCGGAAGTATAGCACTATACGTCGCTGACAAATGCCAAAAAGTAATCGGTATAGAAGAAATAAAAGAAGCTATAGATGATGCAAATCTTAATAAGGATCTCAATGACATAGACAATGCTTACTTCGAAGTCGGAGACGTTAAGGACCAGTTCAATGGACACTTTATCTCTAAATATGGAGAACCAGATGTTATAATTGTCGATCCACCGCGACCGGGACTGCATGCTGACGTCGTGAAGACCATCTATGATTCTAATACCCCTAAGATTGTATACGTAAGTTGTAACCCATCTACCCAAGCAAGAGATATCAGTCTCCTAAGTGATAAGTATAACGTTGATATTCTACAGCCTGTAGATATGTTTCCACATACACATCATATAGAGAACATTGCATTACTTACCATAAAGCCTCAATAAGGAAAAAAATGGAAGAAATAAAATCCACAGAAAAGCTCTTTCTCATAGAGCAGAGCATAAAAAAATTTATCCCTATTATCAATAAGGCTGCGGATGCTATGAGAGAAAGTGGTATGAGCCAGTACCCGATCTTCATCATGCATAAGCAAGTCATCTCATTAGGATTATCACTTATAGAAAGAAGTCCTAAGTCTGAATGGGCTATTAATGTATCTAATGCCGAAGAATTCGTTAGTAAGCGATTAATATATGCGGAAAAGCTTGAAGAATTCAAGCTTACTTATAAAGATCCAGCAGAATTTAATTGCTTTTTTGTATTAAGTGATTTAGGAGCCCAGTTTTTATTCTTGGCTAAGTAAGGAGAGAGTTACGAGTTATGAGTTACTTCGTAACTAAAGCATTCTCTTCAGAGTATATCATCTCATTGAAAGGTACGACGACATCATATCCTTTACCTTTAAAATAAGCTTTAGTATATTCTTCACCCTCGCTGGTTGCGGCTAAGATAAAGTCACCTCCCCAAGCGCCGAGCGATTTTATACCACCACTAAAGTCTGAGAATGTCGAAGTCTTGACAGGTTCAAGACCCATATGTTCTGCGACAATACTTTCATGTTCTGTAATGAGCGATATGAATTTAGATATGGTACTACAAGAAATTATACTTTCTGTGATAGCTGTCAATTTCTTGACCATAGCTTTCTTTCGTTTAGCATTCTTAAGATAATACGTGATCGCATCATCAGAAGATTGCTTCTTATTCAAGAATATAAAGAATAACTTATCAGAGAAAGGGGGCGCATACTCTATCGGCGTATAACTTATATCATCTCCATCGAGCTTATAGGTTATCGGATCATCAGATCCAGCACAAGCTACATCGTAACCAGAACCATTAGATATGTTAAAATGGAGTAGAAGTGGATTCACATCAGCCCATTGCGCTACAAGATGTGTAAGTGTAGAACTAGAACCTAAGCCCCAGTCTTTATTAAATTGTAAAGTCGTCTTGACATCGAAACCATTCCACTTAGATAAGAACTCAGAATTAAGTCTTACAGCACCTTTGAGCAATTTCTGAAGATAAATAGATTTTTTCTCGTCAGTGGTTTTTACAGATGAGAAGTCCATAATAGATATCTGAGCAGAGAACCACTCATTACCGTCTATATCATAACTTTTCCAATAGAGATCTGATTTTCGGGTTGCTTTAACCTTCATGATCTGGCCATACTTAGTCGGTATTGCTAACGCAAGTGCCCCATCTAATACAGCGTATTCGGAGGTTAAAAGAAGTTTCCCGTGTCCGTAATGATCTTTGATTGGTATCCAGTTTAATCAAAAAATTACCTAATAAATACAAAAGTAGAGAACTTGGGGAACTTTTTATAACATAACAAATTAAAATAGCCTATATATGAGTAAGTTATATGTAATAGCCTCTTAAAGGTCTTTCCAGCCTATAGAATTCAACTAATTTAATCTTAATTGCTTTAAAAATTCTCTTACTGCGCTGAAAGAAACGATCTCTTCAGCAAAATGATCTAAGGCTGCAACTTCTTCATCTTTGGTCGCTTTGAGTTGATTTAAGATATTCTGCAAGTGCATCTTCATATGGCCTTGCTGTATACCAGTCGTAACTAAAGATCTTAATGCAGAAAAATTCTGAGCTAAGCCAGCTGTCGCTATGATGCTCATCAGCTCGCGAGCATTTGGATTACCTAATAATTCTAATGATCGCTTAGCTATAGGGTGCAGTGATGTCAATCCCCCTACTGTGCCTACGGCCAGAGGCAAGTCTATCCAGAATTTGAAATAATTATCTTTAACCTCACAATGACTGAGACTACTATATTGTCCATCCTTAGCAGCATATGTATGTCCACAAGCTTCTATCGCTCTGAAGTCATTACCAGTAGCTATGACGACGGCATCTATACCGTTATATATTCCTTTGTTATGTGTCGTCGCTCTATAAGGATCTAACTCTGCTATCTTAACAGCCATATAAAACTTAGCAGCAAAATCTTCCGCAGTCATCCCGTGAGGAAATTTTCCTAATTTATCTACTGAGCATTCTACACTTGCTCTTACTATACACTCAGGTGTATAATTAGACAAGATACTCATGATAATATCTATGTCTTTCTCATCTCCTACAAAGTCTTTAGAAAAGTGAAAGTAAGATTTCAGGGATTTTGAAAATTGCTCTAAGCAGGTATTTATAAAGTTAGCACCCATAGAGTCACATGTCTCAAATGATGCTCTGAGTTGATATAGTCCTTTTTGCTTTTCCGTAAGGTCGATTAGTTCAATATCCATGATACCTCCACCACGCTTGACCATACTTTCAGTAAATGTAAAGCACTCTTCTATGAGTACTTTCTTAATGTTATTAAAGTAGTACTGCAACTTGCTTCCATCTCCATGCCATATGAAATGAACCTGCCCGAGCTTAACTGTAGATAATACTTCTGTCTTAAATCCTCCCCTATCCATCCAGAACTTGGCTGCGGCAGAAGCTGCTGCGACGACAGAACTTTCTTCTATAACCATAGGGATGCAGTAGGTCTCACCATTGATTACAAAATTAGGTGCCACACCAAATGGCATAGGGAAGTTACTTATCGTATTCTCACTAAAATTATCCAATATTTTCTGTTGCTCTTCGTTACTATGCCAGTAACTCTGTAGCTCACTGATGACAGTCTCAGGATCTTTAAAGAAGTTCTCCACCATCCACTTGATCTTGCCCCGTTTACTGAGTTTTGAAAATCCTGTTATGGTCTTTTTACCTTTCATTGTTGTACTATCGTTAAAAAAAAGGGGTCTTCTACTTGTCCGAAAACAATCCTAAATACTCCTTATTTATCTCCTATATATTTACGTCATAGACGTTTAAGACTTTATTTTTAGAAAGGCATTGGCCATTTTTAATCCTTCTATTTGGTTAGTAACGTATTGTCTGAGAGCATCTATGTCTAAGGCGTACCTTAGAAAACCTGAAGCTTGGGCATATATCGATGGCATCTGACATTTTTGCATTAAGTAATACCCATCCAAAAAACCTTTGACACCTCCAGAGATAATAATTCTCTTAGCTTGTATATTTATTTTATTATATGATTTCAATTGATTGATCATATTGACCATCTCCTCACACGTATGGCCTATCTGACATACATTCTTAAAACTATCATGTCTCACTACATCAGATCGTATCAATTCTAACATCGAAAAATTAGTACCTCCAAATCCCGCCAGGTCAATTGCCTCTATCGGAAGCTTTAATAACTCTTCAAGACTTTTGAGACCGAACCCTTGTCCTACTTCCTTTACGATAACAGGATAATCTACCTTATCTAACAATTGTATAATTGTCTCTAATGCACTTTGTTGATATCGATCTCCTTCTGGTTGCAACCACTCCTGCATAGGATTGACATGTATTATCAGTCCGTCAGCCTGAAGTTTAGTTAATAGTATATTAATCCGATCTTCTTCGCCTTGAGCTAATAGCTCTTCGATCTGTGCAATACCAAGGTTAATAAATAGTGGCTGATCCACCATATATTGTCTAAGGTCAAATTCTGACAATCTCTTATCTTCATAAAGTAACTGCCTACAGGAACCTAAGCCCATCCCTAATCCAAACTCTCCACACACTTTCGCTAAGTTATGATTGATTGTCGATGCCTTCTCTGTCCCTCCTGTCATGCTAGATACCCATAACGGATAAGACATGTGACGCCCAGCGATTTCATGATCTAATGTAGACTCCTTGTCCGGATGTGCTGACAATATAGGTTCGTAATAGAATCTGTTATCGACCTTCTCAGCAGTTACAGCTGACTTAAAAGCCAGCTCTATATGATCATTCTTCCGTAATGAAGCCTGGTTATCCGCTTCGACTTTGATATTATCTTTTATCTCGTTCTCCAATATATTAGGATATAATTAATGGAATAAAAATACTAAAAGCATCTATACATGACGTTTTAAACATGCATTTGCCGACCTTAGTTTTTATATAACAGTCAAAAAATTGTATTTTAATGTATAAAATCAGCTTGTTTCTATTATTCTGCCCTATATTCTTAGTCGCTCAGAGTCCAGAATCTGTTAAACTCTATAACGAGGCTATCAAGCTATCTTCTGCTAAAGATTATCCAGGAGCTATTAAGTTGTATACAAAATCTATAGGAGTAGATCCACTCTATCCATCAGCTTATTATGGTAGAGGGCTTGCTAAAATGTCATTGAAAGACTATCCTCAGGCTGCAAAAGATTTCGGTAAAACAGCGAAACTTGACCCCGAAAATTCTAAAGCTAACTACTATAAAGGTTATTGCGAAATGCAAGCTAAAAACTACCAGAATGCATTAGTAAGTTTTAGTAGAGCAATTAAGAGTGATCCTGATCTGACTAAAGCATATTACTATAGAGGATACATTCAGATGGTCCAGAAAAATTATGAGAAAGCATCAAGAGATTTCCAAGAAGCCATAAAGAAGGGAGAAGACAATAATAAGTCATACTATAACTTAGGAATATGTCTTAAAAAATTAGATAAAGAGGATCAGGCTTACACTGCATTTAGAAATTCAATAACAGCCAACCCTAAGTATGTACCCGCCCTATATGAAAGCCTTAAAGCAGACTTTGGTAAGGAGGCTTATACTAAAGTCATTACGGATGCAACTACTATTATGAGCATAGAACCTGATAACATGGATGCTCTTAAGTACAGAGCCTTAAGTTATATGAAGAATGACATGAAAGATGAGGCTAAAGCCGATTATAAAGTTCTCGTAGAATCTAATCCTAAGGATATAAAATCTTGGATTAACAAAGCAGCACTCAGCATCAATTCTAAAGATTATGCAACAGCTATATCGGATTATTCTGCATTGATAGAATTAGAACCAAGTAATCTATCATATTATAAAAATAGGTCTGTCGCCTATATACAATCATCACAATGGGATCTTGCATTACAAGATCTGAATGCACTGATTACCAAAAATCCTAAAAATGGAGATGCCTACTACAATAGGTCCAATGTACAATTACAGTTAGAAAAGAATGATCTTGCTTGTGAGGACATGAGGCAAGCTGCTAAGTTAGGATTTGACAAAGCATATGAGTACATACCTGGATTATGTAATTAATTCATAAATCCATCAGCTAAATAAGAGAAACTATTTTAATAGCATTTCAAGGGCTATGCTTTAATTAGCTTGTTTTATTATCAAGAATAAAAGAAAATGTATAGTTTTGTATTTAGAAAAAACTTATACTATGAATAATTTAAAATTTTTACTTTTTGCATTTCTTTTAACTGGTTTATTCATTCTTGCTTCTTGCGGAGGAGGTGTAGATTGTGATGACACTGCTGGACTCCAATCTGAAACAAGTAGATTGCTAAATGCTGCAATTACAGCTGAGAGTGCTTATTCAGCAGATACAACAGATACTGCTGCATGTAATGACTATAGCGATGCGCTAAAGGAACTAATTGATTACACAAAGGATGCAGAAGAGTGTGTACCTGCTGACGAGCTTGAAGAATATCAAGATAACACAAGGTCATTAGAAGGTACTTTAGACGATCTTGAGTGCTAAATACCAAAAAAATCACTTTTTATAAAAGCCTACACAATGATTGTGTAGGCTTTTTTTATGCCTAAATATGGCACTCTCCTACTAATGATTACGGCAAATACTTCTATCTGAATATGTTTTATAAGTCTGAAAGATATTCATCTTGCTTTTCCTATCTTACAGAAAAAATTAGCAATGAGATACTTTATTTTAGGACTCCTTGTCCTATTTTCTACGCAACTATGCATTAGTCAAGAAAAGAAAGACAACAATTCTAAGGATAAAGAAGAGGAGAAAACCTTCGCAGATATTATCACTGACGAAGCAGTCTCAACTCAAGGTTTATTCAATACCCATGCAGTAGACGGTACACATTATTTTGAGATTCCTAATGATCTATTGGACAAGGAGATTCTTATCGTATCACGTATTTCTGGATTCGTTAAAAATTTAAATTTTGGAGGAGCAGGTGTGAAGTCTAAGCCTCAGCAAGTCATCCGATGGCAGAAGATAGGTAATAAGATCGCCTTGAGATCCGTATCATATAATAGTGTGGCAAGTTTCACAGATCCTATCTACAAGTCAGTTGTCAATAACAACTTCGAACCGATTGTTATGCTTTTTGACATAGAGGTTGAGGGAGAAGGCACTTATGTTATAAAAGTTGATCCATTATTCACAGACGATATTCCTATGATCAGCGCCGTAAGCGAGAAGCAAAAGAAAGACTTTGGTATAAAGGGCTTAGACTCTAAGAGAAGTATCATTACGTCGCTGAGAAGTTTTCCTCGGAATGTAGAAGTCAGACATATATTGACTTATAAAGGAGGAGATGATCTGCCTGATAATCAAGTTACAGGAACGATGTCTGTAGAGATGAATCAGTCATTTATCTTATTGCCGGACGAGCCTATGGAGCCACGATATTATGATGATAGAGTAGGCTACTTTTCTGTCAGACAGACTAACTATAGTCTCAATGATCAGAGAACTGAAACAGAACGATTCATCACAAGATGGAAGTTAGAGCCTAAGGATATGGAAGCATACAAGAGAGGGGAATTAGTAGAACCGATTAAGCCCATCGTCTATTATATAGATCCTGCGACACCTACACAATGGGTGCCTTACCTCATGCAGGGTGTAAACGACTGGCAAGGGGCATTTGAGAAAGCAGGATTCAAAAATGCAATCTATGCCAAAGAAGCACCGACGAAAGAAGAAGATCCAGACTGGTCTCCAGAAGATACTCGGTACTCAGTCATCAGATATGTGTCTACAGATATACAGAACGCCATGGGTCCACACGTACACGATCCCAGAACAGGAGAGATATTAGAGTCAGATATTATCTGGTATCATAATGTGATGAAGTTACTCAGGAACTGGTTTTTTATCCAGACAGCGGCGATCAATCCTGAGGCAAGAGGCGCTAACTTTAAGACTGAGACGATGGGTCGTTTGATTAGATTCGTATCTGCCCACGAGGTAGGTCATACCTTGGGCTTGCCACATAATATGGGAGCCAGCGTGGCTTATCCAGTAGATTCGCTGAGATCTGCACACTTCACTCAGAAGATGGGAACTGCTCCTTCCATCATGGATTACGCCAGATTTAATTATGTAGCCCAGCCAGAAGATGGAGATGTCGGACTGATGCCAGACATCGGCACTTATGATGACTGGTCTATTCTCTATGGTTATAAATTGTTTCCAGATACACCGACCAAAGAAGAAGAAAGACCAATCTTAAATAAAATGATTAAGGAGCACGCAGGCGATCCGTTATATAGATATGGAAGACAAAGAGGATTACCGCTTGACCCAACTTCTCAGACGGAAGACTTAGGAGATGATGCCATGCTTGCCAGTACATATGGCATTAAAAATCTAAAAAGAATCGTGCCTAAGCTAGCAGAATGGACCTATGAAGAAGGAGAAGATTATGAACAAACTGAAGATCTCTACAATCAAGTCTTTAACCAATACCGCAGATACATGGGGCATGTGTTAGCCAATGTAGGTGGTGTCATAGAAATCACTAAGACACAAGACCAAAAAGATGCCAGCTATACCCATGTCGATAAATCTAAACAAATCAGAGCTATGCAATTTTTAAATCAAAATATATTTACCACACCAAAATGGCTAGTAGATGCAGGACTGACAAGAAAGTTCGAATCTGATGGAGTCGTAGACAGAGTGAAGAATCTACAATCAAGTGTGCTCAATCAATTATTTAATACAGGACGGATGGGTAGACTCATAGAAAATGAAGCAATTAATGGAGCTGAAGCATTTACATTGTATGATCTATATGCGAATACACAACGATATGTTTTTGACAATAATGCGATGACAGATACTTACTCCCGTAACCTGCAGCGCTTATATGTAGAAAAGTTAGGATCTATCTTAGAATCAGAAGATAATGATGTCAATATCAGCGATATCAAAGCTGGTGCAAGAGGGACGCTTTATTCTATCTATGACAGTATCAAAAAATCGAAAGGCAAAGGTAGTATGCATGCCATGCATAATATGGATATGAAGAACCGTATAGAGGGATGGTTGGATATGGAGGACTGATAAATGTTCCTGCATGAATTTTCAAATATAAGTACAACCGTACGGCGTATGGCTGTGCCTACGTCGGAGTGTTATCAAAATTTATTTTGAGAATCATATATCAAACATTGCTACATCATTAGAATGTTTCTAATAAATTAGAATATTGCCAAAGCGTAGGCGCAGCCTAACGCTTAACAGTTCGTGTGTAAGCATAAAAAAAACCTTGATCAAGGATGCACTTGTCGAGGTTTCAGTGATGCCTCCAGGAATTGAACTAGTAGGAAGCACTGCTTACTGCATGGATTTTCAGTCCATTGCTCCCTGCCGGCAGGCAGACAGGTGCCAACTGAGTTAAGGCACGCTTAACAGTTCGTGTGTAAGCATAAAAAAAAACCTCGATCAAGAATACACTTGTCGAGGTTTCAGTGGTGCCTCCAGGAATTGAACCAGGGACACATGGATTTTCAGTCCATTGCTCTACCAACTGAGCTAAGGCACCGGAATGATTTTTACTTGTTTATTCAAGGTCAGTTTTGCTAACTGAAAATATTTTCAGCCATTACTCCCTGCCGGCAGGCAGGCAGGTACCAACTGAGCTAAGGCACCTAAAGTAATTTTTACTTGTTTTCTTCAAGATTTTCTTCTTTACAACTGAAACTAATTTTCAGTCCTTTGCTCCCTGCCTGCCGGCAGGGAGGTGCCAACTGAGCTAAGGCACCTAAAGTATACCAATCATTGGTGGCGCAAATTTATAATCTTTTTACGATCTAAACTAGTTTAAAATCGTATTTTTCACTTGATATAAAAAAAAGATATGTATTGTGATTATATACAGTCAGATATAGGTTATTGGATTATAGAATCTAATGAAAATAAGCTTTTAAGCATCGGATACGAACCCCAAAAACCCAGATTCAAGCCTCAAAAAAATGAAATCACACAAAAAGCTTATCGACAAATAGAGAAATACTTTTCTGGAGACGCCGTTAATTTCAATATTCCCTTGGAAACTAAAAACTATACTGCATTTAATAAAAGTGTATGGAAAGAGGTCGCTAAAATTCCTTATGGCTTGACTACAAGCTATAATAACATCTCAAAAACACTTAACAATCCTAAAGCAGTAAGAGCAGTAGGTTCTGCTAATGGTAAAAATCCATTTCCAATAATAGTACCTTGTCATAGAGTCATCGGATCTAATGGACAACTTACTGGATATGCATTCGGATTAGAGGTCAAGGAGTGATTGTTACAGCTCGAAGGCTACCTACCAGTAACAATGCGATTATTCTAAAGCTTACTAATTATTTTTTAGAAGAAGATCCTGACTTGTGCTTAAGTACTCTTCTTATCCAATTAGGTATAATGATAGCACCGATAATAAGATAAGGATAATATGTTATCATTCTCCAGAGTAATGCGCCTACTGACCCGACACCCTTAGGGATAAAGTCGGTAAAAAATCCAGAAAACATTATCTCCATAATTCCAGAACCGCCGGGTGTAGGACTGAATTGAGTTATCACATACATTGTCTGAGATCGTGCATACAGCAAAAACTGTCCCATCCAATCCCAATCCATCTCTACCAATGCGAGCAATACAAAATTAACTACCAAGAATCGAGCTACCCATGCTCCTATCGTCAGTGAAGATGCTTTGACATGAAAACTAAAAGGTTTACTACGTAATTCTTTAGATGTGGTGACGACATCCATTCCCGTCTGCACAAGCGTCTTCTTATACCTCTTAATAAATGGCCAAGTAGCAACGCTATGAAGAATAACCTTAATAACACGTGGCCTATACAATCCCCATAGAAGAATACTTCCATAAGTAAACATAACGAACCAAACCAAAATAAAAGTAAGGCCATAACCTTTAAACATAGATGGCATATCAGGTCTAATAATCTCAGGTCCGAATATCCCTAGTAAAAGGATAAGTGAAATCAGAAAGAAGAACGTATCTATGATCACCGTATATAAGACAATAGATACCGCCTTGGCGGCAGAGATTTTTTCTTGTGACAAAAAGAACACTGCTACTGCTGAGCCTCCCACACTCATGGGAGATATCGAAGAGGCAAACTCCCATATGGAAACTAACTCTACCGAATGCTTAAGAGTAAATTGCTTATCGGATAATATCCTTAATCTAATAGCTAAAAATATATGTCTACATATATATATAGCTACAGCAATGCCCAGATAAGTCCACAGTCGCTGATTCCACTTGATCGTCCGGAATTCATCTATATCAAATTGCCTAAAGACCATATATATAATCACCAATATCCCTAAAATAACCGGTAGGATTATTTTATTAAGATTAATGGACTTTAATACTTCCTCGTCGGAAGATGTATGGATACGCTTATTCAATTATATAGTAGAGAATTTTCAAAAAAAAATCAAATATACAAATGCATATATAGTGAAATAATTTAGTTCAAGTTCACTTGCAATACTTATGTTATTAACAATGCATCTTATTATCTGTAAGATAGGCCAATTAGATAAAAACAGCATTAGAATAAGGCCTCAAAGCCAGTTTTATAATAATTTCTTTCTAAGCTTTTGACTTAAGAACAAATAGGCGGTATTTTCGTTCTCTTACTAAGTTAAAATTAGATTATGGAAACTAAGACAGCAAGTCCAGTAATGTTATATACAGAGCAGACCCCTAACCCTGAGTCGCTCAAGTTCGTCACTAATAGAATGCTTTACAGAGGTACAGCAGATTTTCGTACATCTGAATTAGCTACAGAGTGGTCACCTTTAGCTGTAGAGTTATTCGATATGCCCTTCGTAAAAGGAGTATACATCTGTAATAACTTCGTTACGATCACAAAAGAAATGAATTATCAGTGGGCAGATATAAAACTAAAAACTAAAGAGTTTATTAAAGCATATGTTTCTGAAAGTAAGCCTATCGTTAATGAAGGTTTTGAGGAAGCAATGGCTGCAATAGAAGCTGAAAAAGGTGTCTCCTATCAGTACGAAGGTGAGGAAGCAGAAATTGTTGTAAAAATAAAAGAGCTCATAGAAAAATATGTCAAGCCAGCCGTAGAAATGGATGGTGGTAATATTGAATTTAGTGCCTATGATAAAGGTAAGGTAACTGTACTACTTCAAGGATCTTGTAGTGGATGTCCATCGTCAACTGTAACGCTAAAATCAGGTATAGAAGGTATGCTTAAGAGGATGGTACCTGAAGTAACTGAGGTAGTAGCAGAAATGGATTAATCTAAACGATAGTTCTATTGCTTTCTTATACCCAATTATCCGACATTAAAACTAAGCTTGAAAAACTCTGTCAAGAGGTCTCAGTATTCATAAAAGCTGAGATGCAGAAAGTACAGCAGACAGATATTGAGGTCAAAGACATGAATAGTCTCGTCACCTATGTAGACAAGAATGCGGAAATCAAAATCGTTAAGAGCCTTAAAAAACTTGTCCCCGAAGCAGGTTATATCACTGAAGAAGGTACCGTTGTCCAAGACTCTAAAGAACTAATGTGGGTAATCGATCCCTTAGATGGCACCACTAATTTTCTTTATAAGATCCCTCATTTTTCTATCTCCATAGCTCTTATGAAGGATGGTGATCCCATCTTAGGTATAGTCCATGACGTTATGCTCGACACATCGTATACTGCTATCAAAGGTCATGGTACTTATGAGAATAATCTCCCAGTCAAAGTACGCAACAACAACGATACACTAGATGCAGTTATCGTAACAGGATTTCCTTACAAGAGAGAACCTCAGCATATAGATGCAAGTCTACAGATGATTAGATATTGTGTAGAAAACTGTAGAGGAATAAGGAGACTTGGCTCTGCAGCGTTAGACTTAGCCTATGTCGCTTCAGGTAAGATAGATCTCTATTATGAAAATACACTTAACATCTGGGATATAGCAGCAGGTGCTCTATTAGTCACAGAAGCCGGTGGTATCGTATCAGATTATCATGGTGGTAATACATACCTACAGGATGGATCTATTATTGCATCGTCTCCCGGTGTCTATGACAAAATGTATCCAGTTATCAATGAACTTTTGGGCTGATATTATATCTATTGAATGGCTTTCTATATGATAGTCAATAAGAGATATCCTTGTCATAAGGGATCAGCTTATAAAATTAGGGTCAAAAACCTCAACCATTGGTTTTTTTATCCCGATCGAGGAACGAGCAGAGGGATTCCCGAGATGATAATTTTGTAGTTAATATAAAGGACCTGAATTAGTGAAATTATCCTAAGATTTCTTGGCAAGCTCGAAATGAAAAAGAATTAATAATTTTTCTAATTAGGTCTAAGAACTTATACAATTCGAGATTCTTAATGATCACCAAGCTTAAGATTAGAATCATTGATTGTTGGCTTTTTAATGACTTTGTTATTGCCACAAATGTACTAATCGTGTCGTATGCTGTCAATGATTTTCCATGAATTATGTAGTCGAATAAACTCTACTTACCACACATTCATCTCAATCATTCATTCGTAGATATTTCTCCTTACATTAGATCAGTTTATATAAGCTTCTATGTTTAGGTATAAAAATATTATTCCAATTTTAATAATATCTGTAAGCTTGCTCCTTGCAGTAAATAATCAATCTAATATTCTCTATGGAGATGCGCTGGGTTATTATGTTTATTTGCCTGCAAGTATTATACATCATAAGTTAGATAAGGTAGATGAACTTGCTGATGATGAAAATATACCTACTGAAATAAAATCAGGAATATCAAAATTTAAGAAATCATATTCTACTAATGAAAGCGGTAACTCCATCATCCAATATACCTATGGACTTTCTGCGATGCAGGCTCCTGGGTTCTTAGCCGTATATGTATGGGATAAGTTGCGAGGTAAATCCCCTACTGGATTCGAATTAAGATACCAGAATGCTCTCGTGTTTCTGAATAGTTTTTATTTATTGATAGGTCTTTTGTTCTGTTATAGATCACTATCTATATTTTTTTCTAAGGTCAATAGTGCAATCACTGTCGGTATTGGATTACTCGGAACAAATTTGTTTTGGTTCGGGTTTATACAATCTGGAATGGCGCATATACCACAGTTCATGCTTGTATCCATAATCTTATATCTCAGCATTAAATTAAAAGACTGCTGGTCGAATAAGATAATTTTTCGTGTAGTATTGCTTATGGGCCTTATAACAATTATCAGACCTGTAGATATCATTTATGGATTGATTCCAATTGTATTTATTATTGAAGGAATTCTTAAAAATCAAAATTATAAATCAGAATTAATCAAAGGCTTACCAGTTAAATTAATCGGAGCAATGATATTGTTCTTGATACCTATTATCCCGCAGTTATTATACTGGAAGATGATGACAGGTTCTTTCTTGTATGATAGTTACATCAATTACCATTTTCATTGGACAGATCCAGAAATTATAAAAGGATTATTAGGTGCAAAAAATGGCTGGTTCATGTATACGCCGGTTATGCTATTAGCGACTATCGGATTAGTGTGTAAGTCTATTCCAAGAAGCATTAAGATTATAACATTCATAATATTACCTATACATATATACATTAGTTATGCATGGTATAATTATAACTATATCAATGGGTTTGGTTCACGTCCGATGATACACATCTATCCATTGATGTTATTCGGTATGGTAGGATTACTTTCTATAAAGAATAGAATTCTACATTCGCTATGCATTATCTTACTTATTACAGCAAGCTTAGTTAGTATGAAATTCACCTACAGCCAATCTAAAGGAATGCTATTCTCAGACGAATCTACTTTGGCTTTTAATAAAAATACTTTCTTCAAGACATGTTTAGATTACCATGACTTATTCTATCTCAACAGCCCATGGAACCAAGCAGAATTATCTAATAACAAAGATTGTATTACTATAGGTAATATCAACTATAACGAAATAGTGAACGCTGAATTAAATTCCGATTCTATTTCTAATAAAAATTTTATAACTCTCAATTCTAATGAGAAATATCCTACTGGCAGCATAGCTCATAATATACAAGATCAAGAAAAGAAAGAATACTCAGCTCTGAAGAGTACTATAGAAATGAACTTTCATGATTATGAATTTATGCCTCATAATCATCATAAGCTTATTGTAGAAGTCAATCGAGATGGTGAGCAAGTATTCTGGGATTGCATCTCTATCAATGATAAAATCAATAAACAAAAAATATCTTCTTCTAATATAGAAATCCGCAAAACTTATGTTGATACTTGGGATTGCATAGACTACTTCTTTCCAATGGACAAACTTCAAACTGGAGATATGGTTAAAGTCTACGTCTGGAATCCTAACAATCGCAGTGCAGACTTTAAAAATCTAAGTGTTTCGTTATGTAAATAAAAAAGCCAGACCTAATTAAGATCTGGCTTTGATAAATTATATTTTATTGGATATTAGAATCTAATATCTATAACATAGTTGTCTGCATTATTATCAACTGTTTCATTAATCTGAGACACTCTGATTAAGTAAAACTTATTATTAGCTGATACAGTAAATACGTCCCCTTGCTCTACTCTAAGGCTAACTGGATCACCATCAGTATTAGTATCTACAAATGACACACCATTATCCCATAGACTTGCTACTTGCTGAGAAGTTGTTACATTATCAAAATCAAAATCATCAGGAAGACCTCCTTGACCTGTGAAGATGTGCTTCATCATAGCGCCATTAGCTCCAGATATTCTTCGTATCCAGTTACTCGCAAGTGGGCTACCATCTATACCTTCATCTTTAATCGTTGCATCTGGATCTGAGCTACCTACACCCATACCGTTTTCGAGATTAAGACCTCCTGTTCCAGCTGGACCAGCTCTGTTAAATAATACACCATCTAATACCGTGACAGATGTGCCTGTCTCTAAAGTCACATCTTTAGTATAAGTTCCACCAGATTCATCAGTGAGCTCTATAGTATATGTCTTGATACCTGCATCAGCATGTACTCTCACAAAAATAGTTTTCATAAATCCATTGATATCGGATTGTGGTAGTTGAGCAGGGTTAGTTGGAAATTGTACGTTAGTATCATCGTACCATAACCTGTCAGCGTCGATATATACACCATCTTGTAATACAGCAATCGTAGTTAAGGGACTTGTTACATTAGATACATCAACTGGCAACCCAAATATAGTACCTGGAGTAACCATAGCCATTCCACTGCCTTCTACAAGAATAGTAGGAGGATTTACAACATTTTCTGTCGTAATACTTACACTACTTGAAGCTGTAAGGTTAGATTCATCAGTAACGACAAATTCATAATTATTAGTAGATTCTCCTGTCTGGGCTACAACTTCAATGTCTTTTGTAAAACCAAGCTTATCATCATTAAATAATAATATCGGATTGGAAGAAGCTGCTATACCGTCGACAGTTAATCTTGTAAGATCAACAGTAACTCCGTCTTCTAATATTGATAATGTGTTCAATAATGAATCTCCTTGCTCTGCATTCATTCTTACGCTGAATGATTGGCCAGATGTCACACTTTCGCTAAAAGAAACGAAACCTGCATCATCTAATAACTCAACTGTTGGAGATGTAGCTGTTGTACCTCCAACACCGGTTCCTTCGTCTTCACAAGATGTAAATCCAATTATCGCTAATATACTTAGCAAGCTAAATTTTAATAATGTCTTCATAATTATTGTTTGTTTTGAAAAAAAATTCTAAAAAACGGTTTTGTTCTATTACAATTTGATAAACGAATTTGCCGAAGCATAATTCACTAATTAATTGTTAAAAAACGGATAGGATTGATAAGTACTTGAAGGTCATGCATTTGTAATCAGTTTATCGAAATAAAAAATACTTGATTTGCAAATGGAGTGCAAAACTATAAGATGTAACTAAATAATTCAGAAATTGATCGATAGTTATCAATTTATACGCATAAAAAAAGCCCTGACGAGTATAAGCTGTCAGGGCTACAATATTTATTATGATTCTTATAGAATTAATATCTATAGTATTCTGGCTTGTAAGGCCCTTCTTGAGGGACGTTGATATACTCAGCTTGCTCATCAGTCAACTCTTCTAATACAACGCCTATCTTTGCTAAGTGTAGTCTTGCTACTTTCTCATCAAGGTGTTTTGGAAGCATATATACTTTGTTCTCATACTGATCAGTATTGTTCCAAAGTTCTAATTGAGCTAATACTTGATTAGTAAATGAATTAGACATAACAAATGAAGGGTGGCCAGTAGCACAACCTAAATTCACCAATCTTCCCTCTGCAAGGATAATGATATCATTGCCATCTACATTATACATATCAACTTGTGGCTTGATCTCAACCTTAGTACTTCCGTAAGTACCATTCATCCATGCCATATCGATCTCATTATCAAAGTGACCGATATTACATACGATAGTCTTATCACCCATCGCCTTGAAGTGCTTCTCACCGATAATATTAAAGTTACCAGTAGCAGTAACGATGATATCAGCTTCTGGAGCTGCATCCATCATTTTCTTAACTTCAAATCCGTCCATTGCAGCTTGCAATGCACATATAGGATCTATCTCAGTTATAATAACTCTACATCCTGCTCCTCTTAATGAAGCTGCAGAACCTTTACCCACATCTCCATATCCTGCAACGACAGCAACTTTACCAGCCATCATAATATCTGTAGCTCTTCTTATCGCATCTACACAAGATTCTTTACAGCCATACTTGTTATCAAATTTAGACTTCGTCACTGAGTCATTAATATTGATAGCAGGGATAGGTAATGTTCCTTTCTCTACTCTCTCATACAATCTATGCACTCCTGTTGTTGTCTCCTCACTTAATCCTTTAATATTCTGAACTAATTCTGGAAATCTGTCTAAAACCATATTAGTTAAATCACCACCATCATCTAATATCATGTTAAGTGGCTTACCATCTTTAAAATTAGAAAGCGTCTGCTCTATACACCAATCAAACTCTTCTTCGTTCATACCTTTCCAAGCATATACTGGAACACCTGCCGCTGCTATTGCTGCTGCTGCATGATCTTGAGTAGAGAATATATTACAAGAAGACCAAGTTACATCAGCACCTAAGTCAACTAATGTTTCTATTAAGACAGCTGTCTGGATTGTCATGTGAAGGCAACCCGCAATATTAGCTCCTGCTAATGGATTCTTACCTTTAAATTCTTCTCTTAGACTCATTAAACCTGGCATTTCTGCTTCTGCAAGAGTTATTTCTTTTCTACCCCAATCCGCTAGAGAGATGTCTTTTACTTTGTATTTTACGTTTGTATCTGTACTTATCATTTTTATAATCTGTTATATAGGTTAAATGAAAATTGAATACAAATTTATGATGCTTCTTCTGGTAAAAAGTTGTCCTATGACAATAAATGAATTTTGTTTCAACTTTTTTTTGAGGACGAAAAGGACGCTACTTGTTTAAATAAGGTTATATATTATTTGGAAAAAACGTATTCTAAAAAAATAAATTAAGGCCTTTACAATCAAGAAGGTCTTCAATATTTTAAGATTAAATTCTCCTAATCTAAACAGCAAGATTTTTTTTACTTAAGGTTTCTCTTTATCCGACTCAATGAAGTTGGGGTGACACCTATGTAAGATGCTAAGTATTTTTGAGGTACTCTTTGTAGGTAGTTGCTCTGATTGATAAGACTTACATAACGGTCTTCAGCAGAATCTTTTTGTAGGGCAGTAAATCGCTGTAGTATATTCAATATAACATCTTCCCAAAAGCGTCTCACTATACTTTCTAATTCAGGATAGGCTACATACAATTTTAGGAGTTCTGATTTACTTAATGATAAATATTCGCTATCCTCAATGGCTTCTATAAAGTACTCAGTAGGTTCTCCACTAAGAAAGCTAGATAATTCGATAGCTGAGTTGCCTTCGAATGAGAACCAAACTGTAATTTCAACACCGTCAGAAATATAATAAAGCCTTAAGCAACCTTTAGTTACAAAATATATCTCTTTACAAATTTGGCCATGAGAAAGGAGTTGATTTCCTTTTTTAATTTTATTTGGATTAAGCTTGTTATTTAAATCCTCAATCCCTTCTTTAGAAATCTTACCATATTGCTCAAAGAAATTCTCTGATACCATTTTTTAATTATATGAAACCGTCTAAAACGGTGATAAATAACTTGTGTCGCGTTAAGTGGTATTTAACACACTAAGTATAGTAAAATCTCATTATTTACTGAGATTATGCACCTTGAAAATTTAAACATATGAAAATTAATAATTCTTATATATCAATATTAGCATACTTAGCATTCTCTTCTATAAATTTTCTTCTCGGTGGTACTTCATCACCCATCAGCATAGAGAATACATGATCTGCCTCTATTGCATCTGTTATAGATATTTGATGAAGGGTACGGAATTCTGGATTCATCGTAGTATCCCATAATTGGTCAGCATTCATCTCTCCAAGACCCTTATATCTCTGTATCTTGATAGAGGTATCATCTTTACCACCGAACTCTTCCATGATCGCTAATCTTTCTTCATCATTCCAAGCGTACTTACTTTGCTTGCCTTTCTTCACTTGATAGAGTGGTGGTGCAGCTATATAAATATTACCGTTCTCTACAAGCTCTTTCATATATCTAAAAAAGAATGTCAATATCAATGTACTTATGTGACTACCATCGACGTCGGCATCACACATGATGACTATCTTATCGTATCTTAATTTTTCTGTATTGAGTATTCTCTCGCCGTCTTTCTCTTCTATACTTACACCTAATGCTGTAAACATATTTTTGATCTCCTCATTCTCATAGATCTTATGTTCCATTGCTTTTTCTACATTGAGGATCTTACCTCTCAATGGAAGAATAGCTTGGAAGTGTCTGTCTCTGCCTTGCTTGGCTGTACCACCGGCAGAATCTCCCTCGACAAGAAATATCTCTGACTCAGCTGGATCCTTAGAACTACAATCTGATAACTTACCCGGAAGCCCGCCTCCTGTCATTACGTTCTTACGCTGCACCATCTCTCTTGCCTTCCTTGCAGCATGTCTTGCGGTTGCTGCTAAGATGACCTTGTCCATAATTCGTTTAGCTAATCCTTTGTTCTCTTCGAGGAAGTAAGTGATCACATCACCTACAGCACGAGAGACAATACCAGTCACTTCAGAATTACCTAACTCCCCTTTAGTCTGTCCTTTGAACTGAGGTTCTGGTACTTTTACAGATACAATAGCGGTAAGGCCTTCTCGAAAGTCTTCTCCTGCTATCTTAAACTTCAACTTACTGAAGTAGCCATTATCTTCGCCATACTTGGCGAATACTCTATTGACAGCTCTTCGGAATCCGCTGACATGCGTACCACCTTCTTTGGTGCTAATGTTATTGACAAAAGAATAAATGTTCTCTGAGTAACTTGTGTTGTATTGCATCGCCACTTCCACCTCTACGTTCTCTTCTCTTCCGGTGACATGAATAGGCTCATCCAATATTGGCGTACGACCACTATCGATATATCTGACGAATTCTTTAAGTCCTCCTTCTGAATGGAAAGTCTTCTTCTTGTTCTTGCCGTCATCGACTACTCGCTCATCCTCTAATGTCAAAGTCAATCCACTATTTAAGAATGACAGCTCCTTCAATCTATTTTCTAAAGTCTCAAATCTATATTCTAAATTTTCGAATATGCTTGCATCAGGTTTAAATGTAATAATTGTACCATTCACATCTGTAGTTCCTACTTCCTCAACCTTAGATGTTGGAATACCTTCAGAATAAGTTTGTGTAAATATTTTTCCTTCTCTGTGTACTTCTGCCTTTAAGTAACCAGACAATGCATTGACACAAGATACACCCACACCATGTAGACCACCAGAAACCTTATAAGTGTCTTTGTCAAACTTACCTCCAGCATGCAGCACTGTCATTACAACTTCCAATGCAGACTTCTGTAGCTTCTCGTGCATACCGGTAGGTATACCCCTACCGTTATCTCTTACAGTTATTGAGTTGTCTTTGTGTATAATTGTAGATATCGTATCACAATGTCCTGCGAGGTGTTCATCTATAGAGTTATCAATGACCTCCCAGACTAAGTGATGTAGACCCTTAGCATCGGTACTACCGATATACATCCCAGGACGCATTCTTACCGCTTCTAAGCCTTCTAACGCTTGTATATTATCTGCGCTATAATTGCCTTTCTTCTTATTTTTGTCTTTATCGTCAGCCATTAATTATTATTAATTGAAATGAGCTGCTAAGGTACTAAAAATACAAGTAGCGTACAAATATGTAAATTGCTCTATATCAATTACTTATGCTAACAATTTTATGTTTGATATTAGTTTCATATTTACTAGTAAAAAACATGCCTCAGTAGCCCTAAATATTGCATCCTAATTATGGCAACGCCTGTCACATCATTGCCATTTTTAATATGCCATATAAAAAGAATAAGCATTAATTAATTTGGAATGATTAGATTTAACAAACAAAACAACTAATCACAATGAAAAAATCAATAGTCGGAGGCTTAGTAGGTGGGCTTATATTATTCATATGGCAGTTCCTCTCTTGGAGTGCTTTGAATATTCATGGTTCTACCATGACTTATACGCCTCACCAAGATCAGATTATGAAAACAATCACAGATCTTAACTTAGAAGAAGGAGAGTATATGATGCCTAATCTTGCTCCCGGATATACTCCAGAACAACAACAGGTCCATGCTCTTGACATGGAAGGTAAGCCATGGTTAATGCTATCTTATAAGAAGCAATGGAGCAATACTATGGGTATGAATATGTTCCGAGCATTTATTATAGATTTTCTATCAGCTTTTTTAATCTGCTTTTTATTACTTGGTAATGTTAACTTGAGTTTTATGAAAGTCCTCACCGGTTGCTTAATAGTCGGAATTATTTCTTATCTAACTATTCCATACTTAAATAGTATATGGTTTGATACGGACTCTATTCCAGACCTCATAGACGCAATTGTACAATGGGGATTAGTAGGTGCATTTTTGGGTTGGTTTTTGCCATCTAAATATTTGTCCTAATCTTTGCATTGATTTTTTTATAAAAAAAACACAACATGGCTCTACGTAACATACTTTTTATCTCTCTCTCGCTTGCAGTTTTAATTTTTACTTCATGCTCTGATTTCGAAAACGATATCTACATCAATGCCGATGGATCAGGAAGTGTAAGTATGAAATATGATGCAAGCGAAATGATATCAATGGTAGAAATGATGAAAGGTATGGAAGGCATGGAAGAAGGCACTGAAGATGAAGAAGAAATTGAAATCGATGAAAATATAGAAGGTCAAGACTTCGAATCCATAATGAATGGCTTAGGTAATCCATCAAATCTTCAAGATGTTGATTCTACATTTAATTTCTATGAAGTCATGCCAGACTCAGTAAGAAATACCATAGAGAATCCAGAACTACTAAAGAACATATCTATGACTATCAACACCAGCAAGTCTGATATGACAGCTGTAATGGGTATGGACATGAAATACAATAGCTTAGAAGAGCTCGAGCAAATATTCGATACGATGAGACAAATGGGTAATGACAATGACGATGGACCGAATCAAATGGAAGGCTTCAAAGAACTCCTCAGAAACTATGATGTAGATCTTAAGAAAGGCATTGTGACTTTGCCAGAACAAGAATATTCAGGAGACCTTGGTGCTGATTCTGGCGAAATGCCCGATGTAGATTTTGAAAATATGTCAGAAGAAGAATCTGGAATGATGGATATGATGATCGGAGATAAAGGGTACGTAACAACACTACATCTTCCAGGTAAGGTCATCTCTTGTGATGATCCAGATGCCATAATCGATGGCAATACCATAACTATAAAAGATAGTTATATGACGCTTATGAAAGAGAAAAAATTTAAAGCTCGGACAATTAATTATAAAGTAAAGTAAGCTGCAAAAGAAAAAATCAAGTAATAGACTTCAATGGAAATTGAGGTCTTTTTTTATACTAGCATCTCAAATAACATAGGGTTATTATTAATATGCTGAAAATTTATACTCTGACGCTTCATTCTATCGACAAGACTGTCAAAATCATTTTGATCTTCAAGTTCGATACCGACTAATGCAGGACCCTGCTCTCTACTACTCTTCTTAGTGTACTGAAAGTGTGCTATGTCATCGTTAGGACCCAAGACATCTAAGAACTCTCTGAGTGCACCTGCACGCTGTGGAAAATTGATAATGAAGTAATGCTTCTTGCCCTCATAGAGTAATGCACGTTCCTTGATCTCTTGAGTACGTTGTATATCATTATTGCCACCACATATTATAATGGCTACATTTTTACCTTTAATGTCATCTGCTATCGTATCTAATGCTGACACAGAAATTGCTCCTGCTGGCTCTACGACTATAGCTTCATCATTATACAGTTTAAGAATGGTAGAGCATATTTTTCCTTCAGCTACGACAATGCTTTTATCTACGACCTCTTTACAAATTTCAAAATTTAGATGGCCTATTTCTTTAACAGCAATACCATCGGCGAATGTATCTATAGTGTCTAACCTGACTACTTTATTTTCTTTGAGAGAGACATTTAATGCAGCAGCGCCTTCTGCTTCTACAGCTATGATTTTTGTCTTAGAACTGAGTACTTTGAAGTAAGAACCTACGCCAGAAATAAGTCCTCCACCACCTACAGCTACTAAGAGGTAATCTATAGGATCAGTGGCTTGATCCAAAATCTCTGCAGCAATCGTGCCCTGTCCAGCTACAACATCTACATCATCAAATGGGTGAATAAATATAGCTTGAGAAATTTTTTCATCCTGACGAGCAGCAATATATGCATCATCAAAAGTGTCACCTACAAGAATTATCTCAACCCATTCCTTACCAAACTGCCTAACCTTATTAATTTTCTGATTAGGCGTCGGACAAGGCATAAATATCTTACCCTTGACCTTAAGGTGTGCACAAGCAAATGCCACTCCTTGAGCATGATTTCCTGCACTGGCACAGACGATGCCTTTTGACATCTCCTCTGGTGAGAGAGAAGATATCTTATTAAAAGCGCCTCTAATCTTAAATGATCTTACAGTCTGCATATCTTCTCGCTTGAGAAAAATATTACAATTGTATTTTTCAGAAAGGTTATAGTTTTTCTGGTAAGGGGTCTTAGTAACAACACCTGACAATTGTGATCTCGCCTCTTGGATCTTCGATACTGGGACCATAGCAGAATTCAATACTTGCTCTTGCATAAGACTTATCTATTCGCTTTTATTATTCTGAGGTCTCAAGCTTCTTACCGCTTTACCCGCTCTCCACATTTCAGAATTACGTAGCTCGTCTAGCTCTTCTTCCAGCTTAACTCTATAGTCCGCTTTACTGTTACTATCTATCGATAATTGAGCTTCGTTACCAGCTGCCACACTATCGTATAACTCTTCAAATACAGGAGCTGTAGCATCTCTAAATTTCTTCCACCAATCTAAAGCCCCTCTCTGTGCTGTCGTAGAACAGTTAGCATACATCCAATCCATTCCATTCTCAGCTATAAGCGGGTATAGTGATTCCGTAGCTTCCTCTACAGTCTCATTAAATGCTTCAGATGGAGAATGTCCTCGCTTACGTAATAGATCATATTGAGCAGCAAACAATCCTTGAATAGCTCCCATCAAAGTTCCTCTTTCTCCAGTCAGATCGCTATAAACTTCTTTCTTAAATGTCGTCTCAAACAAATAACCTGATCCGATACCAATTCCTAAAGCGACTACCCTTTCCTTAGCCTTACCAGTAGCATCTTGAAATATTGCATAAGAAGAATTGAGCCCTTTTCCTGCAAGGAATAATCTTCTTAAACTTGTTCCTGATCCTTTAGGTGCTGCAAGAATAACATCTACATCTGCAGGAGGAATAATACCAGTTCGCTCTTTATATGTCACAGCAAATCCATGAGAAAAATATAAAGCTTTACCTGGTGTCAAGTATTTTTTAAGTGTCGGCCATACCGATATCTGAGCTGCATCAGATAACAAGTACTGTATTATTGTACCTCTCTCGGTAGCTTCTTCTATACTAAATAATGTCTCACCCGGCACAAAGCCATCATCCACTGCTTTATCATAAGACGCAGAAGGCGACCGCTGCCCCACTATAACGTTGAATCCGTTATCTCTTAGATTCAGAGCTTGACCAGGACCTTGTACGCCATATCCTATGATAGCGATAGTATCATTTTTTAATACTTCTCTTGCTCTGTCTAAAGGAAATTCTTCTCGTGTGACAACATTTTCTTCAGTGCCGCCAAAATTCATAACTGCCATAATTGTATTTGTTTTATTTTTCTATTGACTCTAAATATTTATTTAATTGTTCCATTGGCTTAACGATTGCTACTCTTCCTGATCGGATAAATTCGTAGATACCTTTGGATTTAAATTCTTCTAATAATGCTTCCGTTTCTGATTCATAACCCGTTTTTTCAACGACGATATATTCTTTTTCTATTCTCAATATCCGAGCATTATGTTCTCTTATAAGATTCTCGACACTATTGCCATTATAGAATTGTAGGATCGGAATCTTATACAAAGCAATCTCTTGATAGACGATATCTTCATTATCATAATAGAAAGCCTTCAAGACATCCACTTGTTTGTCTATCTGAGCAATTAATTTTCTCACTTGTTCTTTGTCCACTTTTATAAGAATAACAATCTTGTGTATACCATCCATAGATGAATTAGATGCCGTGACACTTTCTATGTTGATGTGACGACGTGTAATAATTCCTATAACCCTATGAAATATTCCTGGCTTATTCTCTGTAAATATTTGTAATGTAAATTCTTGTTTTTTCATCTGCTTGCTTTTACTAGGCTTCGATTATTTGTTAGAAAAATATCTTAATTTGAATAATTAATTATTCACGTCATAGACGTTTATTCTAATACTATTTCATCTACAGCCTTACCGGTAGATATCATAGGAAAAACATTCTCTTCTTTAATTACTCTGACATGCAATACGAAAGGCCCATCCGTCTCTAACATCCTTAGTACCCCAGCAGCAAGATCTTCTGCTTTGTCCACTACTAAACCCTCTACGCCAAACCCTTCAGAAATTTTAATGAAATTTGGGTTCTGTAATTCAACAAAAGAATATCTTCTTTCAAAAAATAATTCTTGCCATTGTCTCACCATACCAAGGTGCTCGTTGTCTAATAAAACAACCTTGACATTAACCCCATACTGAGAACACACTCCTAATTCTTGCAATGTCATCTGAAAGCCTCCATCACCTACAAAAGCAATGACTTCCTTTTCTGGCCTTGCCAATTTAGCCCCTATAGCAGCCGGTAATCCAAACCCCATCGTACCTGCTCCACCAGAAGAGATCCATAAGTTTTTGTCATTATAATCATAATACCTTGCAGCAAGCATCTGATGCTGTCCTACATCTGTAACAACAATTGCTTTACCCTTAGTCTGATCAGAAACTTCCTTGATCGCTTGGGACATCTTAATAGGGCCTTTCTTAAGAGGTGCTAGATCTCTTGAAATAACTTTCTTATATTCTTGCTTATCGAAAGCATGAAATTTCTTAATCCACTTAGGATAAGATTTCTTTTTGACTTTCTTGTGTAATGCTATAATTGCATCCTTAGCATCGGCAAGAATAGCAACATCGGTTTTGACATTCTTATCTATTTCAGAAGGGTCGATTTCTATATGTATGACTTTAGCTTGAGTCGCATACTTAGATAGGTTACCCGTTACTCTATCATCGAAGCGCATCCCTATCGCAATCAGAACATCACATGCATTTGTATTTTTATTAGGACCATAATTGCCATGCATTCCGAGCATACCCATAAATAAAGGATGCTCATTAGGTATAGAGGATAATCCGTGAATTGTACTCGCTACTGGTATCCCAGACTTCTCTACAAATTTTCTAAACTCATTATGTGCATTAGCTATCTGTATCCCATGACCAGCTAAGATAAGTGGTTTTTTTGATGCATTAATTAGGTCTGCCGCTTCTTTAATTTTCACTTTGTTGAGATTAGGCAAAGGATGATAGCTCCTTATTTTAGGCGTTCTATTATAAGAAAATTCAATCATCTCAAACTGAGCATCTTTTGTAATATCGATAAGTACGGGGCCTGGTCGTCCCGAGTTTGCTATATAAAAGGCCTTAGACATGACATCTGGAATTTCTGAAGCATCTGTTATCTGATAATTCCATTTAGTAATAGAAGTTGTACAACCTATTACGTCCACTTCCTGAAATGCATCAGACCCTAATAAGTGACTATAGACCTGACCCGTTATACAAACTAAGGGCGTAGAGTCCATAAGCGCATCCCCTAATCCCGTGAACAAATTAGTCGCTCCAGGACCAGAAGTGGCAAAACAAACTCCCGTCTTACGCAATGCACGGGCATATCCTTCAGCAGCGTGGATTGCACCTTGTTCATGTCTTGTAAGGATGTGCTTGAGCTTTTTCTGATAATCATACAATGCATCGTATATAGGCATTATAGCACCTCCAGGATATCCAAATATTATGTCTACATCTTCTTTGATCAGACATTTTAATACCGCTTCTGCACCGGAAACTTTTTTGATAGATTTCCTTTTTGTCGTAATTCGCTTACTACTCTGTTTAGATTTTAATTTTACCTCCATGAGACTTTTTTTAGAATTCATCTGTTACACAACCATTACTTGCTGAAGAAACGGTATGTCTATATTTTTTTAAAAAACCTGTAACCTTATCTTGAGGAGCTTCCCATTGCTCCTTTCTCAGAGCAATTTCATCTTCAGAAAGAAGAGCTTCAATGCTGTTACTTTCTACATCAATTTTAATAATATCTCCATCTTGTATCAAACCAATGAGTCCCCCTCTATATGCTTCGGGAGTAATATGTCCTACAACAAAACCATGTGTCCCACCTGAAAATCTGCCATCAGTGATCAATGCAACCTTATCTCCTAATCCAGCCCCCATTATCAGTCCTGTGGGTTTAAGCATTTCTGGCATACCAGGTGCTCCTTTAGGGCCTGAGTATCTGATAACGATAACACTGCCGGCTTTTATTTTTCCATCTTGTATTGCTTGATTGGTCTCTTTTTCTGAATTAAATATCTGCGCTGGACCTTCAAAAAATAATCCTTCTTTTCCAGTAATTTTTGCAACAGAACCATTTAATGCTAAATTGCCTTTCAAGATCTGAAGATGTCCAGATTTCTTAAGTGGATTGCTTATCGGGTACATGACTTTCTGGTTATCTGAAAGTCCTTCTACTTCCGATAAATTTTCAGCAACCGTACGTCCAGTCACTGTCATGCAAGTACCATCGAGCAAGTTGTTCTCTAACATCATTTTCATAACTGCTGGTATGCCTCCTACATTATGTAAGTCTTGCATTACATACTTACCGCTTGGCTTAAGATCTGCAAGAAATGGTGTCTCATCACTTATCTTTTGAATATCAGATAAAGTAAATTCAACTTCGAAAGCTTTAGCAATAGCGATCATATGTAGGACAGCATTGGTAGATCCGCCTAAGACTGTTATCAGTCTCATCGCATTGACCATAGCAGATCTTGTGACTATATCCCTCGGCTTGATATCATGATCAAGAAGGTAATTAATTGCATGACCCACTCTATCAGACTCTGCTTCCTTATCATGACTTTCTGCTGGATTAGATGAGTTATAAGGCAAGCTCATACCCATACCCTCAATTGCCGAAGCCATAGTATTAGCAGTGAACATCCCTCCGCAGGCACCTGGACCGGGACAAGCTTTTAGTATTATAGAACTAAGATCTTCATCGCTAAGATTACCTGCAATATTCTCCCCCAGCGCTTCAAAAGTTGATATGATAGTCAAATCTTTTTCTTTATGACAACCTGGAGCAATCGTGCCGCCATAACATACAATACTCGGTCTATTAAGACGACCTAATGCCATCATAGCACCTGGCATATTCTTATCACACCCCACTACTGCAACAATAGCATCATACCATTGTGCTGACGCAACAGTCTCTATAGAGTCTGCAATAATATCTCGACTGGGAAGAGAAAATCTCATTCCATCCGTACCCATAGAGATCCCGTCACTGACTCCTATTGTATGAAATATTAATGGGATAAGGTCTTCCTTTGCTATGCCTTTTTTTATATCCTTAGCGAGATCATTTAAGTGCATATTACAGGGGTTACCTTCCCAGCCAGTGCTTACAATACCTACTTGAGGTTTCTTAAGGTCTTCCTTAGTTAACCCTATGGCATGCAACATTGCTTGTGCAGCAGGTTGGGTGGGATCTGAAGTAACGTGTTTGCTGTATTTATTCTTTTCCATAAAAAACAGAAAAGCCATCCTCAAGGAGAATGGCTCTATATTTATTTTAGTTAATACAATACCACTCTCTATCAGGTCATAATAATGACGCTAATAATTATAATTGAAATGATATTGATGTTGGTGTTCAAAACTTGTTTATGTTTAATAATTCAAATATATAATAAAAGATTTTCTAATGAAACTTATTGTTTTATATATTTTATTCTAAATATATAAATTACACTACTTTCAGTATATGATAACTCCACATTCTCAGATAGTCATACAAGGTATACCCGGTAGCTTTCATTATGAAGCTGCTACCGAGTATTTTAGTAATAGTGCTATTGAAGTATTATGTTCTGACTCATTCTTAGAATTGGGTAAAATCTTATCATCTGATCATTCTGTAGGTTACGGTGTGATGGCCATTGAGAATTCTACAGCAGGATCTATTATACAAAATTATAGAATCATTAGAGAAAATAAATTTAGAATAATATCAGAAGATTATTACTCAACTAAGAGCAATCGCTCAAGAACTCGAAGTACTTGGTGTAAGTAATAATGGGGACAGCGACAATATTATAAGATTCTAAAACTCACTACTCGTCAAGAACTCTATCTCAGGATGATTATCCTGAGCCATCTTAAGCGTCCACGCTGACTCCGCGAGATATACTAATTTTCCATCTTTATCCGTCGCTAGATTATTCTTACGTCGAGAACGTAATTCTTCTAAAGCTTTTTCACTATCAGTTTTGATCCAGCAGGCTTTGTGCATAGCTAGACTTTCGTATTGGCACTTAGCGCCATACTCATGTTCTAATCTATATTGTATAACCTCAAACTGGAGAGCACCTACTGTTCCTATTATCTTTCTATTATTAGATATCTTAGTGAATAACTGTGCTACACCTTCATCCATTAGTTGATCGATACCTTTATTAAGTTGCTTAGATTTAAGCGGATCAGCATTATTGACAAATCGAAATTGCTCTGGAGAAAATGACGGTATTCCCTTAAAGTGCAATATTTCTCCTTCTGTCATAGAGTCACCGATCTTAAAATTACCCGCATCATACAGTCCTACAATATCTCCTGGGTAAGCATCATCGACAATATTCTTTTTTGATGCCATAAACATGGTAGGATTAGAGAATTTCATTTTCTTAGCCTGCCTCACGTGGTAGTAATTTGTGTTTCTCTCGAAGGTACCTGAACAGATACGCATAAAGGCAATACGGTCACGATGCCTTGGATCCATATTAGCATGAATCTTAAATATAAATCCCGTAAACTTCTCCTCATCTGGCTCAACCATTCTCTCATCAGTCTCACGGGATAGTGGATGCGGAGCGATATCTACAAAACAATCTAACATTTCTTTGACACCAAAATTATTGACAGCACTACCGAAAAAAACAGGATTCAATAATCCCTTCTCATATTCTTCTTTAGAAAACTCAGGGTAGACCTCTCTGACCATTTCTATATCAGAACGTAATTCGTCAGCAGCAGGCTTACCTATAAGACCGTCAAGACTTGCATCAGCAAGATCAGATATTTCTATGACATCATCACCTGTCTGCTTACCGTGAGCAGAGAATAACCTGATGTTATTAGCGTATAAATTGTACACCCCCTGAAATCTCTTACCCATTCCTATAGGCCAAGAAAGTGGACAAGCTCTCATACCCAATTTCTGCTCAATGTCATCTAATAAATCAAATCCATCAAGCCCTTCCCTATCCAATTTATTTATGAATACAATCATAGGTGTCAGACGCTTTCTACACACTGCCACTAATTTCTCAGTCTGCTCCTCTACACTCTTTGCCACGTCTATAACAACGATAGCACTATCTACAGCTGTCAATGTCCTATAAGTGTCTTCAGCAAAATCCTTGTGACCTGGGGTATCGAGAATATTAATCTTCTTATCTCTATACTCGAATGCCATTACAGACGTCGCTACGGATATCCCTCTCTGCTTTTCTATCTCCATAAAATCAGATGTCGCATGGCGCTTTATCTTATTAGACTTGACAGCACCTGCTACTTGAATAGCTCCACCAAAAAGCAAAAGCTTCTCAGTCAACGTTGTCTTACCAGCATCTGGGTGAGATATGATGCCAAAAGTTTTTCTTTTATTTATTTCATCTTGTAATGCCATGGACGCCTAAGTTTCTGGCTGCAAATGTATTACAACTTAAGTGACTAAAGTAATATTTACATCAGCTTGTTATTATACATCCGTTTCTTACTGGTTAATTGCCCTTCATAATATGAATAGATACTAATATTGATTATTTTCCAAAAAAATACTACAAATACAATATGAAAAGATCACTCGCCACCCTATTTTTTGTCTTAATCGGATATAGCAATTTCTTTAGTCAATATACTCTTGATGATATTGCTACCGAATATCAATCTTATAATGAGAACCTATCTGAGCTCACTAAAACTCAATGGCCAGATATAAGTACTAATGGAGTCAAGCTCAAAAAAACGATCTATAGCAAATGGATATCCGCATTGGACAAGCTGGAAACTAAAGATTTCAGCGAGTTAGAACAGATCAATTATGAAATGCTATATCTCATATTAGATAACGACTTATTTCTCATATCAAGCAACAACCACCTTATGCCCCTCAATAGTGAAGGAGGCTTCATCATCAATATGATGTATACTGCGAGAGGCATAAATTTAGATAATGAAGAAAAAGTAGAAAATTACATCTCTAAAATAGATGACACTCCTAATTATATAAATCAACAAATACTAAATCTAAAAGCTGGTCAAAATTCTAATATGAGTTGGCCAAAAGTTGTCGTAGATAATTGTATAAAAGTATTAGATGATGCTCTAAAAAATAAAGGCAAGGATTTCTTCTTATACAAACCACTTACTGACAAGCAATCAGATTTTATTATAAATGAAAAAATCTATCAGTCATTTGTAGACTTGAAAAAATACCTCCAAGATGATTATCTCATAAAAGCTCCAGAAAAAATAGGCATATCTAATATCAGCGATGGAAAAGCTTTCTATGAACAACGGGTACGCTATTATACAACGTTGGATATGACACCACAAGAAGTATTCGACTTAGGTGAGAGCGAAGTTAAGCGTATTAAATCCGAAATGACGGCTATAATCGATAAGTTAGATTTTAGCGGAAGCTATACTGAGTTTTTAGAATTCTTGAGAACAGATCCGCAGTTCTATGCTGAGTCACCAGAAGAGCTCCTGCGTTATGCCGCTTGGCTATCTAAGAAGGCCGAAGAATTCTTACCACGATACTTTAATAAGCTTCCGAGATTACCATATACAGTATCGCCAGTGCCAGCAGAGATTGCGCCTAATTATACGACAGGTAGGTATTCTGGTGGATCTATGGATAATCAAAAAGCAGGAGCTTATTGGGTCAACACTTATAATCTGCCTTCAAGACCATTGTACGTTCTTCCATCATTGACATTGCATGAAGCAGTCCCAGGACATCACCTACAGATCAGTCTTGCCAAGGAGCTCGGAGATAGTCTTCCAGCTTTCAGATCAGAATACCTGAGTGCATATGGAGAAGGATGGGGGCTCTATTCTGAGTATCTCGGTAAGGAGGCAGGCATGTACAAGAATCTCTATGATGATTTTGGAAGATTAACTTATGAGATGTGGAGAGCATGCAGACTCGTTGTAGATCCAGGTATGCATTACTTTGACTGGACGAGACAAGAAGCTGTCGATTATATGCGAGAGAATGCTGCACTTTCAGATCACGAAATCAATACCGAAATCAATCGCTATATCGGCTGGCCAGGACAAGCTGTTTCCTATAAGATAGGAGAATTAAAAATCCGAGAACTCCGATCTATGGCTGAAGAAGAATTAGGGAAAGATTTTGATATCAGAGAATTCCATGATCTTGTTTTGGCTAATGGATCGATTCCACTAACTACACTTGAAAGGATAATAACTACATATATTACTGCAAAGAAAACTGACATAAATAAGATAAAATAGATATAATTAGCAGTAGCTTATTCAAGCCTTAGTAATCTAGACATGATTCATTATAAATTTTAACATTTGGAATCATCGGCATAAACAACTATATACCTTTCACTTATACATATAATTAAAAATATATAAAAATATCAGTCTTACACGTAGGGGGACACACCCTCAATCCGTGTCTTAGTAGTGATAATGAGAAAATGGATTAACTATAAGTCTTCCCTTCAGGGAAGGCTTTTTTTATGCCCTCAACGTATGCTCTAAATACTCCAATCGAGCTTCTCTGGTAGCTTACAATCCTGAGGGTTAACTTTGATATGTACTTTAGAATTCTTCTGTAATTCTATTCCTGTAGATTTTTCATAGATGTCTTTGTACTTGCACCATAAATTACTTGGCTGCTTTTTTCCATTTATCTTAAAGTGCTTACCTGTTTTTTCTATTTCGCTTACGCTAAAATTATTGATAATATCATCTCTCTGTAAAGCTCTGGTAATTACATCAGATACAGTTTCTTTGTTGTCGGAAAAAAAGCTGAATCACTACCGCCATACACAAATAGATCTTCTAAATTAAAGCCTTGAATATCAAATAGTCAATCCTCTCTCATAGATTGTTTTAGATCATCAGAATTACTCGAGCCATCTAATCTATGAGGAAAAAATCTACTCTCATGCATACCAAATAATGAATCATACTTCTCGCCAAATATCTTTTCAATGGAGTCCATTTCTATCACCACATCATTATCATTTGGAAAATGAAATTGCTCTATATCCTTCAACCTATTCTCCACACTATCTACAATCATCTGTTCTAAGTGCTGATTCACATTAAAGTCTAAGAAACTATAATCAAAGTTCTCATACCCTCCGGTCTTAGTTTTTAATTCTGCAACTAGAGAGTCAAGATTAATAACTTGATCGCCCAACTTGTCCAGATAATATATCTTACCTAACTGATCATCACAATCTGGAAACAATGTGATTATATCATTCTTATGATCAGGTTTTAATCTCTCGACGATTGCCTCATGGAATTGATACTCTGATTCTGGAATATCTCTTCCATCTATTCTAAGTTTAGCTATCTCACCATTCTCCATCTCCAATTCGATATCCTCTGTGTTAGTTTGCTTTTTGATCTTAAAGAAATTTCTATCAGGAATGGTATCTAGATAGAATTTGATATTCTCTGGCGCTTGCGGACAGTCATCTATTACATAGATCTCGTAAGCATCATTATTCATATCTTGATCAGCTATATCTGTAGCATAAATACATCCAGTACTTATAATCAATAGTACAAGAATCAATCTATCGCGTGTGTAGTTAGCTATATAACCCAATCCCATAATACGGCGTATTCTCTGAGAGAATTCTTTTTTATTACTGGCTATTGCTAATGCTGGTTGTATATTTTTGATATTTAATTCTTGAAGCTTAATGAGTGTACGAGCATATGACATCGTACTATTCGTTGCTTTGATTGCCATGTCATCACAGCAATGTTCTCGCTCATGTCTTATCCTTGATGAGATATACCATACTGCTGGATGGAAGTAGAATATAGACTCTGATATTATCTGAATGAAATTAAATAGATAATCGTGTCTCTTAATATGGGCAAGCTCATGAGCTAATATCGCTTCTAATTCACTGACAGACAACTGAGCTGCAAGACCTATAGGAAAAAGTATAACAGGCTTTATGAAGCCCACCACCATAGGTGTCGTTATCTTTATAGACTCTTTGATAAGAATAGCCCTATTGATTCTATACTTCTTATTGATACGCTTAAGGATAGATGTCATCCTATCGGAGCTGGGTACCGCATTCTTAACAACACCTTTTAAGTATACATACCCTCCTACAAATTTTATAAAAAACAATAGTGAACCTATCAGCCAAGCATTTACAATAATGAAATTATAATCTTGTATCCATGTCGTCATTGAAGCCATTATTCCTGAGTCATTACTGTCTGACAACTGCGCCTGTAGCATGAGGTTATAAGACAAGTCTTGTACACCTTGTATCGGAGGTTGGTAGTAAGTTACAAAAGTTATAACTGCAATGATCATAGATCCTATTAATGCTCCTATAGATAGATAATACTTCCTTATAGCATCTGCATTATGACATAACTTAAGTGTGATAGATAGAATGATTGCAACTGTGCTTATCTGCCAGATAGAATGTAATAAAGTCCATGTCAGTGCATGGATGATTTCATTAGATAGGATATTAGTCAGCATAGTTTAGGTTTTTCTGATTTTATAAAAGAGCAAAAAGTTATAGACCTGTGCTTTGTTGTCATCTTTCTTGGCGAGAGGTCGGCGGATTTTGCTTTGGTATTCGGCAAGAGGTCAAAAACCTCGTTCATCTTCCATATTTTTTATCAATTGCTTCAACTCAGCGAGCTCTTCGACACTTGCTTTCTGATTACCTAATGCCTGCATTACCAGCTGCATAGCAGATCCACGATAGGTCTTATCGATGAATTTTTTTAGTAGGTTTTTCTGAGTTGTATTTTCTTTGACTGAAGAACGGTAGATGTGTGTACGTGTAGCAGTATCTCTATTTACGAGACCTTTCTCTGTCATGATCTGCATAATCTTGAGGGTCGTCGTATATCCTACTTCACGATTGAGGTTAAGCTCTGCATTGACTTGTCTTACGGTCGCCGAGCCTCGTTTCCATAGCACTTGTAGAACTTCTAATTCTGATTCTGTAGGCTCATTTATTTTCTTATCTCCCATATCTTTTACAATTGTATATGTACGAATATAATCGTAATAAACCTTTGTTATACGAATCTTGTCGTAATTAAGATATTATTAACACGTTTTTATTGACACGTTATTTGTGCAGAATTCAATAATTATTTAAAGGCGATTCGGATGGCCGTAGTTATGTGGTCGTCTCTTTTTTTTGTGGCATATCACTCATGGGGAGTATACCTTGTTCATAAGCTTTACGTATTACACCTACTGAGTTTTTAGAATCGAATTTCCATAATAAGTTTCTACGATATTTATCGATAGTGCTTTTGCTGATATTGAGTTCTTTCGCGATTTGTACATTAGACATCTCTATAGATATATAATGTAATACTTGCTTCTCTCTATTGGTTAGATGGATCATCGTATATAAATTGTTTTATAATTAGTAAGATAGGGGTTGGGGTCGATTGTTACTTTTGTTTGTTTAATTTCAAATTTTTTAATTTATAATGATCGTTTAAGATATTACTTTTTTACTAAAAAATCAAAGGAGATCATTTATACAATGATCTCCTTCGATATTAAAAAAACCTTATCTAAGCATTACTCAATGACCACATAGGGTGCTTTAAGCTATTTATATTGATCGTTTCCTTACTTTTCTGGAGACTGATCATTGAGTATTGTTTCTACTTGAAATTTCAATTTTTATAGTTCTTTAAATAACCTTAATTGATATAAGACTATCATGGAAGTGAACTACAAGGTTCTATATCAGCTAAGAACAGAGCACCTAACTGTGTTTCAAATCCTGGATGCAATATGACTGCGTTTTCTCCATAGAATGCTACATTATGAGTAGAAGGAATGTAAGTACCAGCATCGCCTGTGCTTGCAGGAAATACAGTGAACGGAGTTCCCGTTGTAGTATTACCTATAATATCTGATTGTGTGATATCACTGGATTTATACAATGCCAATGGAGTACCAATTATAATATCATCACTAACGACTTCTGTTATGGGTTGGCAAGGATCAGGTTGCGATGTTCCACAATCTGAGGGTACTGTTATTGTAAACGAGCATGACGAAGAAGAACCAAGCGTTGGATTCCTTAAAGTTAAAGTAACTGTAGTTATTCCTTGGAAAAATTGATCTGATACATTTGTATTTATAGCTACACTTGTTCTGTTAGATGGTGTTATAAAATTGCTATATTGAACATCTACAACAGAACCTGTAGTCCCACAATTCTCTTGTGCAGATATATTAAAAGTATAAGGATTACTACATACTCCATCCGCATCAACAATATTATTAGGGCATCCATTAGCACCAGGTCCATTAAATGTAGGAACACTTCCGCTTACTGAAATATCAACATCATCAAAGCTTTGATTTCCACATCCATCAGTGGCTACAATTGATACTGTTGTAATACCAGAGGATACAAGTAAGGTCCAGTGATTACCATCATCAGAAACTGAGACGCCTGCTGGAACCATTAAGCCTAATGTTACAGTACTGCCGCATTGTGATGTGTTACCTACAGGCTTGATAATGTCAACGAGTGCATTACAACCCGCTGACCCTGATGCACTAACATCTGGATGCATACTGCTAAATGTAGGCCCAGTCTGACTGTATCCTGTATGTACTACTACGATATCGTCAGACATAATATTACAGGCATCTACAACATTATAAGTTCTAGTCACTGTCCAACCACCAGCTGACTGGCAATCCATACCTGTGACAACTTCCGATGATAATACAACATTGGTGATCGGCATAGGACCACAATTGTCAGTATTAGCTGCAGCTATTAGGCCTTTCTCAGAAGCTTGAGATGATGCAGCTTCCACCGCTGCCAGTGCTGCTGCTGAGTCTGAGCAACCATCAATATCTGTTAAATTACCTACAGGGTTATTATTCGATGGCTTAGTCATATCTCCACCAGAAACTGTAAATGATTCATCCTCTAATTTTTTATTACATGCATCTTCTACATCATATTCAAATGTAACTGTCCAATTACAATCGCTTGAACCTGTAGATAATACTGCTGATTCATTTATTATATTAGCTGCTACACTTTGTCCACTACAAATATCAGTATAACCTGTTGCAATTGCTATTTTGTCAAAATATAAGCTTAATGCGCCTGCAGAGGTTGGCATACAAGCATTAATACCTGTTACGTCTGTAGGTTCATTACCCGTAGGTCCTGTATCGTCACCACCATTATGAGAATATGTTAATCCAGTAATTGTATTTGTTGGTCCTGCCCCACATCCATCTGTTAGATCATAGGTATACGTAATCGTCCAGGCACAGTCATCTACTCCTGTTATATTTGTATTTGTCAATGTTGCAGTTACTGTACCACAATTATCCTCATACCCTTGCATAGCTCTTAATTGGGAAAACCGCAATGACATAGGAATATCCGCTAGCATTGTGGATGCTGGTTTGCATCCATCAAAAGTACCAGTATCTGTATATGCTGTTCCCGTTAATGACGGAGGAGAATTATCAGTTATAGTATATTTATATATGACCTTATCTGCAAGGTTATTTCCTCCACAGTCTTCTACATCCCATTCTATCGTGACAACAGCACTACAAGTAGGACTTGCAGGCGTAGTTGTTACTTTAGCATTAAGAGTTGCCGTAGTCGCATCAAACAAACAATTATCTGCAAAATCTCCAACTGCTGGTGCTGTAATCGTTTGTCCTGCAACAGTAAACGTTGACGCAAAACCTACATTTTGAGTGCCTGCTGCCAGACTTGTACCTGTACTTGGACATGTCACACCTGCTGTAGATGTATTATATGCTACAGAAGTTATTGCTGGAAATGTCGGTAAGGTTGTAGTCGGAAGAGTTGCGTCACTTACTGTCACATTTTGAACACAGGTATTTGAATTACCCGAAGCATCTAAGAAGGTCCATGTAATCTTAGTTACTCCTTTGTCTAATGTAACGGTTCTTGCGTTTCCAGAAGTCGGACTTGCCGTGTACATCGCTGGATAATTTGCTGGCGTATTGGCTCCACCTGAACCATCAGTAAATGTTACTTTCATCCCGTTAGTTAAATGGAATCCACAATTATCAGTTGCTGTAGCATCAGAATACATTACAGAAACGTCACATGTTGTTGCAGTAGCAGTAGTGCTTACATCTGCTATACTAGGACAGAAGGTCACTTGAGGATTTATTCCATCAGTTACTGTTACGTTGTGTGTATCAGTAAAGACATTACCACAATCATCTGCAACCGATACTTCTACCAGAGTAGTCCCTAAAGGAAAATCTCCAATCCATTGAGATCCAGCATCGACAAAATTAACCTCTGGTGTGATTCCAGGAGTACTTATAGTTGGTGTATTAGAGATTCCACATGCTGTTGTAACTACAGGCTTTTGTATTCCTACATTTTGATTACAATCACTACCTACTATTGGTTTAGTAACGTCATCATATATTGGAGATGTCGGGAAGCTCAATGTAGAAGCGTTAGCAGTTATCGAAATGGTTACAGCTGGAGATATAGTTTCGTTACCACATGCGTCTATGACATGTAGAAATACATCATCAAAAGCTGGGCAGTTTGCAGAAAGATCAAAATCAGCACCCGGGCCATCAGATAAAACCACAGACGCTGCGGCACTTGCAGACATACCATCTTTACTTATTAAAAGTGTAACAGCACTACAATTATCGGTACTCCCATTATCTATGTCTGCTGCATCTACTGTAACAGAACAACTTGTAGCATCTATATCATAAGTACCAGGAGTCTGGGTAACTGCCGTAGGGTCAGTCATATCAGAGCCTTCTTCCATATAAGAACCACTGGTAGTATTACACCCGTCACTTACAGTGTAAGAATAGGTCACAGTCCAGTCGCATCCATCATTAGTAGTTACTGGAGTTCCTGTCATTGTTGCTGTCAGTGCTGTGGCTGCAGCACAATTATCAGTATATCCCATCAAAGCATTGCCAGAAATAAAACCAGGAGCTGCCGAAGGCCCGCAACCATTTATGTCTGTTCCAGAATATGCTGTACCTGTAAGGGCAGGAGCTGTCCCATCTGATCCGGTTTCCGAGTAAGATCCTGAGGTAATATTACCAGAACATCCATCTGATACATCATAAGTATAAGTTACTGTCCAGTTACAATCATCTCCGCCTATACTTGCAGTACCCGTTTCTGTAGCAGTTAATGATGTACTACAATCATCAGAGTATCCCAACAGTGCTTTGCTTGAATCAAATGCTGAAGCAGTCGTCGGCTGACATCCAACAGAAGGTGTTCCTGAATAAGCTGATGCAGAATTAAAAGTTGGTGCATTACCATCAGCTCCAAATACTGAGTAAGAACCAGTAACTGAGTTAGTACAATCATCTGTAACTGTATAATCGTAAGTTACTGTCCAGTTACAGTCGTCTCCAGATGTAGTTGTACCTGTTAATGCAACATCACTCGCATCAAGCGTAGAACAATTATCAGAATAAGCTGCCGCTACTCCTGCTGCATCAAATGCTGCAACATTCGCCAAGCAATCATTCACTCCCATTATAGGTCCAAAAGAGCCAGTAGGTGCAGAAACATCTCCACCTAAATGCTCAACGGTTACAGTTATAACTTGATTACAAGTTGAGCCACCACTTTCATTTATCGTATAGTTACGAAAATACTCCCAGCTGCAATCATCATCAGCCGGATCCATAGAGGGACCTTCGGTGGATAGGATAAAAGTAAGTGATCCACAATCTGAACTGTATAAAGACTGAAGCAACGTTATATCAGCTGACACTGACTGGATGGATGTAGCTGCGTTTGCTTGGCACGCATCAGTAGTTGGGGCCGCAGCACCAGTAGGACCAGAAATTGTGGCATAGGAATTCTGGATAGTGAACATCATGCAAATCGCAAATCCGATTGAACGAAATTTTACAAATCCATTTTGAATTAATTTTAAGTTGATATTTTTCATATCTATATTGTTTTTAATTAAGTTATTTTGAAAGTGTTTTAAATAAAAAATGATATATGATAGATTCAAGACTGGGCAAAAAATAAGAACCCATTCTCGAAGGCTTTTCTTACGGCACCTGCACTGGTGCAGACATCCATTTTGCAATAGAGATTTTTTCTGTGTGACTTGACTGTGGCGACGCCGATCTTTAGTTGTTCGGCGATAGCTTTGCCAGTGTATTCTTTAGCCATCATAAAGAGGACTTGGCCTTCTCTGTTAGTGAGGCGATAGTGGCTTGCTGCTTCTGGAGCTGTTTTAAGGATCATCTTAGGTTAGTTTTACTAATGGTTAGTTAATAGAAAAAAGTGTCGTTTTCTGATTAGTAAAATTAATGTGTGAAGAGCTAAAAATGTAGCGGTTTTGGCAAATCCACCTATTCGTACTAACCCGTTTGGGGTATGGCTCTTATAAGTAATTATTCTAATGTATCGTTGATTATTAATTAAAATACTTTATATTTAAATCACTACTATTCAATTAGTTACATCTTGTATCTTAATTTTACCTTGAGGAAAGTTTTATAATATTTAAGTTAATTTCTGTCAAAAAATTTCACCTATAGACAGTAACATGAAGGCAGTAGTATGAATAGGGGATGACGAGCTACTTTTGGTATAAAAACGCCTTAAGAGGGATCAAAAGAATTTATTTTTTGGACTTATTTCAATGCAAATCTCTGGAAAAGAGCTTAGGCTATGGAGAATAGCTGAAACTTAAAGTAGGACTTAAAGCACATTTTCATAACGTTAGAATAGCTCATACTAAAGCTTAATACACGTGTCTTATTACGCTATAATCCTACTCAGTAAATGATTCCTGACGATAGCTTATTACAGAAAAAAATACGTGGATTAATGTGGCCTAATACCATTTAAATAAAGAAGTATTGGAGGGGACGTCAGGTCTTAATTAAGAATGATCTGCAAGCCTATATTATACCATTAAAACATTGAAACTGGCATGCTGAAGGTCAAATATGACTTGTTAGATAATGTCTGTCACCCATAAAAGTATAGCCAGAGAGTATTACCCTATAGCACAGGTCGTTTATGACAAAAAAAATTATGGAGTGAGTCAATGAACTCAAACCATAATTTTAGAAAAGAAGCATCATAGATCGAATTCTCAATAGAACTCAATGCAAGAATATTTATACCTTAATCTTAGCGTCAGTAGTCTCTACAATTGTCTTGACAGCTTCTGGCATTTCCATAGGAAGTATCTGAAGCTCATAAGCTCTTCTTATAAGGCCTGCAGAACTATGCACATGCATCTTAAGAAAGAGATTACGACGATGGGAGTCGATTGTGTTTTTACTAAGGTAAAGTAAGTCTGCGATCTTAGAGTTACTCATTTCTTTAGAGATAAGATATAGGACATCTTTCTCTCTTGTACTAAGGTTAGGGTTGCTGCTCATGATTTAATATTATTCAGTTAGTTTTCAACGGTTAACTAAAATATTGCTTCATTGGCATAACCTACTAAAAATACAGCGAAAAAGTCCCCAACTGCATCTGTGGATAGGTGAACTGCATCAATCAGCAAAACAATTGGTTATTATTCAACTAAATTATTTTCAGTATCATTTTTAATAAGCGCTACATAAATAAAAGTCAGTCCGATTAAAATCATAAATAACCATCTAAAACATAAATCAAACATAAGTATAAGGAGCTTATTAATCATTAAAAAAATGGTGATTAAGACCATTTTCCCCCAAAAAGGCTAACATAAAACAGGGAGTTTTTAACCTTGGGTATAAAATATTAGTGTAGAAAATCGATAGAAAATCATGAACGGAAAGGTCTATAAATCAAAAAAGCTCCAGATTATTCATCTGAAGCTTTAAAGTTCGTTGACCCACAAGGACTCGAACCTTGAATGCCAGTACCAAAAACTGGTGTGTTACCAATTACACCATGGGTCAATAACGGCTGCAAATTTATAACATTTCCAATTGATAAAAAATACCCTTACGGTATTTATTATATGATTATTAATATCATATCTATTTACTAAGAATCAGGGGCATTATGCCTTGATTTCTACGTCTGCATAAGCTCTAACGATTGCTAATCTACTTTCAGCTTATAGATATGGGGCATTTGCCTGGCCTCACCATTAATATCAAGACCGTAACCGATGACAAATTCTGGCCCGATTTCTTGACCTACAAAGTCTATATTTATAATATCATTATGCACTTCTGGCTTACTTAGAAGTGTACATATCTTAATAGAAAGTGGATCTTGTTTTCTAAGTTCTTCTGAGAATACCTCCAGTGTCAATCCTGTATCGATAATATCTTCTATAACAAGAACATGTCTACCCGCCAGTGATGACTGTAGCTTAAGTAAATGAGCGACCTCTCCCCTGCTCGACGTATCCTCGTAAGACTTTAACTTAACGAACTGAATCTGTATAGGCACCGTCAGTTTTCTGACGAGATCAGCCATAAATATAAATGATCCATCTAAGATGCTTATCAATACAACAGGCTCTTCTACCTCTGTGTAAGCTTCATTAATTTCTATCGCAAGGCGATCTATAATATTCGCTATAGATTCCTCTGGTATAAATATCTCAAATGTCTTATTGTCGTAAGTTACTTCATTCATCTCAGTCCATATTGATCTATCAAATATACAAGACTCGTAATAGCTGCTGCTCCTAATCTTAATTCTCTGACATTAACATTCTCAAATATATCAGCTGAGGTATGATGGAAGTCGAAGTAACGCTGGTTATCTGGCTTAAAGCCTATGAGCAGTCCTTTCTGAGATTTTAAGGGGCCGATGTCTGCACCACCACCGCCAGCTTTCAGGTATAAGTCATATGGATCTAAGAATAGATCTAATTCTTGCAACTTAGATAAGAAGGGCTTGAAGACTTCTGCATCTGCAGTACAAGTAAATCCTCTAGGTGTAAATCCTCCACTATCAGATTCTATAGCGGCTAGGTGATACTCCCCTTTCTCATTAGAAACCCGAGCATACTCTAGTCCCCCACCTAATCCATTTTCTTCATTCATAAATAAGACACAACGTATAGTCCTCTTAGGGGTATAGCCCATTGCATCCAATGTCTCTATAACCTGCATCGCATGGACACATCCTGCGCCGTCATCATGTGCACCACCTCCGACATCCCAAGAATCTAAATGTCCTCCTACGAGAATTATCTCATCAGGAAATTCGCTCCCTTTAATCTCTGCTATAACATTATGAGATTCTACTTGTGGCAGTAGCTGAGGATTATTCTTAATAGAGACCTTAACTGTCTCTGATTGTAACCAGTCACTGAGCTTCTCAGCATCATTAGTACTTATAGCTAATGCTGGAATAGGCTCCACGCCATCAGCGTAGACCTGCACACCCGTATGCGGAAGATCATCTAACTGTGTAGTTATACTTCTGACTAAGACTGCTACTGCACCGTACTTAGAAGCTTGAGAGGCACCATGGACTCTTTGATCTACAGCTTCGCCATATGCATATCCAGTATTGATATGCTTATTACTCATCGGTCTATTAAAGAATACGATCTTGCCTTTTATATTATATTCTCCTAATGTCTGAAGGGTATCTATGCTATGGACTTCTACAACATCTGCAGAAAGGGCTATGCCGTTAGTACCTACAGAATTACCAAGAGAAAGTGCATTGACATTATAATTAACTTGATTGTGAGTTACGATAACTTCTTCTCGATCACCTCTTACCCACCTTGGGACCATACATGGTTGCTTCCATGCTGTATCTACTATTTGTATGTTTTGAAGTTCTCTTAAGGTATAACCTACAGCAGTAGCTGCATTTTCAGATCCTGATAACCTTCCACCAATATTATTAGACAGATATGACAACCAGCCGTCACAAGCGCCATTCTGTAGGGTGTGGTCATATATATCCTTTATAAAGAATGCTTGATTATCTTCTTGACCCACTACATTAGTTAATACACTAATAATCATAAGTACTATAAAGAGGGATTTCTTCATCATCTTATTTTTTAAAAAAAATTTAACACATCATAAAACATGCTCAAATATGTGGTAAGAATAGATCTAAATATCTGTTTTTATTATGAATTGACTGCTCTATGTACAGAAATACAAATATTTCTTGCGAAATTGTTCTTCATTTCTTTGACGAGCGAGTAACTTTCTTAACATTTAACGTCTAAATACTGAAGCCAAATAAAACCACTCATTGTGATCAATCTATTATTTCCTTTGTTAAATACAGATATCTCAAAGAAGGTATCCGATGAGGAACTTGTAAAGTTGTACCTCGAAACTCATAATGTCGCTTATTTTAATATAATATATAAGCGTTACTCTGGGAAGATTTTTGGTAAATGTATCTCATTACTAAAGACTGAAAGTGAAGCTGAAGATGCTACACAGGACGTCATGATGAAGATATTAATGAATATGTCGAAGTTCAGCGGAAAAAGTAGATTTTCTACTTGGATATATTCTATAACATATAATTACTGCATCGATTTTCTTAGAAGAAAGAAAAAAGATCCAAGTGTCTACGTAGCTGATCTCTTAGAAAATCTTGATGTCGAAGAAGAAGTCAATGATAGCTTCCTTCTTGAAGTCAATGTAGGTAGATTAAAGACTATATTAGGAGAATTGCCGTCAGGAGATAGAACGATTCTACTGATGAAATATCAAGATGAAATGTCCATAAGAGAGATAGGAGGCATTCTGGAAAAGTCAGAAAGCGCTATCAAAATGAAAATAAAAAGGGCTAAGCAAAAGTTTAGAAAAACATACGACGAAACATATAAAGAGGAAAGGATATGAATAACTTTAAAGAATTACAAAAGCGAGAGGAAGAGAAGTACATCGATAAAGTGGACAATGTAAAACTGAAAATAGACAGCAATATGCGTTCTGTGGGCATATTTTCTACTGTTATAGATATGTATTTTTCTAAAGTTATAAACTATGTTGTAAGTTTGTCTGGAGGTGAATTAGATGAAAACTCTAATACATCTGAAAAAAAATAATACATAACTCCCCTACAAAACGCCTTTATCTAAACATGTTTAATCTGAATTCCATAATAGACTCAAGCGTCATTAGAGAACTCTTAGTGAGTTTCGTTAATGGTATCCCAAAGGTACTGATGGCGATCGTCGTACTTATAATCGGTAGCATCATTGCTAAGATTATCCGTAATATGATCAAAAAAGTATTGATAAAGGTCAATATTGATAAAATAGGAGAAAAATTAAATGAAATTGAGATAGTCGAAAAGTCGAATATCAAGATCAAATTCAGTACAGTCATAAGTAAGATTGTCTACTTCACATTAATGCTTTTATTTTTTACGATATCTGCAGATATATTAGCTATGCCCGCGGTCACAGAATTAGTCTCTGACATGATTAAGTTAGTCCCTAACTTGATAGTAGCAGGAATTATCTTAGTGATAGGTGTCTTATTTGCTGATATGCTGAAGTCCATAGCTCAGACGACATTAGAATCTCTTGGAATACCTTCAGCTAGGTTGCTGTCTTCATTCTTATTTTATTTTTTATTGATCAATGTCATAATCGTCGCATTAACGCAAGCACAGATTAAAACTGATTTCTTATCTCAGAATATATCATTAGTTATAGGTGGTATTATCTTAGCTTTTGCGATAGGATATGGCTTAGCGTCAGTAAATTCTATGTCTAACTTTCTTGCCTCATATTACTCTCGTGGCAAGTTTGATGTAGGAGATACTATCACTATCGAAGATGTAACTGGAAAAGTTGTCGAAATAGATAAATCATCCCTGATTCTTATAGCCGAAAACGGCAACAAAGTCATACTACCCCTCAGCCAACTGACGAAAACTAAAATTGAAATTCATAACTAAAACTTTATTTACAAAAACAAATTTTTGAATATTATGAGACTATTACAATTAATTGTGTTGCTTTTACTATGTGCTGGTTACACTCAAGCACAAGACATTAATGTCGAAGACCTTAAAGCAATGAAAGCTGAAAAGCTGGCTGCTGCTGATGCCTTATTGACCGAAGCCGCAGATTTAGAGAAACAAATTAAATCTTTACCAGGATGGAGTGTCGGGGGCGTTGGAATAATCGGAGCTGATTTTGCTGGTAACGATAGTTGGTATGCTATTAACAATCCATTCTCTTCTGCTAATGGATATGGCATATCAGCATCTGCTTTCGCAAACAAAAATGCTGACAAATTTTTCTGGAACAACTTATTGTCATTAAACCTTAAAAAAGTCAACACAACTTTAGATAGTAGATTGGCTGATGGTACAGTAGGAAATAAAGTAAGTGCTATTACAGATGCACTTGATTTATCATCTTTAGCTGGTTACAAATTAGCTCCAAAATGGGCTTTATCTGGCGAAGCTAAATATACAAGTACACTATTGAATTTTAACAATCCTGGTAAATTAACTGTTTCTGCTGGTGCAACTTGGTTACCTATACCTAATGCTGTTGTTATCTTTCACCCACTAGCTTACGAATTTAACTTTCCTGGAGATTTTGTATCTGTTCCTGGTTGTAAGATTGGAGCAACTTATGCTGCTGCTATAATACCTGGAGTTTCTTGGAGTACTAACCTGTCACTTTTCATACCTTATGGGGCTGGACAGGGTACATTAAACGAATACCCATTAAAAGCTGATTCTCCTGCTAATGATCCTCAATATGATACTTCTGTTGCTCCTATTAATTCATTAGCTGTTGATTACAGTGGAGGTGGATTAACTAACTGGACTTGGCTTAACAGTTTTTCGACTAACATCTTCAAAGGAATAGGTGTAGGTCTTAATGTTGGATTGAGACAAGATGCTCAGATTGCTAACCAATGGCAGTATCAAAGAACAAATACTTACAATCCTAATGTAGAACAAGACAATCCTTTACAATTGTACTATAACTTAGGACTTTCTTATACTCTATAAGAATCATAGATCTAATAAAATTTATAAGCCAGGCATTAATGCCTGGCTTTTTTTATGCACATAATTTAGCAAAAGTCCTATTCACAAAATGATAGTATATTTGATTGGATGGCTATATTTACAGCTCACTATATACTACCCAAAGACTATTAATTATTTCTATATAAAAAGACGAATATTATGAAACAGACAATTCTATTCATCGCGATATTTTTTCTCTCCACAACATTGGTCATGTCCCAATCGATGGAAGATCTCAAAGATATGCAGACAGAGAAAAACGCTTCTATTGCAGATCTACAATCACAGATAGATGGATTGCAAAAAGAAGTCGATGGCCTACAATCTGAAATAGATAAACTATCAGGTTGGAGAAAAGGTGTCAACGGACTATTAGGCTTTGACTTTTCTAATTCTAATGGATGGGTGGCTAATCCTAATCCTGATGCGAGAGCAACTTCTCTTAATATAGGTCTTACCGGCTACCTACTTAATGATAAAGAAAAAACATTCTGGCATAACAAAGGCATCGTCCAGAAAGCATGGCAAGATGTAGATAGAAGCGATACTGACAGAACTGTAGAAGGTGACGGCTTATTCAATAATGGTACAGTAGATATCCTAAACCTATCGTCTTTAGCAGGATATAAATTTTCAGAAAAACTTGCAGCTTCAGGCTTAGCTGAATTGAATACATCTATCGAAAATTTCTTAAATCCAGGAACATTGGATATCGGTGTCGGTGTTACATGGTTGCCTATACAGAATTTGTCTGTCGTTTTACATCCGTTGAATTATCACTTTGCATTCTCAGGTATCGATGGGCTATCATCTACAGGATCGTTAGGTGCCAAGTTTAGAGTAGATTACTTTAACGACTTCAATGTGTCTGGTGTAGGGGTTAATTGGACGACGACATTAACAGGGTTCGTTCCTTATTCTGATATGAAAAGTACATTAATGCTTCCTGATGGTACAGATTTCGAAGCTGGACTCACAGAATTTTCTTGGATCAATACGCTTTCTTTCGATGTATGGAAAGGTATCGGAGTAGGAATCGGATGGGGCTTAAGAAATTCGAAATTTGAATCAGCAAGTACTCAATCTTATACAACTTTAGGCTTATCATATGGATTCTAATTATCCACAACTCAAAATATAAATTTGAAGCCTGTCCTTTATTGGATGGGCTTTTTTAATTTTATACCATATAAACATTAGGATGTCGCATATATTCTAATAGAATTAGCCAATCTCTACGTTAAAAATACTCCCCATAGCTAAGGCTATGACTGCGTTTTTTGCCTTGATCTTAACGAATTCTCATTAAAATCTTATGCAACACCTTAAAATTTAAATGGTATTACGATATGAGCAAAGAAGAAAAGAAGTTATTCCTATTAGATGGTAACGCATTAGTCTACAGAGCACACTACGCATTTATTAATAGACCACTGATTAACTCTAAAGGAATCAATACATCTGCCATCACAGGATTCGTCAGATCGTTATGGGAAATATTAAAAAAACAAAAGCCCAGTCACATAGCAGTCGCTTTTGACCCAAAAGGAAAAACCTTCAGACATGAAGAATACGAACCCTACAAAGCTAATAGAGATGCTCAACCTGAGGATATAACTATAGCTTTTCCTTACATAAAAAAAATCGTTGAAGGATTTAATATTCCTATTATAACTGTAGACAACTATGAAGCGGATGATACCATAGGGACTATCGCCAAGCAAGCTGAAAAAGAGGGATTTACTGTCTACATGGTCACGCCAGATAAAGATTATGCACAATTAGTCTCTGAGAATATTTTTATGTACAAGCCATCACGTCAAGGCAATGGTGTGGAGATAATAGGTGTACCTGAGGTATTAGAGAAATTTGATATACAAAATGTCTTACAAGTTATTGATATCCTCGGATTACAAGGAGACTCTGTAGATAATATACCTGGGATACCCGGCATAGGTGCTAAGACAGCTGTCAAGTTACTTAAGCTCTATAACAGTGTAGAAGGTCTTATAGAAAATGCAGAAAAACTTAAAGGAAAGCAAAAAGAAAAAGTTATAACATTTGCAGAACAAGGCTTATTATCTAAAAGACTGGCTACTATAAAGCTTGATGTACCCATCCAATTTGATGCAGATAAATATATCGTAGAACCTATGAATTCTGGAGTGCTTGGAGAATTATTTAAAGAATTAGAATTCCGAACTTTAGCGACATCTATACTTGGTGAGTCGACTCCAAGTCAAGGCAGCTTATTCAGTGACGCAACTCCATCTACAAAAGAGGCTAAGAAAAACCAAGTCGAAAATTATTCCGTCTCTGATAATAATATCACAAATACGCCTCATGAATATATTCTACTAACTGAGATTGCAGAATTCAAAAAATTAGCTACTGATTTATCAAAACAAAAAATAATTTGCTTCGATACGGAGACAACAGGTATAGATGCTAATCTTGCAGAATTAGTAGGACTGGCTTTCTCTTACGAGAAAAATAAAGCTTACTATATTCCTATTCCTGAAGACAGAGCGGAAGCCTTAGCGATCGTAGACATATACAAAGCTGTACTCGAAGACGAGAGCATAGGAAAAATAGGGCAGAATATTAAGTATGATATTCTTATCCTTAAGTGGTATGATGTTACTGTAAAAGGTAAATACTTCGATACCATGATCGCTCACTACCTACTTGAACCTGACTTGAGACACAAGCTCGATTTTATTGCCAGTGCCTTATTGAATTACAAGATGGTACCGATAGAAAAACTTATAGGCAAACGTGGTAAGAATCAATTGACAATGCGAGATATAGCCGTCGATAAAGTCTCAGAATATGCAGGAGAAGATGCTGACATCACACTCCAAGTCAAAACTTTATTAGAAGCTGATCTTAAAAAAGAAGAACTCACTGACCTCTACTACAAAGTGGAAGAACCACTTATAGATGTGCTTGCACATATAGAGCGAGAAGGCGTAAGATTAGACAAAGAATTTCTTAACAACTACTCTATCGTATTGGGCAAGATGATATTAGAACAGCAATCTGCTGTGCATAAGATCGCAGGTGTAGATTTCAATATATCAAGTCCTAAGCAGGTAGGAGAAGTCCTATTTGACAAATTAAAAATACCATACCGCTGGAGAAAAACTGCTTCGGGTCAGTACTCTACAGATGTAGATAAATTGAACGAGCTATCATTCGATAATGAGATAGTACAGAAGATATTAACCTATAGAAAATACTCTAAGCTCAAGTCTACGTACGTAGATGCATTACCACTACTAATTAATCCTAAGACAGGAAGAGTACATAGCAACTTTAACCAAGCACGAGCTGCTACAGGAAGGTTAAGTTCTGACAATCCTAATCTCCAAAATATTCCCATCAAAGACGATGCTGGCAGAGAGATACGAAAGGCTTTTCTGCCAAGAGATGAAGACCACATATTATTAGCTGCTGATTACTCTCAGATAGAGCTTCGATTAATAGCCGAAATTTCTGAAGATAAATTTATGATGGATGCATTCCAGCAAGGATTAGATTTCCATAAAGCTACGGCCTCTAAAGTATACAATGTCCCATTCGATGAAGTAACTGCTGAGCAAAGGAGAAATGCTAAGACCGTTAACTTCTCGATAATATACGGTGCTGGAGCGACTAACCTTTCTAAGCAACTTGGTCTTAAAAGATCTGAAGCTAAAGAGCTTATAGAAAATTATTTCTCACAATTCAGTGGACTTAAAAATTACATGTCAAGTATTGTAGAATCAGCTCGTGAGAAAGGTTATGTCACAACTCTGGCAGGTAGAAAAAGAATACTTAGAGATATAAACTCACGTAACGGGCTTGCCAGAAGTAATGCTGAAAGAATGGCCATCAATACTCCGATCCAAGGCTCGGCAGCTGATATGATTAAGCTTGCAATGATAGATATCCATAAAGCCCTCGCTGAAAAGAAATATAAAACTAAGATGATACTTCAAGTACACGATGAATTGGTATTCGATGTATACAAGCCAGAGTTAGAAGAGATCAGGGAGTTAGTAGTTAGATTAATGGTAGATGCACTTCCAGGGCTTAAAGTGCCAATCCTAGTAGAAGCAGGGACAGGTAATAACTGGTTAGAAGCACATTAATTAGATCATAGAATGTTACAATTCTTAACTTCTATATAATATCAGTTAAACTACCGTTAACGTCGGCACCTTTATGGTCTAACTATTGTATTAGATATGTGGATTATTTACTTTCACATAGAATAATAACTAACAAAACACTTCGAAAATGAAAATTCTTTCCTTTTTAGCAATAATAGCAACATTTGTAATATCATCAGCATTTGACACACCATATAGCACTATCCCATCAGTAGAGCTTAAGACACTCGATGGCAAGACGGTTAACATCAAGGATTATATAGGACAGGGTAAAATAACTGTGGTCAGCTTCTGGGCGACATGGTGTAGCCCGTGTAAGAGAGAATTAGATGCTATAGCTGAGATCTATCCTGATTGGCAAGAAGATCACAATGTAGAGTTAGTAGCCATTACTATAGATGATTCAAGATCACTCGCTAAGGTACCGGCACTTTTAGAAACTAAAGGTTGGGAATACACAGTGTTAGCTGATGTAAAACAAGAGCTTAAAAAAGCCCTTAACTTCCAGACAGTACCTCAGACATTCTTGTTAAATGAAAAAGGAGAAATTGTATACTCACATACTGGTTATAGCCCAGGAGATGAATATGAATTAGAAGAAAAAATTATTGCATTACACTAAGCAATGCTAAAAATATAGAGACAAAAGGTCACTCAATCGAGTGGCTTTTTTTTATGCCTATATCTGAGATATATTGCATAATCCTCTAAAATGACAACAAATACATCAAGTCATTTGTACTAATAAAATTACATTTGTCATCAAATAAAAATTATGTCAGGATTCCATGCACTTAAGGTTACTCAGAAGATAAACGAAACGGCAGATAGCTGTTCTTTTCTATTTGATATACCACAGAATCTTAGTGAGCAATATAAATATACGCCAGGCCAGTATCTGACTATACAATTAAATATCGATGGTGAAGAGACACGTCGAGCATATTCTATATTCACATCACCATTAGAAGAGAAATTTGGGTTTACCGTTAAGAGAGTAGCTGATGGTAAAGTCTCTAATTATTTGATAGATAATATCTCCGAGGGACAAGAGGTCATGGTGCACACACCTGAGGGTAAGTTTGTCATCTTAGCTGATCCAGCACAACAGCGAGATCACTACTTCTTTGCTGGTGGATCTGGTATCACACCTGTTATGTCTATGGTCAAGACGATCATGGAAGAAGAGCCTCTAAGCACATGCTATCTTCTCTATGCTAATCAGAATCAAGAATCTATAATCTTCCGTAAGGAACTTGAAGCGCTCGCAGATAAGCATGAAGATCAGTTTATCTTAGAGCAGATCTTAGCTGATGAAAAAAATAAAGGTGGCATTTTAGGTGGATTATTCTCTAAGAAAAAACCGCAATCTTCATGGCGAGGTATGACAGGAATAGTCAATAAGAAAGTACTAACAGACTATATGGATAGACATCCTTCTAAGTCTAATCACAATCTCTACTATATGTGTGGACCATCAGGATATATGGATGTCATACAATCGTACTTAGAAGGTACCGGCGTCGATAAAGCACAGATTAAGAAAGAATACTTTACAAGTGCTCCTTCTGATAACGGAACCGCTGTAGGTGCAGGACAATCTATGGATTCTATAGCGACAATCGAATTAAATGGAGAGACATTCACAACAACAATTCCTGCTGATAAGACAATACTTGAAGCTTTATTAGATCAAGGTAAAGATGCACCCTACTCTTGTACAAGTGGTGCTTGCTCTACTTGTGTAGCTAAGATATCCAATGGTAAAGTGGAGATGGAATCTTGCTTTGCTTTAGATGATGAAGAAGTAGCGGACGGTATGATATTAACTTGTCAAGCGAAGTGTCAGACGCCTGAGATTAGTATTAAGTTTGAGGTGTAATTTTAGGCCTTATTCTTATAATTAATATTCAATATTATACTTAAAATTAAACCAAGGACGACTTCTTGATTAACATAGTCATGGACAGCTAATCCAATATAGTTTTTGCTATCACTTCTATTTCTGGATACTTTTCCGATGTCATTATCATTTAAGAAAATAGTGAATTCAGAATTTTTAAAATTGCCTTTTACTTCAAAAGAGCCATCAGCGGTGTGGGCAACAAATTTTTGAGCTCCTAACGAAAAATTATGCTGAAGGTCACCTATAATGCGATTATCACTATCACTGATGTCAATACCACTGATACCGACTATACTTTTTCTCATAACAGATATTACTCGATCTCCTGCGTAGGTATATAAGATATATCCTTTCAGCATTAATGCGCCAGCCCTTTCTGCCTTATATAGCAAGGTGTCATTCTCGTATATATAGTAAGATTTCCATAAGAAACCTATTCTACTTATCCGATACTGTCTTATCACCACTGTAATTACTTATAAGTTATCCACTTAATCAACTCTTTGATACTCGCCTTCTTACCGTACATCAGGATACCGACTCTATAGATTCTGCCTGCCAGCCATATCAATATAAATACCGTAATAATCGAGACGACAATAGACAGTCCTATCTGCCAGAATGGAGGATCAGTCGGTAACCTCACAGGCATCACAACTGGAGCGGTGAACGGTAGTATAGACGACCATACAGATAAGCTACTATTAGGAGATGTTACTGCTGAAAATCCGATGTACATAGATACCATAAGCGGCAACGTTGCTATCATTGTAAGTGATTGAGCTTCTTGTATATCATCACCGACTGCAGATCCTATAGCCGCGAATAATGCTGCGTATGTAAAGTATCCTATCAGAAAATAGAAAAGATACAGCGGTAGTATTTTTAGCCAATTAATAGATATAATTTCTTTTATTATCAGCGTCACTTTATCCATTTCTTTAGCTGCAACATCCTGGATCTCTGGCACCGTCTGTGTAATGTCTGGTGTCACTGAATCCATTATGCTTCCTCCAAATATCGCCATGCCTACACCCGATAATACTGCTATCAAAATCATCCATATAATAATCTGAGTCAAGCCAACTAATCCTACACCGATAACCTTACCCATCATAAGGTCAAAGGGCTTAATACTCGATATAAGAACTTCTACAATTCTATTAATCTTCTCCTCCGTCACACTACGCATGACCTGGCTACCGTACAGAATGATTATGAAGAATAATGCATAACCTACAATTCCACCTAATCCAGAAGTCACAAGACTTGTAATAGAAGATATTTTTTTCTCTTTATTAAGAACTGTCTTAGGGTCGATACTGATATCTGTATCTATAAGTTTAAGTTGACTCTCATCTAATCCTAGGCTGGTAACTTTATAATTTCTTATACGCTTTCTATACAAGCCTCTTATAGATTCTGATTCATCTAAGGCTAATTGCTCATCAGAATGATATATAATATTGTAATCCTCCTGATTGATGTCTATTGCTGGTAGTACGATAACACCATCTAATTTATCATCCTTATAGGCTTGTAATGCTGATGCTTCAGATGTATATGTGTAATCGAAATTAATGTTGCGCTTGTTCTCTATATCTGAGATGCTTAGTCCAGCATTATTGATGACAGCTACATTCTTAACTTCGTCAGATCCACGCGTAAGCAGAAACCCTAATACGCCGAAGAGTATAACCATCGCTATAGGCGCAAGAAAAGTTGTCAATAAAAAGGTCTTACTTTTTACTCTCGTGAAGTACTCTCTTTTGATAACATGCTTGATACTACTATTCATTACTGTCTCCTACTTTTTTGATAAATATTTCATTCAGTGTCGGTTTGATTTCTGAGAATGATTCTATCTGAATCCCTTCCGACATGAGTGATCTTAATAAATCATTAGAACTGAATCCTTGGTTACCTTGTATAATAACATGATCATCATGGTCGGCTACAACTTTGAAGTTTTCATTACTTATCGTCGCAGGCAGCTTTCCTCTGAATCCTATGCGATACTTATGCTCTTTAAAGTCATCTTTAATTTGAGCGACATTACCTTCAAGAATAATTTTTCCATTATTCATTAATACGATATCCTCACATATCTCTTCTACCTGTTCCATTCTATGTGTAGAAAAGATGATACTCGTACCTTCTTTATTAAGTCTATAGATCTCGTCCTTAATAAGATTCGTATTGATAGGATCTAATCCTGAGAAGGGCTCATCTAAGATCAGCAACTTAGGATTATGCATTACCGTACTTACAAACTGTATTTTCTGTTGCATCCCCTTAGATAACTCATCGACCTTTTTATTCCACCAGTCCTGAATTTCAAATTTTTCAAACCAATATGTGATATTTTTCTTTGCATCACTTTTACTTAGACCCTTAATCTGAGCAAGGAACATCAGCTGATCGCCGACCTTCATTTTCTTATACAAGCCTCTCTCCTCTGGGAGGTATCCGATATCACGTACTGACATCTGGCTGAGCTTCTTACCGTCGATCATAACCTCTCCCCTATCGGCTGCCGTGATCGTAGTAATGATTCTTATAAGAGATGTTTTGCCAGCTCCATTAGGGCCTAACAATCCGAAGATACTTTGACTCCTGACATCGAATGAGACATCGTCTACAGCCCTATGATTATGGTATTGCTTGACGACGTTATTTAATGATAATATATTCATATTAAAGATTACATCTCCAATGTAGTATTATAAATAGTATAAGTTTTAAATGATTGACAAAAATTCCATATTCATAGATAAAAACATTCACTCATAGATGTTTTCTAACTTTTAGTTAACATAACTTTAGTTACTATAAAGTCATATTACGTCTAAATTGCAACGGTAACATTAAATTACGTTAGACATGTACGATGTATATGATTCTTTCGTCGTAAGGCATTAAAAGTCTGCTACATAATAGATGTCTATAATTTTAAAAAAAATCAACATATGAAAGTATTAAACATCCTCCTTATTTCTATGCTATTCTCATTAGGTATGAATGCTCAGGTATTTGAATCTAAGCAAGAGTTAAGCGTCGGCCTACAGAACGCTTATGCTTTAGACCACCCTAACGCAGATAAGAAAATGGTAGAAGAAGCACTTGAGAATGCAATCAAGGAATACGGTAAGGTAAAAAGAAACAAAAAAGCTAAAGAGTGGTATTGTCAAGAATGTAAAATACCTACCATAAGCTCTAATCCTATGAACATCTACTATAAGATAGAAGAAGGAAAAGGGCAGATCACATCTTATCTATTCTTCGATGATGGAGGTCAATTTTTAAGTTCAGATAATGGTACTGCTGAAGCCGATATCGAAAGATTTAATATGAACATTTTCTATGATGTAAAGAGAATGGTTATAAATAAAGAACTCGAAGATCAAGAAGATCAACTTAAAGATTACAACAAAGATCTCGAGAAGTTAGAAAAGAAAAATAAAGACCTACATGATGATATCGAAGGATACAAAGAGAAAATAAGAAAAGCTGAAAAAAGCATAGAACAGAACCTACAGGAACAAGAAGATAAAAATATAGAGATAGAGCAACAAAAAAACAAAATAGGAGAAGTAACTGAAAAACTGAACAACGTAGGCAGATCTAACTAAAGGTCAAAAAATATATAATAATTTACTAACACGAATAGCTGATCAGCTATTCGTGTTTTTCTATTTTATACGCTTTGAGAATTCTCTAATTAGGAAACTCAAGACAAAATCATAGGCTATTAATCAACATTACTCATAGAGTAATCAACATATAAGGTATCCTTATTAACATCTGTTATAGTCCATGACAATCTTATATCCATTAAGGTTTCTACTATAATCTTAGCTTTGTACACAATAACATTTCCACACTATCAAGAACTACAAGAATTAAATGGCTAAAAGAAACAATTCGGATAAAGGAGCTAAAGATGATGCGAGCCAATTAATGTTCGGAAGAGTAATGCCTCAAGCTGTAGATCTTGAAGAAGCAGTACTCGGTGCAGCCATGCTGGATAAAGGTGCATTCTCCATTATCGTAGAGAAACTAAGGCCAGAGAGTTTCTACCTTGATGCTCATGTTGAGATATTTACAGTAATGATGGAGCTCTTCAGTAATTCCAAGCCCATCGATATTCTTACTGTCCATGAAGAGCTAAGAAAAAACGGAAAACTTAAAATGATAGGTGGTGTCAACTACCTCATGGATATCACAAATAAGGTCGCCTCAGCAGCCAATATAGAATACCATGCACAGATCATTATTCAGAAATATATCCAGAGATCACTCATCCATATCTCGACACTCACAATACAGGATGCATATGAAGATACCAAAGATGTCTTAGAGATGCTTGATCAAGCCGAGCAACAACTCTTTGATATTACAGACAAAAACTTAAATACTGGATTCCAATCAGTAAGTGCCGTTGCATCTCAACTACAGAAGAAAATAGAAGAACTCAGCCAACGTCCGGATAAACTTACAGGTGTAACGACAGGATTCGGGGAGCTCGATAAGATAACTAATGGATGGCAAGTCTCAGATCTTATAATCATAGCAGCCAGACCTGCCATGGGTAAGACAGCATTTACATTATCACTTGCAAGAAATGCTGCAGCGACAGGAACTGGAGTCGGTATATTCTCTCTGGAGATGGATAACGAGCAACTCGTCCAACGTCTCATAGCTATGGAATCCATGATTCCTGCTAGTAACTTAAGAGATGCTAACTTAGATCAAGATCAATTTAAGCTACTCCACGAAGGTGTAGAGAAGCTAAGTAAGATGCCGATATTTATAGATGACACACCAGCCATCAATATCTTTGAACTTAGAGCCAAGTGTAGACGACTGAAGCAGAATCATAACATCGGCTTAGTTGTCATCGATTACCTTCAGCTTATGAGTGCAGGTGATAAGTCTAAGAGAGGTAATAGAGAACAAGAAATATCGAGTATATCCAGAGCACTAAAAGGGATGGCTAAGGAATTAAAACTTCCAGTCATCGCCCTCTCTCAGTTAAGTAGAGCTGTGGAGACAAGAGGTGGAGATAAGAGGCCACAACTATCGGATCTTAGGGAGTCAGGTGCCATAGAGCAAGATGCCGATATCGTTACATTCTTGTACAGACCAGAATACTATGACCTCGCAGATAATCTCGATACACCAGACAATCAAGCCGAAATCATCATATCCAAACATAGAAATGGTTCTCTCGGTAGTGTCATGTTGCGATTCATGAAGCAATACGTCAAATTTGTAAATGATGACACTGATGGTTTTAGAAATATGCCTGATGCAAATAATGATATCTTTAACGATGGCGGAAGTGGATTTATAACAAGACCATCTGCACTCAACACCGATGATATCTTTGAATAGATTATCAAACCGTCTATGTCATAAATATTATAACAAAGCTATTATGGTCACTATTAATTAGGCTTGATAGATATTCAGCATTTTTACTAACTATTTATAACAGATGAAGTATAGACTCAATAAGTACATAGCACATTCCGGTGTCTGTTCTCGCAGAAAAGCAGGAGATCTTGTCAAAGATGGATTCATCAAAGTGAATGGTGAAATAGAAAAAAATCCTGCCATAGAAGTAGATGAAAATGACGTTGTTGAATACATGGGTAAACCTCTAAGGATAGTCAAAAGAAAAATATATCTATTGCTGAATAAGCCTAAGAATGTCATCACCACAATGAGTGACGAGAAAGGCCGTAAGACAGTATGGGATATCGTACAGTCTAAAGTAAAAACAAAAATATATCCCGTAGGTCGCTTAGATAGAAATACAACTGGCCTACTGCTATTAACCAATGATGGAGAACTAAGCCAACAACTCGCTCACCCAAAGACGAAGGTAAAAAAAATATACCAGGTTACCTTAGACAAGCCTGTCTCAGAAGAACATCTTCTCAAGTTACAGCAGGGATTTGCCCTTGATGATGGCTTCTCTAAATTTGATGTTATCAGCTTTATCGATGGAGAACCTCAGAACACTGTAGGAGTACAGCTACATAGCGGTAAAAATAGAGTCATAAGGCGTATGTTCGAGCATATCGGTTATGAAGTGGAGACTTTAGACAGAGTATATTTTGCTGGATTAACTAAAAAAGATATACCGCGGGGATGGAGTAGATTTCTTAAAACTAAAGAAATCATCATGCTTAAGCACTTCATTAAGTAAGCATACCGATCACTCTATTAAATAGTTGCTACAGAATAAGAATTCTACAATTATAAGGGTGTCATATAGTATCTAATTAAAGCATACATAATCATATATAGTTATATTTGCTAGCATATTATGGAGGATTGGGAAATGGATTTTAAGTGGTTAGAATTGAAGCATAAGCTTAAGGCAGTGACGCAATCTGCAGAACTTCCTGAGTTAAAGGCCATACTCCTATTAATAGGTATACAAGAGTATGGAAGGATCAAAGAGGCATTTACCAAAGAAGAGAAGCAAGATTTGATGCATGTAGCAGCGTGCACATTGCTTGAGTCGGAAGGATATTATAAGTTTGCTGGTAGAGATGATGAAGGATGGCCACACTGGGACGTTCTCAGACCATTCACGACTAAGGGATCAGACATACAAGAGAAAATATTGAAGACACGGATTTTGGATTATTTTAAAAAATTATAAACAGACACAGATGTATAAGAATTTATTTATTGTATTTGCTACACTTGTACTCATGGCTTCATGTAAGCCTAAGCAAGAATTATTACTTATAGAAACTGACTATGGTAATATGAAAGTTAGCCTATATGATTCCACGCCACTACACAGAGATAATATCAAAAAATTAGCTAATGAAGGATACTATGATGGTACATTATTCCACAGAGTTATTCCTGGATTTATGATACAAGGTGGTGATCCTAATTCTAAAGGTGCTTCTCCACAACAACGATTAGGTAGCGGTGGACCTGATTATAGATTAGATGCCGAGATAGGTGCTTATCACTTTAAAGGAACGCTAGCAGCGGCAAGAACAGGCGCTGGTAATCCAGAGAAAAAGTCATCTGGATCACAATTTTATATCGTACAAGGTAGACCCGTTAATGCTACTAACTTAGAGAAGATGGGTGCTAACAAAGGCATTACATACAGTGCTGAAGATAAAGCGAGATATGCTAAAGATGGTGGTGCTCCTAACTTAGATGGTGAGTATACAGTATTTGGGGAAGTGATAGAAGGCATGGAAGTGATAGACAAAATCGCTGCTGTACGAATAGGTGGCTCTGACAGACCTGTCGAAGATGTCACGATGAAAGTAAAGGTGATTAAGCAATAACAAATTATAGAATTTAGATTTTGAAAGAATGTATTATAGGCTTAGTGTTATGTACTTTATTAGGTGCATGTACTAAGCCTATATCACAGTTTAGAACTCTGTCTACAGACTTCTCAGCACCGGCAACGATAGAATTCAAAAATCTATCGACGGGTGCAGATTCCTATATATGGAAAGTAGATTCTGAAGTCATCTCAGACTCTAGTAATCTTAATCATATCTTCTTAGGTTCTGGTCGACATACTATAGAACTTATATCTACAGCAGGATCAAAGCAAAGTGTAAGTAGTCAAGACATATTCATAGAAGCGCCATCAGAGTGTCTTGTCTATATGCAGACCAGCTTAGGGCCTTTATTATTTTCTCTGAGCGATAACACTCCTCGGCACAGGGACAACTTTATAGAACTTGTCGCATCTACTTATTATGATGGTATAAAATTCCATAGAGTAATAGATGGGTTTATGATACAAGCTGGGGATTCTAAAACCAATGTCGCTTCCCAAAAAATCTCACATAAAAAAGAAATAGCAGAAGAAATAAATACTGGACTGATGCACTATAAAGGTGCCCTTGCGGCAGCAAGAATGCCAGACGATATTAATCCTGAGAGGGCTTCTTCTGGTACACAATTCTATATCGTAGATGGGCAAAAACTTACTGCTGAAGCTATAGAAAAACAAAGCTACAGTAAGCTATTCGATTATACTGAAGAACAAAAATCAAGATATATCCAAGAAGGTGGTGCACCACAATTAGATGGGGAGTATACTGTATTCGGTCATCTTATAGATGGTTATGACACCCTCGAAGCGATAAGTAATGCCGCCACGGATAGTCGTGACAATCCTATAGAACCTATTAAAATTATCAAAGCAACCAATATCAACTAATGCAAAGCAAATGAAAGAAATACTAGGTATAGATGTAGGCGCAACCGGTACCAAGGGTGCAATAGTAGATATAAAGAAAGGTGTACTCGTAACAGATAGGTTCAAGATTCCAACTCCAGAAAGTAAAAAGCCTGATGCAATGGCTAAGACTGTCAAAGAAATATGCCAACACTTCGAATGGAAAAATAAAGTATTAGGAATAGGTTTTCCTGCAGTTGTCAAAAATAAAATATGCTATACCGCTTCTAACATTGATAAATCATGGATCGGGGTGGACATCTATGATCTCTTTGATAATAAGACAAAATGTGAGAGTACTATAATTAATGATGCAGATGCAGCAGGTATCTCAGAGATGACACATGGTGTAGGTAAAAAATGGCCTAAAGGCATAGTCATATTACTCACCTTAGGTACAGGCATAGGCTCTGCACTATTTATGGATGGCGTCCTCGTCCCCAATACAGAACTTGGTCACCTCAAGTTTAAAGGTTCTATCGCAGAGCACATAGCTTCTAATAGTGCTAGAAAAAAGAAGAAACTGAACTGGGAAGAATACGGTAAAGAACTCAATGATTATCTACTACACGTAGATTTTTTGTTTTCTCCAGATCAAATTATCTTAGGTGGAGGGATAAGCAAACAGTTCGAAGAATTCTCAAAACAAATATCTAAAAATCTTGATGTCAAGCCAGCATTACACTACAATAATGCAGGAATAATCGGTGCCGCTATGTCCGTTAACTTTATGGCAAAAAAATAAAGACAGCTAATTAAAACTGCCTTTATTCTTATAAAATGAGATTGAGTAATGCCCAAAATCTTTGTGCAAAAAAATTATTTGCACTTTATTCTTATTGTGTTGATACAACTTCTTTTTCGTAGTAACTTATCATAGATTGGAGCTCTTTATTTAATTCTAATTCAGGCTCTATTTTGAACATAAGTTTGTATTGTGAGAAATCTTCTATGAGTGCCTCCTCAAATGTGCTGAAAGCATCTTTCTTATCTCCAGTGAGATATTGTGCTACACCCTTGCAGTATAACAGATCGGCACCGAAAGTAAAGTCATCAGATTCTTCAAAAACCTCAAGCGCTTTTTCTTTCTTACCCATCTTAATCAGAAACGAAACATACTCAGTCCAATATTGACTTTGCTCAGGACCTATTGTAATAACTTCGCCGTAATAGAACTCTGCTTTATCGAAGGCACCTATCGCGTTATGAGCTTGTGCCATAGACAGGTAGTAATCTTCGCAGTTATCTTCTAGTGTGATGGCTTTATGATAAGCATTGATAGCTTTAGTCCAGTTTTTAGCTTTAGCGTAACACAGCCCAAGTTTATAATATACCTCATCGCTGTATGGGTCCAGCTTCAGAAGTTTATTTAATATGATTCTGGACTTGTTAAGATTGTCAAGTTCGTACTCGCAATCTGCCATGTTAATTAGGACCTCTTCATTAATACCGAAGATCTCAAGATAGACTTGGTATATATTTAATGCTCTACGATATTTCTTTTCTTGTATACAGATGTCAGCACAATCGAGATAACCATTCTCGAAGTTCTTTTCTGTTATAAAAGAATACTCTAACGCGTTAATAGCATCAGCATATTCTCCTGTACAAGATAAAGCATGCCCTAAATTATACCACGCAAGATATGAGAATGGCTTTTCATTTATAACCATTCTATGGAACTCTATACTTGCTTCATAATTCTTAGACAACTGAACTGCAAATCCGATTCTTTCGATCGCTTCATCATTCTCTAAGTCACATATAGCAGACTTCGTTAATGACTCATACATACCATCGTAATCTCTCACAACTTCTCGTATGAAAGACTCACTGAGGTATACATCAGAAAGATCATCTTTAGAGACGTATCTCTTTAGTTCGTCTAGAATTTCATTAGCTCCTTGAATTTCTCCTTGGAATGCTAAAATTCTAATCTTCAGTAATAAAATATCGTGTTCGTAAGGGGAAATTTTCTCTGCTTTGTCCAAGATCTCTAATGCAGATGCATGATCATTGGTTTGGAATAATAGCCTCGCTTTTATGATATAGAAGTCAGGTCTATATACAAATTGGTCTAATGCCATATCCGCCACTTCGATGGCTTTGACGTATTGAAGTTCTTCTTCGTAAAATCTAATCAACTCTAAGAAAGTATTTTCGCTGTATACTTTTTTGAGTCCTTTTTCGAAATCATGTTCGAAATCAGAGAGGAGATTTAAAAAAGAAACATCTCGTTTGGTTCTATGTTCCATTAAATACTTTGGTATTCAGATTATAATGCATCGTAAATATAATCAAATTAGCCACTTTCAAATCTTATACAGAAATATATTTTAGGGACTATTTACCATGTACAAAATCAATATGTGTAACCGATACATTATTAAATAACTACGATTTTATATTCCTTGAAATATATAATCTAACACCAAAAAAAATATTAAATATAAAAACACATTTATATTTTAACCTATCTGATATGTACCGATTTATAGCTAATGGAGTCCAATGTCGCAGAACCATAGTTCGATAGACATCTCTTTCAGTGCTCATTTATAAATTAAAAAAGCTGCAACAAGTTAATGTCGCAGCTCGATAAATTTTCACATATAATTTAATCCACTATTTATCTTTCTCCTTATTACCTCTCCTGCCATCACGCCTTACTTGCCTGATCATATCTTCTTTGAACTGTCGGTCGTACTTATATAACATCAAAGTTTTCTTAGAGCCGATAGCGTTTTTTATTTTTTTAGCATATTTCTTTTTTACATCTATTTCTTTTTGCTGTTGCTGCATAATCTGATCTATCTTCATCGATGCTTCTTCTTCAGTTATATCATCCTTACGTTCATTTCTCTTTTCTTTCCGTTCGTTCTTTAGCTCGGCTTTATATTCGTTATACACTGGCCAGAAAACTTGTGCTTCCTCTACAGTAAGATCAAGTTTCTCTGATAGGTATGCTACTTTCTTAGCTTCTATTTTTTCTTTCGCTCTCTCTCGCCTGTCTTGTGCCGAAAGCTGCAGTGTCATAGATAACATTAACCCCATAATAAATAATATTCTCATATTCATTTCTTTACAAATTTTGACTTAATAAATCTAATTCACTATCAGATAATTCGCTTATCATTTCTTCTAATATGTAATCTTCAATCGAAGCCTCTTCCTCATCTACAACTATAAACTCAGATAACAAATCGTGTTCTATATCTTGTACATCATCTACGTAGTATGCTATAATATCATCTTCAGATATTGAGATGTCATTTGATCCATTTTCTACTATTATCAACATCATAATAAGCAGCGACGCCGCTATAGATGTGATCAAAGTTAGTTTCCTAATTTTATTAGGGTTAACTATTTTTCTACCTGCTAATAGGTCGAAGTATTTTTCAGGCACCTTATACGGATTCTGGCTTCTTAACTCAGGTAATATTTTAAAATTATCTAATAATTCTTGAGTATGTTCAGTATGTTCTTCTTCACTGATACGATTTAAAATCCTATCTGGTAAATTGTCAAAAAAATCATCTGGTATATTCTTATTGGACATAGTCAATATTATCGATTAAATAAGATTCTATTTTCTGCACTGCGTGGTAGTATGAAGCCTTAAGGGATCCCACAGAAATACTTAATACTTCTGCTATATCTTTATAACTCATCTCATCATAATATCGTAATCTAAAAACTTGCTTCTGCCTACGCGGTAATAATTCTATCGCTTTAATTAATGCCAACTGAATCTCATCCCCGTCAAAATAATCATCGGCCTTAAGTGTGTTCTCAAGATCTGCAATGCCCTCTTCAGAATAAGCGTTTGCTGTTTTCTTTTTCTTATTGAGAAATGTAATTGCTTCGTTAGTTGCAATCCGATATAACCAAGTGTACAGTTTAGATTCTTTTTTAAACTTCTTGATACCTCTATATACTTTTATAAAAGTATTCTGAATAACGTCATCAGCATCTTCGTGGATATGAACCATTCTTCTGATATGCCAGTAGAGTGGTTCTTGATATTTGACAATCAACTTTCTGAGACCTTCGTCGAAGCTTGCTCCTCTATGGATGAGTTCAAGAATTGTGTTGTCAGATATATTTTCCAATATGTTATTAGTTGTTGTACACTTATAAGACTCACTGTCTAACGAGAAGTTTAATGTAAGCACATTAATATTTTATGGAAAACTTATTCCATTTAGATCCTACCTAATGTGAGTAGAATCTATGCGTCATACTAAACATCAAGTACACGCTGTATACAGGTAGCTATTGTTTTGATAGAAAGTTAAGTGGAATTAACTATCTAGTTGATTCTTGCCATTAGGGAATATAGCAATCGGCTTATGAGCTTTAGCCTCTTCAGGAGTCATTAATGCATATGATATTATGATTACAATATCTCCTAACTCACACTTACGAGCTGCAGCACCATTAAGACATATAATACCAGAATGCCTTTCTCCTGGTATAACGTAAGTTTCAAGTCTCTCTCCGTTATTATTATTAACGATCTGTACTCTTTCACCTTCTATAATATTAGAGGCTTCCATAAGTTCTTCGTCGATAGTTATGGATCCTACATAATTAAGATTAGCCTGAGTTATAGTGGCTCTGTGGATTTTTGATTTGTGTATCTGCAATAACATAGGTGCAAATTTATAATTCCATTATGGAAATAGCTATAGCTAGATGTTTATTTCTCCTTTTAGGACCATATTATCTATCAACCTTACATCACCTGCCCATGCCGCTGTACATGCTACCACTGTATCATGGTCTCCTACATCTGTAACTTTCTTAAGAGTGTGGCCATCCACTATTGTAAAGTATTCTGCTTTTAGGCCACCATCATTGAGCCTCTTAATGGCTTCGGCCTCTAATATAGATATCTGTTCTAAGCGTATATTTTCTTTAGCCCACTTAAGGGTTCTATTAATAACAGGAGCTTTCTGTCTATAATCTGGGGTGAGCCTTACATTGCGTGAGCTCATCGCGAGTCCATCATCTTCTCTTATAATAGGGCATACTCTTAATTGTACATCTATCTCAAGCCCGTTAAGTACATATTGTATTATTGTAAATTGCTGAAAATCCTTCTGACCCATGTATAACTTATCAGGCCCAACGATATCTAAAAGTCGCTTAACAACTTGGACAACACCTTCAAAGTGCCCTGGCCTATTAGGACCTTCCATAAGATCTGTAAGATGTGTAATATCTATGTGGACATCAGTATTAAGATCTGTAGGATATATCTGTGTTACTAATGGTGCAAACAGATAGTCGCATCCATTCTGCTTAAGTAATGCTGCGTCTTTCTTTAAATCTCTTGGGTATTTATCAAGATCATCTTTCTGATTAAACTGGGTAGGATTAACAAAAACACTGGCAACGGTAATATCATTTTCCTTAGAAGATTGCTTAATTAGAGACATGTGTCCTTCATGCAGAGCTCCCATAGTAGGTATAAATCCTATTGTAAGTGACTCCTCCTTTATAGTAGATAAATGGCGCTGAAGACTTGTTACCCTTTTTAAAATTCTCATATATCTAAAACAAAATCAGTAAGATAAAAATTCATTGTTTAAACCATTTTTTAAGGATTTCCTCTGCCATTTTATCCTTGGGTGTATAATCTTTCTTGATGTAGCCTTCATGTCCTTGGTCATTAGGAAACCACTTCCATAGAAATCCTCCAGCCCAGAAATTTACCTCGCTGAAGACACTGTACATTGCATCTAATGCGTCAGCTTGTGCTTTTTCATTTACACTAAGTACATTGATTTTCTTTTCTAATTCCCAGTTCTGATAAGTGGTGCCATCTACTGTCAGAAATCCATATTCTGTAAATAGAATAGGCTTATTGTATTTTTTGTTCGACTTAGATAACTTCTTTACTATCGGCTTCCATGCGGATTTGATTTTCTTTATAGAAGGTTTCTTTTCATCTACAAGTGGGAAGTAGGCACTTATACCAATATAATCCAGTAAATCCCAGAATGGTGCATTATCATAAGAATCCCAATTGGCCGAATAAGTTAAGCCTCCACAATAGATTTTTCTTATTTCTGTTATTAGACTAATCCAAAATTCTGGTCTCTTCTGAACAGCTTTTTTTAATTCAGTGCCGATGCAGAATAGATCTACATCGAATGATGAAGCAATATCTGCATAGAAAAGAATAAACGCTCTGTAATTATCTTCCCATAACTTCCAGTCTTCTTCAGATAAAAAATCAACATCTCCTGCCCATGATCCTGGCACATATACTTGAGGCTTAAGGAAGATTTTCAGATTATGTTTCTGTGCAAGCCTAATGGATTCTATAATGCCGGCTTCTCGCTCTCCCCACCATTGTCTATCCATATTATAACTTAATGATGTATTGCCAAATTGCGAAAATCCATATGGAATAAAACATACCCAGTCTGCATGTGTCTCCATAATCCGAGGGAAAGGATCTTGGGCAAATTCTGTTGGAGGTGCTACAACTGATAGGCCATTAATTTTGCCAGGCTGAGCATAACTCGTTATAGAGACAAAAAATGACAATATAAGTATATAATATAGTCTGGAAATATAAGTTTGTCGTCTCCTTATTACTCTATTCATTATTGTCATTATATTGTAACGATGAAATTAAAGAATCTTTATGTAGCCGCCACAAGTCAGCATGTCGGAAAGACTACATCTACACTCGGAATTGCTGCCGGATTCAAGAAGGCCAATATCAACACTGGCTATTGTAAGCCCGTAGGTCAAAGGCATATAGAGCTAAAAGGAAGCGTTGTAGATAAAGATGCAGTCTTATTTGCCGATCTACTAAAACTCGACATAGAGCCGACTATCCATAGTCCAGTAATCATAGGCAAAGGTGCTACGACAAAATTTCTTCAAGATCCAGAAAAATACGATCTCAAGAAACTAATCCTGAGTTCAAGCCAGACCTTAAGTGACACCCATGATGCTGTCATCTATGAAGGGACTGGCCACCCAGGTGTGGGATCTGTAGCCAATGTATCTAATGCTGATGTAGCAAAGCTACTTGACGCCAGAGTAATAATGGTAGTAGAGGGAGGTATCGGTAATACTATAGATAGACTCAATATGTCGATGGGATTATTCCGAGAAGCTGATGTGCCTATCATCGGTGTTATAATTAATAAGGTTATACCCGATAAGATGGATATGGTCAAGGAATATGTAGGTAAGTGGCTCGATAGAAAAAATCTAAAACTACTCGGTGTCGTCCCTTATGATAATACATTGGGGTATCCCCTATTGTGGACAATTTCTAATTCTATCAACGGTACCTTCGAATATTTTTCTGAGAGAGGATTTAATAAAATCGAGAATATACTCCCAGGTTCAGTCGTGGATCCATTATTACTTCAGAAATCAAGTGACAATCTCTTAGTCGTAAGCTCACGCGTACTTGGTAAAGCCATTAATACTGTAAAAGAAATATCAGAATCTTCGGGGCTAGAGAAAACACCTCTTTCTGGAATTATAGTCACTGGTGAGGGTAATGTCTCTAAGACTTGTAAGCAATATATAGAAGAGCACAATATACCTGTGGTACGTACAATGTTAGATACCTATGGTGTTGTCATTAAGATAAGCAAGCTGGAAGTAAAAATCATAAGAAGGACGCCATGGAAAATCTCCAAAGCCATAGAGATCATCAATGATAATGTGGATATAAAAGAGATGATAAGACTGCTTAGATACTAAAGCAATTAAAAAAGTGCTGACACTTACTATAGTGCCAACACTTTTTCATTAATATATTATCACAATACTGCTTAAAGTACGATCACACCATCTGCCATGAATTTCAATTCTTCTTTAGGCTCTGTGATTTTATCTATTTCTTCTTGGCTTAAGCCTTCATCTTCTGCATAGTGCTTAAGTTCATCTACTGGTGTCACTTCTTTATATGCTACACCTTCTATAACCACCTTCTCTCCAGCAAGATCTATTGGCATAAAGAATGCATAGTCAGTAAACTTTACAAATATAGATTTTGCTTCATTACCATCTTCTGGGACAAGATTCATCCAGCAACCTTTAGTTTGACATACTGACTCTACAGTACCGCGAAGCTTAGTTTTTACAGAATCTTGAGATGATAACTGCGTTAATAATCTGTCGATATCTATTGCATTATCCGCTGTTACGGCTGTGCCATAAGTTTTTCCAGGTTCTGCAGGTGCTGGAGCTGGCTTGCATGCCACGAAAGAAATCAGCACTAAAGCTGTGAGAATGATGAGCTTATTCATGTTACTTTTTTTATATGTTATTGATGATGTAATCTATTAAAAATTAGTCGTTCAGAAGACATTGCAATCTTAGCAATAAAATTATATATTTGCAGCCCTTTTTAAAAGAGAAAAGACATTTAAAATATTAATGAAACAATACGAAATAACATTCATCATCGATCCCGTTCTGCCAGGTGATGAATCCAAAAAGGCAGCCGCAGCTTACGAAAAGTTGTTAAAAGATGAATCATGTACTATTGTCAATGTAGACAATATAGGCCTGAAACAACTTGCTTATCCTATCAAAAAAAGACATTCTGGCATATACAATTGTATCGAATTCCAAACGGAAACAGGTGCACCTATATCTAAGATAGAGCTTGCAATGAGAAGAGATGAGCGTATCATGAGATTCTTAACTATCAGCCTTGATAAATATGGCATCAAGTACAATGAAGATAAGAGAAATGGCCTCATCGGTACTAAGAAGTCTAAAAAAGACGACGATAAGGAAGATGACAAGAAAGAAACTATAGTTAAAGATGATCTTACACTTATAGAAGGTATAGATTACAAGGCTGGGAAGCTTCTTAAAACATCTGGCGTTAAGACTTATACTCAGCTAGCAGAAAGTTCTATAGTAGACCTTAAGAATATCTTAGCTAAAGGAGGTACTAATTATGCTAACATCGATCCAGGAACTTGGAAAGCGCAAGCATTATTGGCTGCAGATGGTAAGTGGGCTGAACTTAACGATATGAAATTCAAATTAGTTAACGGATCTTCTGAAGAAGAATAAAACATATAACTATGGCAACTAGAGATGAAATAAAATTTCTTAGTAATCCTAATATAGGATCTGACAATAAGAAATACTGCCGATTTAAAAAATTCGGTATTAAGCACATAGATTACAGAGATCCTGATTTCTTATTACAATTCATTAATGAGCAAGGTAAATTACTACCTAGAAGAATCACGGGTAATTCACTAAAATATCAAAAGAAAGTCGCTGTAGCGGTAAAGAGAGCAAGACACCTTGCTATCCTTCCTTACGTAGCTGATTTACTAAAATAAAATACAATTCTGATATGGAAATTATATTATTAGAAAACTTAGCAAACTTAGGTGACAAGCACGACATCGTTGATGTAAAGCCTGGTTATGGTAGAAACTACCTCATCCCTAAAGGATTCGGTGTTATAGCTAATGCCACAAATAAAGGTAAGCTCGATAAGCTCAAAGAAGAAGAGAGCAAGAAAGAAAACGCCAGAGTAGAGGAATACAAAGTAATGGCAGAAAAGATCAAAGGACAGACTGTCAAGATCGGTGTCAAATCTGGAACTTCAGGTAAGATATTCGGTAAAGTGACTAATGTGCAAGTCCTTGCTGCTCTTAAAGAGAACTTTGATATCGAAATAGAAAGAAAGAAAGTAGTCATGACAGAAGAGCCTAAAGAAATAGGTACTTATTCTGTACAAGTCAACTTCCACGCAGATGTAACAGAAACTCTGACTATTGATCTTGTAAAAGAATAGTCAGATTACTATAAGATATAATCAACCGCCTTTACTCTGTGAAGGCGGTTTTTTTATGCCATATCCAAAGCCATGTACAATCCGCATATAAAATACCCTAAGAATCTCATCTATATCTCACCACATATAATAGTCGATAATGGATTCATAACAAATAATTATTAATGTATTGTGGCCTATAGACCAATATGATACATATAGGAAACTTTTTAATAAGTTTTTCGTTAATATAATAGATAAATGAAAATTTAGTACATACATTAGCGTACTAATAGTGTAAAAGACAAGCTTTTACACATACAATAGAACTTAATATCTCCATAGCTGGAGCGATTATAAAGAGGTAGTTTTCTTATTTTGAGACCTTAGTCGAAATAGCCTGAGTTACAGAACTTGGGCTATTCGCATTTTTAGGGGTGACCATTAACACTATTCAAGCTTAAGAGTGCCCTGTATATTTTGCCCTAATTCTCCAATATCTTCGTTAAAAGTACTCGAGGTAACCTGTGCCGCCCACGACGGTAGCTAAGGCTATGAGTCAGCTCACCCACTTCATGATTCACTCAAATCGAGCATTATCATACTCGATTCGTCTGCAACGAAATCTTTAGCTCTTGCCTTAAACTTGAAAAAATAATTTCAAAATCTAATAGGACATCTTCATCCTTATATATTATAAGTTGACCTCCAAGTAATTAATTAAAATAGACCCGAGCAGTATATCAGAATGCCTATACCATCTACCTGAAGAAGCGACCAATAACAGTAAGCGACCGCAATAATACTTTAGGAAGTATTCAAATCTGAAAAACATAAATCATAGAAATGTAAGGAAGCTCGTTACTCGTATCTCAATGCGTCTATAGGATCTAATCTAGATGCCTTCAATGCAGGATATAGACCTGATAATACACCTACAACTACGCAGACGATGATACCGAGTAGCATCCACTGAAATGGAATAACGAATCGGCCCTTAATAGCCAGTGCAACTAGAAAGCCGACTATGATACCCAGTATAATACCGACGATACCACCAAGTATTGTAATAACAACAGCTTCCATAAGAAACTGAAACATAATATTAAATCTTGTAGCTCCGAGTGCTTTACGTATACCGATCTCCCTTGTTCTTTCTGTAACGGAGACAAGCATAATATTCATAAGACCTATAGCGGCTCCGATAAGCGTCATTAATGCGATCGCTATAGTGCCTAATCTGAGTTCTGTAGTAATGTCTTTTAGCGTCTCTAATATGCCGTCACTTTTTCTTATCTCAAAATCATTATCCTCGACAGCTTTGAGGTTTCTTACATTACGCATACTTCCCGTAGCACTGGCAATTGCATCTTCTATGGTGGTAGGGTCATTGACTGCAGTCATTACCGTATAATTCTTTTCTGTATATCCATAGTAGCGCTTAGCATTCAGCAGGGGTATGAATACGCGTCTGTCATTAGAGGCATTCATAGATGATCCTTTACTCTTAAGAACACCTACGACTTTGTAGCGAGTATTACCTACACGTATGGTCTCGTTAATCGCTTTTTCTGGCTTTTTATCAAAAAGTGTATTGACTAATTCGTCACCCAAAATAATTTTATGATCTCCGTTCTCGACTTCGCTCACAGAAAAATTTCTCCCAGCTTCTATCTCATATGCTGACGAAGAAAGATAGTTCTCATCTATTCCTATAAGTCTGATATTGGGGTTTGTTTTTTCATCTTTATACTTAACCGTAGAATTCCACTTACAGAATGTACTCAATGATACTTTGGCACCAGAATATCCATAGGCTTCTTTAAATTCCGTAGCTTGTCTGAAATTGATAGCATCACCTCTTTTACTATCTTTTCCATTTCTCCTCATACCCTCCCCGCTAGGATAGATATTAAATGTATTAGCACCCATACGATTAAAGCTGTCACTCATAGAAAAGAGTATAGTATCTATGGCTGTTAAAATGCCTACAAGACAAGTAATACCTACTGCTATAATTAATAGTGTCAGTATAGCCCTGAGGAAATTAGCTCTTATAGAGGCCAAGGCTTCTTTTATAGTATCTAATGCATTCATGTTATCTCACAAATTAATGAATATGCTACGAATGCAATTATAATTTAGAGACAAGTTGCAATGTCATCGATTAATGAAAGGATATTGTGACTAATCCGTTATTAAATCACCTATACGGATCCGATTTTTCATAAAACTTCTCTAATGTTTTTTGCATAATCTTTATTGAGTAATCAAAGTCATATTTACCGATAAGTGACCATGGGTGTGTTGTTCTAAATATTCTTGGCATGTACTTTTTAGTTAAGGGTTTTAAGCCCTTTTTGTCCGAAGCATGGAGAAAAAATTTATACGTATCATTAAATCGAAGTATAGGATAAACACCTAAAATTAAAACAAAAGGATTGTCTATCGAATTAATACTATTCAATTTCACATTCTTTTCTTTGAACAATAGGCTGTAATCTTGCTCAACAATAACAGCTCGAGAATCATCTGAATAGAAGAAGTAATAATCACTAAATGTATAATGTTTATTGAAGGCGTTTATAATATCATTTTGCTCCTTCTCTATCTCTTTTATAAGCTTTTCCGCTCTTTTATTTGCCCCAGCTTTAAGCCTACTCTCAATTCTTACGGATTGTGTATTGAGTTTTATGAGCAAAGTCCCATTTTTCAAATCATGTATCTGCTCAGCCGCAATAGCCTTAAGATCTGAGTTCTGGCCATAAGCCAAACTGCAAGTAAATAGGTACACCAATACACTTATTCCTACATATCTCATCTTCATTAAACAATATTAGACAATCAAAGTAACATATGTAAACAATTCATTAACAGATAACATTACTTTTAGATTTCGATATTATAGTAGACATATTATTTTTGCACTTCAATATTATTTACAATCATAATTAATAAAATATGCAGGCGTCAGTAGATATAGAGGCATTAAATCAACAAATACAGATAGATAGTGCCTTTGTTGAGGATATCAACAATGCGACTTCCAAGGTTATCGTCGGTCAACAATATATGATCCAGAGATTAATGCTCGGATTATTAGCTCAAGGGCATGTACTCTTAGAAGGCCTACCAGGCTTAGCGAAGACACTATCAATAAAGACGCTCGCAGGCGCAATAGATGCTAAGTTCAGTAGAATCCAATTTACACCAGATCTACTTCCTGCTGATATCGTCGGTACGATGATCTATAATCCTGGGCTCAATGAGTTCAATGTCCGAAAGGGTCCGATTTTCGCCAATTTTATTCTTGCAGATGAAATTAATAGAGCTCCTGCAAAAGTACAATCGGCCTTGCTGGAAGCCATGCAAGAAAAGCAAGTCACGATAGGTAAAGAAACTTATAAGCTACAAGAACCATTCTTAGTACTCGCTACTCAGAATCCTATAGAGCAAGAAGGGACGTATCCATTGCCAGAAGCGCAAGTCGATAGATTTATGCTTAAGGTCAATATCGATTATCCCAATAGAGAAGAAGAAAGACTCATCGTCCAAAAAACGATATCTGGTGAGACAATGCAGAAAATCAATGCTGTCGTTAAACCTGAAGTGATCATCAAAGCAAGAGAACTTGTAAGAAAAGTCTACATGGATGAGAAAATTGAGAACTACATTTTAGATATCGTATTCGCTACTCGTAATCCTGAGAAGTTTGGTCTATCACAACTAAAGCCATTGATCTCATATGGAGGATCTCCGAGGGCAAGTATCAATCTGGCATTGGCATCAAAAGCACAAGCGTTCTTAAACAGAAGAGGATTCGTCATTCCTGATGATGTCCGTAATATATGTTCTGATGTCTTACGTCATAGACTAGGATTAACGTACGAAGCTGAAGCTGAGAATATTACCCAAGATCAGATTATAGAAAAAATTATTAATACGATAGAGGTACCGTAAATAAGGTGCAAAGGTGTATCGGTGTAAGGTGTAAGGTGTGAAGGTGTGAAGGTGTAAGGGTGTAAGGGTGTAAGGGTGTAAGGGTGCAAGGGTGTAAAGGTGCAAAGGTGTAAAGGTGTAAAGGTGTAAAGGTGTAAAGGTGTAAGGGTGTAAAGGTGTAAGGGTGTAAAGGTGTAAAGGTGTAAAGGTGTAAAGGTGTAAAGGAAAATAAAAAATAGATATATAATATATAAATGGATCCGTCAGAGATACTTAAAAAAGTCCGTAAAATAGAGATCAAAACTAAAGGTCTCAGTAAGCATATATTCTCGGGAGAATATCATAGTGCTTTTAAGGGCAGAGGTATGTCGTTCTCTGAAGTAAGGGATTATCATTACGGTGACGATATCCGAAATATAGACTGGAATGTCACCGCTCGTACAGGAGATACGCATATCAAAGTATTCGAAGAAGATAGAGAGTTGACTGTGATGCTAATGATCGACATTAGTCGTTCTTCATTTTTTGGATCTGTCAATCAATTTAAAAGTGAGCTTATCGCAGAACTCAGTGCCGTCATCGCATTTTCCGCAATTACTAATAATGACAAAGTAGGCGCAGTCTTATTTTCAGATCAAGTAGAAAAATATATTCCACCAAAAAAAGGTAAGAAACACATTCTCAGAATAATAAGAGAAATCATATTCTTCGAGCCAGTATCTAACGGTACTGATCTTGAGAAAGCACTAATCTACCTCAATAACATACAGAAGAAAAAAGCAATTGTTTTCGTACTATCAGATTTCATGACACAAGGTTATGAGGCTGCATTATCAGTGGCATCCAGACGCCATGATATTATAGGAATGCACATCTATGATAAGATGGAAAAAGATGTCCCTAACTTAGGCGTAATAGAAGCTATAGATGCGGAGACTAATGAAGAAGTTATCGTAGATACAGGCTCAGCTTCTGTGAGACAGAAATTGCAACAATGGTTCAGCGATAATTACAATTATTATGATAACACATTTAATAGGTATCGGTCGGACCATCTAAGCGTAAGCACTCAAGATGATTATGTAAAATTATTATTGCAATTTTTCAAAAAAAGATCAGCTTGAGGTATTTGATAATAGCAATATTTTTATTTCTACAATCTGACGTATCCTCGCAGATAGTTAGTCGGATCATGCTATCAGATGATAGCATCAAGATAGGTGGTCAAGTCGACATTTATTATTCATTACAGATGACACGTCCTGACTTGATACAAACTATTGATTATTCTATATTCGATACACTTACTCCAGCAATCGGCATGGGGTCACTTACAGATTCTGAAGAAGAACAAGCCGATATAGACTGGAAGAAGCCATTTCAAAAATCTGGAGAAATCGATAGAAATAAGATAAGACAGACCGGTAATAAATATTCTTATAACGATACGCTAACAGCTATTTTCTGGGACCCAGGACTCTATGTGTTACAGCACCCAAGTGTCAAACTTAAGGATGGTAGAATAGCCTCGTTACAAGAACTCGAAGTGTCTCCACTGATGGTTAATTTTCCGTCCATCGTTAATCAGGATACTACACAACAGATATTGCCCTTAGCTCCTATTATGGAGGAAGCAAGAACCTGGGAAGATTTTATCTGGATATTATATATTCTCGTTCCTCTCCTTATTCTAGGATTGGTAGCATTGTATATCTATAAAAGTAAGCAAGCGCCTCAGCCTAAACTGACAACTATTATTAAGCGACCTGCTCATGCAATCGCTATAGAAAAACTAAATGACCTCAGACAGCAAGCACTATGGAAATCAGGAGAGATTAAGAAATACCAGACAGAACTCACATACACGATCCGTGAGTACTTAGAGAATAGATTCAGCATCAATGCACTTGAATCAACTACTGATCAGATCACTAAATCTCTTAAAGATGAAGACTTCTCAATATCACACGAGAATGCATTAAGAGAAATATTGCAGATGGCCGATCTTGTAAAATTTGCTAAAGCTAATCCGCCTGCTGATCTACATGAAAGCTTTCTGGATACGGCAGTTAGTTTTGTCAATGACACTAAAGATCCTAATAGTAAAGAAGAAGTCATTGTCATGGACGAGCACGGTAATATTATAGAGACTAATAATGAAATTGATAATGGGTAACTACGATTTACAAAATCCATGGTTTCTACTGTTACTCCTTTTGCTTCCTCTGATGTGGTGGTATAGAAATCGTAAGGTTGTAGACTTTAATTCTAAAATCAGGCTCCCTCACGTCGGATCAGTATCGGGCATTCAGAATTACAAATCTGTATTGCTCAAGTATCTTCCGCTTCTGAGGTATATAGGATTAGCAGCACTAATAATCGCTTTAGCGAGACCTCGACTTGTCCTTAAGGAAGAAGAAGTCAAAGCTGAAGGTATTGATATAATCTTAGTCATGGATCTATCGAGTAGTATGCTAGCGAGAGATTTTAAGCCAGATAGACTGACGGTAAGTAAGCGTATGGCGCAAGACTTCGTAGATAAAAGAAGTTATGATAGAATTGGGTTAGCCGTTTTTGCAGGAGAAAGCTTTACTCAGAGTCCATTGACTACAGATCACAGAATTATAAAGGAATTCTTAGAATCATTAGAGTCGGGAATGTTAGAGGATGGGACGGCCATTGGGATGGGATTAGCTTCTGCTGTCAATAGATTAAAAGAAAGCGAATCCAAATCAAAAATCGTCATCCTTCTCACCGATGGTGTCAATAATTCAGGTTACATCAAGCCGATGACGGCTGCAGAAATAGCAAAAGAACTCGATGTCAAAGTATACACGATAGGTGTCGGCTCCATGGGCAATGCTGTATCACCTATAAGTCGGCGTAATGATGGCACCTACGTATTCGGTACATCACGCGTGGAGATAGACGAAGAGTTATTAACCGAGATATCTAAACTTACAGGTGGTAGATATTACAGAGCCACTAATGAAGCAAACTTGCAACAAATCTACGACGAGATAGATCGATTAGAAAAAACTGAAATCGATGTCAGTGTCTTTAAGCGTTATTCTGATGAGTTCAGACTATTTCTGTGCATAGGACTATGCCTACTTTTCTCAGAATGGTTGTTAAAAAACACGATTTTAAGAACGATACCATAGAGATATTCAGATATTACAGTCTAATTGTGAAGTCTGCTATAAAATATACTCTTAGTTTTCTCTTTTTATTGTTGACTCAGGTCGGCATTAGTCAATATTATTTTGGATATACACCACAATCTCATGGTATATATGACGATATCATTGACCTCAAATTAGCTTCCGCTAAAGATAGGCTCATGGAAATGAGAGAAGTGGAGCCTTACAACTTATCTGTTCTTCATTTAGAAAATTACATAGATTTCTTTGAGTTGTTTATTACAGAGGACTATGAGTTATTCAAAAAATTGGAAAGTCAGAAATCTAAAAGATTGGACATGTTAGATAAGCACTTAGACGATGCTGATCCGTATAAGAAATTTGCACAAGCTGAAATAAATCTTCAATGGGCTCTTGCAAGATCTAAGTTTGATCAATTATTTAGAGCCAGTAGAGAAGTCCTTACCGCTTACAATCTATTAGAAGAAAATGAGAAAGAGCATCCAGATTTTATTTATAATAAAAAGAGTCTGAGTATCATACATTCTCTCATTGAGACGATCACATTACCTAGTATATTTAAAAAATTATTTGGCATCAAAGGGTCTATTGCAGAAGGTCTACAGGAAATAGAAACTGTGATTACTTATACTCACACTCATGACTTTATATTTACAGCAGAGGCAGATGCGATCTATACGTTCATTCTTTTTTATCAAATGAATAATAAGAAAGATGGACTCGACTATCTTCTAAATTCCAGATTAGATCCGACGCAGAGTTTGTTATCTAATTTCTTAATAGCTAAAATATCTCGTAGAGCTGGCAATAATGAACTGGCATTAAAGACACTTCTCAAGAGACCTACAGGACCTGAGTATTCTGAGTTTTTCTATTTAGATTATATGGAAGGGCTTTCATTACTTTATAAAATTGATACGAGTTCTGTTACAAAGATAAAAGCCTACATAGATCACTTTGATGGCAGACATTACATAAAAGAGGCATACCAGAAACTTGCATGGGCTTCTTTGGTTTTTGATGAAAATATCCCTCATTATAAATACTATATGTCTCAAGTCAAATTACAAGGATATGCTCTCTTAGATGATGATAAGCAGGCCTTAAAGGAAAGTGAAAAAAATAATATTCCCGAACCTACACTGCTCAAAGCAAGATTACTATTTGATGGTGGGTATTATCAGAAAGCTTACACTGTACTTACTAAAAATGCATATAAGTATATCAATAATGATAAGCTGTCTTTAGAATTTAATTATAGGCTAGGAAGAGTAAGTCAAGCGCTTAAGAATTATCCTGGAGCGATTGTATATTTCAGTAATACTATAGATAGTGAGGTTAATAAAAAAAGTTACTTTGCTTGTAATGCGGCATTACAATTGGCTATAATTTATGAGGATCAGAAAATGTTTGATGAAGCCATAAGCAACTATAGACGTTGTCTTAAGATGAAGCCTTCAGAATATAAAAACAGCTTACACCAAAAAGCCAAGACTGGAATAAACAGAATAGAAAAAAAAGAGAAATCAAAAAAATGACCTGCTTTCGAACTTTTCCGAAAGCATGATCATTAACACCCTTAATATTGAGAATTCTTCTTATTTCGTTTTGTTAAAATGCAAATATTATAATGCAAACGGCATCATGCAATCTTCAGTATATTTAATATTGTTGAATGTAAAGTACCTGACATGTAATTTTATATTTGTTAGACAAAATGAGTTTTTGTCAAGCTGTTTATTATCTCTAACCAGAAAATTAAAATTAATGAATACAAGTCCAATAAACATAAACGAAAGAATAGTACAAGATTTTATAGAGCAGATACGACCACCAATAGAAATAAGAGATGAGCTTGACTTAGGTTATTCCTACCAAAATAATGTCATCGAGATATTTGAAATCAGACCAAGGTGGGATAATCCAAATGAAATCGATAATCTATCACTTGCAAAAATTAAGTATGTCAAAACTCAGAAAATATGGAAATTGTATTGGATGAGAGGCTCTGGAAAATGGCAATCTTATGATCCGTTTCCAGAATCAAGTCACTTAGAAGAAATTTTATCAGTTATTGATGATGATGAATATGGTTGCTTTAAAGGATAAGGTGTTAATGTTAGTATATCTGCGACTTTATAATAGAAATGCCGTTTATATCAACTAAGATTGCATTGGCAAAATGATAAATCGGTCCTAATACACAATATTAACACTCTTCAAAGTCGTATAACTATACACACCTGTCTTACCTAGCTCTCTTCCAATACCTGATTGCTTATAACCACCGAGAGGCAAGTTAGGATCTGATCTTACTGGAGAGTTGACATATATAATACCTGCTTGTAATCGCTCTATCATTTTCATAGATTTAGAGATATTAGCAGTCCATACTGTCGCAGCAAGACCCATGATATTATCATTCGCTTTAGCGATAGCATCATCTATATTATCAAATGGTACAGCTACTAATACGGGACCAAAAATCTCTTCTTGTATGACACTTATTTTATTATCCTCTGAGCTAAATATTGTTGGTTGTAGATAGTAGCCCTTATCCTTAGGATTCTTACCACCAGTGACAAGTTTTGATTCTCGGGAACCAGTGTCGATATAACTTTTCACTTTGTTCCAATGTGATTGTGATACTAATGGACCCATGTCTGCTGTCTCATCAAATCCATGTGATATCTTCATGCCTTCTGCAACCTGTGTTATATCAGTAAGCACTTTGTCGAAGACTTTCTTGTGGATATATACGCGTGATCCTGCCACACACACTTGTCCTTGATTTCTGAATATCCCAGCTGCGACACCCTTAGCGACTGCATTATAATCAATCGCATCATCAAATACGATTGCTGGTGATTTGCCTCCGAGCTCAAGAGAGACGCCATTGACATTTTCCATGGCCGCCTTACCTATAATCTTACCCGTCTGTATAGATCCTGTAAATGTGACCTTACTAACTTGTGGATGCGATGATAATGCTGCCCCTGTAGTAGCACCGTCGCCAGTTACAACATTAAGCACTCCCGGTGGTAGTCCTGCTTCTGTAGCTAATTCTGCGAGCATCAGTGCTGACAGTGGTGTCTCCTCAGAAGGTTTCAATACAATAGTACATCCGGCAGCTAATGCAGGTGCCACTTTCCATGCGGCTATCGACAGTGGAAAATTCCAAGGTATAATCGCCGCTACGACACCTACAGGTTCTCTTCTTGTAAAAGCAAAATTCTGTTGGCCACCTCGTTGCTTTTGAGATATATCTAAGGTCTCACCTTCTATCTTCGTCGTCCATCCTGCATAATATCTGAATGTATGAGCTGCTCCTCCAGCATCTGAAGATCGAGCCTCCTTGATTAGCTTTCCATTCTCTAATGTCACTATTTGTGCAAGTGATTCTGTATGCTCTTCTATCAAGTCAGCCAACTTGAATAAAATTTGAGCTCTTTCACTTGGAAGCATTTTTCTCCAGTCCGCATCTGGGTGAAAAGCTTTTTTAGCCGATTGTACAGCCTTATTAACATCTCTTTTTTGCGCTATTGATATATGTCCTATTGTAGATTCGTCAGCGGGGTTAATTACGGCTATGGTGTTGCCTAATTCTGATGGACAATAAGCTCCATCTATAAATAAGTGATGAGTTTCTTTAGCTAAGAATTTCTGGACGTCTTCTGTTAATTCATTCATATCTTAAAAATATTATAGTGCAAGATAAGGGGTCTTAATTTAAGTATGGTAAAAAACTCTGCCGCTGTACTTTGCAGAATTTAATGTCTAAAAATCGTCTCAATAACAGCCATTAACTCAGCCATAAGTCATACATTTGGGGTAGTTATGGCTGATTATAGAGTTGCTTTATCCAGCCATAAGTCATACATTTGGGGTAGTTATGGCTGATTATAGAGTTGCTTTATCCAGCCATAAGTCATACATTTGGGGTAGTTATGGCTGATTAAGTAATTATAAAATATAGTAATCAGCTGATATTCAGTTATATAGATAAATATATGGTCTCAGGAAGAGAATACGAAAAAGGTCGATTACTCAATATGTTGAAAGATACTGAATCAGATTTGCTTGCTGTATTCGGTAGGAGAAGAGTAGGAAAAACTTATCTGATCAGAGAGGTCTACAAAAAGAATCTTGTTTTCAATATTACAGGACTCAAGGACGCTACCAAATCACAACAACTTAAAAACTTTACTACTCAGATCAATGAGGCTTATAGCATGCAAGCTAAAATCTCTCCACCTAAAGACTGGCAAGATGCATTCAATATAATCAAAGAGTATATAGGTGGACTCAAACAAAAAAGCAAGAAGGTCTTGTTCTTTGATGAGTTCCCTTGGTTGGCTTCTCCTCGATCAGGATTTATACAAGCATTCGACCACTTCTGGAATTCATGGGCTGTACAACAGAACATCCTCGTCGTCATATGTGGATCAGCAGCAACATGGATGATCCAGAATATCGTCAATAATAAAGGCGGGCTTCATAATCGAGTAACAGCAAAAATAAACCTGCAACCATTCTCACTCAAAGAAACTCAACAATACTTTAAGGATAGAAACATCATACTTCCTCCATACGAGATTGTAAGTATATATATGGCATTAGGAGGTATCCCCTTCTATCTAAGAAATATCCAAAAAGGAGAATCAGCAATACAAGCTATAGACAGAATTTGTTTTGGAAAGAATGCCATACTGTATAATGAATTTGAAAATCTATACCAAGCTTTATTTTCTAATTATGAAAGCCATGTAGAAGTAATTAAGGCTCTTGCCAAAAAGAGAATAGGCATGACAAGACTCCAAATATTAAAGGAAACAAAATTGCAATCAGGTGGTACTTTTACATTGATATTAAGAGAACTGGAAGAATCTTCGTTTATATCTTCATATAAGCCTTACGGCAAAAAAGAAAGAGACACACTCTATCGACTCACTGACGAATACAGTTTGTTCTATCTTTCATTTATACAAAAAAAAGGATTACAAAAAGGGACTTGGCTTAAACTTGCACTTAGTCAATCAGCCAAATCATGGAGTGGTTATACATTCGAATCTATCTGTTATAAACATACTCATTCTATAAGAAAAGCATTGGGTATAGATGGCATTTACACAGAAGAATCCAGCATCGTCCACAAAAAAAACGACGAAAGTCCAGGATTTCAGATCGATCTACTCATAGATAGAGCAGATAATACGATTAACATCTGCGAGGCCAAATATTATAATACCGAATATCTACTCACGGCCAAAGAAGCAGAACATCTTAGAGTAAGAAAAAAACTATTCGAGACCGTAACCAAGACTAGAAAACAGATCATCACAACGATGATAACAACATATGGATTAGTAGAAAACAAACACAGTCATAGCATAGATAAGCTATTGACTTTAGAGTCCTTATTCAGGTAAAAAAAATCAGCAAACTCGATTAGATTGAGAATGAGAAATATCAGTATCATCTCCTCTCCACTCGACATCGACATGCACCAATCCAGGCTGCTTACCTACTTCAAGGCTTCCCATAGATTTCTGATATCCTAATGCTTCTGCGCCGTTTATCGTAGCCCATGTAAGCATGTCTGTAAGAGGTACATACGATTGTAGCTTCTTGATAGTTTTAATTTCTTCCCAGATACATAATTGCCAGTTGGACATAATACTGTCCGTACCGATGGTCATTTTGGCGTTGGCGTCTATAAATGTTTTGTAGTATGGGATTCTGTTTTCTATATAGAGATTTGCATTGGGGCATGTAGCCCAGTATACATTATCTGACCAGGCATGTGCCGCATTTATATCTTCCGTCGACGTAAGTGTGTTGTGTACAAACAAGTTTTTCCTTTTAGGTTGCATCTGCTCGATAGCATAATGAATAGAGGTCTTACCTGATGGAGTAAAATTATCCAATGTTACATTAAAGCCTTTGTAGAAATCTGGAAACCGTCCAGAACCGTCAGAGAATAATAATTCCTCATCCAGCGTCTCTTGATTATGTATACTTATTGTGGCTTTGTCAGGATTGGCTCTATTAATAAAATCAAATAATTCTGGCGACACACTATACGGAGCATGTGGTACGAAACTTCTTTTGTTACCATTTTTGTGAGCTTGGTCTTTGTATACATTTCTATATTGCTCTATCGTAGACTCTGTCGCTGCTGCTTGCATAAAGTCAAACATCTCCACAAATGTATAATAGGAAATAGGGCTTACCTTCTTCTGAGCTGCCGTATCTACTTTGTTAGATATATCTCCGACAGCTTGTATCCCACTTTGCCACATATTACTGTCTTCTACAGCTATCTTATCTTGTATTATTGCAGGATCAAAATCTCTCAACTTTACAACATTAGTGATGAACGGTATAAGTGTAGTCCCCGTTGGACACATACCTTTCATGTGTGATAACTCAAGGTGACAATGTGTATTAATCATACCCGGCATCAGAATACCTTTAAAAGATTGTATATCTACACTTGGATAATTTTCCTTGGTTCCTACAGCATCTATTTTACCTTCTTCGTCGACTACAATGACGCCGTTCTTAATAGGAGCAGAAGTGATGGGAATTATATAATCTGCAGAGTAATATTTCATCAGTATAAATTTTGTAAGTCGACACAATCCAGAATGTTATGGCATTTAAATCTAAAATAAATCCGATTGGGCCATAGCTGCTTTATAAATCTTTAGCGATAATACCACTCACTAATCTTGGCTCAAACCAAGTACTCTTGGGAGGCAATGTTTGTCCTTTATCTGCAATTTCAGTCAGTTCTTTTGATGTAACCGGCATTATACAGAAAGCTACACCTAGCTTGGATCTATTGGCTTGCTTCGTTAACTTTTTCATGGGCTCTAATCCTCCATAATATTTAATACGTTGATCTACTCTTACATCTTTTATACCTAATATTTTACCAAATACATACTTGTTAATCAGTGCACTATCTAGAACGGGACCTTTACCTTTTTGATCTATCAGATATTCTTTTTTCCATTTTAGCATGTACCACGCTTTCTCTATATACATACTTACGGCATGTTTTTCGCTTGGCTTGCTTGCCTTCGATAATTTTACAATATCAAAGTACTTAGATAATTGTGCAATGAATTGTGTTCCCTTGATAATCTCATCGATATCTACAACTCTGTTATAATCCAATATCTCAAGCTCCGAAAATGGAAAATATGCAGTAAGCAGTTGAGCATATTTCTGAGCATCAGATCCGATATCCTTACTCTGACTAAGAAGTGCTATTGTCGTCGTCCTATGATGTCCATCTCCGATATAAGATTTAGGAACTTTTGAAAATAGCTTTGCCAATTTATTTATAATAACTTTTTCAGTTATAGGCCAGACAATATGTCTCTCTACTTTATCATCAAAAGTGACATCGAGCTTAGGCTTATTACTTTTAATATGGTCTTTTATAATGTTATTGATCTTCCCTACAGAATGGTAGGCTAACAATACTGGTTTTACTAATGCTTTTCTTTGTAATAGTAAATGCATCATCTGTTGCTCTTTAGATGCTAGTGTCTTTTCGTGCTTAAGTACTACACCATCTGCAAGATCCTTAATATCCGTACAACATATAAGTCCTGTATGCTTACCGTGAGCACTATGTACTTGATAGATATATAATCCACTTTTTTCACTGTCATTATAGAATCCGCTTTTTCGGTATTCTCTAAATTGGTATTTAATATTAGAAAAGAAGGACTTGGGTGACTTAATGAGATCTACCTTGGGGAAAGCCGCTCTGAAGGGAAAAATATTCATTTGAATAAATGATAATTTAGTTTGCAATATATAATCGATATACAATAATAACTGAAACCTCAGACTCTAAAGCGTATAAGGTCTATTTACATAAATATCAATAGTTTATTTTTCTTATCAAATCTGTTTTATAGGCATTTATATATATGTTTAATTAGTCATATATTGCAGCAAAATAATGATGATATGAAGATTACTTTTCCTGATGGCAATATAAGAGAGTATGATAGTGGAGCTTCTCCGCTCGAAATAGCAAAATCCATAAGCGAAGGACTCGCAAGAAATGTATTAAGTGCAACCGTGAATGGCGAAAAGTGGGATGCTACTAGACCGATCAATGAAGATGCCAATATAAAGCTGCATACATGGAAAGATGATGACGGTAAGTATGCCTTCTGGCACTCTTCAGCTCATATCCTTGCTGAGGCACTTGAAGCTGTTATTCCGGGTGTAAAATTAGGGATAGGACCACCTATAGAAAATGGATTCTATTATGATATAGATACTGGAGATAAGGTTTTGACTCCAGAAGATTTTGGGAAGATAGAAAAGAAGATGATAGAATTAGCTCAACAGAAAAATGAATTTGTTAGATCAGACGTCAGTAAGGCAGATGCTATAAAATATTTTACTGAGAAAAACGATGAGTATAAGCTAGAACTTATTGATGGTTTAGAAGATGGTCAGATTACATTCTATAAGCAGGGAGAATTTACTGATCTATGCAGAGGGCCGCATATACCGCATACAGGATTTATCAAAGCTGCCAAGGTAATGAGTCTTGCCGGTGCATACTGGAGAGGCGACGAATCTCGCAAGCAGATGACAAGAGTCTACGGCATCACATTTCCGAAACAAAAAGAACTTAAAGAATATCTTGTCTTATTGGAAGAAGCTAAGAAAAGGGACCATAGAAAACTTGGTCAAGAAATGGAGCTATTTATGTTCTCAGAAAAAGTAGGTTCTGGATTACCGATCTGGCTCCCTAAAGGCACACAGATAAGAGAACGACTCCAAAACTATCTCAGAAACGAGCAAGAGAAGAGAGGTTATCAGATGGTCGTTACGCCTCATATCGCGAGCAAAGAACTCTATATCACATCTGGTCACTATGAGAAGTATGGTGAAGACAGCTTCCAACCTATAAAGACTCCAAGAGAAGGTGAAGAGTTCTTACTCAAGCCAATGAACTGTCCTCACCACTGTGAGGTATTCGGTAATCGTCCGAGATCATATAAAGAGCTACCACTTAAGCTAGGAGAATTCGGAACAGTGTACAGATATGAGCAAAGCGGTGAGTTACATGGACTTAGTAGAGTAAGAGGATTTACTCAAGATGATGCACATATCTTCTGTACCAATGAGCAGGTCAAAGGAGAATTCTTAGAAGTGCTTGCACTGACAACCCAGGTACTCGATAGAATGGGATTTGAGTATACGGCACAGATATCATTACGTGATCCTGCGACACCAGAAAAATACATAGGCTCTGATGAAAACTGGGACGCTGCAGAAAAAGCCATCATAGAAGCGACTGCCGAGACAGATATAGAGACCGTTACAGAATTGGGTGAAGCAGCATTCTATGGACCAAAACTGGACTTCATGATCCGTGATGCTTTAGGTAGAAAGTGGCAATTGGGTACGATACAAGTCGATTACAATCTTCCCGAAAGATTCGAATTAGAATATATCGGAAGTGATAGTAAGCCACATAGACCTGTCATGATACACAGAGCACCTTTCGGATCTATGGAGAGATTTATGTCGATTCTGATAGAGCATACTGCAGGTAAGTTCCCGTTATGGCTGACACCAGAACAGTACGTTCTTATTCCTGTAGATAATAAGTTCTTACCATACTGTCATGAAGTAGCAGCGCAGTTATCACAACATGACATACGTGGATTTGTAGATGAAAGAAATGAGAAGATCGGTAAGAAAATACGTGATAACGAAATCAAAAAAATACCTCTACTGCTTATCGTCGGAGAGAAAGAAATAGAAGCCAAATCAGTCGCCGTAAGAGAACAAGGAGAAGGTGATATCGGTACGAAGTCGATTCCAGAATTTGTTGAGTACTTTAATAAAATTGTTGATGCCTAAGATTCTATTATTAAGCATACTTCTTATTAGTCTGTCGTGCAGGACCACTTCTAAGCTGCAGAAAGGCAATGTAACAGAAACTAAATACGACAACTCACTTGCCGTTATACAGTGGGACCGACAGACCATAGACTTAGGTAAGGTAAAGCTCGGTGAGACAAGGGACTTAGAATATACATTTACCAATGTAGGACAGAAAGCTCTTGAGATAGAGCTCGTTACCTCTTGTAAATGTACGAAGCTGGAATGGCCCGTTATACCAATACAGCCAGGAGAGAAAGGGACTATTACAGTGACTTATGATAGTACAGGACAGAAGCTAGGAAAGCTCAAGAAAACGCTGGACGTCATCGCTAATACTGATCCTATTGTGGTGGAAGCATTTTTTACGGTGGAAACTGTGGAGTAGATTTTTTTACTTTTCAAGGGAACTTGTTCCCTTGGGTGAGAAAAAATCATAGATTGCTACAAAAAAAATATTAGTCCAACGTATTAGACTTTTTGGACAAAGGACTTAAATAGTAAGCAGTCCGATTTCTCAAGATCTAACCTTGATTATATATGCGACCTAGATGGCTGTCGCTCTTTGCATGTCTTCAATCTAAGCCGAACGGACGATATGAAAAAAAGAAACCGCTTTCACTTTAGAGTGAAAACGATTTTATATTTCTTAATTTTTCCTAAGCAGGTGTTGACTTCTATTCTTATATTCAAAAGCAGGCCGTCTTGACAGACCTACCCTTATTATCTTTTCTCACGCCTCGTCTAAAGGCAGAAACTTGAATATAAAATGTGACCACGGACAATATAAAGCTGTAGAGAAAATCAATTTTCCATTATTAGGGACATCTCAATACAATCATCATATGAATTACACACTTTTAATTTAATACTCTCTAATCCTAATCTATATTTCTCTTCTAATTCAAATTTACTAATATAATCAGAGTAAGATACCTCAATACTTTTATTGTTCGAAAGACTAAAAATAGCCCTTATTTCTGCACCTCTAAAATGTTTAATGGCATTAGGATATAGTTCTTTAAGAAAAATATGGCTCAGACTATTTTTGGTTATGCTGTACTCGTTTAAAACATTAGAAAACATAAATTCACTCTTACCAATAATAATTGAAAACAAACAATTAGGATTGTAGTAAACTTTATCCTCTTCAAAATAATCTGGTACGAAATGCAATTCTGAATTACACAATAATAATTCTAAATTATTTTTATCCTCCTTTACTAAAGCCCCATATTCAATGACATAACCAGGAATCATATTATTGTATTTACTATGAGATGGTTTCCATTTTTTTATAGTGAAAACTTCTGTTTCAATATCACATATAATGTCCAAAGATTGTTGTTGACTACAGAAGACTATTGACAATATAGAAATAAAAGCTGCGATTAATATTTTCATAATGGATTAGCAATTTAACTTAAAATTTGAATCCCCTCCTATGTCATCCCATGCCTCCTTTAGACTCTGAACATCAAATTGCAAAAGTTCGTTTCTTTTATCTTCATCTAAATCAAAAATCCATTGAGGAATAGGAATTGGATCACCAGCTGAGTTTACAGCATTTCCATTTTCTGCATCAGCTAATTGTTGTTTATTTATTATTAGGTGAGCTTGATAATAATAAACACTAACACTACCAACAGGTAATCCCGTATTCTCATCGATATTCATATCCCTTAGGGAACTAGCAATTTGATCCCTAAGGTACTCATAAAATAAATAATGATGATTTCCTGTAACTAAATTCCCATCTTCGATATTATGATAATTCATAACTGCTGTTTCCCAATCTTGATCTAATCCGATTCCCTGAAACTCAACCAAATGATAGTTTGTATGCAGTAATTCATGAATAAAATTCCTTATTGTTTGAATATCCTTTGCCATTCCTAATGCACAAAAATTCTTAGGAATAAAAATACTTGATGACTTATTATCTTGAGATTGACCACTTGTAATTCGTGTTCCTTCTGTATCTGATATTACAATATTTACTGGGAAATTAGAAGCAGCTTCTTGAGCTTTAACCATATTACATAAAAAATTATCTTCATCCAAATTTTTTAATTTTTCTAAAATGTAATTTAAACAAGGACAATCATCTTTAAAATTCTTTGGTAAATTAGACTTTGTTATACCATTCAATGCCTCCTCCATATCATCTCTAGACACCAAATCACTGACCGAATCCAAATCTAAACCTGCTATCAAGCTACTACCAGTCCCATTATTGACTTCCGACTATTTTATGCATCCTATAATCTTTATTACTATTATTCATCGCAATTGAAATTTAACGAGATTTCCAATCAGTCGTATTGTTGATAAAAGGTTTTCATTTTATATAACTGAAGATCACTTTCCTCAAAAACTTGATAAATGGGTCTTACCTTCGTTTTTATCAAATTGTCCCAATTATCTAATTCAAAAATTAACGGTTCTTTGTATCTCTTCTTGATTATATCTTCGTCAAGAATATCGATATAAACATATCCAAAAATATACTCCCCCTGAAAAAACAAAGTACTGAAAGAGAGTACAACTGCACAGTCAGTCTTGCAATATTCAAGATCGATTTTCATATCTTGGTTAGCAATAGACCTTATAGGTATATCAATCTCAACTAAAGAATAACAATTATGTCGTTTATGCCTTGCGGTATCAATTACTACAGGGTCAGTTGAATCAAAATCTACTAATTTAATGTTAGGGTTATAATCATATACTTTACCTAGCCACGTAGGTTGAGCTATAGTATCTGATAAATACGAAGTAATTTGAACTTGTTTTAAATTTACCGATGTCATTTCACCCTCATTTAATTCAGTTAGCATGTTATGTGCAACACTATTATACACATTACGAATGAAACAGTCATCGATAAATCCATCATTCCAATCGTTATATTGCCCTATGGCTTTACTTGAAATCAAAAGTAGGCTAAAAATTAAAATTTGCTTCATCTTTTTAATTTGCACATTCTAAAAGAACTTCATTAATATTAGATTCTTCTTGCAAGTAATCTCTTGAGTGTTCAACCATTCCAGCTACATCGTCCAAATTAAAACCAGATGCTTCTAAAACTGAAGAGGGAATTCCATTTAGTACTAACCCTAAGAAATCAGAATAATTTCCACTACCATTAATTTCCATAAGGCTATTTACCATTTGATCGAAAAAATAGTCAAGCATAAATCTATGTTGGGCTTGAGAAGCATTTTCTCCGTAGTTAATGTTTAACATTTCAATAAAAGCCTCTTCAATCGTTGAGGGTAATCCATTGTATCCAAAATTTCGTAAAGCATTTATCATTTTTACATGGATTAACTCATGCTGTAATGTTTCTAAAGCAGCAAAAACATTTTCTCCTTCATCATTACAATTATCTTTATTTATAGTTATTGCTACATTACCAAGTGGAGTAAGCTGAGTATGTCCTACACCATTTGGCTCGGCACTAAAAGTACCAGTCCCAAGTAGTAAATTACCTGCACTATTGGGTCCTTCAAACTCGTCAAAAAGAATACAAAAGAAATCTGAACTTAATTGACGTTCCACCATTTTATCCCAAATACGTTGATCGATATGAAAAAATAAAAACCGCCTTCTCTGTAAAGTGAAACCGGTTTTTTATATTTAGTATTTTTAGATACATCTTTTAGAGAACAAGTATTTTTAGTGCCCCCGTGGAGATTGTTGGAGAGTTAAAAACCAAAATAATATGGGCTTACACGAGTCATAATTAGATTATCCCAATTATCTAATTGAAATACGTATGGATCTATAAAACTTCGTGAACAAATTTCCTCATTATCAACATTAATAAAAATGTATCCCTTTATTATTTCCTCTTGGATATATAAACGACTGAATGATATATCAACAAGACAATTTTCATTGCATGACTTTAAATCTAATATCATTTTTTGAAATTTCAATCTATAAGACGTCATGTCCTTCTCTGAAACTTCAGTTTCTTTAATATCCTTAGAGGTTGTATCTACTTTATCAAAATTAACTAAAGGGATATAAATTTGTTCTGTTCCATTACTTTTATATTCAGGAATTGTGTCTAACAGAAACCTACTTACTGTTATATCATCTTCAATTAAATTAGGACAATCTTTTTGCATTTCAAGATACATACTCTTTACTGCGCTTTTATAAACATAGTCTATAAAATTGTCTTCTACTATACTATTGCTGACATCATAATTTTGACTTGATGCTATATTAGATAGAAAACACACAAATAAGATTATTTTTATTTTTTTGATCATTCTATTATTACTTTCCACAATCTAACAATTCTTCATTAATATCAGAACTCAGAGTGAATTCTCTCGAAACTAATGCTGCTTCTTGAACGTCGTCGTAATTATATACCACTGCATCAATAACAGATCGCGGAAATCCATTTAATACTAAACCTACAAAATCGTTATATTCTCCATTTCCATTATTCATCTCAATCAAACTGGGTTTTTTACTGTGGAGGTTGTGGAGTAGAGATTATTGCTTCTATATTAAGAAATTAAAACATACGTCTACTTCTTAAATAATAAAAATAGTCATACACTTTTGCATTATCATCGATCATTTCTATATATAAAATCTCATCAAAGCTCTTTTTTTCGTACTTAACTTTCACTGATGTATGTAGAAAAGAATCTTGGTCATACAACGGTGAAAATTCCAATGTTATCTTTTGATTATTAAAATCTCCTTTAGTTGCAATAGGGCATATGTTATCTGAATTCAATATTTTACTCAATTCATGAGAGATAACTTTAATTGACTTTTCTTGAGTAACTCAAGTACTATGCACTTGAAGTGCATAGGTTAATTACACACGAATGAAATTCGTTTATTCAAGTATCATTTTTGAATCATTGCCTTTATCTTTCCTGTGATGCTCTAAATATTCATCTACCATCTCATCCGTTATATTACCAGTACTCCATGCTCCGTAGCCAATTGCCCAAAAGTGACGCCCCCAATAACGCTTCTTTAGCTTTGGAAACTCCTCCTGTATTCTTCTCGAACTCCTTCCTTTCAATCGCTTTACTAAATCACTAATCTTTACTTTTGGAGGATACTCAACATGCATATGTACATGATCTTTGCTCACTACTCCTTTTAATATTTGTACATCCTCGCTTTCACATATTTGTATCAATAGCGTTCGTATTCGCTTTTGTACATCTCCTCTTAATACCTTATATCTATATTTTGTCACAAATACCAAATGCACTGTTAACCAACTCACCGTATGGCTGCCTCGCCTTTGTCGTTTTCCCATCCTATCAAGGTAAGGAAATTTGTAGAAACTAAAGTCGTGGACTAAAGTCCATAGATTCAACTAACTTCTGTGACCATTGAATCAGTATCGGAATAATAATCAACCAGCTTTCCTTCGTTAGGTGCAGGTACGAAAGACCCTTTAGGCAAAAACAATCTATCATAAATGAATACATCATTTTCATCTAAATTAATTTGCATTTTTAGTTTTAAGTAATCTACTATTTCATTTCGACATAAGGTATATTTCCTTTTTAAGTCGACGGGTTCTACATATATTTTTTCATTTATCTTACACGACAAGCTACAAGTCAAAAAAATAAGCAACATTATATTACGGACAATTGTAAAATTCATTATTGATTATGTTTTCTGGATTACTAACATATTGAAAAGAGTGATATATTTTATCAAGAATATCTTGTGTAGTATAGCCTGCTCTAACTAATAGAGAACCAGGGAGTCCATTTAAAACTATCCCTATAAAATCTTCAATACTACCTTCTCCTCCATTTGCTTCAATTAAACTTTGCACCATTGGACCAATATATTCATTTATCATAAGTTCATGTTCATCTGCAGTCGGATTACTTCCATATTCCGCATTAATTAATAAATTGAAAGCATCTAAGTAAGGATCAGAGCAGTAAGGGTCTTGAACTAAACCATATTCTTCTAAAAGCCTTCTTTGTATATCTGCATGAATCATTTCATGTTGTAATGTTTCAAAAACATTAATCGGATTTAAATTATCATTACAATTGTCACTGTTAATAACAATTGCTTGTTTATTGTTTATAATTTGTGCAAGTGAACCCGCTCCATTCTCAAGCATCGGATAATCAGATAGTCGAGGACTCTGTCCTCGATTCAATGCGCTCATCAGAACCTGTTAATGCTTTAGCATTTTATATGATTGCTTAGTTCAACAAGCAAGTAGTCAAAATATCAGTTTGATTTACAAACTTCAAGCAAGGGGTTATCCCATAAATGATTTCTCACATGATGAGTGCAAGGCATCGATGTTACAAACATCGACGATCGGGGGATTGTCAAAGACGAAATGAACAACACCAAAAAACTTATAGAAACTGTAGCCTACTGTATCATATCAAGAATCAAAGAACTTGATAACGTCACTGGTGCACGTGTCAAGTTATCGAAGTATAATCCACCACTTAAAGGCGATGTGGAGAAGGCTGTTGTGGAGTTGGCGTTTTAGGCTTTATTTTGATTACGCTTTTCAATCAATACAATCTAATTCTCATTGGTGTAGAAAGGCCTGGTATATTTGTAGAATGGATTCTTATGGTCAAAGAATTACATACTTCTAAAATTTCATAAAATTCTTTTGTCAAATCATCTCCATAATCAAATCTAAAGTCAGCTATTTTATGAATTCCGTAAAAAAGTTCAACTTCATAAAAGTCCTTTAGTTCGATTGAAGAACATTATTAATTACAATGATATTTCTATTTTTTTTAATAGAATTTTTGGAAACTTGATAAGCAATATCAGGGAATGAATGTTGCAAACATTGATCCCCAACTTTAACTTGTATACATTCATGAGGAACTTTAACAGAATTATTTTCAACTACCATTTCGATGCTTTGTGCCTCTAATACTATCCCTTTGTGTAGTAATTTAGATAATTCTTTCTTTGAAAGATCTAAAATTGAATCACCTATTGGAATTTTTAAAATAGTATATACTACACCATCATCTTCATAGTAAAGTGAATTTGAAACAACTACTGTATCTACCAATATCTCGTACTGAGCTTGCATATTTATATACCCAAACATATATACAAGAATGAACAACGAGATCCTACTAATAATTTTCATAATCAATCGCAGTTTAAACTAATTTCAACATTCTGCTCGAACTTAACTTTATCTTCTAATAGATCAGCTACGGAATAGTCATCATCAAAATCGAGCTTACAAACATCGAATTTCTACGTTTAACCTAATTAATAATATTTTTTTTTGTAATGTATAATCATTTTTTTAAACAAAGCTCCGCCATGAATCTCCTTGTATTGACAAACCCACATTGGTTGCGTAAGAGGATTTA